>OJJJ01000023.1_pt1 | contig 155947 bp, 153 predicted proteins | sample 1596311 | NCBI WGS metagenome assembly OJJJ01 (sample SAMEA4350140, study PRJEB24818) | metagenome | biome: human; feature: gut; material: faeces | place: Denmark | collected 2013-09
GCTTATACCTGTCCCAGATAATCGCTTTCTGTTCTGGCGTGTAGTAAATGCGCGTTCTTCGTTTCATGGCAACGTCCCCCCCCCCTTGTTTAAGGATAGCGTTGCGTCGACCCGTTGAACTCACAGCTCAAAGCAGACCTTCCGCTCAGTCAGTTCGTCCGCTTCATGCCAGGAGCGGATGTTGCGGCCCCTTAGGTGCTATTGTCAATCAGGGTAGACACATACCGCAAAACATCGATTGGCGACACTTTCGCAGAAATGCAGCCGCCCGGAGTTTTATTCCTGTTGCTGAACTATCGGAACCTGGCATTATTGATTTCGTTTCACCTCGTATTGCAGACATACTACGCCCGACGGCAAAACGTTACTCTTCACCAGCATGAGTGAGGTTCTGTCTTTTATATTTTGGAACAAGGGAATGCCTTGGCCCAGCAGAATCGGATTGACGAATAGCCAATACTCATCAATAAGGTTTTCCGCCATTAGCGAGTGAGTGCGTGATCTGGGCATTGAAGTAGATGATGCGTTAGAGATCTCTGAGTCGATTGAAGTCTAAGGTTGTCAGAGCTGCAACAGCAGCCCTGTGCCAGGATCGAACGTTGATTTCAGTGTTCTCAGACAGAGGCACACCTAAAATGGCTGCCTCTTGATAAATGGGCATTAATTTTTGGATGTTATTTTTCATATCCGTATAAATTAATCCTACCCGATAAGTACTCACCTAAATATACTTCACTAATTTTATTAAAGCCTTTCTTTGTAACTTCATGTTCTAACCATTCATTGTCTTTATTAAGGATTTCTAGCAGATCATGGTTGGCTAAACCGTCCACTATAATAGGGTAGCGTATATTTTCATCGCCACTTTGTATGATGGTTAATTGCCCATTTTGTTCGAGAACCACGCGTTTTAGTTGTTCTATTTCATAAATGCCATTTGCTCTTAATTTGAACATTAAATCATTTGCAGAAACACCATTCCGTAAACACTCCTTGACATTAATGCTGCCATTGTGTACTAAAGTAATAGGTTTTCCATCAATAATTCTTTTAACTAACCGATTGTTTTCTTTAAAAAACTTAAGAGAAAAGACCAAGAAAGTCCATATAATTAGGACCAGGACAAACTGGAGTACTGTTATAGATTCGTTGTAAATTACGCCTCCTATAATCCCCCCCAGCACATAGTTTTGAACCTGGTCCATTGCGGATGAGGGGGCCAGATTCCCTTTTCCCATAAGATTTATTTGAACAATTAAACACAGTATCCCCAGCCCCAACTTTATAATGATAGGTAAATAAATTATCATTTCTACACCTCAGTTTTTTATGATTTCTATTTCTGGGTTTACTAACGAAACCTCTACTAAATTGTATGTTTTTTGATCCGGACTTAAGTTGACGCGATAAAAAAGATCGTTAACTTTAACGATAATGCCATCAGAGAGTTGTACTGAACTGGAAAATATAGCATTCACATCCACATCTTTTTTTTGTGATAAGGACCTGACAAAATTAACCATTTGTGATGATTGGGAATGTATATTTTTACTATCAGTATAATCAGCATATTGCACACCGGAAATGAAGAGCAAAAATAAGAAGGCTATGATTGTTAAGTCACGATATTTAGTTTGCAAACGATGGCGCATGTACAGACTAAAAACAACGATCAGGATAAATAAAGTACTAAATATAACGATGTATTTTAAATAATCATTGATGCTAGACTGCGTTTGTAGATAATCTATGCTATAAAATCTCATATATGTATAATCCCTAACCCCTCAAGACCCCATTTTTATTATAGTAACACATAGCCATTATCCGTTCTGGTGTTACTTAACAGCTAATAATTATCAGTTATCAGCTGAGATTTGTCATTATCCTTTTAGTCAACTGCAGTGATCTGCTTACGATGACCCAAGGCACCTCGATGTAAGTAAACATTCAGAACTTCTGTTTTTCGCTCACAGCGGCCACTGACCGTTGGCGAAGAGTGCTTTGCACCACAAGAGGATATCTCGGACATTACGACACGTTAGGTTAGATATCTAAAAGTGCATGGTTCGCCTGGGTGGGATACTTACAATGAGGCTAAGTGAGGTTGAATTTTTCAAGACTAACTGAATGGCCAAAACTGAGCAAACGGAGTAAGCAGTGTTCGCTATGCTGATGAATATTGAGCCGTAACAAGACAATGATAAGATTGATTTCTGTCTGGTCCCATTAAGGAACCCATTATGAACAGGCTGATTCGCAAAAATTATCCTGAGTTAGGTGAGGTAAAGGCCCCCTACGTTCACTCCGTGAGACATGGCGATACGCTCTATATCTCGGGGCTTACCGCATTTGGCACACCCGCACAGCAATCAGGCATCGTTGAACAGGCTGAGGAGATATTCAGTCAGATTTGTAAAATCGTCACCGCAGAGGGTACTGATTTCTCGTCCCTCATTAAAGTCACTATTTTCATTACCTCTTTTGACGAGATTAACGCGCTGCGCGAGGTACTCTACCGCTATTACGGCGATCACTTGCCTGCCAGTTCGCTGGTGGAAGTCAGCCGTCTCTTTGCACCCGATCTCAAGATTGAAATTGAAACGCTATTTGCCCTCTGATTAAGCTTAATGCGATGAAATAAATACCGAGGCTTGCTGGGCTGGCGGAACGGCGAAATTACGCTGCATACGTTTTATCTCCTCCGCCGGTGGCAGGCCAAACAGGCGTTTGAACTCGCGATTAAACTGCGACGGGCTTTCATAGCCTACGGCGTAACTCGCGGCGCTGGCGGTGATCTGCTGGCGCACCATCAACATGCGCGCCTGGTGCAGGCGGACCGATTTCACATACTGCATCGGCGGCATCCGGGTTATCGCTTTGAAATGGCAATGAAACGTCGGCACACTCATTCCTGCTTCCAGCGCCAGCTGCGTCAGCGTGAACGGCTCAGCGTAGAGAGCATGGATGCGCTGTAGCACTTTACCGATTTTGCCGAATTGCCCTTGCAAGGCCAGCGCGGCGCGCATTGCGTTGCCTTGCTCGCCTGTCAGAACACGGAAATAGAGCTCACGCACCCGCGCAGGGCCAAGGATCGCCGCCTCAAGCGGATTGTTCAGAACTTCTAGCAAACGCAGCACTGCTGTTTTTACCGCGTCATCCATCGGACTCGACATCATGCTTTGCGGCACGGCGGGGGGATGCGGGGCACCATGCTGTTCAATCTGTAACATCAGTTCAGCGGCAAGCTGAAAATTCAGATGCATATAAATCGCCAGCAACGGATGTTCTGCCGAGGCGTCGGTTTCCATCACAAACGGCACTGGCACCGAAACCGCCAGGTAGTGCTGCTCATCATATAAATAGGTCTGCTGGCCGAAATAGCCGCGTTTGCTGCCCTGGCAGACAATCACGATCCCCGGATCGTACAGCACAGGTGTTCTGGCAAGCGGCCGGTCGGCACGCAAGATTCGCACATCAGGCAGCGCGGTCAGGTTGTACCCCTCCTGCGCGGCCAGTGTTTTCATCATGCTAATCATCCCGGACATCACGGCACCTCATAAAATCAGGCAATAAAAAGAGAAGATTCGGCCTAAAAACAGGACAGTACAGAGAATACCATGCAACCTTCACTGTTCATGGGAGTTCTTTTTTATGACATCGGTAAAAACGATTTTAATCACTGGCGTCAGCAGCGGCTTTGGTCGTGCGCTGGCGCAGGAAGCACTCACCGCAGGTCATCGGGTTATCGGGACCGTGCGTAATCACCACGCAAAGCAGGCTTTCGAGGCCCTTGATGCACAGCGGGCTTTCGGCCGCTTGCTGGATGTTACGGACGCCGGGCGTATTGCTGAGGTGGTAGCGGAGGTTGAATCGACCGTCGGTCCGGTTGATGTGCTGGTGAACAATGCCGGTTACGGCCATGAAGGCATCATGGAAGAAGCCTCGCTCGAAGAGATGCGCCACCAGTTTGAGGTGAATGTGTTTGGCGCAGTGGCAATGATGAAAGCCGTGCTAGCGGGCATGCGCCAGCGCCGTCGTGGCCATATTATTAATATCACCTCAATGGGCAGTTTTATTACTCTGCCCGGCATCAGCTATTACTGTGGCAGCAAATTTGCGCTGGAAGGCATATCAGAAACGTTAAGCAAAGAGCTTATCCCGTTCAATATACACGTGACCGCCGTGGCGCCAGGGTCGTTTCGCACCGACTGGGCCGGGCGTTCAATGGTACGCAGCGCGCGTAGCATCCCGGACTATGATGCTCTTTTCGAACCCATTCGGCAGGCGCGTATGGAAAAAAGCGGCAAGCAACCCGGCGATCCCGTGATGGCTGCCCGCGCCATACTGACAATCATTGAGAGCCAGAACCCACCCACGCATTTATTGTTGGGCAGCGATGCATTGAGTTTAGTGCGGCAAAAACTCGCTGCATTAGATAAGGAAATCGAGCAATGGGAAACACTAACACGTTCAACGGATAGCGACTTACCGGCTTAGACGGGAGTGTATTGGATAACCCATAATGGCCGGTTGCCCATACGGCTATTTTATATCGGGCATCGTGCTGATGCCCAGCACATGAGTGATGTTGACTTTGCGGACGTGCGGTGAAGTCAACGTCTCCTCTAACTTAACGCCACCCTGGCGCCTCTGGCCAGAGTGCTAAGTGCCAGGAGCGGACGTTGTTAATGGCATGATGTATGAACCTATGGAGAGTCGATCATCTGTACTCCTGTTAATCCATACGGGAAATATTGTTATCAATAGCCCTACAGCGGAAGCGTTAACTGTATATTTGCACGCTCTCATTGAGCCTGCCACTTTGTTAAAGCAACTCTTACAGTTTAAAAGAACTTTCGCGGGATGTTACTCGGCTAAATAACCACCATCGATTGGATAAACGCCTCCGGTACAGAACGCTGATTTGTCTGAAAGCAAAAACAATATGAAGTCTGCTATTTCTTGCATTGTTGCCATCCTTTTCATAGGGTGGCTATTTGCGAAACTACGTACGATATTTTCAGGAAATTCAGTCATTCGTGGGGTTTGGACATAGCCCGGAGCGACTGCGTTGATTCGAATGTCCTGGCTTGCAAATTCTAACGCTGCGGTTTGGGTTAAACCGATTATACCGTGTTTAGCCACGGTGTAAGGTGCTAATCCAGGAATGCCAACCAGGCCATTTACTGCAGATAAATTAACGATAGAACCACCAAATTTCATCATCTCAGGTATTTCATATTTCAGACAGTAAAAAACGCCGCTCAAGGAGGTGGCAATAACCTTATCCCAGTTTTCAACCGTTTGCTCTGTTATGTTTTTACCATGTTCACCGGTTAAGCCTGCATTATTTACAGCATAATCAAGTCTGCCGAACTGTTGGATAACCTGAGCGATCATTTTCTGTACTTGTTCCGGTTGTGAGACATCACAGCCGATCCCCAGCGCTTGTGGTCCCTGTGAAGTTAATCGTTTCGCTTTTTGTTTAGCCTGCGCTGAGGAACGGGATACAATAACGACCTTCGCGCCATATTTGTGTAATTGCTCTGCAACTGCCTCACCGATACCTGCAGTACTTCCTGTTATGACAGCAACTTTATTCTGGAAATTCATAATTCCCCCTATGAAGTAGAATGGAGTCTTTCATCGGGGTGAGTATACAAATTAGCTGTGACAGTTTTTGTCAGTACTCTTTCCCCTCGCAGATCCCTTCTTTGAATCTCCATTTTTTCAATAAAACCGTTCTGCTTTCACTATATGTAGAATCCAGCTGTGCCAGCTCTTTAATTTTGTCAGTTCTAAAATGACGAAAATCATTTCTCATCTCACACCAGGCCACCAAAAGCCAGCATGACTCCATATATACCAATCCGATGGGCCATATGACTCGAGAAGAGTAAGTGTCTTTCTTGTCACAATACTTTATTTCGATTTTCTTTCGCTTTTTAATAGCATTGCGGATATCTTCAAAAAACAGTTCATTATTTTCTGAAGGACCGATCAGATAGGATTGACTTTCAATAAGATTTTTTAATTCACCAGGAATGACGGCGTGTATTTTGGCAAGGGCATTCTTTGCGGTATTCTTGAAATCATAATCCGTATTATGAGATACCCAATTTAACCCAAGCGTAATAGCATTGATTTCTTCATGAGAAAGGTTTAAGGGTGGCAAATGAAAGTCAGACTTAACGATATAACCAATTCCAGCACCGCCTTCAATGCACACGCCTTGATGTTGTAGCGTTTTTATATCTCTGTAAAGGGAGCGTACACTTACTCCTAATCTTATCGAGAGAGTGGATGCGGTGATCGGGTATCTTTGCGCCCTTAATATCTGTAGTAATTCGAGAAGCCTTTCTGTTCTGGTCATGCTGATCAATCCATCCTGATCCTGAGACGATATCTTAACGCATCTGTTGGATAAGCATCTTAGTACAAAGTAAGCGTACACGCTTAAGTTGAACTGTTCCCTTTGATTAATACAGCGCTATATTCGTCATTATTTTATTTAATAATATTAAGCGCTGCAGGCGAGGGCATAACTACCTGAAAAGGTACCGCTGGTTTCAGGGCGCGCCGTCAGCCGGAGCCAACCGATAAGAATGTAGCCGAAAACCATACCTGGCTGCGGGCGAGGATATCCGCCTGGTATCAACGTCGCTGAACGGCGGACAATCTGCGCGATCGGCTGAATGGGCTGGCACGGTGAGTACCGCGACCAGCCACGAGCGGCGGGGCATGACCTGTGGAAACCGCTGGTCATGGGAGCCCCCTGATTATTGCAATGCCGCCAGCTCATCCGCGGTCAGCGCAACGCTTTGCACCGTACCTGATTCCGCCGACTGTACCGCCGCTTCTAATACCGCCATTACCGCCAGCGCCTGCAGCGGCTGGACCGGGTTCTCGATCTTGCCAGTTAACGCATCGCGCACGTTAATATAGTACTGGCGCTGGTCGCCCTGCGGAGTAGGGATCTCGCGCGACTGCGAGCTGGCATCAAACACCACGAGGCTGTCGTCGTCATGCCCCCAGCTTTCGCTGCCGGGAACCACCCCGGCCAGCAGCTGGCTTTCCTGGCGATCGGCTTTCTGTTTCACCACGCTGCCTTTATCTCCGTGGACGGTAAAGCGCGATACGCCACCGGCCACCAGCATGCTGCAGTGCAAAATCACCTTATGCTGCGCGTAGTTTAAGACCACATGCGCCCAGTCATTAATCTCCGCGCCCTGGCGCAGGGTGGCGATATTGCCCTGCACCGACTGCGGCAGGCCGAACAGCTGTAGCGCCTGATCGATCAGGTGCGGCCCCAAATCGAACCATAATCCGCTGCCGGGGACATTTTGTTCTCTCCAGCGCACGCGAACTTCCGGGCGGAAACGGTCAAAATGCGACTCAAAGTGCTTAACATTGCCGATAAGTCCTTGTTCGATAACCTGTTTAATGCCGAGGAAATCGCTGTCCCAGCGGCGGTTATGGAAGACCGAAAGCAGCAGCTGCTTCTCTTCCGCCAGCGCAATCAGCTCGCGGGCTTCCTGCATATCCAGCGTAAAGGGCTTATCCACTACCACATGTTTCCCGGCATTCAGCGCCAGTTTGGCTAACGGGGCGTGCGTGGCGTTGGGGGAGGCGATCACCACCAGGTCAATATCCGGGTGTTGAATGGCCTGTTCTGGCGAGCCGATGACGGTGACATCCGGCAGATCGCGCTTCACCTTCTCTTCATCGCCGGACGCAACGACCGCCAGCGTGAGGCCTTCCACCGACTGAATCAGCGGGGCGTGAAACGTTTTACCGACGAACCCATAGCCGATCAGCGCAATATTAATGTTTTTACCTTCACGAGCGATGACTTTTTTCATTACCCTCTCCACGTTATTGAGCGTCAGCAATGTTGACCTGCAGCGCGCTAGTATCCCCGAGCTCTTCCCAGGGCTTGTCTAAAAATAACTGATGTATGTCTGTTAATTCGGCCACCAGATGCGGCTCGCAGTGGTTCAACTTCATATGATCGGCGACCAGCCAGTGCTCGGTGCTTGCCGCCAGCATGGCGCGTTTGATTTCAGCATCGGCCTCCTGGCTGGCGCTTAAACCGAGTTGCGCATGGATGGCGCAGGCGCCGAGGATGGCGATATCGGCACGATAGCGCGCCAGCAATGCCAGGGTGGCGCTGCCGGCAAACAGCCGCTGCTGCACATCCCATGTTCCCCCCAGCATGATCAGCTGGATATCCGGGCGGGTGCTGAAATGCGAGGCAATATCTAATGAGGTGGTGATAACCGTCATCGGGCCTTGAATCTGGGTCGCGACGGCCAGAACGGTACTGCCGGCATCTAAAAAGAGGGTCGAACCGGCGGGTATTTTGCTGGCGACCAGGCGGCCTAAACGCTGTTTAGTCTGCGGCAGCAGGGCATTTCGGCCCTGGCGATTCATTGCGGAAATGTCGAGCGCGATTGCGCCGCCGTGGTTCTTCTGCGCCAGCCCCTGCTTTTCAAGATCGGCCAGATCGCGGCGCAGGGTGTCTGCAGAAACCTGTAGCTTTTCAACCAGGTCGCTGATACTGACTTGCCCGTTTTCACTAATAAGGTCGACCAGGTACTTTTGTCTGGCGGTTTTATGCATGGTGATGAAATCCTGCAAAATGCTGCAATAACTCGCATAATACAGCATTTCGCAGGAAAAGAAATCGTCCTTGCATCACCTTCTGGAGTGGAGCAGCGATGGGGCGAGGAAAGGGTGGCCGCCCGCTCTACGGAGGAGGTATCGGGCGGTATGGCGCAACGTTCTGCAGGCCCCCCAACCGCTCATCGTTACCGGTCAATATATCCGCGACGGCGCTTCATCAGGGCGTCGGGGCGGGGCGAGACTTTTTTAAGGGGCGGGTTTGCAAAACGGCAACTCCGGTCTACTCTTACTCCTGCTCATAACAATGAAGGAGATAAAAACATGTGTACCAATTTGCACGATAACGCTCGTCAGTACGCAGAAGAGAAAAAATGAACGGCTCCTGCTAGCCTGCCGTCCCGCCGGTATTCATTCTGGCGGTGGTTCATTCAGCGGGCTGGACATATTCTTATGAAACGCACTCATAACCCGCCGTCGGCGGGTTCTTTTTTTATGCTTATCCTCGTCCGCTTTTCATCAGCGAATTCAGCACCCTGCTGACTTTACCCCTTGATTAACCGATGTGTCAGGCTAGACTAGCAAAAATAAGAACTGACTGACGGAGGTCTGGTGGACGCCATTAAGGGATCGGAATTGAACGTGCCGGATGCGGTTTTTGCCTGGCAATTCGACGGGCAGGGCGGCGTGAAGCCGCTGACTGACAGTGACGCTATCGATAAGGAGCATCCCTGTTGGTTGCATCTGAACTATACCCACGCCGATAGCGCCGAATGGCTGGCATCCACTCCGCTGTTGCCCAACAGCGTCCGCGATGCCTTAGCCGGGGAAAGTACCCGTCCCCGGGTCACCCGGGTGGGGGACGGAACGTTAATTACGCTGCGCTGCATCAACGGCAGTACCGATGAGCGGCCTGACCAGCTGGTGGCGATGCGCCTGTATATGGACGAGCGCTTAATCGTCTCTACCCGCCAGCGTCGGGTGCTGGCGCTGGATGATGTGCTCGGCGATCTGCGCGAGGGAACCGGGCCGGTGGACTGCGGCGGCTGGCTGGTGGATATTTGCGATGCGCTGACCGATCACGCCAGCGAATTTATCGAGCAGCTGCATGACCGGATTATCGACCTCGAAGATAACCTGCTGGATCAGCAGGTGCCGCCGCGTGGTTTTCTGGCGCTGCTGCGCAAACAGCTGATCGTGATGCGCCGCTATATGTCTCCGCAGCGCGATGTCTACTCCCGCCTTGCCAGCGAGCGTCTGCCGTGGATGAATGACGATCACCGCCGCAGAATGCAGGATATCGCCGACCGGCTGGGGCGGGGCCTCGATGAGATTGACAGCTGTATTTCCCGGACGGCGATTATGAGCGATGAGATTGCTCAGATTATGCAGGAGGCGCTGTCGCGTCGTACCTATACCATGTCGCTGATGGCGATGGTGTTTCTGCCCAGCACCTTTTTGACCGGTCTGTTTGGCGTCAACCTGGGCGGGATCCCCGGCAATGAGTGGCATTTAGGCTTTTCTATCTTCTGCATAATGTTAGTCGTTCTCATTGGCGGTGTTACATGGTGGTTACATCGTAGTAAATGGCTGTAAATAATCGCTTTTCATCGCCGTCCATCGCGTGAAAATCCGGGAATGTTTGAGCGAAATCAATAAACCGTCTACCCATTCGGGGCACTATCTCTCTCGCAGGTGAATGCAACGTCAAGCGATGGGCGTTGCGCTCCATATTGTCTTACTTCCTTTTTTGAATTACTGCATAGCACAATTGATTCGTACGACGCCGACTTGATTAAGTCGGCTTTTTTTTGCTCTCTGGTTAGCAGCTTCTACGCTTAATGGGTATACCCGCTCATTCCCGGGAGAATCACCATGCGCTATCAGCCCCTGACATCGATCCCTGTCTCGCCAGAACCTAACGATCCCATACCGGTGCCCGATCCCCGGCCGCGCCCGCATCCGCTGCCCGACCCGCCGCCGGACGATGAGCCGATTAAATTGTCGCATCGCAGGCGCAGATCTGCGAGGATACGCGCCTGCCCTTTGTGTGCCTGTTAATTCGAGAAAAAATTGTGACCGCTTTTTCAACACTGAACGTTTTACCCGCTGCCCAGCTCGCCAATCTCAATGAGCTGGGTTATCTCACGATGACCCCTGTGCAGGCCGCCGCCTTGCCCGCGATTCTGGCGGGTAAAGATGTGCGCGTGCAGGCCAAAACCGGTAGCGGTAAAACAGCGGCATTTGGTCTGGGGCTGCTTCAACATGTTGATGCTACCCTGTTCCAGACACAATCTCTGGTACTGTGCCCGACCCGCGAACTGGCCGATCAGGTCGCGGGTGAGCTGCGTCGTCTGGCGCGCTTTTTACCGAATATTAAAATTTTGACCCTTTGCGGCGGGCAGCCTTTCGGCGCGCAGCGCGATTCGCTGCAGCATGCGCCGCATATCATCGTCGCCACACCGGGCCGTTTGTTAGATCACCTGCAAAAGGGCACCGTGTCGCTGGATGCGCTGCAGACGCTGGTGATGGATGAAGCCGATCGGATGCTGGATATGGGCTTCAGCGAGGCCATCGATGAGGTGATCCGCTTTGCCCCGGCCGAACGTCAGACGCTGCTGTTCTCCGCCACCTGGCCGGAAGCGATCGCGGCGATCAGCGGGCGGGTACAAAACCATCCGCTGACCATTGAGACCGATTCCGTCGACGCGCTGCCGGCAATCGAGCAGCAGTTTTTCGAAACCTCCCAGCGCGGAAAAATCCCGCTGCTGCAAACGCTGCTCAGCCAGCATCAGCCGGCCTCTTGCGTGGTGTTTTGCAACACCAAAAAAGATTGTCAGGCGGTTTGCGATTCGCTGAATGCCGCGGGGCAGAGCGCGCTGTCGCTGCACGGCGATCTTGAACAACGCGATCGCGATCAGACGCTGGTGCGATTTGCCAACGGGAGTTCTCGTGTGCTGGTCGCCACCGACGTTGCCGCGCGCGGCCTCGATATTAAATCGCTGGAGCTGGTGGTTAACTATGAGCTGGCCTGGGATCCGGAAGTTCACGTGCACCGTATCGGGCGTACCGCCCGCGCGGGTGAGAGCGGTCTGGCTATCAGCCTCTGCGCGCCGGAAGAGGCGCAGCGCGCCAATATCCTGGCAGAGATGCTGCAGCTGAAGCTGAACTGGGTGAGCGCGCCGACCAACGGCAATATCAAACCGCTTCACGCAGAGATGGCGACGCTGTGTATCGATGGCGGGAAGAAAGCGAAAATGCGCGCTGGCGATGTGCTCGGCGCGTTGACCGGCGATATGGGCTTTGACGGCGCCGACATCGGCAAGATTAACGTCCATCCTGCGCATGTCTATGTGGCCATTCGCCAGAGCGTGGCGCAGAAGGCCTATAAGCAGCTGCAGAACGGTAAGATTAAAGGCAAAAACTGCCGCGTTCGCCTGCTGAAATAAGCGATGACAAGGCGTCTCAGAGGTGACTCTGAGACGCCGGTGGGTTACTTCACTTCGACCACGTTCAGGCGCAGTTCATCCAGCTGCGCGGCATCGTCTTCCGGCTGCCAGCCGGCAGGCTGCAGCGGAATCTCTTCCCGGTCAAACGCCAGATCGCCGCCATCAACCACTTCTGAGTTGTGGTTAATCCCTTTAAAGTCAAACAGGTTGATGTCGCTCAGATGCGACGGCACCACGTTCTGCATGGCGCTGAACATGGTTTCTATACGGCCAGGATAGCGCTTATCCCAGTCGCGCAGCATATCGGCGATCACCTGGCGCTGCAGGTTAGGCTGCGAACCGCACAGGTTGCACGGAATGATCGGGAAACCTTTCGCCTGCGAAAAACGCTCAATGTCTTTTTCACGGCAGTATGCCAGCGGGCGAATCACGATGTGTTTACCGTCATCGCTCATCAGCTTCGGCGGCATGCCTTTCATTTTGCCGCCGTAGAACATGTTCAGGAACAGCGTCTGTAAAATATCGTCGCGGTGATGGCCGAGGGCAATCTTAGTCGCGCCCAGTTCACTGGCGGTACGGTACAGGATACCGCGACGCAGACGCGAACAGAGCGAGCAGGTGGTTTTGCCTTCAGGAATCTTCTCTTTGACGATCCCGTAGGTGTTTTCTTCGACAATTTTGTACTCGACGCCAAGCTGCTCGAGATATTCCGGCAGAATGTGGGCGGGAAAACCCGGCTGCTTCTGATCGAGGTTGACCGCGACCAGCGAGAATGAAATCGGCGCGCTTTTCTGCAGGCTGCGCAGGATTTCCAGCATGGTGTAGCTATCTTTACCGCCGGACAGGCAAACCATAATCCGGTCGCCGTCTTCGATCATGTTGAAATCGGCAATGGCTTCGCCGACGTTACGGCGCAGGCGCTTTTGCAATTTATCGAGGTTGTACTTTTCTTTTTTGCTAATTTCTTGATTTTGCAGCATTTAATAATAGCTCAATTCATGGTGTGGCACACGCACTCTGCCCACGGCACGGCGGGTGGCCGCAATTAATGACGTCAGTCTAAGTCTGTGGCGTGTATGGTACGGATTCGCGGTGGGGATGTCAGCACATTTCCGGTAGTTTAACCTGACAGATGTTGAGATAAAAAGCCCGCCGTGAGGGCGGGCTGAAGGGGTTAACGCACAACCAGTACGGAACAGTCGGCATGACGAACGACGGCCGCGGCGTTGGAGCCGAGCAGATAGGTCGTTATGTCCGGGCGGTGAGAGGCGATAATCACCAGATCGGCCGGCAGCGTTTTCGCCAGCTCCAGAATGTTATCCTTCGGCGAACCTTCCTTAACATGGAAATGCACCCGGTCTTCAGGAATGGCGAACTGAGCGACGAACTCTTTCAGACGCGTTTCCGATTCCGCTTTAAACTCATCCATCGGCGGTAGTTCGGTGGTATAGGCCATCCCCAGCGAGGCGTAGTAGGGAAGGGATGGAATCACGGTCAGAAAGTGTACTTCGGCATCGTCAATACGCGCTTCCGCCTCAACGTGACAGACAACGCGTTGAGTTAATTCTTTTTCAGATATATCAATAGGTACAAGAATTATTCTGGCCATAAAACCTCCTGTTTAAGTAACCGCTTAAAGTGTACGCCATTTGGCGGCATGATGTACCATGACGGGTCACATTTTAGCGTGAGCTACCCCGATGTTCGGTAAATTTCCCTTTGATGACGCCATCATAAAAACGTCCCTTGGAGACCACCTGCAAAAAAAGGCGATAGATGCGTTCGGGCACCTTCTCATAGCGGAGCGTGGTGGCGTCGTGAAACCGGATTTCGAGGATGCCAGAGGCTTCGTCATAGGCGATGGAGGCGATTCGGGATGATTTTACGGGTTGATGATCCATGGCTGGCGTCCTTTACGGCAGGCTTTACCGGCAATATATCATTTATCGGGTAACGGTTTTAATACACCAGGGATATTGTTTTGATTTGATTGATGTTCCCGGCACGACGCGATAAAACAGCGTTGCTGTGGGCGGGACTTTGCATCACCGCGGATACAGTGGCACCGGTGCGACGATGCAGGCGCCAGAGGAGCGTTATGCGATAAGGCGTTGTCATCTGTGCCCTATAGACTGGCTATAGAATAAACACCGGAAAAGTATCTCGCTTGAAGTCGTACACCGTCGCAATACCCGCATATGGAACGAGACTTTTTATGGTCATTGCTCATGCCGGATATAATGTGTTTTAAATATCAGGCCAATATTATGTTGATTCCTTTATAAATCTGCAGGCGATGAATAACGTATTTGATAAGCGTTATACATAATGATGACTTCAATTGGATATTTCTGAAGTATTTTTATTTTAAATTTAGAGTGGTGCTGAGGGTGTTATAAATAACAAAGAAGTGTAAGGGTAAAAAAAGATCTGAGCGGTAATAGAACCTGTAGGCTAAAAATACACCTGTTATGATAATGGTTTGGTGAATGTATAAACTGAATATATACAAAATAAAAATTATACAGAACGGGATTATTCGCTTATTATCCGTGCGTTATTGCCTTCTATTGTCGCCAGTTTCTTTATTATGTTCGTCACATATTCACGCACGATATTATTTTGACGATAAAAATGACAAGCCCGAATGAATATTCGGGCTTTTTTTATGCTGAGGCTTAAAAACAGAGCGGGTTAACTCTCGGTTGCCGGTTTCTCCGCTTTGCCGGCCATCCGGGCCAGGAAGTCATAGCGTTTTTGCAAATCCGCCGCCGCATCCTTCCACAGCTGCTCCGCCACTTCGGGCTGCTGGGAATTGAGGCGACGGAAACGTTGCTCGTTAAGCAGCGTTTCGGCCAGCGCGTCTGACGGTGGGCGAGAGTCCAGCGCCAGCGGCAGTTTGCCTTCATCCGCACGACGAGGGTCGAAGCGGTACAGCGGCCAGAAGCCGGTGGCGGTCAGCTGACGCATCTGATCGTGGCTGAGCGCCAGATCGTAACCGTGCTCTTCGCAGGGGCTGTAGGCGATAATCAGCGACGGGCCAGGGTAGGCCTCCGCTTCCTGAATCGCTTTCACCGTCTGATTCAGCTGCGCCCCCAGCGAAATTTGCGCGACGTAAACATGCCCGTACATCATCATGCTGACGCCGAGGTCCTTACGCGCCTTGCGCTTGCCATGCTCACCAAATTTGGTGACCGCGCCGAGCGGAGTCGCCTTCGATGCCTGGCCGCCGGTATTGGAATAACACTGGGTATCGAGAACCAGAATGTTGACGTTTTCGGTCAGGCTCAGGACGTGGTCGAGACCGCCGAAGCCAATGTCATAGGCCCAGCCATCGCCGCCGATAAGCCAGATGGATTTCTCAACCAGCGCATCGGCATCGGTTAAGAGCTCCCTCGCACCGGCTTCATTAGCCAGAACCTGGCGTAGCTCAGCCACCTGTTCGCGGCGCACCTCTGGGGTGGCGTCGGCCTGCAGCGCCTCATACAACGCTGGCGGCAGTTTATCGGCAAACGTTGCCAGCAGGCGCATGACGCGCTGACGGTGCTGGTCGACGGTTAAGCGGAAGCCGAGGCCAAATTCGGCGTTGTCTTCGAACAGCGAGTTTGCCCACGCCGGGCCACGGCCGTTGGCGTCGGTGGTATACGGTGTGGATGGCAGATTACCGCCGTAAATCGACGAGCAGCCGGTGGCGTTAGCGATCAGCATCCGATCCCCGTACAGCTGGGTCAGCAGTTTGATATACGGCGTTTCGCCGCAGCCGGAACAGGCCCCGGAATATTCAAACAGCGGGCTGATCAGTTGCGAGGTGCGGATATCAATCCGCTCCAGAGTGCTGCGGTCGATTTCCGGCAGGTTGAGGAAGAAGTCGTAGTTCACTTTCTCTTCTTCCACATGCTCAAGGCGCGACATCATGTTGATGGCCTTGATTTCAGGATTCTGCCGGTCTTTTGCAGGACACACTTCCACGCACAGGTTACAGCCGGTGCAATCTTCCGGCGCCACCTGCAGGACATATTTCTGCCCGCGCATATCGCGCGATTTGACGTCCAGGGAGTGCAGACTGGCCGGGGCCGCCTCCATGGCCTGCGGAGGGACCACTTTGGCGCGAATCGCTGAATGCGGGCAGGCGGCGACGCAGTGGTTACACTGGGTGCACAGCTCCTCCTTCCAGATGGGGATCTCTTCGGCGATATTGCGTTTTTCCCAGCGCGTGGTGCCCATTGGCCAGGTGCCATCCGGCGGCAGCGCGGAGACCGGTAGCGCATCGCCGAGACCGGCCAGCATCGCGGCGGTGACGGTTTTCACAAAATCCGGCGCGGCGTCGGAGACCACCGGCGGACGGTTCGGGCTGGAGGCATCGACCGGGCGCAACGGCACTTCGGCCAACGATTCGCGCGCCAGCGCCAGCGCCTGCCAGTTGCGCTCAACCAGATCCTGGCCTTTGCTGCTGTAGCTTTTCGCAATGGCGCCCTGCAGTTCGGCCAGCGCGCTGTCGCCGGGCAGAATTTGCGTTAAGTGGAAGAATGCCATCTGCATGACGGTATTGATACGCGCGCCAAGGCTGCATTCTCGGGCAATTTTCGCAGCGTTGACGATATAAAAGCGCGCTTTTTTCTGATTCAGCGTTGCCTGCACTTCCTGCGGCAGGCGCGACCAGACGTCATCCACACCATAAGGTGTATTGAGCAAGAAAATCCCGCCGGGTTTTAACCGCTCAACCATTTGATATTTGTCGATAAACTGTAGCTGATGGCAGCCAACGAAATCGGCCTGCGAGATCAAATAGGAGGAGCGAATCGGTTTCTCACTGACGCGTAAATGCGAAACGGTCAACCCGCCGGCTTTTTTCGAGTCATAGACAAAATAGCCCTGCGAGAACCACGGCGTGGAGTTACCGATAATTTTGATATTGTTTTTAGTGGCCGATACGCTGCCATCGCTGCCGAGGCCGTAGAACAGCGCCTCCAGTTTGGCTTCTGACGGCAGGGTGTTCTCCCCGAGCGGCAGGGAGAGATTGGTCACATCATCATAAATGCCGACGGTGAATCGCGGTTTGGGCCGGGCTTCGCGCAATTCATTGAAGATAGCCAGCACGCACTCCGGGCCGAACTCTTTCGATGAAAGGCCGTAGCGGCCGCCGATGGTGCGGGGCAGAGTTTCACGTTCGCCGCGGTTAAAGGCTTCCGCCAGCGCGGTCATGATATCCAGGTACAGCGGCTCGGCATGGGCGCCCGGTTCTTTGGTGCGATCCAGAACGGCGATAGCGCGGGTGCTTTCCGGCAGTGCCTCCAGCAGATGGGCGGCTGAGAAGGGGCGATAGAGGCGAACTTTCAGGACACCGACTTTTTCGCCACGGCTCAGCAGTTCGTCAACGACCTCTTCACAGGTGCCGATCGCCGAGCCCATAATCACAATCACCCGTTCTGCCTGCGGATGGCCATAAAACTCGAACGGTTTGTACTGACGCCCGGTCGCGGCGGCGAAATCGTTCATCGCCGTTTCAACGTGGTCATAGACCGCGTCGTACCAGGGGTTCGTGGCTTCGCGGGACTGGAAATAAGTATCCGGGTTCGCCGAAGTGCCGCGGATCACCGGATGTTCCGGATTCAGCGCGCGCAGACGGTGCGCGTCAATCTCGTCCTGAGGCAGCAGGTTGCGAATGGTGTCATCCGCAAGCGGGGCGATTTTATTGATTTCATGCGAAGTGCGGAAGCCGTCGAAGAAATGGATAAACGGCACCCGGCTCTTAAGCGTGGCGATATGGGAAATCAGCGCAAAGTCCTGGGCTTCCTGGACGCTGCTGGCGCACAGCATGGCGCAGCCGGTCTGGCGTACGGCCATGACGTCGGAGTGGTCGCCGAAGATCGAGAGTGCGTGGGTGGCGACGGTACGAGCGGCAACGTGCAGGACAAACGGCATCAGCTGACCGGCCAGTTTGTACAGCGTGGGGATCATCAGCAGTAAACCCTGCGATGAGGTAAAGGAGGTCGAGAGCGCCCCGGTTTGCAGCGCGCCGTGTACAGCACCGATGGCCCCGGCTTCCGACTGCATTTCGACGACGCGAGGTACGTCTCCCCACACGTTTTTAAGCCCGTTACCCGCCCAGGCATCCGCCTGTTCCGCCATCGTTGAACTGGGCGTAATCGGGTAGATGGCGATAACCTCACTTGTGCGAAACGCGACTGAAGCGGCCGCGCCATTACCGTCGATAGTAATCATAAGAAGACACCCTAACATTGCGCAAAAGAAGAGACCTGACAAACGGCTACAGGTCTTGTAATTATAGTGGCTAGTATAAGGGCATTATCTATACCCTTGAAGTTGTGAGGCTTTCGAGTGCACAAATTGATCCACGAATTCTTCCCCGGAAGGGCAAAAGATACCGACGGCTTCGCATCTATCTTTATGATTATTATGCATTTATGTTGACAGGCGGCGTAACGGGCAGGTTTCCCCGTGGTGAGAGCCGTGCTGTCGAAGATATCGCCGTTGACGTATCAATCTGCCTGTGGGTCTGAATCAGGGGGCATTATTTATCTGCGAATTCGCGATACTCGATTTTCTAATCCTGACGTTGTGGAATAGCCATTCACGATTAACATTGGCAATGATGGGACATATTGTAGGCGGATGTTAGCGGACTGCGAATGTGAGAACTCCGCTATTTGTGATTTTTACATTCTGCCTTTACAAAGATAAACAAAGGTTGAAATAAACTCTCTTTTGCGGGTGTTAATATCAGCTCAACATTGCTGGATTAACTACGGAATGGTTAGCAAAAGTCAACCTGGAGAGTTTTTATGCAAAAATCTACCCGAAAAACCCTTTGTACAAAGCGATGGTCACGGACGCCTGAATCACAGGACCTGCAAAAAGATCGGTTTGATCCACTTTGGTCAGAGCATAAAGACAGCGGTTGCCGTAAAAAAGAGTGGAAAAAAGCGGGCTTAACGTTGTGCAGTAAAAATTCCCCCCTGAGACCTGATTGATATTTTTATTAGATTTTGCCTCCTGTATAAAAATCAGGAGGCGGTCTGCCTGGGGATTTTAATTTTAAGGACCATTGGCTGGTTGAGATTATATTTTAGGGTATATCTAAAAATGCCGAACTTTAATGAAAAAAGGTGACCTGGTCGTTGGCTTGCAATTTGATAATAGCATTAACGCTATGATGTCGCCGGCTGGTGGATAAATAGCTGAGCGGGATAACCTTCCTGGCACGATCCGAGCTCCGTAGAGAAGGGGCGGGAGAAGGGCGTCATGACAACCCTGCCATCTGGCGGGGTTTTATCGTTATGGGCGGCGGCATCCTGGTCGCGAGAGCAAACGCTCTTTTCTCATCACAAGTACAGCCGTTTTGACGGCGATAGCCACAGCCCGTCTGGAGGACCGCGGCCAGCGGCGTGCATCGCGGGTATAGATGATCCACAGCATTCCTGTCATTTTCCCTGACAAGATCAACGATCGGCGGAAAATTTGCTAAGAAATGTTAATGGGGCGCATAAATACGTATTTCGCCTCTCGACGTCAGGCGCTGCGCTGCCTATTATTCTTGGGTTTGTTTATTTTGGGAAGTTTCTGAGGGGAGAGACGATGCGAGCAGCGTTTTTAGTAGGGTGTGCCGCGTTATTATTGTCGGCCTGTAGTAGCGAACCTGTTCAGCAGGCAACCGCGGCACACGTGTCGCCGGGAATGCGTGCCGCGATGAGCAGCTCAGGGCAGGCGAACTGCGCGATGATTGGCGGCTCATTGTCCGTGGCACGACAGCTTGATGGTTCGGCGATCGGCATGTGCGCGTTACCCAACGGCAAGCGCTGCAGCGAACAGGCGTTAGCGGGTGGAAGCTGCGGTAACTACTAGTTGACCAGGTCGGCGAGTTTATAGACCAGAGTCTGATCGGCAGTGGCCAGCGTCAGCTGATTTTCCGTCAGGTCAACCTGTGCGCCATCGCGCAGCATTTTGCTCAGCGTATTATCCAGCGTATTCAGCTGAGAATCGGTGCACAGCATACGGGTCATCGCCAGCGTTTTGACCTTCAGCTCGCCGCCGCTGATTTTGCCTTTACCGCTAAAGCGGTTGCACATGTTTCCTGAAACATACATATCTTCGCCAAAACTCAGCTCCAGCGGTTTGGCTCCCGCCGCCAGCGCCTGGCCATTCACGCTGGTCAGGACGAAACGATGGTGCTGAAGTTGCTCCGCGCCGGTGGAAACTTTGCTGTTGTAGACACAGCCAGATAACAGCATTCCTGCCGCCAGCAGTGCAGCAAACTTGTTCATTTTTCCTCCAAAACATTTATCACATCTATTAAATACGCACAGTTTAACTTTACTGCAGGCAATTTCTGTGGGGGTTATCTGAAAGTGCCCCCCGTGGAAGGAGGGCACAAAAGGGAAAGGACGATCAGACCAGCGCGTTCGGGCAGGTTTCGCCAGCATCGACCTGGCGCAGGTTATCGAGGGTCGTTTGTGAAATGCTGATCAGCGCCTCGGCGGTCAGGAAAGCCTGGTGCCCGGTGAACAACACGTTATGACAGGCAGAAAGGCGACGGAAGACGTCATCCTGAATCACGTCATTGGACTTATCTTCGAAGAACAGATCGCGTTCATTCTCATACACGTCCATGCCCAGCGCCCCGATTTTCTGGTGTTTCAGCGCATCGATCGCCGCCTGAGAATCAATCAGCGCCCCGCGGCTGGTATTGATCACCATCACGCCGTCTTTCATTTGCTCAAACGCCGCATGATTCAGCAGATGGTAGTTCTCTTCCGTCAGCGGACAGTGCAGGGAGATCACGTCGGACTGCGCATACAGCGTCGGCAAATCAACATACTCGACGCCAAGATCCAGCGCCGCGGCGCTTGGATAGGGATCGAACGCCAGCAGGCGCATGCCAAACCCTTTCAGAATACGCAGCGTGGCGACGCCGATTTTGCCCGTCCCGATCACCCCGGCGGTTTTACCGTGCATGGTAAAGCCGGTTAAACCTTCCAGCGAGAAGTTAGCATCGCGGGTACGCTGGTAGGCGCGGTGGATACGGCGGTTCAACGACATCATCATGCCGATGGCATGTTCAGCCACGGCCTCCGGCGAATAGGCGGGAACGCGGACAACGCGCAGACCCAGCTCTTTTGCCGCATCCAGATCGACGTTGTTAAACCCGGCGCAGCGCAGGGCGATGTACTTCACGCCATGCGCTTTCAGCTCTTCCAGTACCGGACGGCTTCCGTCATCGTTGACAAAAATGCACACGGCTTCACAACCGTTGGCCGTTTTCGCGGTTTTTTCGGTTAACAGGAAGTCGAAAAATTCGAGTTCAAAGCCATATGTATCATTAACATGCTGAAGGTACTTTTTATCGTACTGCTTCGTACTATACACAGCGATTTTCATAAGACTTTTCTCCAGTGATTATACCGTCACGGTAGCATATTTAAAATAATCGTACAAATATTAAAAATTAGTTTGGCCTGGCGGGTATATAATAATTCTAGAGCATATCACTGAGTTGAGGTATCTCTTTAAAACACAATGTATTTTACCAAAAACTGAAGCTGAAGGCACCGGGAGCCAGCAGAAGCAGCGGCCAGAGAAGTCCCGAGCTGACATTGGCCAGTTGAAAACGCCAGAACGGCGTGCCGCTGACGCCGCTGGCCAGGGGGAGGGTGGCGCGAAGCGGCGAGAGAAAACGCCCGAAAAACACCGCCCATTCGCCGTGGCGATGGAGAAAGGTCAGGCTACGGGCCAGCCGATCGCCGCGCAGCCAGCGAAGTCGTAGCAGACGATGCTGATAGTACCGTCCCAGCCACCAGGAGATCCAGAATCCACCGATTGCCCCCAGGCTGGCGCTGAGCCACATAAATAAGAAGTGATTCAGGCTGCCGGAGGCGAGCGGGCCGAGCAGCAGCAGCCCGGATGTGCCCGGCACCAGCAGGGAAATCAGGGCACAGGATTTGCTGAACGTCAGCAGGAAGACCAGCAGCAGCAGGAATGAATAGTGGCGCTGGGCATACTCAATAAGCGAAACAAAAAACTCCACGGGATCCGCCCACTTGTTAGATCGATTCCCGCGAGTGTGACAGGCGCTGGCTAAATGGCGGTTAAATAAGCGGATGGCAACAATTCACCATAACGATGATGTCGCAGCAACTATTCTTAGAATCTATCCCGGCTGGGCTATCGGCGCAGGCCGTTTGCACGCGGACAGCGCGGAGAAAACGGAGCGTACAGGAAGTTGCTGGCGATTTGCATCGCTTCGCTTACCCTGCGGGCCGCGCTGAAGGGCGTGCAAGAATCGCGCGTTGTGAGCTCTGCCCGGGGCAAAATGACAAGCAAAATAGCCCGGATGAGATAGGCTCTTAAGCGGGATAGAAACTTTAACTCACTGGTCGAACGTGCCACAATACGCGCTACTTTCGGCTTTTACTTTTGTTTAATCAGGATATTAACTGCCCATGAAGGGTAAATATAAAGCCGCCATCGCGCTATTGTTAGCACTTATTCTGCTACCGCTGGCCTTGTTGTCGACGCTTACCCATTGGGTACCTACGCTGGCCGGGATCTGGCTGCCAGAGGGAACCCGCATTTCGCTGCACGACAGTCCGCGCCTGACGCGTTCTGCGCTGCGTATTCCCGATTTACGCTATCTGGTCGGCGATTGCGAACTGGCCCGCATAACCAATGCCCGACTCTCACATCCCAGCCGCTGGCGGCTGCAGGTTGACGAACTTGATATCAATAGCGCCTGCCTGAGCAAACTGCCGGAAAGTGAACCGGCATCCGGCGCCCCGCGTACCCTGGCGGAATGGCAGTCCATGCTTCCCTATAGCTGGTTGACGATTGAAAACCTGCGTCTCTCGCCGTGGGAAAAGTGGCAGGGTCGGCTGGTCATGTCATTGACGCCGCAGCAGCAGGATATCGGCTACAGCGGTAAAGAGATGACGCTACAGGCGCGCCTGCGCGGGCAGGCGCTGACGGTGAGCGACTTTTCCGCGCAGCTGGTTGAAGGACAGGCGCCGGTGAAGCTGGTCGGCGAGTTTCATATGCCGCTGGTGCCGGACGGTTTGCCGGTAGACGGTCATCTGCTCGCCACGCTCGAATTCCCGCAGACGGCAGGACTGGTTGATGCGGAGCTGGAGTGGCAGAAAAACCGTGGGCAGCTGCTGGTTACGCCGCGCGGCGATGTGCAGCCGATGCTCGATTTACCCTGGGAAATCACCCCGGAACGTATTGCCATCAGCGATGGTCGCTGGAGCACCGAGTATGCCGGATATCCGCTGAGCGGCCGCGTGGCCTTGTCGGTTGGCAACTGGCAACAGGGCACCGAGCAGATGCGGGTCAGCGGTCGTCTCAACGTTCTCACCCACGGGGAAGCCGGGAAGGGGAACGCGGTACTGACGATTGGCCCTGGCAAACTGAGCATGGACAACAGCGACATGCCGTTGCGGTTAACCGGCGAGGCCAAGCTCGGCGACCTGATTGTCTATGCCGTGCTGCCGGCGAACCTGACTGGCCCGCTGACCGCGCCGTCGCTGGCGTTCCATCCCGGCGCGCTGCTGCGTTCCCGCGGGCGGGTCATTGATTCGCTCAACATTGACGAAGTTCGTCTGCCGCTGGCCGGGGTGAAGGTGACTCAGCAGGGCGTGGACGGCCGTCTGCAGGCTATTCTGCGCGCGCACGAACAGCAGATGGGCGACTTTTCGCTGCACCTTGACGGTCAGGCCGACAACTTTATGCCCGACAGCGGCCGCTGGCAGTGGCGTTACTGGGGCGAGGGCCGCTTCACGCCGATGCAGGCCAAGTGGGACGTCAAAGGGGCGGGGGCGTGGATAGACAATTCGATTGTGCTGAACAGCCTGTCGACGGGTTTCGATAAGCTGCAGTACGGCACGATGCTGGTCAGCACGCCGCGGTTAACCCTGGATGAACCGGTGCACTGGCTGCGCGGCGAACAGCACCCCAAACTGACCGGCGCGCTATCGCTGGACGCGGGTAAAACCAGCTTTAGCAGCGGCAGCGAACTTCCCCCCTCCACGTTAAAGTTCAAGATCGACGGACGGGATCCCACCTGGTTTCAGTTTAGCGGGGCGCTCCACGCCAATAAGATAGGTCCCGTGCGGGTTACCGGGCGTTGGGATGGCGAACGTCTGCGGGGCCAGGCCTGGTGGCCAAAACAGTCGTTAACCGTGTTTCAGCCGCTGGTGCCGCCAGACTGGAAAATGAATCTGCGTGAAGGAATGCTGTATGCGCAGGTAGCCTTCTCCGCGGCGGCAGATCAGGGATTTGAAGCCGGCGGCCACGGCGTCTTAAAAGGCGGCAGCGCCTGGATGCCTGACAATCAGATTAATGGCGTAGATTTTGTTCTGCCTTTTCGCTTTAGTCAGGGGACCTGGCAGCTGGGAACCCGCCGACCGGTGTCGCTGCGTATTGGCGAAGTCATCAACCAGGTGACGGCGAAAAACCTCTCGGCGGATCTGCAGGGCTCCTGGCCGTGGAGCGAGCGCGAACCGCTGCAGTTGAGCAACGTCAGCGTGGATGTTCTCGGGGGGAAGGTGACCATGCAGCAGCTGCGTATGCCGCAGCACGACCCGGCGCTACTGCGTCTGCAGCAAATTTCCAGCAGCGAACTGGTAAGCGCGATAAATATCAAGCAATTTGCCATGTCCGGCGCATTTAACGGCGCGCTGCCGCTGTGGCTGAACAATGACAAATGGATCATTAAAGACGGCTGGCTGGGTAACCCGGGGCCGATGACCTTACGTCTTGATAAGGATATGGCGGATGCGATGGTCAATGACAATATTTCCGCCGGTGCGGCGATTAACTGGCTGCGCTATATGGAGATCTCCCGTTCATGGACGCGCATCGATCTCGATAATCTGGGCATGCTGACGCTGAAGGCGACCATCAGTGGAACCAGCCGCGTCGGGGAGCAGAGTAATACGGTACATTTAAACTATTCTCATCAAGAGAATATTTTTGACCTGTGGCGCAGTTTACGTTTTGGCGACAATTTACAGGCATGGTTTGAGCAAAATGCGGTGCTCCCCGTGCGCAGCTGTACGGACAGTAAAAAGTGTAAGGAACAACAATGATGAAATTGCTAACGCCGGTGCTGATGACGATGCTGCTGGCGGGCTGTACGCCACGAATTGAAATCGCGGCGTCAAAAGAGCCGATCACCATCAATATGAATGTCAAAATTGAGCATGAGATTCATATCAAAGTGGATAAGGATGTTGAAGAGTTACTGAAGTCGCGTAGCGATCTATTCTGAGGTGGCGATGAGAAAACGACTGTTAACGGCGGCGTTGGCGCTTGGCCTTCTCAGCTCATCGGCGCTGGCGCTGACGCTGGGGGAGGCTCGGGAGCAAGGGCGGGTCGGCGAAACGCTGAATGGCTATCTGGCGCCGCTGCGTCAGGATAAGGAAACGCTGGCGCTGGTCAAACAGATCAACGCGGCCAGAAGTGAAAGCTATCAGCAGCTGGCGGATGATAATAACCTGCCGGTGGATGAGGTGGCGAAAATGGCCGGACAAAAACTGGTCTCGCGGGCACAGCCGGGGGAGTATGTTCAGGGACTGAATGGTCAATGGCTGCGGAAATAACGCGCCGGCGCTTTTGCCTGGCAGGAACGGCCGCTGATGAGACTCCCTTTCATCAGCGGCGGCGGGGCCTGACGGCGATTAAGCGTCAGGGTTAGCGGTGTTGTTGTAAAATCGTCAAAAAGTCCTGTTTACTGGAGATCAATGACAGCGCATTTGCAATGATTTCATCGCTGAAAATAGAAGCGATGTCCTTCAGAACATCAATATGCTCTTTCTCTTTGGCAATCACGCCAATGGCGATAAACATGACGTTGCTTCTGTCCCAGATGACGCCGTCCGGGAACTGAAATATTTCTATTCCGGTTTTCAGAATGATATTGGTCGCGGATTTCGGCAGGTGCGGAAGCGTAATGCCATTGCCTAAAAAAGTGGACACCTGACGTTCCCTTTCATCAAGAAAAGCGGTGCAGTTTTCGCTGACGTAGCCTTTCTTTTTAAATTCCTCACCGAGCAGGGTCAACACTTCGGCCTTATTTTTCGCCTTGTAGCCAAGGTGAAGGTTCTCTTGCGTAATATTAGCGATCATTGTGAGCGACCTCCGCGCCGTTATTCACCCGCGCATCATATTTATTAGACGATAACTCTTCTTCTAATTGTTCCAGCGATTTGTTCGAGGTTTCCGGGAGCGCCGTGACCACAAAGATAATCGCGATATAGTTGATGGCCGCGAAAATCAGGAATACCGGACCAAGGCCGAGTTTGGCCTGGAGCAGCGGAAACAGGTAGCTGACAACGGCATTCATGATCCACATGAAAAACACTGAAATCCCCATCGACAGGCCGCGGAATTTCAGCGGGAACAGTTCGGCCAACACCACCCAGGTAATAAAGCCCATTGTCCCCTGCATGACCCCGACAAACAACGCGCCGAGCAGCCAGATCGCCGTCGCTTTGATATCGCCAACCAGCGTGTAATCGACGCCGGCAATGATCAGGTGCAGCGTCGCCATAATGGCAAAGCCATAAATAATGATGGTTTTGCGTTTAAAGCGATCAACGAGGAAGAAGACCCCAACCAGCATTCCCCCCACCGAGAAGACCCCGTTGAGCACGTTGCATATTAAGGAGGTTCTTTCTGAGAAGCCGGCCGTACTCAGGATTTCGGTGCCATAGTACATAATGACATTGACCCCGGTGGTCTGCTGCAACGCGGCCCAAATGATGCCCACCAGCAGTAATTTAAAAATCCACGGCGTGCTGAGAATGGTCAAAAACGCGTTTTGCGTACTGAATTTGCGATCGGCTTCAACTTTGATGAGGGTCGAAATATCGGCAAATTCTTGCGCCGCGCGTTCCGGCGAGCGGATCTGCTTTAATACTTCCAGCGCTTCCTGATGACGGTTTTTGCTCACCAGCCAGCGCGGGCTTTCCGGAGAACGCAACATTCCGACAAATAAACAGATAGCCGGGATGGCCTGCACCATCAACATATATCGCCAGACGTCGGGAAGGTGGCCCCAGATAATACCAATTACGGCGTTGATGGCGAATGCGGCAAGCTGCCCGATAACAATGGCGACCTCATTCAGCCCCGTGAGTTTACCGCGCATTTCCGTGGGGGCAACTTCAGAAATGAACGTCGGTGCCGTGACGGAAGCGCCACCGACGGCATATCCCAGCAGAAAACGGGATAGCAGCAAGACGGTGATATCCGGGGCGAGGGCTGACATTAATGCCCCGACAAGGAAAATAAAGGACAGGCAGAGCAGATATTTGCGTCTGCCAAAATAATCGGCGAGGGTTCCACCAAAAACGCTGCCAATAGCGGCGCCCACCAGCAATACGCTCATGACCAGACCTTCCGTTGTCGGCGTCAGGCTCATATATTGCTTCAGTGAAGAAAATGCACCATTAATAACCCCGGTGTCATAGCCGAATAGCAGGCCGCCAAATGTTGCCACTAGCGTTATTTGGTGAAGCCGCTTTCTTTGCTGTACGTTCAGTTTCATGATAGCTGACATTTTCATACCTTTTATTTTCATTAACAGCACCGGTCATTCTGTTTCTCTTCGCTCGCGGCTACAGTTTTATCCTGTCGAACGATGGCGGAGGGAAACGAGATGGGCGGTGCGATTATTCGTCTTCATCGCCATATGCTGAGGAGCAACGGGCGATGAGGCGTGTTTTTGATTGACGGTGTGTTATCAGTGTCTCTGGATTGTGTGTGGCATCTGCGATGCTTGCTGTCGACATTCACACGATTACCCGACAGCGCTTGTGCACAGAACAGACTGTGCGAATCCGGTACCGCGTCTGGCCCTCGCTCTTGAAGCGATGAAAGCCAACCTGCGGTGCAAGGTGTCTTGCTGACGCCTCGTTGTACTTTGTCACCGGCGTTCCTTTCAGTGGAAAAACCGTCGTGACCGATAGGTAATCGATGACATGACAACGCTCCCTGCCGTCCGACGTGTTCAATCTTCTTTCTGTGTCCTTCATGGTCTCCTCCGTGCTTGCGGGTTTGCGTACCGCCGAGAGTGGACAGATTGCGTTCTATCGAAGGGTAATATGACATCTGCTAATGAAATAAAATCACAAATAGATCACAATTTGAAAATTTCATTTCATTTCATTTTGTTTGAAGCGAAACAAATTTCTCTTTGTGAGAAAAGATAATTTTTTATCTAATTGATTTTAAAAGATAATATTTGATGGGGTTTATGGGGTTGTCAAAAATAAGCTATTGAATTAAAAGTTAAATTTTTGATACGAGTCACGCTTTTAAATCCATGCAGTTATTAATGAAATTAAAATTCCATTTTATATTTTTTATACGCTTTTGTTTTTTTCACGGCCAGACCCGGATCGGGCGGGAACAGGGGCGAAATGCGCGGCACGAGGCCTGCGGGGGAACAAAGCGGACGTCAGGCGCGGCACCCGGTAACGGACAGAGGAATCAGCAAGCGGCGGTGGCAACAGGAGGCGCTGCGACTGGAAGCGGCAGCCGGACAGCGGCGGGGGGAGGCCGGAAGTCTGCGGCCCATTGCCGTATAAAAATCAGCGGCAGCGCTTGCGGTATTCCCCGGGCGATACGCCAAAACGCTGTTTGAAAGCGGTCGAGAAGTGGCTGTGGTCGCTGAATCCCCAGCTATAGCCAATTCCCGCCAGCTTTTCGTCATCACGGGCATTGTGCAATGCCTGCGCGCAGAGATCGAGACGCCGGTTCTTAATATATTGTGCGACCACCAGCCCCTTGTCGGCAAACAACCGGTACAGACTCCGAACCGACATACCGGTCTCGCTGGCCAGCCACTCCGGACGCAGATGTTCCGCCTGAATGGACTCATCAATTAAATCCATAATCTTCTGAAACTGCTTCTCCCTACGCGACGGTCGGGGGTCGTGATGATGCAGCATCGGACGCAGCAGGCAGACGATGGCCTCCAGCGCCGCGGCACTCTCACTTTCCGACAGCTCCGGGCTACACATGCTCTCCTGCAGCAGCCGCTGACTGAGCTGGACCATCGGCAGCGATTTTTCCAGCCGCGTGGCAATGCTTATTTCACTGCCGCGCAGCTGTTGCTCCAGCAGCTGTCGGGGCAGTAGCAGGGAGGCCTGGCGCGAAGTCTGCTGCCAGAAAATAGAGCAGGGGCGAGATGCGTCAATCAGGGTGATGTCACCGGCGTCGAGGACCACCTGGCGATCGTCCTGCTCGATGGCCGCCTGGCCGGAGAGCTGGAAGACGGTATAAAACCAGTCGTCATTGCTGCGCTTAATTTCGTTGCGGGTGCGGAACAGATTGACGCCGCTGGCGGTGACGGTGCTGACTTTCAGCGTGCCGGCATAGCTGGCGTCAATCTCCCCGTGAAAGCGACCTTCCAGCGGACGAGCGGCAAAATGGCCGCAGACCTGATTGATTTTCGCCAACCAGCGCTGGTAGTCCTGTCCGTGCTCCGCCGTCGCCATAGTCTGTCTCATGTAAACATAATGTTTTTGCATTGTTGCATTTACACAGTGGCATACAAGAGCGAGGCGCGGAGTATATGAAAGAACTATTACCTGAGGCACATTTCTGCGTCCGCAATATGTTGAATTGCGGCGGCTGTCACAGCGGCACAAACGAATGTCACAGAGAAAAAAGCGCGAACGTCAGCCGCGTCGTAGACTGAATTCACGATCCGTGAGCAATAAGGAAGCGATATGTCCACAGCACAGGTAGCGCTGCTTGCCAGCGTTCAACAGTTTTTAGACCGCCAGCATGGCTTATATATCGACGGTACCCAGCAGGCGTCGCAGAGCGAACAGCGTCTTACCGTCTGGAACCCGGCAACCGGGCAGGCCATCGCCAGTACCGCGGATGCTAACGCGGCCGATGTCGATCGCGCGGTAATGTCGGCGTGGCGCGCCTTCGTCGCCCGCAGCTGGGCTGGGCGCACGCCGGCCGACCGCGAACGTATCCTGCTGCGTTTTGCCGATCTGGTCGAACAGCACGGCGAAGAACTGGCGCAGCTGGAGACGCTGGAGCAGGGGAAATCCATCCAGATTTCTCGCGCATTTGAAGTGGGCTGTACGCTGAACTGGATGCGTTACACCGCCGGACTGACCACCAAAATCAGCGGGCGCACGCTCGATGTGTCGATTCCGTTCCCGCAGGGCGCACGCTACCAGGCGTGGACGCGCAAAGAGCCGGTGGGCGTTGTCGCCGGTATCGTGCCGTGGAATTTTCCGCTGATGATCGGGATGTGGAAAGTGATGCCGGCGCTGGCGGCAGGATGCTCTATCGTCATCAAACCATCGGAGACCACGCCGCTGACGCTGCTGCGCGTTGCCGAGTTGGCCACCGAGGCTGGGATCCCGGACGGAGTATTTAACGTCGTGACCGGCAGCGGCGCCGGATGCGGCTCGGCGTTAACCTCTCATCCGCAGGTGGCGAAGGTCAGCTTTACCGGCTCCACCGCAACCGGTAAGCATATCGCCAGGGTGGCCGCCGACCGTCTGACCCGCGTGACGCTGGAGCTGGGGGGAAAAAACCCGGCGATCGTGCTGAAAGACGCCAATCCGGAGTGGGTAATCGAAGGGCTGATGACCGGCAGTTTCCTCAATCAGGGGCAGGTCTGCGCCGCCAGCTCACGCATCTATATTGAAGCCCCGCTGTTCGATAACCTGGTGAGCGGTTTTGAACAGGCGGTGAAATCGCTGCAGGTGGGACCGGGGATGCTGGAAACGACGCAGATTAACCCGGTGGTGTCAAAAGGGCACTGCGAGAAAGTGGCGGCTTATCTCGATGAGGCGCGTAAGCAAAATGCCGAGCTGATCTCCGGGCAGGTCGGGCCGGATTCGCAGGGCTATTACATTGCGCCAACGCTGGTGATCAACCCGGATGCCGGGCTGCGTCTGAGCCGGGAAGAGGTCTTTGGACCGGTGGTCAATCTGGTACGCGTCGCCGATGGTGAAGAGGCGCTGCGCCTTGCTAACGACAGTGATTTTGGTCTGACCGCCAGCGTCTGGACCGGCGATTTGACACAGGCCCTGAGCTACACCGAGCGTCTGCAGGCCGGGACGGTATGGGTCAACAGCCATACGCTTATCGATGCCAACCTGCCGTTTGGCGGGATGAAGCAGTCCGGAACCGGGCGCGACTTCGGCCCGGACTGGCTGGACGACTGGTGCGAAACGAAATCGGTCTGCGTGCGCTATTAACTCTCGCCTCAGCGCCTGACGCCCGGAGTTCGAACACCGGGCCGGGCGCTCTCCCACTTCTCTTTCTTCTTTGCTATATGTCTGAGTCAGCCGCGGTTTCTCGTAAAGAGTCCGAAAAAGGGTATCGGTATCATGCCTGGCGATGTCTCCTCGCGGGCAGCCCAGAAATCAAAATTATCTCCCTCTATGCCGACGACTACCTGCCAGTCTCTGCACCGGCGACGGCAGTCACGTTTGACGATTGCTCTCCTGAGGTGATTGCCGTCTGCTATTTTTACTTTGTCAATCCTGACCGCTTTTCACGCAGCCTGCGATGAGGTTCCTATGAACTTACTGGTGTTTTGCGACGGTACCTGGAATACGCCCCAACAGCTTGATGATGGAAAACCCGCGCCGACCAATGTGGTCAAACTCAGGAATGCCGTAGCGGAAAATACGCAGCAGCGAGTCTATTACCACTCCGGCGTCGGTACCGAAGGCGGAGTGGTCGATCGCTATATTGGCGGTGGCATCGGCGAAGGTCTTGATAAGAATATTATCAGCGCCTATTACTGGCTGGCGACCCGCTATCAGCCCGGCGATAAAATATGGTTGTTTGGCTTTAGCCGCGGAGCTTATACCGTCAGGAGTCTTGGCGGGATGATTTCGCGCTGCGGATTATTGAATGCCAGCCAGGCAGGAACCGGCGACGATAAAGTCTGGGAGGATATCAACGATCTCTTCAGCTATTACCGCCAGCCTGCAGGCAGCGCGCCGGCTATCGTGGCCAGCGTGGGTAGACCTTTTTATTCGGTGGCGACGGGACATCCGACCAGGGAGAGCATCCCTGTCTATTTTATTGGCGTCTGGGAAACGGTGGGGGCGCTGGGTATTCCCGATGATATGGCGTTAGCCAATCTGCTCGATGACCCTAAAAAGTATGCCTTCCACGATACGTCACTCAGCCCGATTGTTGAACATGCCCGCCATGCGCTGGCGCTGGACGAGCAGCGACAAAGCTTCATTCCCACGCTATGGGACAATGTGGCGGATAACCCGAAGGTGAAACAGCGTTGGTTTGCCGGCGTGCATGCTGATGTCGGCGGCGGCTACGCACAGTGCGGATTATCGGACATTACTCTGCAATGGATGATGACAGAGGCAGCCGGACTGGGACTTACGCTGCTGCCGGGTATCGACGCCCAGCTGGCTCCCGATCCTCATGGACTGCTGCATGATTCGGTCACCGGCATTTTTAAACTGCTGCATACCTGCCCGCGCAGCGTACCGCGGATTGTCGCCGGAAGTCCCGATGTCGACGCCAGCGTGATACAGCGGCAAAGTCAGCCGATGCTTCTCCACGGTCGCTACCGACCGCTCACCGATGTGACGGCTGAACACCCGGCGACCTTTGACGTTTTCGCGCGTGAGCGCTGGAATGCCACGGGGATCTGGCTGGAGGCGGGAGTGGAGTATCGCTTTATGGCTACGGGAAAATGGGTGGATGGCTCGGTGCCCTGCGATGCGGGCGGGACCGATGACGGTAAGTTTTATCCCGGCGAGGCCGCGCAGATTATGGCCTCCGTTTCCGACAAACTGGAAGCGTTGTGGAAAGGGGGAACCAAAAACCAGGATGTGGACTTTTGGCTGAGCAGACGCGTCGGCACGGCGCCGTGGTTTGCGCTGATTGGCGTGGTTGCCAATCAGGCAGATCCTGCGACCGACGCCCCTGAGTCGCGGCATGAGATCGTTGTTATCGGCAGCGGATGTCGGTTCACACCGGCTAAAAGCGGCTATTTTTACGCCTACGCCAACGATGCGTGGCAAATGTATGATAACAATCGCGGCAGCGTCTCCCTGATGATTTCCCGCTAAGCGCCGCCGGGCGCCGTGCCCATCGTTAGCCGTGAACAGGACTTGCTGAATCACCGTATTTATCGCTACTGTTAATGCCTTCCCGCCATCGTGGCGGAGCTTATCATCAGGAGGCGGATATGATGTCGGAGGAGCCTGCCGTTGCCCTTATTGGGCCAGGCGCGATTGGGACCACGATAGCCGCGGCGCTGCATGAAGTGGGGCGTACGCCGGTGGTATGCGGGCGTACGTCTCATGCACAGCTGTTGCTCAGATTCGATGGCGGAGAGATTACGCTTCCCGGACCGGTGCTGACCGACCCGGCGGCCATTGCGCGGCCATTTTCGCTGGTTTTCGTTGCGGTCAAGGCGACCCAGAACCCCGCTATTTCCGCGTGGTTGACCGCGTTGTGTGATGAAAAAACGGTGGTGTGTGTATTGCAGAACGGCGTCGAACAGCAGGCGCAGTTTGCCGACCGCGTTGCGGGGGCGACGGTGCTACCTGCGGTGGTGTGGTTTCCGGCGCAGCGCCAACCCGATGCCTCCGTCTGGCTGCGCGCGACGCCCCGGCTGACCTTGCCGGATCTACCGCAGGCCCGGCTGGTACAGCAAACGCTGCAAGGGACCCGCTGCGCCGTCGATCTTGCCGCTGATTTTACCACCGTAGCCTGGCGCAAGCTGCTGCAAAATGCGGTGGCTGGCCTGATGGTGCTGACGGGACGTCGGGCCGGTATGTTCGCCCGTGGCGATATCAGCGACATCGCGCTGGCCTATTTACGTGAAGGCCTGCTTGTCGCGCGCGCGGAAGGCGCAAGGCTGAGCGACAGCGTAGCGCAGGAAATTATCGACGGATTTCATCGCGCGCCACCCGATCTCAGTACCTCGATTCAGATTGACCGTGAAAACGGGCGGCCGCTGGAATGGGAGATTCGTAACGGCGTGATACAGCGCCGCGGACGTCGGCACGGCATTCCGACGCCGCTGAGCGATCTTATCGTTCCGCTGCTGGCGGCCGCCAGCGACGGACCGGGCTGACGGAATAAAACGGCGGCCCAACTCTGCTATTATCTCGCTTTTACTGTCCTGAACGCCGAATATGCTGAAACATGCGCTTTGCTATGACCACTATGGGCCGCCATCATCGGCGCTGGCCCTGCGCCGCGAGCCTTTACCGCCGCTGGCGGCGGGAGCCGTACGTGTCAAAATGCGCTACGCTCCGATCAACCCTTCCGATCTTATTCCTGTTACCGGCGCCTATCGCCACCGTACCCGGCTTCCGGCGACGGCGGGTTATGAAGGGGTTGGCGTGGTGGTTGACGCGCCATCCGGCGCCTGCGTGGTGCCCGGCCAGCGGGTGCTGCCTCTGCGCGGAGAAGGCACCTGGCAGAGCCATCTGGATATCGCCGAACGTTGGCTGGTACCGGTCCCTGATGAGATTGACGATCGCCTGGCCGCCCGGGCCTATATTAATCCGTTGACCGCGCTGCTGATGCTCAGGCGCTGGCCGGTGGCGGGCCAGAATATCGTCCTGACCGCGGCGGGCTCCTCCTGCGCCAGCCTGCTGGCGCAGTGGGCGCTGCAAAAAGGGGCGCGTTCAGTGAGCGGGGTGATCCGTTCGGAGCGGCATATTCACCGTCTGGCGCAGCAGGGCGTTTATCCTGTCCTGGAGACCGACCGGTTGATGCTGGAGCAGGTGAGTCAGAACGCCGATCGGGTATTTGATGCCGTCGGCGGCGGCCTGGCGAATGCGATGCTGTCGGTGCTGCCGGAGCATGCGGCGCTGGTGTCCTACGGGTTATTGTCCGGGCAGGCGTTGAGTCAGACCCGAACGACCCCCCGGGTGTATAAATTCCATCTGCGCGAGGCGCTGGCGGATCTGTCAACTGCCACGTGGCAGGCGGCATTTCGCGAGATCTGGTCGCGACTGCCGGCAACGTCGTTGCCGGCGGTGGAGGTGATTCCCGTGAGCCGCTGGCAAGAGGCGATAAGCGCCAGCGCTCAGGGAGGCGGTCACGCTAAAATGCTGCTCGATTTTACCGCTGAAGATTAGCCGGAAGCGGCGTGCAGACGGCATCCGTGCCGTCATTGTGGGGAGAACCTACTTTTTCTTTTCGCCCAGCGTCGGGGTTTCGTCAAAGAAGTTCCACGGTTTCAACAGCGCATGCGCCCATTCGGTCGGCATAATCGGCCACTCCTCCGCGCGCGCCACGTGGGTGGTGCCGGTGGTTATCCAGACCACGTCATCGTGGTTGGTCAGCGACTCGTTATCCTTCGCATAGGCGCCAAGGCCGGTATCATGGATCGACCGGTTCGGGTATTTCCCTTCCGGATAACGCTCCTGCGGGTGATAGCGGGTAACCCACAGCTGTTTATCCATAAAGCTCAGACGGTGATAAATCCACTCATCCGGCGCGAATTTGGCACCGGTCGCCACCGGGTGGGTTCCGCCCGCGTACGGGATAATTTGATACGATACCGGATTACCCATCCGGTTCTCTTTGGTGGTATTGCTCAGCAGGCGAATAGTACCCGGATCGAACTTCTGCGCCGCTTTTTGTTCGCTGTCGATGGTGTACTGGTTAATCTGCATGGAGCTGGTGCGCGGGCCGCCGGCGGTATTGGGCTTCACTTCCGGGTCCATGGCCACCAGCGTGTTGTTCTCACCATCAACGTCAAGGTCAAGACGGAAGTTGTAGATATGCTGGTGCGTGGTGCCGACGATGTTATGGTCGATCAGCGTCCCGTAACGGGTATCCTCTTTGGCGCTCGGATCGTGCATGGTCTTCGCCATGACGCCTTTGACCGCTTCGATTCCGGTGGCGCCGGCATCAATGCCGATGGTGCCGTTCTCGTGGAACACCCAGTCAAAGATATAGTCGTAGTTGCCGACGGTGCTGATCCAGCGCACCACCAGCTCGCGGCGCTCGGTGCTGACGTTCGGTTGTCCCATCTCCTGATGTTTATATTCCGGGCCCGCATAGCGCTCGAAGATCGCAATCGCGTGCGGAATAGTGGTTGGCGCACCGGTATAATCAGCAATGGTTTCATCCAGCAGTACCGAGTTCGCCGGCGCATCTTTACCGCGGACGATTGGCGAGGTCAGGGTACCCATGCCGTAGTCGCCGGAGTCGAGATAGGCTTTGAAGTACCAGCCCACGTCCGGGTCACCATATGGCACGATCATTCCGCCCAGCGAGCCTTCATACATCACCTGACGTTTCTGTCCGTTGTCGTTGTAGGTCACGGTGGAGAGAATCGGCCCGACTCGGGAGTTCAGCCGCAGGTGGAAATCCCAGTTCTGCCAGTGAATCGTGTCGCCGGTAATGGTGTAGTTTTTGCCTTCCGGCTCGGTGATATCCAGCGGTTTAACGGCGGCAGCTACGCGGTCGCGGCCATCATAAGGGCGCGACTCCATCGGCACCGGGATCACCGGACCTTCTTCAATTTTGATGATTTTCTTCTGCTCAAGATCCACCACCGCGACCAGGTTTTCGATCGGGTGCGCCCAGTAGTTGCCGTCGCCGGTATCCAGATAGCTCACCACTTTCAGCAGGCGTGAATCCTGCTTCAGACCATCTTTGCCGTCAAAGTAACCGACGGTCAGCGGCGTGGTGATGACTTTTTTGGTGTCGGTGATGCCGTGTTTTTTGAGTACTGCGGCGAATTCGTCACTGGCGTTAATAATGTTCTGCACGCTGACGAAATCATCCAGCAGGACCATGCCGTGGGCGTCTTTAATTGGCTGCCAGGAGATGATTTTCTTATTCTGTAAATCCACCACGCTTTCGATGACGTGTTTGCCATCGAGCATCACCACGTCAGCGGTGCGCGGCGCATCAACCGCGGTTCCTTTAAGCGCGAAGGCCCACACCGCGGCTTTATCCGGCTCGTGCAGCGAGATTTCGGTAAAACGGGTGTTGGGGCGGAATTGCGGCGAGGCTTTGACAATCGTCACCGCTTCGCTGATTTCTGCCGCGGATAACGAGTTGAGCGGATGCGGGCGTTTCTCGACCTGGAAGGTCTGATCAAGACCGGACTGGAAGACATCGTTGATAAAGGTATCGGAGACCCACGCCTTACCGTCTTTCATCACCACCGGAACCTGTAAATCCAGCGACTTGCCGTTGACGATGGCCGTTTTGGCGCCGGGCTTCACTTTGACGTAGGCGCCATCCTTCATCAGGGTAAACATCTGGGCATAATCATCCCACTGCACGTCGGCGCCAAACGCCTGCAGCGTTTTATCCAGCGGGACCATATGCGCTTCGTCGCCGTGCGCGAACACCGGTGATTGCCAGGCACAAAACAGCGCAACGGCCAGAGCTAAGGCTGTTTTACGCGGGGAACGAATTGAGTTATTTGCCATTGTGACCTCATCTTATATTTATATTCCCGTCATGCTTTGGGTTGCATCTACGGTGACCACGCGTCCCTGCTGACTGTCTGCAACGCCAATGATTCCGGCGAGTTGTGTTGTCGCTTGCCGCTGCGAAATGCCGGCTTTACTCGCTTTAACCTACCAGCGGTTGGCCGGTTGGCGTTTGTTTGCTCTTGCCAGGTTGTTTGTCAGATTTGCCAGTTATGCCCGGAACAGGCCGGGCGGGGCACAAAAAATGCCTCCGCAGAGGCATCGGAAACCGACCCTGCACGTCCGGCGTTAGCCGGCGCGGCAGGGGACGGACAGGCATTGGTTAATCCGCAAAGTCGCCGTGCTGACGGGCCACCAGCGTCAGGATGGAATAGAGCGCCACCGGCTGCTGGTGCTGGTTGAATATCTCTACCGCCCACTCTACCACCCCGGTGGCTTTCTCCTCGGCGCTACGCTGGCGCTTCACCGTTTTACGTTTGCAGGTCAGGCGAACCTGAATGGTATCGCCCGGCTTCACCGGTTCGATAAAGCGCAGGTTTTCCATGCCATAGTTAGCGATGACCGGCCCGACGCCGGCATCGACAAACAGCCCGGCAGCCGCGGAGATCAGGAAGTAACCGTGGACCACGCGCTCGCCGAAAATGGAGTCCGCGGCGGCAATCTTGTCCATGTGGGCATAGAAGTGATCGCCGCTGAGGCAGGCAAAATTGACGATATCCGCTTCGGTCAGCGTGCGGCGCGGCGTCAGCAGGCTATCGCCAGGCTGGATCTCTTCAAAATATTTACGGAACGGATGAATGCGGTCCTCGCTGACTTCGGCGCCGCGCACCCACTGCTGACCGATGGCGGCCAGCATCGTCGGGCTGCCCTGAATCGCGGTGCGCTGCATATAGTGTTTTACCGCGCGTAAACCGCCGAGTTCTTCGCCGCCGCCGGCCCGACCCGGCCCGCCATGCACCAGCTGCGGCAGCGGCGATCCGTGACCGGTGGACTCGACGGAAGAGGTCTGGTTGAGGATCTGAATACGGCCATGTGAACGAGCGGCGCCGAGGATAAATTCACGCGCCAGCTCGCCGCTGGCGGTTACCAGCGTGCCGACCAGACTCCCTTCACCGGCGCGCGCCAGCGACAGCGCGTGTTCGCGATGCTGATACGGCATCAGGGTGGCAACCGGACCGAAGGCTTCGATGGCATGCACCGCCGGTGTTTCATCCGGCTGCGGGCAGAACAGCAGCGTCGGCGGAAAGAAGGCGCCGGCGGTGTTAAGATCGGCCTGGCCGCCGAGCAGAACCTCGCATCCGGCCTGAATCAGCGCGTTGACGTTGTCCTGTACATCCTGGCGCTGATCCTCGCTGACCAGCGCGCCCATTTTTACCCCTTCTTGCGCCGGGTCGCCGACGGTCACTTTTTGCAGACGGGCAATCAGCGCTTCGCTGACCGCATGAACCTGGGCCTGCGGAACGATGATGCGGCGGATAGCGGTACATTTCTGCCCGGCTTTGGTCGTCATCTCGCGCACCACTTCGCGGATAAACAGGGCAAATTCCGGCTGTTCGGGAGTGATGTCCTCTCCGAGTACGCAGCAGTTCAGCGAATCGGCCTCCATGGTGAAGGGGATCGATTTCGCCACCAGGTTAGGGTGAACGCGTAGCTGCTGGCCGGTATGGGCGGAGCCGGTAAAGGTCACCACATCCTGGCTATCCAGATGATCGAGCAGATCGCCCGCGCCGCCGCAAATCAGGCTGATGGCCCCGTCCGGTACCAGCCCGCTCTCGACGATGGATTTGACCATCGCCTGAGTCAGCTGGGCGGTGGCGGTGGCCGGCTTGATAATGGCCGGCATGCCGGCAAGCCAGGTTGGCGCCAGCTTTTCCAGCATGCCCCAGCAGGGGAAGTTAAAGGCGTTGATATGCACCGCGACGCCGGATTTTGATGTCAGAACGTGGCGGGCGGCAAAGCCTCCCTGTTTCGACAGCGGGATCAGTTCATCTTCCGGCCACAGCGTATCGTCCGGCAGCTCGCGACTGCCGAGGCTGGCGTAGGTGAACAGCGTGCCGATCCCACCTTCAATATCGACCCAGCTATCGGCGCGGGTCGCCCCGGTTTGCGCTGAAATTGCATAAAACGCATCTTTTTCTGCCAGCAGGTGTTTCGCTACCGCTTTCAGCATCGCGCTGCGTTCGATAAAGGTCATGGCCTGTAACGCCTTAGCGCCGCGGTCGATGGCAAAACGGCGCGCCTGTGCCATATCCAGCCCTTCGCTGGTGACTTCCCATAATGTCTCACCGCTGATGGCGTGGCGAATCGGGCGGGCGCGACCCCGTCCGCTCTGCCAGACGCCGGATAAATAGCTGGCTAACTGCTGCATGGCGAATCTCCAATATGTTACGTGAAATATTTATAAATAGTTATTTTATGAATCATGAAATGCAAGCGACTATTTAATAATTTATTAACATTGTGATCGTGGACGCGTCGTGTCTCGCCGCGGATGGCCTGTGTTGTCGCGGTCGCAAGGCGATTTTTTGTAGTCATCATCACAAAAAACACAAACAAAATTTGTGGTTTTATTTAACCTGAGTGTAACTTTTATAAAACAAAGTGATTCACAAATACGCATTTGTTGAATTTATTGGAATCATAAAGGTGATGACGTGACAGAAGAACAACGCTTTGACCAGCGTATCGCGCAGGATACGGCCATCGAACCGCAGGACTGGATGCCGGATGCCTACCGCAAGACGCTGATCCGTCAGATTGGCCAGCACGCGCACTCGGAAATTGTCGGCATGCTGCCGGAAGGCAACTGGATTACCCGCGCGCCGACGCTGCGCCGGAAGGCAATTCTGCTGGCGAAGGTGCAGGATGAGGCCGGACACGGCCTGTATCTGTATAGCGCGGCGGAGACGCTCGGCTGCGCCCGGGAAGATCTGTATCAGAAGATGCTCGACGGGCAGATGAAATACTCCTCGATCTTTAACTATCCGACGCTGAGCTGGGCTGATATCGGCGTGATCGGCTGGCTGGTCGACGGCGCCGCTATCGTCAACCAGGTGGCGCTGTGCCGCACATCTTACGGCCCCTATGCCCGGGCGATGGTCAAAATCTGCAAAGAGGAGAGCTTTCACCAGCGTCAGGGGTTCGAAGCCTGCATGGCGCTGGCCGAAGGCAGCGAAGCCCAGCGTCAGATGTTGCAGGATGCGATTAACCGCTTCTGGTGGCCGGCCCTGATGATGTTTGGCCCGAGCGACGATAACTCGCCGAACAGCGCGCGCAGTATGGCGTGGAAAATCAAACTGCACTCCAACGACGAACTGCGTCAGCGCTTTGTCGATAACACCGTACCGCAGGTCGCGATCCTCGGCATGACCGTGCCGGACGCCGATTTGCAGCTGGATGAAACGACCGGGCACTACCGTTTTGGCGCAATCAACTGGCAGGAACTGAATGAAGTGATTAACGGGCGCGGCATTTGTAACCACGAACGCCTGGCCGCCAAGCGTAAAGCCTGGGAAGAGGGGGCATGGGTGCGGGAAGCCGCGCTGGCGCATGCGCAAAAACAACACGCCCGCGACGCGGCATAAGGAGAAGCATGATGAGCAACGTTTACTGGCCGTTATATGAAGTATTTGTTCGCAGCAAGCAGGGGTTATCCCATCGTCACGTCGGCAGTCTGCATGCCGCCGATGACCAGATGGCGTTAGAAAATGCCCGCGATGTCTACACCCGTCGCAGCGAAGGCTGCTCCCTGTGGGTGGTGAAAGCCAGCCAGATCGTCGCATCCCAGCCGGAAGAACGCGGCGAGTTTTTTGATCCGGCGGAGAGCAAAGTCTATCGCCATCCGACTTTCTACAGCGTGCCTGACGGCATGGAACATATGTGAGGCAACGATGAACAACCTGAATCCCGTTGCAACCTATGCGCTACGTCTCGGCGATAACGGCCTGGTGCTGGCCCAGCGCTTAGGCGCGTGGTGCGGCCATGCCCCGGAGCTGGAAATTGACCTCGCGCTGGCCAATATCGGCCTCGATCTGCTGGGCCAGGCGCGCAACTTCCTCAGCTATGCGGCTGAGCTGGCGGGGAGCGGCGATGAAGATACCCTGGCCTACGGTCGGGATGAACGTCAGTACGGCAATCTCCTGCTGGTGGAACAGCCGAACGGCAACTTTGCCGACACCATCGCCCGTCAGTTCTTTATCGATGCCTGGCACGTGGCGCTGTTTACCCGGCTGGTTAACAGTCGTGATGCGCAAATTGCCGCCATCGCCGCCAAGGGGCTTAAAGAAGTGCGCTACCACCTGCGCTTCAGCCGCGGCTGGCTGGAGCGTCTGGGCAACGGCACCGAGGTGTCGGCGCAGAAAATGCAGCAGGCGGTCGATGGTCTGTGGCGCTTTACCGGGGAGCTGTTCCTCGCCGACGCGCTGGAGCTTGCCCTTGTCGAGCAGGGTATCGCCGTTGACCCCCGCGACCTGCAGGCGGAGTGGCAGAGTACGGTTCACACCGCGCTGCTTGACGCCGGGCTGCAGATCCCGCAAGAGGCGGCGTTTCGCCACGGCGGTAAACAGGGACTGCACAGTGAACATCTCGGGCCGTTGCTGGCGGAAATGCAGTATCTGCAACGCGCTTATCCCGGTCAGCAGTGGTAACAGGAGGTGGCTATGCAACGTCTCGCCGATATCGCACCCGCAGAAGTCCATGCTATCTGGGCGCTGTTAAGTGAGATCCCCGATCCGGAAGTGCCGGTGCTGACCATTACCGATCTTGGCATGGTGCGCAGCGTGGCGCCGCATGGCGAAGGCTGGGTGATTGGCTTTACGCCGACCTACTCGGGCTGCCCGGCGACCGAGCATCTGCTGGGGGAGATTCGCGCGACGATGGCTCGCCACGGCTATACGCCGGTGCATGTTGTCCTGCAGCTTGACCCGCCGTGGACCACCGACTGGATGAACCAGGATGCCCGCGAGCGTCTGCGCCAGTACGGCATCAGCCCGCCGCAGGGGCACGCCTGCCATGCCGGTCTTCCGCAGGAGGTGGTATGCCCGCGCTGCGGCAGCGTTCACACCACGCCGATCAGTGAATTCGGTTCGACGGCCTGTAAAGCGCTTTATCGCTGCGACAGCTGCCGTGAACCCTTTGATTACTTTAAATGTATTTGAGGTTGCCATGACGACGTTTCATTCGCTTACCGTCGCGAAAGTGGAGCCGGAAACCCGCGATGCGGTAACCATTACCTTTGCGATTCCCGACGCGCTACAGGCGGAGTATGCCTTCCGCCCGGGCCAGCACCTGACCGTGAAAGCCCGCCTCGGCGGGGAAGAGCTTCGCCGCTGCTACTCCATCTGTCGCAGCCGCTCGCCGGCAGAAATCAGCGTGGCGGTCAAAGCCATCGACGGCGGGCGTTTCTCCCGCTATGCGCAGAGCGATATCTGCCAGGGGATGGTGCTGGACGTGATGGTGCCGCAGGGGCACTTCGGCTACCAGCCGCAGGCCGGGCGCGAGGCTGACTATCTGGCGATTGCCGCCGGATCCGGTATCACGCCGATGATGGCGATTATTGGCGCCACGCTGGCCACCGAAGCGAATAGTCGCTTCACCCTGATTTATGGCAACCGCAGCAGCAGCAGCATGATGTTCCGTCAGGCGCTGGCGGATTTAAAAGACCGCTACCCGCAGCGGCTGCAGGTGGTGCATCTGTTCAGCCAGGAGTCGATGGACAGCGATTTGCTGCAGGGGCGCATTGATGGCGAAAAACTGCACGCGCTCTCCGTCAGGCTGCTCGATTTCAGCCGCTTCGACGAGGCCTTTATTTGCGGTCCGGCGGTGATGATGGATGAAGCCGAAACGGCGCTGCGCGAGCTGGGGATGGCGGAAAACCGGATTCATCTCGAGCGCTTTAATACGCCCGGAAGCAGCGTTAAACGCGCCACCGGCGTGCAGGCTGAAGGCCGCACCGTCACGATTCGTCAGGACGGCCGCGATCGGCAGATTGCCCTCACCGCGGAAGATGACAGCATTCTGGATGCGGCGCTGCGCCAGGGAGCGGATTTGCCCTTCGCCTGTAAAGGCGGCGTCTGCGCCACCTGCAAATGTAAAGTGCTGCGCGGTGAAGTGGCGATGGCGGCCAACTACAGCCTGGAAGCGGACGAACTGGCTGCCGGATATGTCCTGAGCTGCCAGGCGCTGCCGACCAGCGGCGATGTGGTGGTGGACTTTGACGCAAGGGGAATGGCATGAGCGATCTGCTGATAACCCGTCACCAGCGGGTCCTGCTGCTGACCCTCAATCGCCCGCAGGCGCGAAATGCCTTGAATAACGCGCTGCTGACGCAGATTGCCGACGCCCTGGACGCGGCGGCGTCTGACCCGGATATCCGTGCCTGCGTGATCGGCGGCAACCGCCGTTTCTTTGCCGCCGGCGCCGACCTGAACGAAATGGCGGAAAAAGACCTGCCTGCCACGATGGATGATATTCGCCCACGTCTGTGGGCGCGGATTGATGCTTTTCCGAAGCCGCTGATCGCCGCTGTCAACGGCTACGCCCTTGGCGCGGGCTGCGAGCTGGCGCTGCTCTGCGACCTGGTGGTGGCGGGCGATAACGCGCGCTTCGGCCTGCCGGAAATCACTCTCGGTATTATGCCCGGCGCCGGAGGCACCCAGCGTCTGATCCGCTGCGTAGGGAAAGCGCTGGCCAGCCGGATGGTGCTGAGCGGTGAAAGTATTGATGCGCAGCGGGCGCAACAGGCCGGTCTGGTGAGCGAGATCGCCCCGGCGCTGTTGACCGACGAATATGCCCTGAAGCTGGCGGCGACCATCGCCGGCCATTCGCCGCTGGCGCTGCGTGCGGCGAAACAGTCGCTGCGCCAGGCGCAGGAAGTGAGCCTTCAGGCCGGTCTTCAACAGGAACGCCAGCTGTTTACGCTGCTGAGCGCCACCGACGATCGCCGCGAAGGTATTGCCGCCTTCTTACAAAAACGAACCCCGGAATTTAAAGGACGCTAATCGTGGACGCTTTTATTCTCAGCGAAGTAGAACAGGGTGTGATGACGATTACCCTTAACCGCCCGGATCGTCTTAATAGCTTTAACGACCTTATGCATCAGCAGCTGGCGGCCTGTCTGACTCAGGCCGAGCGCGATGAGAACGTGCGCTGTCTGCTGATTACCGGTGCCGGCCGCGGTTTTTGCGCCGGCCAGGATTTAAATGATCGAAACGTCGACCCCAGCGGCCCGGCGCCGGATCTGGGCCTGTCCGTTGAGCGTTTCTATAACCCGCTGGTGCGCCGTCTGGCGGCGCTGCCGAAGCCGGTCATTGCCGCGGTGAACGGCGTGGCGGCTGGCGCGGGCGCCACCCTCGCGCTGGGCTGCGATATTGTCCTCGCCGCGCGGTCGGCGAATTTTGTGATGGCCTTCAGCAAGCTGGGGCTGGTCCCCGACTGCGGCGGTAGCTGGTTCCTGCCGCGGGTGGCCGGGCGCGCCCGGGCAATGGGGCTGGCGCTGCTGGGTGAGAAGCTCAGCGCCGAACAGGCCGCTCAGTGGGGGATGATCTGGCAACTGGTGGAGGACGCCGAACTGGCCGATACCAGTCGTCAGCTGGCCCGCCATCTGGCGACGCAGCCGACCTTTGGTCTGGGGCTTATCAAAAAAGCGCTCCAGGCCTCGGAGACCAACGGCCTCGATGCGCAGCTGGATCTTGAGCGCGATTATCAGCGTCTGGCCGGACGCAGCGATGACTATCGGGAAGGCGTCAGTGCCTTCCTGGCGAAGCGTCCTCCACAGTTCAGCGGGAAATAGACCATGAGCCAAACACTGCAAACCGTCGCCGTGATCGGCGCGGGCACCATGGGGGCCGGCATTGCGGAAGTGGCCGCTGCGGCCGGACATCCGGTTCTGCTCTACGATATCGCCGCCGAGGCGCTGACCCGCGCCGTGGAAGGTATTCGTCAGCGTCTGGCCGCCCGCGTGGCGCGCGGCAAGCTGACGGCGGATCAGGCGGATGCGCTTGTCGCCCGCCTTGTGCCGGTCACCGAGTTAGCCGCGCTGTCCGACGCCTGGCTGGTGATTGAAGCGGCGTCAGAGCGCCCGGATGTCAAAAAAGCGCTTTTCAACCAGCTGGCGGCGATCTGCTCCCCGTCAACGCTGCTGACCAGCAATACCTCATCGATCTCGATTACCGCCATTGCCGCCGATGTCAGGCACCCTGAGCGGGTGGCCGGGCTGCACTTCTTTAACCCCGCGCCGGTGATGAAACTGGTCGAGGTGGTGAGCGGCCTGGCGACATCGCCGGAAGTGGTTGAACAGCTGTGCCGGTGCGTGACGGCATGGGGAAAACAGCCGGTACGCTGCCGTTCGACGCCGGGGTTTATCGTTAACCGCGTGGCGCGGCCGTTCTATGCCGAAGCGTGGCGGGCGCTGGAGGAGCAGGTGGCTCCCCCGGCGGTGATTGATGCCGCGCTGCGCGACGGCGGCGGTTTCCCGATGGGGCCGCTGGCGTTGACCGACCTGATTGGTCAGGACGTCAACTTCGCCGTGACCTGTTCGGTCTTTAACGCGTTCTGGCAGGACCGCCGTTTTCTGCCGTCGCTGGTGCAGCAGGAGCTGGCGCTGGCCGGGCGTTTAGGCAAGAAGAGTGGACAGGGCGTCTATCGCTGGCCCATTGAGAGCGCATCGGTGCCGGCGCTGGCCGCCGTGGCTGAGACTCGCGGGGCCAAAACCGTCTGCACGACGGGTGACAGTGTCACCGGAAGGGTAGCGATCGCGCTGGACGATGTGCGACTGCTGGAAACGGAAGGTGAAACCGCCCAGGCGCTGAGCGTGCGGTATGGCTGTCCGGTAGTGGTGTATGACTATTGCGCGGGTGACACCGTGGTTCTGGCAACGGCGGCGACGAACCCGGCGTCGGCGACCGACAAAGCGGTGCGCTATTTCCAGCAGCAGGGCAAGAAAGTGCTGCTGATTGCCGATTATCCTGGTCTGCTGGTCTGGCGTACCCTCGCCATGTTGATTAATGAAGCCCTCGACGCGGTGCAAAAAGGGGTCGCCAGCCCGGAAGATATCGATACCGCGATGCGCCTGGGCGTCAACTATCCGCATGGCCCGCTGGCGTGGGGCGAATCTCTGGGCTGGCAGCGCGTGCTGCGCCTGCTGGAGAACCTGCAACAGCACTATGGCGAAGAGCGTTATCGCCCCGGTTCCTTACTGCGCCAGAAGGCGCTTGTGGAGAAGCGTAATGAGCAATGAGGCCTGGCGCAACGCGCGCGCGATGTACGAAAAAGATACCTGCGCCAGAACCCTGGGCATCGAGATTATTGAAATGGATGACGGCTATGCGCAGATGAGCATGACCGTCTCGTCAGCCATGCTTAACGGCCATCAGACCTGTCACGGCGGGCAGCTGTTTTCGCTGGCCGACACCGCATTTGCCTATGCCTGCAACAGCCAGGGGCTGGCGGCGGTGGCCTCTGCCGCCAGTATCGACTTCCTGCGTCCGGCCTTTGCCGGCGACCGGCTGGTCGCCACGGCACGGGTGAAGCAGCAGGGGAAACTGACCGGCGTCTACGACATTGAAATCGTTAATCAACAACAAAAGATTGTGGCCCTGTTTCGCGGCAAATCGCACCGCATCGGCGGCACAATTACGGGAGAAGTCTGATGCGTGACGCCTTTATCTGTGATGGGATTCGTACGCCGATTGGTCGTTACGGCGGGGCGCTGGCCAGCGTCCGCGCCGATGATTTAGCCGCCATTCCGCTGCGAGAGTTGCTGAGCCGTAATCCGGGTCTCGATCCATCGGCTATCGATGATGTGATTTTCGGCTGCGCGAACCAGGCCGGGGAAGATAACCGCAACGTGGCGCATATGGCGACTCTGTTGGCGGGCTACCCGCAGAGCGTCTCCGGCACCACCATCAACCGGCTGTGTGGTTCCGGCCTGGATGCGATCGGCTTTGCCGCACGCGCCATCAAAGCCGGGGATGCGGATCTGATGATTGCCGGCGGCGTGGAATCGATGTCGCGGGCGCCGTTTGTGATGGGCAAAGCCAGCGCGCCGTTCCAGCGACAGGCCGAGCTGTTTGATACCACCATCGGCTGGCGTTTTGTGAACCCGCTCATGCAGCAGCAATTTGGCACTGACAGTATGCCGGAAACGGCAGAGAATGTAGCTGAGTTGTTAAATATCAGCCGGGCCGATCAGGATGCCTTCGCTTTTCGCAGCCAGCAGCTGACGGCGAAAGCGCAGCGGGCGGGGATTCTGGCGCAGGAAATCGTGCCGGTACAGATTATTGGCAAGAAAGGGGCGGTGAGCGCGGTTCGCGAGGATGAACACCCGCGTGCCGAGACCACCCTTGAACAGCTGGCGGGATTAAAAACGCCCTTTCGCAAAGGTGGCGTGGTCACCGCCGGAAACGCCTCCGGGGTGAACGATGGCGCCGCTGCGCTGATTATCGCCAGCGAACAGCAGGCGCGGGCGCAGGGGTTAACCCCACGCGCACGAATTGTGGCGATGGCGACCGCGGGCGTGGAGCCAAAGTTTATGGGGCTGGGGCCGGTGCCGGCGGTACGCAAAGTGCTGGAACGCGCCGGACTGAATATTAACGATATGGATGTTATCGAACTGAACGAAGCCTTTGCTGCACAGGCCCTGGGCGTCCTCAGGCAGCTGGGTCTGGCGGACGATGCTGAGCATGTTAACCCCAACGGCGGGGCTATCGCCTTAGGTCATCCATTGGGAATGAGCGGCGCGCGGCTGGCATTGAGCGCCAGCCTGGAGCTGCAGCGACGGAACGGGCGCTATGCGCTGTGTACGATGTGTATTGGCGTGGGTCAGGGCATTGCCATGATCCTTGAGCGAGTGTGAGCGACTTTACCTGCGAGTACCCTAAAATGATAACTAATACAAAATTAGATCCGATTGAAACTGCTTCTCGTGACGAATTACACGCTTTGCAAACCCAGCGCCTGAAATGGACGCTGAAACATGCCTATGACAATGTGCCGATGTACCGGCGTAAATTTGATGCGGCGGGCGTCCATCCTGACGATTTTCGCGAACTGAGCGACCTGAGCAAGTTCCCGTGTACCACCAAACAGGATCTGCGCGATAACTATCCGTTTGATACCTTTGCGGTACCGATGGAACAAATTGTGCGTATTCATGCCTCTTCCGGTACCACCGGCAAACCGACGGTGGTGGGCTATACGCAAAATGATATCGACACCTGGGCCAACATCGTTGCCCGTTCGCTGCGCGCCGCCGGCGGTACGGCAAAAGATAAAATTCATGTCGCCTACGGCTACGGGCTGTTCACCGGCGGTCTCGGCGCCCACTACGGCGCAGAGCGCCTGGGGGCCACGGTGATCCCGATGTCCGGCGGCCAGACGGAAAAACAGGCGCAGCTGATCCGCGATTTTCAGCCGGACATGATCATGGTGACACCGTCCTACTGCCTGAATCTGATTGAAGAGCTGGAACGCCAGATGGGCGGCGACGCCAGCGGCTGCTCGCTGCGGGTCGGCGTCTTCGGCGCCGAGCCGTGGACGCTGGCGATGCGGGGAGAGATTGAGCGTCGCCTGGGGATCTCCGCGCTGGATATTTACGGCTTGTCGGAAGTGATGGGGCCGGGGGTGGCGATGGAGTGTCTGGAAACCGCCGACGGCCCGACTATCTGGGAAGATCACTTCTTCCCGGAAGTGGTTAACCCCAACGACGGTACGCCGCTGGCGGATGGCGAACACGGCGAGCTGCTGTTTACCACGCTGACCAAAGAGGCGCTGCCGGTGATTCGTTACCGTACCCGCGATCTGACCCGTCTGCTGCCGGGCACCGCACGCACCATGCGCCGGATGGATCGCATCAGCGGGCGCAGCGACGATATGCTGATTATTCGCGGGGTAAACGTCTTCCCGTCGCAGCTGGAAGAGGAGATCCTTAAAGTCGAGCATCTGTCGCCGCACTATCAGCTGGAAGTCAATCGTCGCGGCCATCTTGATTCACTTTCTGTTCGCGTCGAGCTGAAAGAGAGCAGCTTGTCGTTGAGTCATGAACAGCGCTGCCAGATCTGCCATCAGCTGCGCCACCGTATTAAGTCGATGGTCGGGATTTCGACGGATATTAGCATCGTCAACTGCGGCAGTATCCCTCGTTCGGAAGGTAAGGCCTGCCGCGTCTCCGACCTGCGCAAAATCGTCGCCAACGGTTAAGCCGCGACGTCCCGGCGGCGGCTTGCGCCCGACCGGGGATCCAGACCCGATCCCCGGTTAGCCTGCGCTACCGGGGATTTTCCTGTGCTATGATTCAGAAAGGACAACAATAACAACAGAATGAATCAAATGAGTAAACTCGATACTTTTATTCAACAGGCGGTCGAAGCGATGCCTGTCAGCGGCACTTCGCTGATTGCCTCGCTGTACGGAGATTCATTGCTACAACGCGGTGGTGAAGTGTGGCTCGGCAGCGTGGCCGCGCTGCTGGAAGGGCTGGGTTTTGGCGAACGGTTCGTGCGCACGGCGCTGTTCCGGCTGAACAAAGAGGAGTGGCTGGATGTGGTGCGCATCGGCCGACGCAGTTTCTATCGTCTGAGCGACAAAGGGCTGCGCCTGACGCGCCGGGCGGAGCATAAAATCTACCGCGCCAGCGCGCCGGAATGGGACGGGACCTGGCTGCTGCTGCTGTCGGAAGGGCTGGAGAAAAATCAGCTGGCGGAAGTGAAAAAGCAGCTGCTGTGGCAAGGCTTTGGCGCTCTGGCACCGAGTCTGCTCGCCTCGCCGTCGCAAAAAATGGCGGATGTTCAGTCGCTGCTGCACGAAGCGGGCGTGGCGGAAAACGTGATCTGTTTTGAAGCCCATTCGCCATTGGCGCTCTCCCAGGCGGCGCTGCGCGCCCGGGTTGAAGAGTGCTGGCATTTGACCGAGCAGAACACGATGTACGACACCTTTATTGCTCTGTTTCGCCCGCTGCTACCGCTATTGCGCGATGCGGATGCCGACGAATTAACGCCGCAACGTTGCTTTCAGATCCAGCTGCTGCTGATCCATTTCTATCGTCGCGTGGTGCTCAAAGATCCGCTGTTACCGGAGGAGCTCCTGCCTGCGCACTGGGCCGGCCAAACCGCGCGCCAGCTGTGCATCAATATTTACCAGCGGGTGGCACCGGGCGCGCTGACCTTCGTCGGCGAAAAAGGGGAAAGCTCGGTGGGGGAACTGCCTGCACCGGGGCCGCTCTATTATCAGCGTTTTGGCGGTTTGCCAGGCGCCTAAGGAGGCTTGATGCCGATTTATCAGATTGACGGTATGACCCCCGTTGTACCGGATGAAAGCTATGTGCATCCCACGGCGGTGCTGATTGGCGACGTGATCCTCGGGAAAGGCGTCTACGTCGGCCCTAACGCCAGCCTGCGCGGTGATTTCGGGCGCATCGTGGTGAAAGATGGCGCCAACATTCAGGATAACTGCGTGATGCACGGCTTTCCCGGCCAGGATACGGTGGTCGAAGAGGACGGGCATATCGGTCACGGGGCGATCCTTCACGGCTGCGTTATCGGCCGCAACGCGCTGGTGGGGATGAGCGCGGTGATTATCGACGGCGCAACGATTGGCGAAAACAGCATCGTCGGCGCCTCGGCGTTCGTTAAGGCTAAAGCCGAGATGCCGGCCAACCATCTGATCGTCGGCAGCCCGGCGAAGGCCATTCGCACCCTGAGCGAACAGGAGATCGCGTGGAAAAAGCAGGGGACGCGGGAGTATCAGGCGCTGGTCGAGCGCTGCCAGCAAACGCTGCATCAGGTTGAGCCGCTGAAAGAGGTGGAGCCGCAGAGAAAGCGGCTGGAGTTTGATGAAAGCCTGCGGCCGAAATCATCATCCTGAACCAGAGCCCCTGGCTTCGAGGGCCTAATATTTAGCCAGCTCGCGAAAAAGTGCCGGGTTCGCCTGAATCGCCGCCAGCACTTTTGCCGCGAGTCCCGTTGGGTTACGTCGTCTGGACTCCCAGCTTTTAATGGTATCCACGCTGGTTCCCAGCGCTTGCGCCATTTCCGTCTGGGAAACGTTCAGCTGCGCGCGAATGGCTTTTACGTCAGCGATCTCATAGCGAGTCACGCGGGCCGGGGCTTTATCGCCATTTTTGATATCAACGGCTTCTTTGAGGGACGTTTGAAGCTCATCAAAAAAACGCATGTCACACCTCATTTTTCAGTAGGTTAGCTAGTTTTTTGAGCCGGGATTTTTCTGCATCGGTGAGATTATCTTTGGTGCTTTTCGGGTACGCCAAAACCAGATAGATAATCTCAGCGGTGGCGAGGAAATAAATCACCCTCGCGCTGCCGCTTTTCCCCTGAGCGCCGGTCGCCATCCTGATTTTCCGTAGTCCACCCGTATTCTGGATGATATCCCCGGCATCCGGATTGCCAATGCGTTCTTTCTGCAGCGCCCGAAGCTCATCGTCAGTCGCAAGCTGTTTTATCTGCCGGGTAAACAGCGGCGTTTCGATAAATTCAATCGCACAGCACATGAGTACGCTCCTTGCTAAGGTACCATGTACACCTGAGCGTGTACATGGTACCTATCGATGATTTTTCGACATGTTGTCAGGTCAGGCCCGGAGGTCGGAGACAGCGGGCCGCAGGCCGTGAGCGCTATCGTATACGTTGGAGGATTTACAGGCAGAATGGGCTGCTGATTTTACGAGGCGTCTCGTAAGGTGGGTGACGGGGAGAAGAAACTCCCACCGGGCGGTGGGAGTGACAATCTAAATTACGCTGCAACCACGCTATCGATGGCCGCTTTGGCATCGGACTGCGCTTTGGCCGCGACTTCCGGACCGTAAGCAATGCCTTCTGCGAAGACAAAGTTCACATCGGTGATACCGATGAAGCCGAGGAAGGTAGACAGGTACGGCGTCACCAGATCGGTCGGGGTATCTTTATGGATACCGCCACGGCTGGTCAGCACGACCGCACGTTTACCGGTAACCAGACCTTCTGGTCCTTTTTCGGTGTAGCGGAAGGTCACACCGGCGCGAGCCACCAGGTCGAAGTAGTTTTTCAGCTGAGTCGGGATGTTGAAGTTGTACATCGGCGCGGCGATAACAATCACGTCATTAGCCTGCAGTTCAGCGATCAGCTCGTCGGACAGCGCCAGCGCTTCCTGCTGACGCGGCGTCAGCGGCGCATCGCTCGGACGCAGAGCACCAACCAGTTCACCATCCAGTACCGGAATCGGATTGGCTGCCAGGTCACGCACGGTGATAACATCTTCAGCGTGCTGTTCACGCCATTGTTCAACAAAATAGTCGGACAGCTGACCGGATTGTGAGTACCCTGCCAGAATACTGGATTTCAGTACTAATACTTTGCTCATGGGTGTTTCCTTATATGAGGTTGACGGGTCGATGCCCTGGTGCTTGTTGACACTGTATTCACAATCATGCCACAGAGAAAGCGCAATAAATCGAACCCTGTATTCAATTTTTTTGAACAAGGCATGTGATTCGCAGATGTGGTAATATACAGCAATACATCAAAAGAGATTTTTCCCGGCAGTGCGCTGCCCGATAACGCTATGACAGAACAACAAAAGTTCACCTTCTCTCAGCTATTCCAACGGCTTGATGGCCTGATGCTGCGTGATAAATCACGCTTTTCCCGTCGCCTGCATGGCGTGAAGAAGGTTAAAAATCCTGAAGCCCAGCAGGCCATTCTTCAGGAGATGGCGCAAGAGATCGAACAAGCTGCAGGGAGAGTCCTGCTGCGTGAAGCGTCGCGTCCGACGATTACCTACCCGGAAAATCTACCGGTCAGCCAGAAAAAAGATGAGATTTTGCAGGCGGTTCGCGACCATCAGGTGGTCATCGTGGCGGGGGAGACCGGCTCCGGTAAAACCACCCAGTTGCCGAAAATCTGCATGGAGCTGGGGCGCGGGGTGAAAGGGCTGATTGGCCATACGCAGCCGCGTCGTCTGGCGGCGCGCACCGTGGCCAACCGTATTGCCGAAGAGCTGCAAAGCGAGCCGGGCGGCTGCATCGGCTATAAGGTCCGTTTTAGCGACCACGTTAGCGACAACACCATGGTCAAGCTGATGACCGACGGTATTCTGCTGGCGGAAATCCAGCAGGATCGACTGTTGATGCAGTATGACACCATCATCATCGATGAAGCGCACGAACGTAGCCTCAACATCGACTTCCTGCTCGGCTATTTACGGGAACTGCTGCCGCGTCGCCCGGACCTGAAAATTATCATTACTTCGGCAACCATCGACCCGGAACGATTTTCACGCCACTTTAACAACGCGCCGATTATCGAAGTCTCCGGGCGAACTTACCCGGTGGAGGTGCGCTATCGGCCAATCGTTGAAGATGCCGACGACACCGAACGCGATCAGCTGCAGGCGATCTTCGATGCCGTTGATGAACTGGGACGTGAAAGTCCCGGCGATATCCTGATCTTTATGAGCGGCGAGCGCGAAATTCGCGATACCGCCGATGCGCTCAATAAGCTCAATCTGCGCCATACCGAAGTGCTACCGCTCTATGCGCGCTTATCGAACAGCGAGCAGAACCGCGTCTTCCAGTCGCACAGCGGGCGGCGGATTGTGCTGGCGACCAACGTCGCCGAAACCTCGCTGACGGTGCCGGGCATTAAGTATGTTATCGATCCGGGCACCGCGCGCATCAGCCGCTACAGCTACCGGACCAAGGTGCAGCGTCTGCCGATTGAGCCGGTCTCTCAGGCCTCTGCTAACCAGCGTAAAGGGCGCTGCGGCCGTGTTTCCGAAGGGATCTGTATTCGTCTCTATTCCGAAGACGATTTCCTCTCGCGCCCGGAATTTACCGACCCGGAAATTCTGCGTACTAACCTGGCGTCGGTGATTCTGCAAATGACCGCGCTGGGCCTCGGAGATATTGCCGCCTTCCCGTTCGTCGAAGCGCCGGATAAGCGCAATATCCAGGACGGCGTGCGTCTGCTTGAGGAGCTGGGGGCGATTACCACCGACGAGCAGCAGACCGCCTATAAGCTGACGCCGATGGGCCGTCAGCTCAGCCAGCTGCCGGTTGACCCGCGCCTGGCGCGGATGGTGCTGGAAGCGCAAAAACATGGCTGCGTGCGTGAAGCGATGATCATCACCTCGGCGCTGTCGATTCAGGACCCGCGCGAACGCCCGATGGACAAGCAGCAGGCCTCCGATGAGAAACATCGCCGCTTCCACGATAAAGAGTCCGACTTCCTGGCGTTTGTTAACCTGTGGAACTACCTTGGCGAGCAGCAAAAAGCGCTCTCCTCGAACCAGTTCCGTCGCCAGTGCCGTACCGATTTTCTCAACTATCTGCGGGTGCGCGAATGGCAGGATATCTACACCCAGCTGCGCCAGGTGGTGAAAGAGCTGGGGCTGCCGATTAACAGCGAGCCGGCGGAGTATCGCGAAATCCATACCGCGCTGCTGACCGGTCTGCTGTCGCACATCGGGATGAAAGATAACGATAAGCAGGAATTTACCGGCGCGCGTAATGCGCGTTTCTCTATCTTCCCGGGCTCCGGTCTGTTCAAGAAACCGCCGAAGTGGACGATGGTTGCCGAACTGGTGGAAACCAGCCGTCTGTGGGGACGGATTGCCGCGCGCATCGACCCGGAATGGATAGAGCCGGTGGCGCAGCACCTGCTGAAACGCTCATACAGCGAACCGCACTGGGAGCGGGCGCAGGGGGCGGTGATGGCGACGGAGAAAGTGACCGTTTACGGTCTGCCGATCGTCGCCTCCCGCAAAGTGAACTATAGCCAGATCGACCCGGCGTTGTGCCGCGAGCTGTTTATCCGCCACGCGCTGGTGGAGGGGGACTGGCAGACGCGTCACGCCTTCTTCCGCGACAACCTCAGGCTGCGTACGGAAATCGAAGAGCTGGAGCATAAATCGCGCCGCCGCGACATTCTGGTGGATGACGATACGCTGTTCGATTTCTACGACCAGCGTATCAGCCACGATGTGATCTCCGCGCGCCACTTCGATAAGTGGTGGAAAGCGGCCAGTCGCGAAACGCCGGATCTGCTCAACTTCGAAAAGAGTATGTTGATCAAAGAGGGGGCGGAACAGGTCAGTAAGCTTGACTATCCGAACTTCTGGCATCAGGGCAACCTCAAGCTGCGGTTGACCTATCAGTTTGAACCGGGCGCCGATGCCGACGGGGTGACGGTACATATTCCGCTGCCGTTGCTCAACCAGGTGGAAGAGGCCGGGTTCGAGTGGCAGATTCCCGGCCTGCGTCGCGAGCTGATTATCGCGCTGATTAAATCGCTGCCGAAACCGGTGCGCCGTAATTTCGTGCCGGCGCCGAACTACGCCGAGGCGTTTTTAGGCCGCGCGACGCCGCTGGAGCTGCCGCTGCTCGATTCGCTGGAGCGCGAGCTGCGGCGGATGAGCGGCGTGACCATCGACCGCGAGGCCTGGCAGTGGGAACAGGTGCCCGATCATCTGAAAATCACCTTCCGGGTGGTGGATGACAAGAACAAAAAGCTGGCGGAAGGGCGTTCGCTGCAGGATTTAAAAGAGGCCTTGAAGGGCAAAGTGCAGGAGACGCTTTCTGCCGTTGCCGACGATGGCATTGAGCAGAGCGGGCTGCATATCTGGAGTTTCGGTCAGCTGCCGGAGAGCTACGAGCAAAAACGCGGCAACTATAAGGTGAAAGCCTGGCCGGCGCTGGTGGATGAACGCGACAGCGTGGCGATTAAGCTGTTTGATAATCCGCTGGAGCAGCAGCAGGCGATGTGGCAGGGGCTGCGCCGTCTGCTGCTGCTGAATATCCCGTCGCCGATTAAGTATCTGCACGAGAAGCTGCCGAATAAAGCCAAGCTGGGGCTCTATTTTAACCCTTACGGCAAAGTGCTGGATCTGATTGATGACTGTATCTCCTGTGGCGTCGATAAACTTATCGATGAGGCGGGCGGCCCGGTGTGGCGCGAGGAGGATTTCGCCAGACTGCACGATAAGGTGCGCGCCGAACTGAATGAGACGGTGGTGGAGATAGCCAAACAGGTCGAACAGATTCTGACCGCGGTGTTTAACATCAATAAGCGGCTGAAAGGGCGCGTCGACATGAGCATGGCGCTGGGGCTGTCGGATATTAAGGCGCAGATGGGCGGGTTGGTCTATCGCGGCTTCGTGACCGGCAACGGTTTCCGCCGGCTGGGGGATACTCTGCGCTATCTGCAGGCGATTGAAAAACGGCTGGAGAAAATGGCCATCGATCCGCATCGCGACCGGGCGCAGATGCTTAAGGTGGAGAGTATCCAGCAGGCCTGGCAGCAGTGGCTGAATAAGCTGCCGCCGGGGCGTCGTGGGGATGCGGATGTGCAGGAGATTCGCTGGATGATTGAGGAGCTACGCGTCAGCTTCTTCGCCCAGCAGCTCGGAACGCCGTATCCCATCTCCGACAAGCGAGTGCTGCAGGCGATGGAGCAGATCGTCGTCTGATCGACCGGCTGATGGTCGTTTTTAGGGTGGTTTGGGCGAAGGCGTGTTTTCTTAGTTTGTTCTGTGAAATGTTCGGTGGAATGTTGCGTTCACTATCGGTTCCGTATACTTCTGTTTCCTGCGGCACAGGTGAGCGGCCCAGGGCCGGTTTCGCCCGGCTCTGGGGACCCGGCATCCCGGCAAGAAAAATCGTCGCTGCGCGATACCTTCGTCTCCGCCGTCTGGCTTTTCGGGGACGGCAAGAGGTAACCTCCCTGTAAGGCTTGCCTCCGCCAGGTTATTCGTCCCATCCCTGGGACTCACCCCTTCGGGGCCGACGTCAACGTCGTTCAAAAACGCTCCGGGCGTTTTTGTCCATGCTGGCGGCCCCGTCCAGCCGCCTGCGCCTCAGCGATTTTTAGCCGGCCCAACCCCCTGCTGCATGTCCCGATGCCTCATGCCTGCATAGTCATTGCTGAAAATTCTTTCAGCAATAATATCGCAACCTAATCGAACCGCACAAAAGCTACCCGTTGACCCACGCCAGCGTAAACCCATCCCAGCCTTTGCTGCCTACCGTTTGCAGCGCCGTGACCGTCAGGCGCGGATCGCGGGCCATCATCTCGATAAAGCGTCGTACACCCTGCACGCGGTCGTCCTCGCTGCGCGGGTTCACCACCTCGCCGTCGCGCACCACGTTATCGCCGATAATCAATGTTCCTGGTCGGGAATAGCGCAAGGCCCAGCGCAAATAGTCGGGATTGCTGGGTTTATCGGCATCAATAAAAATCAGATCAAAAGGCGGGCGATCGCCGAGGGATTCCAGGGTCTGCAGCGCCGGCCCCTCCCGTAGCGTGACCTGCTTATCGACCCCCGCCAGACGCAGATTTTCCCGCGCCACCGCGGCATGGCGCGGATCGGCCTCCAGGGTCAGCAGCTCGCCATCTTCCGGCAGCTCACGAGCCATCCAGATGGTGCTGTATCCGCCGAGCGTGCCGATTTCCAGCACCCGCTGCGCCCGCACCATGCGCACCAGCAGCGCCAGAAACTGTCCCTGATTAGCGGCGACGTCAAAAGCCGGCAGCCCGGCGCGCTGATTGTTCGCCAGCACCTGGCTGAGCAGCGGATCCTGGGGAATTAAAGCATCAATCAGATAACTGTCTACGGCAGACCATTGTTGTTGCATAAGCGATTTCCCGCGTTACGTCCCTGATGAGTCTGACCAGCCGCCTCCCAGCGACCGGTATAAATCCACCTGCGCCAGTAGCAGATTGTTTTTCACCTGCACAACGCTAATCTGCGTAGCGAACAGCGTGCGCTGGGCGTCCAGTACGTCAAGATAGGAGGAGTAGCCGTTGCGGTAGCGATTCTGCGCAATGCGCAAGGTTTCCTGCGCCACCTCTTGCTGGCTGAGGAGTTCGTTTAACTGCTCGCCATAGCGGGCGATGGCATCAAGACTGTCATTCACTTCCTGAAACGCGCCGCGCACCGTCTTCTCATAACCGTACAGCGCCTGGTTGCGTTGCGCCATCGACACATCCACCTGTGCATTGAGCGCCTGACGGTTGAGCAGCGGGGCGAGAATACTGCCGCCAAGGCTCCACAACCGCAGCGGGTTATCGAGCAGGTCCGGCAACGTCCGATCCTGCAGGCTACCGGTGGCGGTCAAATTGATCGACGGCAGGAGCTGCGCCTGCGAGGAGGCGAGGGTGGCATCGGCGGCAAGCAATTGCCGCTGGGCCTGAACAATATCCGGACGGCGGTTCAGCAGCGTGGAGGGCAGCTGGGACGGCAGCGCGAGCGGCGTCAGTCGGCTGAAATCCTGGCGCTGAATGCTGCCAGGGTTGCTGCCCGTCAGGACGCTCAGGGCGTTCTCCTGCTGAGCTATTTGATGCTGAAGCGGCGGGATCTGCGAACGGGTTGAACGCAGTTCAGAATCGGCCTGCATCAGCTCCAGGCGCGATGTATAGCCGGTCTCAAACTGACGTTTAGCCAGGTTGTACGCGTCCTGGCGCGATTTCAGCGTCTGCCGGGTGACCCGCAGCTGCTCATCCAGCGAAAGCAGCGTCAGATACCCCGCGGCCACCGAGGTGGCGACGGTGAGATCGGCGGCCGCGGCGGCGGCTTTTTGCGCCTCCAGACTCGCCTGGGCGGCGCTGGCCGCGCTGCGGTTAGCGCCCCAGATATCCACATCATAGCTGGCGGTTAATCCGCCTTTGTAGACCGTGCTGTGCACGGGCAGGCCGGTTGCTGCGGACTGCGCCCGCGCGCGGGTGCCGGTCAATGAGGCATCCAGCGATGGAAACAGGCTGCTATCGACGGCGTAGGCCCGGGCCTGATACTCATTGACGCGCTCGCGGGCGATCAGCACATCGCTGTTGTAGCGTAGCGCCTGGTCGACATAGCGATTGAGCTGGCTGTCGTGAAAGTGGCGCCACCACACCCCTTCCACCGGGCTGGCCGGGCCGACATCGGCGCGCCAGGCGGCCGGGATCTGTAATGACGACCCGGCACGCTGAACGTCCGCCGATTGACAGCCGATCAGTACGAGGGCCAGCGCGAGAGTCAGCGGGCGGATCATGGCTGTGCTCCCTCGCGGGTATCAATGGTGACCTGCACCGACATTCCCGGGCGCAGTCGCGAACTGTTCTTCTGCCCGTCCTTCACCGCAATGCGCACCGGAATGCGCTGCGCGATTTTGACAAAGTTGCCGGTGGCGTTATCCGGGGAGATAGCGCTGAACTCAACGCCGGTCGCCGGCGAGATGCTTTGTACGGTACCGCTGAATGTTTCGCCGTTCAGCGCATCGACGGTAAAGGTGGCGGGCTGGCCGATACGAATTTGCGCCAGCTGGGTCTCTTTCATGTTGGCGATCACCCAGTGCTGCGGCGGCACCAGCGAGGTTAAGTGGGTACCGGCGCTAACGTAGGCGCCGAGGCGCACGGATATCTGTCCGAGCTGACCGGCGGTGGGGGCGACAATGCGCGTGTTGTTCAGATCGATTTCCGCCAGCTCCAGCGCCGCGCTGGCGCTGGCGACGTCGGCTGCCAGCGCATCGCGGTTTACGATGGTTGATTGCAGATCCTGGCGCGACATTTCCAGCGTTGCTTTTGCCTGTTCAATATCGGCGGAACCCTGCGCCGCGCTGGCCCGGGCGGAATCGCGTTCGCGTATGGACAGTGAACCGTCGGCGGTCAAATCCTGCACGCGTTTTAAATCGGCCTGGTTTTTCTGGTTCTGCGCGCGGGCGTTTTGCAGCGCCGCTTCGTTGCGTTGAATGACCGCCTCGGCACTTTTACGCTGCTGCAGGTTATTTTTCAGCGCCGCCTCTTTCATCGCCAGCGTCGCCTGCGCCTGATGAACGCGCTGTTTGTAGATCCGGTCATCAATCTGGAACAGCACCTGGCCTGGCTTGACGTAGGCGAAATCCTGGACATTAACGGCAGTCACATAGCCGCTGACCTGCGGACTGATAAAGGTGGTCTGCCCGCGAACATAGGCGTTATCGGTAAATTGGCTGTGGCGGGTAAACGGCGGCAGCTGCCAGGCATACAAAATCACCAGCACGCCGATAAGACCGATGGCGGCGGCGGTAAAAATAGATACCACGCGGATATTATTGCGGGTGTTGGCCTGTTGCCTGGCCGCATCCTGCTGACTCATAACGACTCCAGAGAAAAATTATCAGTGTTATTTGCTGCCCGTCGCGCGTTGCAACGCGATACGGGCGGTAATACGCAGTCTTATCAATCGCCAGAACACCCAGATCAGCGTCCCGGCGGAAATCGCCGCGGTCAGAAGATAGGTGTCATTGTAGGCAAGAATATTGGCCTGCAGCGTCGAGGCGTTTTGCAGCAGCGTGCTGGCCTGGACGTTCAGCAGGGTACTGTCGCCGATCTGGCTTTGGTACAGCTGGCTGTATTGCTGCAGGCGCTCGGTAATTAACGGGTTCAGAGTGGTCAGCTGGTCGGCCAGCTGGCTGGAGTGGAACTTCTCCCGCCAGGTCTGGAAGGTCCCGAGAATAGCCGAACCCAGCAGGCCGCCGATATTCTGGCTCATCCCAAACAGCACCGAAAAACTCACCAGGTTGCGCGGGTCGGCAATGACCCCGCCGATCCCGGCGAGCATGGCCGGAGCGAGGAAAAAGGCGCTGCCGAAACCGAGTAAAAACTGGCTGAACATCAGCTGCTCCGGGCGAGTCAGGATGGTGGACTGACTGTCGAGCAGCGAGGCTAGCATGATGCAGGTCAGCGCGGTGGCGATCGGCCAGTAGAGCCGCTGCGGATTGAGGGTCAGACAGCTGGCGATAATCCCGCTGAGGATACCGGCGAAAATTGACCAGGCCAGCGTGCCCATCTGTTCGTTTTGCAGCCCCGCGTACTGTAGCCAGCCGATAACCCCGGTGTTTTGCTCCGCCAGCACAATGCGAATAAGCAGCATAATCAGCCCCAGACGCAGGATACTGCCGCTGGAGAGCCACTGCGTATTGAGCAGCGGGTTGCTTCGGTTGTGCTCAAAAACAATGGCCGAGACAATTAACACCACCGCGCCCGCCAGCGACCAGCCAATCCACGGGGCTTCAAACCACCAGTCGAGACGGCCCAGCGACAGGACGGCGCAGACCAGCGCCATGCCGGGCGCCAGCAACATGAAGGTAATGAAATCCTTTTTCTCGAACACCTTTTTCCGATCGCTGGGCGGCAGCTTCAGCACGATAACGCAGGCCAGGGATATGAGTGCCAGCCCCAGTTCGAAGAAGTAGAGTCCGCGCCATTCGTCAAGCTGTAACAGTTCGGTGGAGAACAGGCGGGCAATGGGGATCGCCAGCGAGGAGCCGGTAATGCCAATCGTCAACGCTTTCAGGCGGTGGCGAGCGGGCCACGCCTGCACCTGATAATAGATACCCAAAGAACTGAGGGCGGCCGCCACCATGCCGTGGGCGGCGCGAACCATCATCGCCGAGCTGAGATCGTTGACGAAGAGGTGGAAAAAGGTCACCAGCACGTAGAGCACCAGGAAACCTTCGGTAAAGGCGCGCAGGCCGAACTGCTGGCGGAATTTCACCAGCAGCAGGTTAATCGACACGTTGGTCATCACGTACACCGCGGGCAGCCAGGCGATCTCCGTGGACCACGCGGCAAATGTCCCCTGCAGGTTTTGCAGGTTGGCGGTCACCACCGCATTACCCAGCGCGCCAGTCAGGCACACCAGCAGCCCGACGATGCCATAGGCGATACGTTTCGGGGGGCTGTGAATCGGCGTTGACGGCGAGCCGAGCAGCGCGGGTTTCTCGTGCGGCGCCCAGTCATGAGGGCGATAGGGATTACTCTCGCGGCGCGGCATTATTTTTTCTCCAGCTCGCGCAGCAGGGTTTCCAGTACCCGCTGAGTGCGCTCGCGCTCCTCGGCGGTGATGGAACTGAGGATCTCTTCGCGCAGGGCGTCCGCCACGGTTTTGACCTGGTGATAGACCTCAAGACCCTTTTCCGTGGCGACCAGCAGCCGTTTGCGTTTATCGCGCTCGGTGATAACGCGCTCGACCAGCCCCAGCCCGACAAGGCGATTGACCAGCGGAACGATGGTGGCGCTTTCCACGCCCAGCTCCTGGGCCAGCTCAATTTGCGACAGCGGGTCGGCGTTGCGGGCAATGGCCGCAACCGCGACCCAGCTGGCCTGACTCATACCGAGGTCTTTCAGGCGGCGATTGACCGCCAGCCGCCAGTGGTGGGCCGTGAGATACAACAGATGGGAAAAGGTAAGCTGCCGGTTATCCATAGTCTTCTTCGCATCAGTACATGACAAAATCATTAGAGCTCTAATGATTCTATTCCTGATGGAAAGCCAAATTCAAGGGCAGATGCTAAAAAGTTGTTAACGCTACGTGCGCTTAGCAGGGGGAATACCTGACACGCTGACGTGCAGGGGGGAAGAACGAACCGGGAAGGGCGCTACCGGTGGGATGGCCTGGCGTGGACAAAAAAAAGCCCGGGCGATAGCCCGGGCGGGGGGCGCTGCATCTTAGCCTGGGTAGATACCGCGATCTTTACGCGCCATCAGAATGCGTTCACAGGCGACGATATAGGCTGCGGTACGCAGAGAGCACTCTTTGTCTGCGGCCTTCTCGCAAACGTGAATGATCGCGTCAGTCATGATGCGGTCCATCTTGGCGTTGATCTCTTCTTCGCTCCAGAAGAAGCTCGCCATATCCTGGACCCATTCAAAGTAGCTGACGGTCACGCCGCCGGCGTTACAGATAACGTCAGGCACCACGACGACACCGCGTTCGGCAAGGACATCATCCGCTTCCGGATAGGTCGGGCCGTTCGCCCCTTCCAGCACCAGCTTACAGGTCAGTTTTTCTGCGCGCTCGCGCGTGATTTGGCCTTCCAGCGCGGCGGGGATCAGAATGTCCATCTGGGTGGTCCAGAAGGCATCTTTGTCGATTTCACGGGCGCCCGGGAAACCGGCAATCTGCTTCTTCTCAGCCTGCCATGCGGTCAGGGCGGCCATATCAATGCCCCCTTCGTTATACAGGGTGGCGGTGTGGTCCTGAATCACCACGATCCGCGCGCCCACTTCGGCGAACAGACGAGCGGCTTCGCTACCGACGTTACCAAAACCTTGCAGCGCCACTTTCGCGCCTTCAATTTCAATTCCGGAACGGCCGGCGACTTCACGGCCGGTAATAAAGACGCCGCGACCGGTCGCTTTTTCACGTCCCAGCGAACCGCCGAGGTGAATCGGCTTGCCGGTCACCACGCCGGTAATCGTGGTGCCATGGTTCATGGAATAGGTATCCATCATCCACGCCATTACTTTACCGTTGGTGCCGACGTCCGGGGCCGGAATATCTTTCTGCGGCCCGATAATCAGACCGATTTCGCTGGTATAGCGGCGGGTCAGACGCTCCAGCTCGCCTTCTGACAGGCTGAACGGGTCAACGCGCACGCCGCCTTTGGCGCCGCCGTAAGGAATATTGACCGCGGCGCACTTAATGGTCATCCAGGCAGAAAGCGCCATCACTTCGTTCAGGTCAACGTCTGGATGGTAGCGAACACCACCTTTACCCGGTCCACGCGATAGATTGTGCTGTACGCGGTAACCTTCAAAGTGACGGATAGTGCCATCATCCATCTGCACCGGAATGTCGACAATCAGCGCGCGTTTCGGGTGACGCAGAGTTTCCACCCAGTAGGCGAGATCGCCCAGGTAAGGCGCGACGCGGTCGATCTGGCGCAGGTAGGTTGTCCATGGAGATGTACTACTTTCAGATGCGTAAGATAACTTTTCCATAAGAGTCCTGTTCTTAGTGTTATTTATGTCGTGTGAAACCGTGGAATATTTCTACCCGTCATACTTCAAGCCGCATGAGCGTTGGCTTTCCTCGTTCACCCCAGTCATTCACTTCAGTAAGCCCTGGGGATCCCCTGCGTCGCCGCCTTCCTGCAACCCGAATGATTCAGGGTACACAGCAGTAAACTCTGTGCAATGAATGTTATCACCAATTTTATAAACCGGTATTTGACGGGTATTCCGAATTTTAAATTTTTGTTAGAAATTTGGTTTTTCGATTGCATAACTACGCAGCCAAAAACGGGATCATGCTGTGCATTTATATGCATATTTTATGCACTATGGTGAATAGTAAAATAATTTTTTCATATTTATCATTATCTTGATGATCTTCAAAAAGTGAATAAAATGATGGTGCTGGTATTGACTTTGTCACGCGACAGGGCCCAGCATGAGAGCACGCAATGCACAAGGTATTAACTGAGAGTTAACAAATACCCATAAATATAAAAAGGCTTTGTTTTATTGTGGTGAATTTATTTTCATCGCAACGGGCTCGTTCGCCAGTAAAACAGGGAGCGGGGAATTGTTAATGTCGACTCACCATGATTGGCCCACTGAATAATGCCAATAATCGTTCCGGAGAATTGTTATGTCAGGCTCTATGACTCGTGAAGATTTTAATTCTTACATGGTTCCCTGTTTTGCCCCTGCGCCCTTTATTCCAGTGAAGGCGGCGGGCTCGAAAGTCTGGGATCAGCAGGGTAAAGAATATATCGATTTAGCGGGTGGCATTGCCGTTAACTCTCTCGGGCACACCCATCCGGCGCTGGTTGCGGCGCTGAAATCTCAGCTTGATAACCTCTGGCATATCGGCAACGGCTATACCAATGAGCCGGTGCTGCAGCTGGCGAAAACGCTGGTGGAATCGACCTTTGCCGATAAGGTGTTCTTCTGTAACTCCGGGGCGGAAGCCAATGAAGCGGCGCTGAAACTGGCGCGTAAATATGCCCACGATAAGTCTGGCGCGGACAAAAGCGAAATTATCGCCTTCCAGAATGCATTCCACGGCCGCACGCTGTTTACCGTGACGGTCGGCGGGCAGCCGAAATACTCATGCGATTATGCGCCGCTGCCGCAGGATATTACCCATCTGCCCTATAACGATATCGCGGCGGTCAAAGCGGCAATATCGGACCGCACCTGCGCGGTGATCGTCGAGCCGATTATCGGCGAAGGCGGCGTGATGCCTGCCGACCCGGCGTTCCTGCAGGCGCTGCGCGAACTGTGCGACCAGCACGATGCTGCGCTGATTTTTGATGAGGTCCAGACCGGTGCCGGACGTACCGGCACGCTGTATGCCTACCAGCACTACAACGTGGTTCCGGATATTCTCACCAGCGCGAAAGGACTCGGCGGCGGTTTCCCGATTGGGGCGATGCTGGCCAAAGAGGCCTGGGCTCAGGTTTTCCAGCCGGGCACCCACGGCACCACGTTCGGCGGCAATCCGCTGGCGGCGACGGTCGCCAACACCGTTCTGGCCCAGCTGGATGACCCACTGCTGGCCGGCGTCGCCCGGCGTCATGACCTCATCGTCGAGAAGCTGAACGCGCTGAACGCTCGCTACGATCTCTTCAGCGCGGTACGCGGTAAGGGGCTGTTGATCGGCGCAGAGCTGGCCAGCCATCTGCGCGGCCAGGCTAAAACCCTGACCAATCTGGCCGCGGAAGAGGGCGTCATTGCGCTGATTGCCGGTCCGGATGTCCTGCGCTTTGCTCCGGCGCTCAATATTCCGCTGGCGGACATTGAGGACGCTTTCGTGCGCCTTGAACGCGCCGTCGCCCGCCTGACGCGCTAATCGGGGGACGGTTTATGATGCTATTTCGTCCCGTTCGGGAAGATGACCTCGACGATATTATCCGCCTCGCGTCGCGGGCGGGAGTCGGTATGACCTCGTTACCCAACGACCGCGCGCGGCTGGCCGCGCGGATCCAGCGCAGCGTCGAGACCTTTGCCGGTAAGCTGCCGCGCGGCCAGCAGGGCTTTCTCTTTGTGCTGGAAGATACCCGCCTGGCGCGGGTCGTGGGGGTCAGCGCCATTGAAGTCGCCGTGGGCCTCGACGAGCCCTTTTATAATTTTCGCCTGCAGCGTACCGTCCGCGCCTCGAAAGAGCTGGGGGTCTATAAAAATCAGGAATTGCTGAATCTCAGCTACGACCACACCGGACACAGCGAGCTGTGCACGCTGTTCCTGGACCCGGAATATCAGAAAAACCGTAATGGTCTGTTTCTGTCGAAGGCGCGCTTCCTGTTTATCGCCGCCTTCAGAGAGCTGTTTTCATCGCATCTGTTTGCAGAATTACGCGGGCGCAGCGATGAGCAGGGCAATTCCCCCTTCTGGGACGCGCTGGGCCATCACTTTTTCGACATTCCGTTTGCCGATGCCGACCGGCTGACCGGTACGGGAATGAAAACCTTTATTGCCGAACTGATGCCGGCGTACCCGATTTACGTGTCGCTGCTGCCGGATGACGCCCGCGAAGCGATCGGCCAGGTGCATGCCAATACCTCGCCGGCGCGGGCGATTCTGGAGAAAGAGGGATTCAGCTGGCGCGGTTCGGTCGATATTTTTGATGCCGGCCCGGTACTGGAAGCTGAAACCGACGCCATCAGGGCAATCAGCGAGAGCCAGTTTATTCCGGCCATGCAGCTGATGACGGAGCGGTCGTCGCCGCTTATCGTCGCCAACAACCAGTTCGAACAGTTCCGTGCGGTATTGATATCGCCGGACGATCAATCGCAACTTAATCAGGCCGCGCTGGGCGCACTGGCGGTGAATGAAACCGACCGGGTTCATGCGGTGACTTTACATCCGGAGGCAAGAATATCATGGCGATAAATGCACAGTTAATCGCAGGGCAGTGGCAGCAGGGGAGCGGCGCAACGCTGACCAAACTGGCTCCGGAAGATCAATCCGTCCTGTGGCAGGCGCCCAGCGCCGGTGCGGCGGAGGTGCAGGCCGCCTGCGCGGCAGCGCGCGGCGCATTCTATGCCTGGTCCCACCGACCGCTGGCGGAGCGCATCGCCTGCGTTCAGCGGTTTGCCGCCCTGCTGGAAGCGCAAAAAGAGGCGCTGGCGACGCTTATCTCCCGGGAAACCAGCAAGCCGCTGTGGGAAACCCGCACCGAAGTGCAGGCGATGATGGGGAAAGCGGGCATCTCGATAGAAGCCTACAGCGAGCGTACCGGCCAGCGCGAAACCGCGATGCCGGACGGTAAAGCGCTGCTGCGCCATAAGCCGCACGGCGTGATGGCCGTTTTTGGCCCCTACAATTTTCCCGGTCACCTGCCGAACGGACACATTATTCCGGCGCTGATTGCCGGGAATACCGTGGTGTTTAAGCCGAGCGAACTGACGCCCGCCACCGCCGAACTGACGGTGAAGCTGTGGCTGCAGGCCGGGATCCCGGACGGCGTTATCAACCTGATTCAGGGGGGGAAAGAGACCGGCCAGGCGTTGCTGGAAAACCGGGATATCGACGGCGTGCTGTTTACCGGCAGCGCCTCTACCGGATTCCATTTCCATCGCTACCTCAGCGGTCAGCCGGAGAAAATGCTGGCGCTGGAGATGGGCGGCAATAACGCGCTGATCGTCGCCGATGTGACCGACAGCGATGCGGCGCTGAATGTGATTATTCAATCCGCCTTTATCTCCGCCGGACAGCGCTGCACCTGCGCGCGCCGGCTGCTGGTCAAACGCGGCGCCGAAGGCGATGCGCTGCTGCAGCGTCTGGTTGAGGCCAGCGCGAGGATCCGCAGCGGAAAATGGGACGCCGAACCACAGCCGTTTATGGGAGGGGTTATCTCTCTTCAGGCGGCGCAGGGGATGCTGGCGGCGCAGGACAAACTGGAAGAACTGGGCGGCAACGTCCTGCTACGCCTGCATCAGCCGGACCCGCGCTCCACGCTCTTAACGCCGGGTATTATTGATGTGACCGGCCTGGATGTTCCCGATGAAGAGTACTTTGGTCCGCTGTTGACCGTGATCCGCTATGACACCTTTGATGAGGCGATCCGCATTGCCAACCACACCCGTTATGGGCTGGCCGCGGGGCTCATTTCCGCCGACCCGGCGTTGTTTGAGCAGTTTGCCGACGAGGCACGCGCCGGAATCGTTAACTGGAACAAGCCACTAACCGGCGCCTCCAGTAAAGCGCCTTTTGGCGGCGTGGGAGCGTCCGGCAACCATCGCGCTTCGGCGTGGTATGCCGCCGATTACTGCGCGTGGCCAATGGCCTCCCTGGTCAGCGAAACGCTGACGCTGCCGGCGACCCTCTCGCCTGGCCTGTCATTCTGATAACGGATTCTGTGAGGACACCATGTCTGGTTTTGAAGCTAATTTTGATGGCCTGGTTGGGCCGACGCACCATTACGCCGGTCTTTCGGTCGGCAACGAAGCCTCGCAAAACAACCGCGACGGCTTATCCAACCCGAAGAAAGCGGCGCTGCAGGGGCTGTTTAAAATGAAAACCCTGGCCGACAAAGGCTTCGTTCAGGGCATTTTACCGCCGCAGCCGCGGCCAAATATTTCCGCTCTGCGCGGACTGGGCTTTCAGGGGAGCGATGCGCAGGTGATTCAGCAGGCCGCCGTCGAGGCGCCGCATCTGCTGTCCGCATTTAGCTCCGCGTCGTCGATGTGGACCGCCAACGCCGCCACGGTATCGCCTTCTGCCGACAGCGCCGACGGAAAGCTGCATTTCACGGTCGCCAACCTGAACAACAAGCTGCATCGTTCTCAGGAGGCGCCGACGACCGCGTCGATTCTGCGCGCCACCTTTGCCGATGAGACCCGTTTTAGCCACCACGACGCGCTGGCGCAGCATGGCGATTTAGGCGACGAAGGGGCGGCGAACCATAACCGCTTTTGCACCGACTATGACCGCCAGGGGGTACAGTTTTTTGTCTACGGTAAGCGCGCCAGCGGCGGCGTGGCGCCGGCGAAATATCCGGCCCGTCAGACCCTCGAAGCCAGCCAGGCGATTGCGCGTCTGCATCGGCTGAACCCGGAATATACCGTATTCGCCCAGCAGGATCCGGCGGCCATCGACCACGGGGTGTTCCATAACGATGTGATTTCGGTCAGCAACCGCCACGTGCTGTTCCATCATCAGCATGCTTTTTTAAATCAGCAGGCGGTGCTGGACACGCTGCGGGAAAAAACCGCGCGGCTGGATATCCCGTTTACCAGCGTCGAAGTGCCCCAGGCGCAGGTCAGTCTCGATGATACCGTGGCCTCCTATCTGTTCAACAGTCAGCTGCTCAGTAAAGCGGATGGCACGATGCTGATCGTGGTGCCGGAAGAGTGTCGCCAGCGCAGTAATGTCTGGCAGTACCTGAGTGAACTGGTCAGCAGCGGCGCTTCGCCGATCAACGAGGTGGCGGTCTTTGATCTGCGTGAAAGCATGCGTAACGGCGGCGGCCCGGCGTGCCTGCGCCTGCGCGTCGTGCTGAATCATGACGAACTGGCGGCGGTGAATCCGCGTAGCCTGATGAATGACGAACGCTATCAGCAGTTGACCGGCTGGGTTGAAAAACATTACCGCGACCGTCTGCATGCCCGTGACCTCGGCGACCCGCAGCTGTTGAGCGAGGTTTACCAGGCCCTTGATGAACTGACGCAGATTTTAGGTCTGGGTTCGGTCTATGACTTCCAGCGCTAAGGGACCGGGAATGGAAAAAACAGTCAATGATTTACTCCAGTGCAAGCTGAGCCGCTGGCCTTTTCCGGCGGCGATGGAGGCAAGCTGGTTAGCCGATGGCGTGCTGCAACTGCTGCCGCAGACGCCATGGACCCAGGCTACGGTAGTGTCAGCGGGGATCCATGGCAACGAAACCGCGCCGATTGAGATCCTGCTGCAGATCATGCAGGCGCTGAGCGAGGGTAAACAGCCGCTCAGCCATGCGCTGCTGCTGGTGTTCGGCAATCTGCCGGCCATTCGCGCCGGTCGCCGCTATTTGCATAACGACCTCAACCGCCTGTTTGGCGGGCGGCATCTCGCCGTGGCACCGGGGAATGAGTCCCGGCGCGCGGCGGAGCTGGAGGTGGCGGTCGCGGCCTTCTTTGCGACCGCGGATCGCCAGGGCCACGCGCGTCGGCTACATCTGGATTTGCATACCGCGATACGCGGTTCGCGCTACCGCCAGTTTGCGCTGCTCCCGGCCCGCGAGGGAGAGTATGACGCCGGGTTTTACGCGCTGCTGCAGGCCAGCGCTATGGATGCCATCGTGCGTCATACCGAACCTGGCGGCACCTTTACGCACTACACCAGCGAAAAATTCGGCGCGCAAAGTGCCACCCTGGAGCTGGGCAAAGTGATGGCTTTTGGCGAAAACGACCTCTGTCTGTTTGCCGGGACCGACGCCGCGGTGCGCGCACTGATTGCCGACGCTGCGCTGCCTGCACGGGACAAAGCGCCGGCGGACTATTTTCTGGTGCAGGAGAGCATCATCAAGAGCGACAGCGATTTTACGCTCAACCTTGACCCGAAAATTGACAACTTCACCGCGCTGCCTGCCGGGTATGAAATTGCCCGCCAGCCGGATAAAACGTGGGTTGTTCAGGCTCACGCGCCGTACATCTTATTTCCGAATGCGGGAGTGGCAACCGGGCAACGCGCCGGTTTGTTGCTGAAGTCAGCCGCGCCATGCCTTTCTTTGCCTGCTTGAAGGAATCGACATGACTCAACATCAACGCGAGGGGCAGGTGAATCCTGCCATCGACGGGGAGTGCCCGTCGCAGCTCAAACGCGGCCTTGGCGCCCGGCACATTCAGATGATTGCGCTGGGCGGCGCTATCGGCACCGGCCTGTTCATGGGGGCGGGAAGAAATATTGCGGTGGCGGGGACCTCGATCCTCGTGATTTATGTCCTGGTGGGTTTTTTTACCTATATGGTGATGCGGGCTATGGGCGAGGTGCTGCTCACCCGGCTTGATTACCGCTCTTTCGCCGATTTCGTCGGCGATTATCTCGGTCCGCAGGCCAGCTTCTATTTAGGCTGGACCTACTGGCTGAGCTGGGTGGTGACCTGTATCGCCGATGTGGTGGTGTGCGGTAGCTATATGCAGTACTGGTTTCCGGAGATGTCAGCCTGGGTGCCGGCGCTCAGCACCCTCGGCATTCTGTTCCTGTTCAATTTGCTGTCGGTCAAAATGTTCGGCGAGGCCGAATTCTGGTTTGCGCTGATCAAGGTCATTACCATTATTGCGCTGATTCTCACCGGCGCGTGGATGGTGGCGACCGGCTGGACTTCGCCTGATGGCGTGAAAGCTTCGTTGCACCACATCACCGACCCGACGGTGTTTATGCCGCACGGCGTCACCGGCTTCTTTGCCGGTTTCCAGATAGCGATCTTCTCCTTTACCGGAATTGAGCTGCTCGGCACGATGACCGCCGAAACCCGCGATCCGCAGAAGATTTTGCCGAAGGCGATTAACGCGCTGCCGCTGCGGATTATCATTTTTTATCTGCTCTCGATGGTGGTGATTATTGCCGTGGCTTCCTGGCCTGGCGTCTCGCCGGATGCCAGCCCCTTCGTCACGCTGTTTGCTAATGCCGGGCTGCCTGCGGCGGCGGCGGTGATTAACTTTGTCGCGCTGACCTCGGCGATGTCATCGGCCAACAGCGGCGTCTACTCCAGTACCCGCATGCTGTACGGCCTGTCGGTAGAGAAACATGCCCACGGCCAGTTCCGCATTCTGTCGCGCACCACGCGTATTCCGGTGCGTAGCCTGCTGTTCTCCTGCTTCTGCATGCTCAGCGGCACGCTGCTGCTGTTCCTGGTGCCGAACGTGATGACGCTGTTCACCATTGTGTCGACGCTGGCGGCGATTATGGTGGTATTCAGTTGGGGGATGATTCTGGTGGCTTATCTGGTGTATCGCCACAAGCGTCCGGATCTGCATGAACAATCGACCTTTAAGATGCCGGCGGGGGTTGTCATGAGCTGGATCAGCCTGCTGTTTTTCGCCTTCTCGATTTTTATCATGATCTTCGATCCGGATACGCTGAAAGCGCTGATGGCGACGCCGCTGTGGTTTGTGGCGCTATGGCTGTTCTGGAAGATAAAACAGAAGCGGGAAGGGCAAACGCAGCTGGAGAAGCTGAACGCCTGACCGAATGCCGACAGCCGCGGGTCTGCTGTCGGCGTCATTTTAGCAAAGCATAACCTGGCGAGTTTCATCAGCCGCCGCAGAAGATGGCGGCGGCTGACAGGCCCGCCGTTCCTGCCCGATACGCCGCTACCCGGTCATCGGCTGCCGTCCTCCGCGCCTTTTATCGATTTTCAGGTGGCCAACATGATGATGCGTGAGCCTCTGCGCGCGTTAATGGCATTATTGCGGTGATGATTCAGGCGCAAGCCATTCGTTTTTAGCTAGCATGGGGGCTTTTTAGTCACGCCTTCCCGTTTATTCGCCGACGCTGTGGGTGAGGGGTTATGATAGGGCCGGACGTCCTTGATGGATGAGATGGCATGAAAGGAGCGAGTATGAGTGAGCAGTTCCCATCCCTGCCGGATGCAACGCTGGCGGCGGCCAACCGCCTGGGCCAGTGGCTGGCGCTGGATGATTTTACCGCACAGGCGCCGATGCCGGCGGTGGATATTGTGGTGCTGGCGGGCAATGCGGTGATCCCGACCATTGATGCCGCCTGTCGGCTGGCGGCTGACGCCGGGGTCCCGCTGCTGATTAGCGGCGGGATTGGCCACTCCACGGTCTTTCTCTACGACGCGGTACGCAACGATCCGCGCTATCGGTCGCTGCCGGTCGACGGGCGCCCGGAGGCGCATATCCTCGCCGATATCGCCCACCGTTTCTGGCATATCCCCCGCGACAGGATCGTGGTTGAGGATCGTTCCACCAACTGCGGTGAGAACGCGCGCTTTACCCGCGAGATGCTGGCGGCGACGGGAATCGCTCCCCGCGCTGGCGTGGTGCTCCAGGATCCGACGATGCAGCGGCGAACTATGGCGACCTTTGCCCGGGTCTGGCAGGGCGAGGCGGTCGTGCCGCAGTGGTACAGCACGCCGGGCTGCGCGCCGCTGCTGGGCAATACGGCGAACGGGCTGGCGTTTCGCGGTGACGCTGCCGGGCTGTGGCCGGTCGGACGCTACCTGTCGCTGATTCTTGGCGAGCTGCCGCGGTTGCTGGATGCGCCCCAGGGATACGGCCCGCGCGGAAAAGATTTTATCGTCCATGTAGATATCCCCGCCCGGATCCTCGAAGCCGGACAACGCTTGAGTGAAGACAACCTGCTGGGTGAAGCGCTGAACGCCCGCGCGCCCGGCTGAGCGTTGCCCGTTTGCGGCGCGTTTTTCGCAAACGGGCAATTTTTGTTGCCAGTATGTAACTTCATCGGCGTGATGTTGGCGCGTTTTCATGAGCTGTTTCACAAAATTATGCTGACCGTCTGCTCTTAGCGCGGCGTGTGGGTAGATTTTTAACAAATAAGTTACTTGTTAAAAACACTAAATCTACAGGAGCAGGCCATGACAGCACCCGTTCAGCACCCGATGTATATTGATGGTCAGTTTGTGGTTGGGCGCGGCGACGCCTGGATCGATGTACTCAACCCGGCAACGGAAGCGCTGCTTTCCCGTATTCCCGATGGCACGGCTGAGGATGCCCGGCGGGCTATTGAGGCGGCAGAGCGCGCGCAGCCTGCCTGGGAGGCGCTGCCGGCGATTGAGCGCGCGGGCTGGCTGCGGAAAATTGCCGTCGGCATTCGCCAGCGCGCGCAGGAGATTGCCGCGCTGATCGTGGCGGAAGGGGGCAAAATCCAGCAGCTGGCGGCAGTGGAGGTCTCATTTACCGCCGATTATCTTGACTATATGGCCGAGTGGGCGCGTCGCTATGAAGGCGAAATCGTCCAGAGCGATCGGCCAGGAGAAAACATCCTCGTCTTCAAACGCGCGCTGGGCGTCACCACCGGAATCCTGCCGTGGAACTTCCCGTTCTTCCTGATCGCCCGCAAGCTGGCGCCAGCGTTAATTACCGGTAACACCATCGTCATTAAACCCAGCGAATTTACCCCCAACAATGCCGTCGCGTTTGCGCAGATTGTCGATGACATCGGTCTGCCGAAAGGGGTATTTAATCTGGTGCTGGGCCGCGGTGAAACCGTTGGTCACGAGCTGGCGGCCAATCCCAAAGTGGCGATGGTCAGCATGACCGGCAGCGTCGGCGCGGGCGAGAAGATTATGGCCGCCGCGGCGAAGAACATCACTAAAGTGTGCCTTGAGCTGGGCGGCAAGGCGCCAGCCATCGTGATGGATGATGCCGACCTTGAGCTGGCGGTAAAAGCGGTGGTGGATTCCCGGGTCATTAACAGCGGGCAGGTATGTAACTGCGTGGAGCGGGTCTACGTACAAAAAGGCATTTACGATCGATTTGTAAATCGCCTGGGCGAAGCTTTAAAGGCGGTACAGTTTGGCGACCCGGCTACCCGGGACGATATCGCCATGGGGCCGTTGATCAACGCCGCCGCGCGGGAACGCGTCGAGCAGAAAGTCGCCAAAGCGTTAGCGCAGGGGGCGCGTCTGGCGCTGGGCGGCAATGCGGTAGCGGGCCGCGGCTATTTCTATCCGCCGACGCTGCTGCTGGACGTACGCCAGGAGATGGACATCATTCATGAAGAGACGTTTGGCCCGGTGCTGCCGGTGGTGGCGTTTGACACCCTGGATGAGGCGCTGGCGATGGCCAATGACAGCGACTATGGCCTGACCTCCTCGATCTATACCCGGGATCTGAATGTGGCGATGAAGGCGATAAAGGGGCTGAAGTTCGGTGAAACCTACATTAACCGCGAGAACTTTGAAGCGATGCAGGGCTTCCATGCCGGATGGCGAAAATCAGGTATCGGCGGTGCCGACGGTCGTCATGGGCTGAATGAGTATCTGCAGACCCAGGTCGTCTATTTACAGTCGTCAGCGCGGTAGTCGCCAGCGCCGGTTCCGGCCGGGCGACAAGCGGATAGCCGGGCTATCCGCTTTTTTTCGTCGCCGCGATGGCTAGCGGGCAAATTTATCCAGTACGCGGATGAGCTGGGTGACAAAACCGTACTCGTTATCGTACCAGGCGACGGTTTTGACCAGCTGAACATCGCCGGCTTCGGCGACTTCAAGCTGGGTGGCATCGTAAATAGAGCCGAAATGGCTGCCGATAATGTCGGAAGAGACGATCTCTTCTTCGGTGTAGCCGAAGGATTCGTTGTTCTCCGCCGCTTTTTTCATCGCCTGGTTGACCTCATCGGCGGTGACTTTTTTCTCCAGGATGGAGACCAGTTCGGTGACTGAGCCGGTTTTGGTCGGCACGCGCTGGGCGTGACCCTTCAGCTTGCCGCTGAGCGCAGGAATAACCAGCCCGATGGCTTTCGCCGCCCCGGTGGTGTGCGGGATGATATTTTCTGCCGCCGCGCGCGAGGCGCGTAAATCTTTCCCCCGCGGGCCGTCAACCAGCGACTGCGTGCCGGTGTAGGCATGAATAGTGGTCATGGTGCCGAGCTTAATGCCGAAGGCGTCGTTGAGCACTTTGGCCATCGGTGCCAGGCAGTTGGTGGTACAGGAGGCGACGGAAATGATGGTGTCATCGGCGGTCAGGGTATCGTCGTTGACGTTATAGACGATGGTCTTCATGTCACCGGCAGGAGCGGAGATCAGGACTTTTTTCGCCCCGGCATCGAGGTGTGCCTGCGCCTTCTCGGTTGATGTGTAGAAGCCGGTACACTCGACAATCAGTTCTGCACCCACCGCTTTCCACGGAATATGCCGAGCCTCTTTCTCGGCATAGACGGTAATTTTTTTGCCGTTCACGATGAGCGCATCTTCGGTAAAATCAACGCTCCACGGGAACGGCCCGTAGTTAGAATCATGTTTTAACAAATAGGCCAGCACTTTCGGTGAGGTCAGATCGTTGATCGCCACCACTTCAAGCGGGCTGTTCACTTCCAGTAAACGGCGTAATACCAGACGTCCGATACGACCAAAGCCATTAATCCCTAGTTTGCTCATGTAAAGCCTCCGATAGGATGGTGAGTGAGGTTGAGGGTATAAGACACTCCAGGCATACTCTACTGATGGTGAATCGGCAACCCGGAAAGTCGCTCCATCCGCTAAGCGGTTGAAAAACACTACAGAAAAATTAATGCATTCTCTGCCGCGGATTATCCGCGTTTCCCGCATCTTGCTAAGCGCCGTGTTCCCTCGTATTTTGAACCTTTTCACCGCCCGTCGGGCATGAGTGACTTTGCGACGAGGAATCATGGAACGCTTATTTGTTTACGGCACGCTGCGTCCGGGCCAGGAAAATGCCCCCATTCTGGAAACTATCGGCGGCGAGTGGCTGCCGGGGTGGGTGCACGGCACGTTTTATGCGCGCGGCTGGGGAGCCGCTGCCGACTTCCCGGGTATCGTCCTTGATAAAAACGGTCCCCGGGTCGACGGCTATCTCTTTACATCGGATAAACTTGCCGCGCACTGGCCGATGCTGGATGAGTTCGAAGCGGGCTACGACCGCGTGGCGGTGGAGGTGACGACGGTAGAGGCGCAGCGCGTGACCGCGTGGATCTATCAGCTTCAGCCGCCACTCCGCCCATAACTCATCCCGGCGGTCTGCACCGGGCCATGTGCCCCGCCAGCCGGCGGCGGGCAGGGCGTGGAGAGGGCAAATTTATTTGTCGCGCCAGCCCATTGCCGGCGCCACATGCCGCAGGATGGACTCGATGACGTGCACGTTGTAATCGACGCCGAGCTGGTTCGGCACGGTCAGCATCAGCGTATCCGCCTCGGCAATCGCCTCATCCTGCTGCAGCTGGGCAATCAGCTTGTCCGGTTCGGCGGCGTAGCTGCGACCAAAAATTGCGCGGGTCTTCTCATCGAGGAAACCGACTTTATCGCTGTCGTCATGGCTGGAGCCAAAATAGCGCCGGTCCCGATCGTCCATCAGGGCAAAAATGCTGCGGCTAACCGAGACGCGCGGCGTCCGCGTATGCCCGGCCTGCGCCCAGGCGTCGCGATAGGCACGGATCTGTTTTGCCTGTTGAATATGGAACGGTTCGCCGGTTTCATCGTCTTTTAAGGTCGAGCTTTGCAGGTTCATCCCCAGTCTGGCGGCCCACTCCGCCGTCGCATTCGAACCGGCGCCCCACCAGATGCGGTCGCGCAGACCCGCGGAATGCGGTTCCGGGCGCAGCAGACCCGGCGGGTTCGGGAACATCGGCTGCGGATTGGGCTTCGCAAAGCCTTCGCCGCGCAGGACGTCCAGCAACACCTCAGTATGCCGGCGCGCCATATCGGATTCATTTTCCCCTTCGCCAGGGACGTAACCGAAATAGCGCCAGCCATCGATGACCTGCTCCGGGGAGCCCCGGCTGATACCCAGCTGCAGGCGCCCGCCGGAGATCAAATCCGCGGCGCCGGCATCTTCGGCCATGTACAGCGGGTTTTCATAGCGCATATCGATAACGCCGGTTCCTATCTCAATACGCCGGGTTCTGGCGCCGATCGCCGCCAGCAGGGGAAACGGCGAGCTGAGCTGACGGGCAAAGTGATGCACTCTGAACCAGGCGCCGTCAGCGCCCAGCTCTTCAGCGGCCACCGCCAGATCGATGGATTGCAACAACGCGTCAGCGGCAGAGCGGGTAGCGGACTGCGGCGATGGCGTCCAGTGACCGAATGACAAAAATCCAATCTTTTTCATGACGTCTTTATCCTGGTTTGCAGGGAAATGTTCAGTAGACGGGCGCCGGCCTCGATAAGCCTGCCGGTTCTCGTTGGGCATAATCACTACTTTACGTATTCCCTGAGGAGAATAAATCACGTTTGTTTAACATAATGCATCAAATAAATTGATTGAAACGGGGCGCCGGCGCCCCCGTCCGGGAGCGACTGACTGGTGCGATGCGCCGCCGATCCCCGATAATATGTGGCGCATTTTAGGCCAATTCGCCGCGCAGTTCCCTGTTAAGCTTATTGTCTCGCCAACGTTGTCAGAGTGTGATGATGTCAGAAAAAACGCCGCCGGCGACATCCGGCGATTGGATCGACTTTCGCCGGGATACCGCGACGGGGATTGAAAGCGTCAACGCGCACTTTAAAGGCCATGCTTACGACAGCCATGACCACGAGGAGCTGCTGGTAGGGGTGACGTTACAGGGTTCTCAGCGCTTTAGCTGCCACCGCGCGGTGCATACCAGTACGCCGGGAAACGCGATCCTTATTGAGCCGGGCGCAGCGCATGATGGCCATGCCCCGCAGCCCAGTGGATTCACCTATGCCATGCTCTACATCCCGCAGCGCTGGATGTCCGACAGTCTGGATCAGCGCGGCTTGGGCGATATTTCTCTGGTGGAGGCCGCTTTTCGTCATACGCTGACCGCCGATCGCGAATTGATCGTGGCCATCTCGCAGGCGTTTGCGGCCATTCATTATGGGGAAGGTCGGCTGGCGTGTGATGAGAGCCTCGATCGTCTGGTGGCGCATCTGACGCCGCACGTTGCCGTAAAGCCAGCAACGGCGATGACCGATTCCCTGGTCAGGATGAACAGGGTCCGTGAGTATCTGCACGACCATCTTGCCTGCAATACCGGCCTCGATGAGCTGGCCGAGATCAGCGGTATCGACCGGTTCCGCCTGAGCCGGCAATTCAAGGCGGCCTTCGGACAGACGCCCCATGCGTATCTGGTCAGGCTGCGCCTGCGCACCGCGCGACGACTGCTGGCTGGAGGTCTGGCTGTGTCGCAGGTTGCGGCAGAGACCGGTTTTGCCGATCAAAGCCATTTAGGTCGCTGGTTCCGACGCGCCTACCGGATGTCTCCGGTTGCCTTTCAGAGCCGCTGCTCAAACGTTCTATCCTGATGCCCCGTGCCTGCGTGAAGATAGCCTTTTCGCGGTACAGACAGGAGTATTTTGATGACGTTTGACACTAAGATTGCCTATATCGTGCGCGATGATTTAGCGACATGGCAGCGACTGAACGTGGTGGCATTTCTGGCGACGGGGATTGCCTCTGCGGCGCCCGAGATCCTCGGCCAGCCCTATATCGATGCACTGGGCCGGCAATATGGCAATATGTCTGGCCAGCCCATGCTGATCTTTGAGGGCGGGCTGGAAAAACTGCAGGTCGTGCATCGCAAAGCGCTTGAGCGGGAGGTGACCATCATTCCCTACATCCACGCCATGTTTGCTACCGGGTATGATGAGGCCAATCGTGAGGTGTTTATGGCCGCCGATGCGGAGAATCTGGATCTGGTCGGGCTGGGGATCCGTGGCCCGAAAAAAAGGGTGGATAAAGTGATCAAAGGGCTCTCGCTCCACGGTTAGTTTACCTGCTGTTGATACGAAGGCGGATTGCCCCAGGCCACAGCTTTCCGGGCGGCAGGAACAGCGTTCGCCTCAGTATTGATCCTGCTTTGGCGGGAAATCGCCTGTTGACCTGCCTTCAGTCGCTGTTGTCCTTGCGGCGATCTGTGCTTTAATTCAGAGATGGCGCAATTAGCCAACGGCCTGATTGCCCGAGATGTTTTCATCGACGGTTCCGGAAGGTGCGCTGCATACCTCTCTTCCCGCACCCGATACTCTCTTTTATTCTCTGAGTGAAATATGACCCTGAATCAGTTTTATCCAATCGGTACCCCGGGGCAACCCTGGACAGCAGACGAAATACAGCAGTGGCGGCAGAACCAGACGCGATCCAGGAGCTATCAGCGCGATGTGTCAGATGTCCTCGATGGCCTGAAGCACCGCTTCGATGTCATTCAGTATGGCGAATTGCGTTACGCCGATGATGTTTATCCGTTGAGAGCGGTAAAATCAAAAAACTGGGACGATACTCTGCCGGTGGCGCTCGTGACGGGCGGCGTCCACGGTTATGAAACCAGCGGCGTGATGGGCGCCCTGACGTTTTTGACGGAATATCAGGATGAGCATGCGGGAAAAATCAATCTACTGGTTGCTCCCTGCGTCAGCCCCTGGGCCTATGAGCGTATTTCCCGTTGGAACTACGATGCCGTCGATCCTAACCGGCAATTTTTCCCGGAGGGCGCAGCGGAGGAATCCCAGGCATTGATGAGGCTCATTTCGCCGTTGAAAGGTCGGTTCGCCGTTCACGTTGATTTGCATGAAACGACCGATACGGACGAAAGCGAGTTCAGCCCCGCGCGGGCTGCCAGAGACGGCGTGGCGTATAAACCGGAGAATATTCCTGATGGCTTCTATCTGGTTAGCGACGAGCGCAATTCAAGGCTGGATTTCCAGAGCGCGTTGATTTCCGCAGTTGCGCAGGTGACGCACATTGCTCCGTCGCTGCCCGGCGAGACCGTGCTCGGTTATCCGGTCATCGGCCAGGGGATTGTTGAGTATGACAATAATGCCTGGCACCTGTGCTCGACCATGACCGGCGCGCCGTTTACCACCACAACCGAAGTCTATCCCGATAGCGCGAAAACGTCTCCGCAGGAGTGTACCCGGGCGCAGGTAGTCACCGTCCGTCGGGCCATCGAATTTGCATTATCACACTGAGTGATCAGATCGGGCAGATATTGCCCGGTCTGCCTGCGGGTCTTCTGATTCGTATTTATCGAACGGTCGTTTCGCAAATTACAGGTTGTCATCACAAAAATAAATCTGTCATTATAATAATTATTTTTTGCTATTCTCTATGAATTTAAATGGTGGCTTTTGACTATGTCCGTAGGGTTGAGCTGCGGTTATTTAAGTCAACCATTAAAGATAATAAACAGATAATGAATTATGATTTCAGGTGTTCATATTTCTATATTTGTAATGGCTGTGGTTCAGTTTATATTTATTGTCCCAATTAATTTTTTTATTGCGTGGGACTGTTGGTGTCTGGGCGATTTGTTATACGCATTAATCGCGGGCGCGCTGTCTACAGTTGGCGCGGCCATTTCTATACAGACCCTGCGCTTGCTGATCGCCTCGCGACAAGAGGATTATCCTTATGCAAATGGCGAACGACAGCAATGTCCAGGCACCCCCATGCCGCGCCATGAAATCCCGGATGAGCAAAAGTCCTGAGCGGTAAGTTAACGGCGCTGACGGGATTTCTGTGCAGCGGATTCAGATACCCCAGGAGCCTGCGCCACACGCCTCGGAAAGGCGGTGCGAGGAGCAGACCTGAGCGAGCCTGCGTCTACACCCCGCGATGTCACGTTGCGACTGAACATGGATCAATATGAACCATGACATTCAGTACCCCGTGCTTGTGTAAAACCCGTTCCCGAGCCGCCACCGCAATGTCATGGCCATCCCGGACGGAGAGATGCTCCGGCACTTCCAGATGCACATCGACGAGGATAAGATCTCCCACTTTTCGCGTTTTCAGATCGTGAAGCCCGGCGACCCCCGGCGTTGACAGAAGAAGCGCTTTGATTGCATGTTCCTTGTCGGTATCCACCGCGCGGTCCATCAGATCGTGCATCGCGTCAGCGGCGAAAGAGTAGCCCATGCGCAGTATCAGCAATCCGACCACAAAAGCCGCCGCCGGATCAAACCAGGGGTAGCCGGCCAGCGTCCCGGTAATACCAATCGCGACAACAACCGATGAAGCGGCATCTGAACGGGCATGCCATGCATTGGCCATCAGCAGAGAGGACTGGAGACGGATGGCTACCCTGCGCATATAGCGGAACAGCGTTTCCTTAATAGCGAGCGCGGCAAGCGCGACCCACAGCGCGGTCACATGTACCTCAGAGAGTGATGCAGGGTGCAGCAATTTTCCCGCAGCCGACCACAGCATACCGACGCCCACGGCGACCAGCATCATTCCGAGAATCATTGACGCACCGTTCTCGTATCGCCAGTGGCCGTAATGGTGGTCGCTGTCCGAGGGTTTACGGCTCTTTTTATTTGCCAGCAGCACCACCACATCTGCCACTAAATCAGAAAGAGAATGAATACCATCAGCAATTAAACCCTGAGAGCCAGAAAATATACCGCTAAGAATTTGCATGAACGACAAAATAATATTTACCGCGGCGCTGATTAATGTGCTTTTTTGTGCGGTGGCTGAACGTTCATGATACCCATTATCATTTCGCATAAAACTGTCCGTTTAAATAATTCACCTCAGGCACTGGATTATACTGGCGTAATCTTAATGGAAGGTTAATGATAAAAGAATAAGTTATGAGTGAGGCGGTTTTTATATATCTGTCATGCCAGGATGACTCATTTCCCGATCGAAAGGAAAACCACTATGCATCTGGAACGGCACAGTATCGGCAAAGTAGGGTGGCTAAGAGCGGCAGTGCTGGGGGCGAACGATGGCATCGTGTCGACCGCCAGTCTGGTGCTCGGGGTCGCCGCAGCGGGCACTTCGCCGTCGGGTATTTTACTCGCCGGCGTGGCTGGGCTGGTTGCGGGCGCCATGTCGATGGCAACCGGCGAATATGTTTCCGTCTCATCGCAGGCGGATAGCGAACACGCGGCGCTCAGTCAGGAGAAAAGAGAGCTGGCGGCAAATTATGAGGAAGAGGTGCAGGAACTGGCTTCGCTGTACAGGCAGCGCGGACTGGAGTCGGCTCTGGCATACCGGGTCGCGGAACAGCTTATGGCGAAGGATGCGCTGGACGCTCATGCCCGGGAAGAGCTGGGGCTGACGGAGACAAATTCGGCGCAGCCGCTGCAGGCCGCGATGTTTTCAGCGTTCAGCTTTTCCGCCGGCGCGCTGTTGCCGGTCATCATCGCATGGCTAGCGCCGGCAACGCTGGTTTTTCCGTTCGTTATTCTCTCCACGCTTTTTTCGCTGGTTATTCTTGGCTATATCTCATCGACTGCGGGCCATGCGTCACCGATGAAGGCAATAATCAGAATCACTTTCTGGAGCGCAATGGCCATGGCTTTATCCATGGGGGCCGGTTCTCTCGCCGGTCAGGCCATGGCCTGAATGACCATTAAGCGATAAAATTGAGAAAATATTCAGGTCGTCAGATAGCACTACACTGGCTGGTATTACTGCTCATCGTAATCACTTACGCGGCGCTGGAGTTTAAGGGGATTTACCCTGAATACTGCGAATGATGCCGGGAAAACATCGGGACTAAGCCGGTAATCTGCCCCTTCACCGGCTGGTGCCGGGAGAGCGTCGCGCGCAACCTCCCCCGGTGACCGTTCTCCGGCACAGGCCGGCGCGCTGCGGTTTTTATTTCAGCGCCACGCGCTTTCAGGGGATAATACGTGCCTCTCTCAGCTGCGTGAACAGACTGAAAAACATTTCGTCGGTTGCCTGCATCCGAGGGAAGCCCGCCCGGCGCAGCTTACTGCCATCGCCAAACATGTCGTCATTCCAGCTAAAGACGAAATCGGCAAAATTGCCGTCGCTTAACCGTAAAAGTTCCGGCTCCACCAGCCGCTGTCCGGCAAGGTCGCGCCATTGCGCGCCATAGTCCTTAAATAACTGCTGAAAGGAGAGCCTGACCGGCGGGGCGACCTCCAGTGCGAACCAGCGTGCGATCAGCGGCCATAGTTCGCTCCAGCGCCAGACGTCACCGTTATTGACGTTGAAAGCCTGATTCTGCGCCTCGGGGGAGGTGGCTGCCCACAGTGTCGCTTCTGCCAACAATCCGGCATCCGTGAAATCGACGATGCTGTGCCAGGTCTGTGGCGAGCCGGGAAAACGCAGCGGCAGATTCAGAGCCCGGCACAGCGAGGCGTACAGGGCGATACTCAGGACAAGATTCATGGTATTGCCCGGCACCGCGCTACCCACCACGCCAGGCCTGATGGCATTCCAGTGCCACGTTTTACCTCGTTGAAAATGGCTGAGCCACGCGAGCTGGGCGGCGTTAAATTCAGCGCCAGGGACGCCAGGATCGCTTTCACGCGCCGGAGTTTTAAACGGTCCAAGATGCGCGCCATAGACCTTGTATCCTTGCATCAGACTGACCGCTTGCAGCGGAGCCCTGTGCTCGATTTGACTGACCAGATTACGCAGCATGGTGACGTTCGGGGCAACCATCTCCGTCCAGTTTGCAGCATTCACCCAGGCACTATAAAAAATATGGGTGATATCGCTAAGGGGCCGCAGCGCCCGCGCGCTGCCCGCGGCATCGAGTAAATCAACCTCGACCATCGGAATGCCGTCAGGGTGGGAGAGGGCATGGCGGCTCAGTCCGATGACCTCCCACCCATTGCGCAGAAGCGTTTTGACGAGCTGGTTGCCGATAATGCCGTTGGCGCCGGCGACCAGCGCGACTTTCTGTTGTTGTGTCTTATTCATCGTGTTTCTCCAGGGAAGGTGACGGAAACAGTGTGATATATTATTTTTTTCCCACATATCCCCTGAAACTGATGGCACTTATAAGCAGAATCATTAAATGAATAATAAGCTCAATGCGATAGCCACTTTTTTACGCGTAGCCGAAGCGGGTTCCTTTTCTGCGGCCGCCCGCCAGAGCGGGATGAAGCAATCTGCTGTCAGTCAGCAGATTGCGGCCCTTGAAGAGTCGCTTGGCGTGGTATTGCTGCATCGTACTACGCGGGTGATGGCGCTGACCGGGCAGGGGGAAATCTACCGCCGTGATATGCAGCTTTTGCTCGAGGCCATGCGGGAAGCGGAAAGGCGGTTGAACCCTGGCGATCATCAGTTTCAGGGCCGGGTACATGTGCAGTTGCCGAGCGGTCTGGGACAGATTTTTATGCCACACCTGCTGGCGCTGCAGAAAGAGAATCCAGGCTTGCATCTGATGCTGTCACTGGATGACCGCATCGCCGATCTGGTTACTGAAGGGGTAGACGTCGCGCTGCGGCTGAGCCATGAGCCGCCGCAAGCGCATGCGGCGCGCGTGCTGGCGCGTATTGAAACGGCGCTCTTTGCCGCACCTGATTTTACACCGCTGCATTCCGTCAACGAGCTGGCGATGCATCCGCACGTGCGCTTCAGCGCTATCCCGCTGGAAGCACCGCTCCGCCTGGTCTCGGGTCAGGATGCTGTCGATGTGAAAGTGAATACCGTTTTCCGGGCCAACACCAGTGAGGCTCTGCGACAGGCGATTGAGTCAGGCCTCGGGATCGGCGGCATGCAGCTCCCGCTGGCAGCCAGGGCGGTACAATCCGGCAGGCTGGTGCCGGTATTACCCGCCTGGCGCTTACCTGACCGCTTCCTTTACGCCGTCTATCCCGACGCCCGCTTTATCCCTCAAAGGGTCAGAAGCATCATCAGCGCCATCGAATCCTTACTGCCTGACATTATGGGCAAAATCTGAAGGCGAGACATTCGCACTGGGGAAAACCGAACGGGAAGCGGTCGAAGAAGAGAACGGAGAGAACTGATAAACCGCCAGCGTCGCGAGAATACTCAATATCACGCTGATGATGAAGTAAGTTTTAAAGGGCTGTTTTTGCGTTTTATGGCGGAACACCTGTTGACCGACCATCGCGCCAGGCCATCCGCCCACAAAGCCGAATACCAGCAAGGTAGATTCTGGCACCCGACGCCAGGCTTTGCGTGCCGCCATTTTATCCATGCCGTAAATCACCAGCGTCAGTACGCTGACCAGCAGGAACCACGTGATATAAGGATGCGGAGTAAACAGACTCCCGGTCGCCGCGCAGACGAGGAGTAAATAACAGAAGCGATTGAGATTCATACCATTAGCCAGCAGCGATCGGTGAACGTAGAGGGCGAATTATACGCATCACGCGGCCAGAAGAAACATTTGCGGATGGCCTTCACCGCAGGTTGCCTCTCTGGACATCAGTCAGCGCCACAAACAGGATTCCTCCTTTCAACCAACGTGTTAAGGTGATTCAGACAATTTATGCACTCAGTCAGGCCGAGGGACGGCCGCGGCGCCGGGTGAACCCGGGCGGCAAAAACGGAGGACTCAGTGTCGGTTTAATGGCACCTGTTTACAGCGCAGATGTTATTTCTGGTAACGGCTTCATTAATATCAAAAATATTCAATAAATTGCCTGGCGGATTCTTTTTCATCAAGATATTCAAAGCCGAGCAAACGAATTTTCACACGGTTGTAAAACCATTCGTTCTCCTGCCGTTGAATCATTTCTCCTGGAAGGAAACATAGCCCTGTCGCTGCCCGAATAATGGCATATTTACCATTGTTAAACCTTACCCTATGGATGCAGAAAGGCTGGTTCACTTCGCCAGGATGACGGCTGGCAAGAATATCGCCTTCAATAAAAACATCTTTTCTGGTTTTCATAAGCCTTTCCTTTATTACGCTGATAAAACAGGTATGTTGCTGTTTTTAAAGAGTTGCACTTTAAAGTGCTGGTGTGCTGCTCAGCCGCCAATACACCAACACTCTGAGGGGCGGAATAATAATCCGCATTGCGGGCATTGCAGAATCGCATCTTTGCGTAATTTACCGGCCTTCTGGTCTGCGATGCAGGAACAGGCCGGGCAAGTGACATGCACCGGTCTTTCTTTGAAATGTCTGATTCCACTGGTGTAAGACATAAATTAATTCTCTGAGGGAGGTGTTATTTATTATACGCCTTTGTTGACTATTATTCTTTTTATTATATTTCTCTGCTGCAGAGGGTAAAAGCGAGCCGTTAACGCATATTGGTACAGCAACACGCGGTGGGGAGAAATTTATAAGGAAATCATATTGTCTCACCGCCGTTAACCGGGTTAACCAAATAACAGCCGGATAATTTCTCGATTCAGCGCGCGATGAATAAGGGCAAAAATAATTCGCGCATTAACGACAGTCGTTAATGCGCGGGTTAACTGGCGTCAGTTCTGAATGATATCAAGGGTGTGGGACTGTCCGTCATCCAACAGCGGAATGGAATCGTCCGCGAGGAGGAGGCCATCCAGCGTGGCCTGATATGGCCCGACGCCACGTGAGACGGTAATACGATACTGACTCTCGCGGTATTGATAGGTCAAGGTAAAAAAGGGCCAGCTGTCAGGCAGCAGCGCGTGAACGGTGAAGGACGTCGCGCCGCGTTTTATCCCCAGCAGCTCCTCTGTCAGCAGACGATATGCCCAGCCCGCTGAACCGGTATACCAGCTCCACCCGGCCCGGCCGGTATGCGGGGCGACACTGTAGACATCCGCACTCATGACATAGGGCTCCGCCTTATATTTTTCCACGCCATCGGCATCCAGCGCGTGGTTTATCGGATTGATCATCGACCACAGCTGCCACGCGCGTTCTGCGTTCCCCATTCGGGCAAACGCCATCACCGCCCAGATGGCGCCGTGAGTATACTGCCCTCCGTTTTCCCGCACGCCGGGCAGGTAGCCCTGAATGTAGCCCGGATTAGGGCCGTGGCCGTCGAACGGCGGGGTTAAGAGTTTGATTAATCCACCCTCGTTATCCACCAGGTACTTATCCAGCGCCTGCATCGCCAGGTCGCTGTGCGCCCGGCTGACCGCGCCAGAGAGTACCGACCAGCTCTGGGCAATGGCATCAATCCGGCAGTCCTGCGCAGCTTTTGACCCCAGGGGGGTCCCATCGTCAAAATATCCTCGTCGGTACCATTCACCGTCCCATGCGGAGGCGTCGAGACTGTTTTGCAAACGCAGCGCCTCGCGACGACACAGGGACGCGACAGCGTCATCCTGCCGCCGATCGGCAAGGGAAGCGAAGCGTTGTAAAATATCGTACAGGAAGAAGCCCAGCCAGACGCTTTCACCTTTACCCTCAATGCCAACCCGGTTCATCCCGTCATTCCAGTCCCCCGCGCCCATCAGCGGGAGACCGTGCTGTCCGGACTGTAATCCGTGCTCAATGGCTTTGACGCAGTGTAACCAGAGCGTCTCTTCGCTACTGCTCTGGACCGGGGTATCGTAGACCGACTCTTCGCCAGCGGGGAGCGGGTGCCCCTGTAGATAAGGGATATTCAGGTCCAGTATTTCCGGGTCGCCGATCGTTTCGACATAGTGACAGACGGCAAACGGGAGCCAGAGGTAGTCATCAGAACAACGTGTCCGTACGCCGTTACCGTGCGGGGGATGCCACCAGTGCTGCACATCTCCTTCAATAAACTGCCGGGAGGCGCAGAGTACAATTTGTTCACGCATTTTTTCCGGCGCGGCGTGGCTGAGAGCCAGCGTATCCTGCAGCTGATCGCGAAAACCAAATGCGCCGCCGGATTGATAGTAGCCGCTACGTGCCATAAGGCGACAGGCCATCGTCTGATACAGCAGCCAGCCGTTGACCAGTAAATTCACGGTGGTATCCGGCGTCGTCACCACGATTTTATCGAGCGCGTTATGCCAGTAGCGGTGAACATGGTTCAGTTCCTGACGGACGGTATCTTCATTCAGATAGCGGGCCAGGGTCTCCTGAGCCCGGCTATGGTTTTCTTCCGCGCCAAGGACGAAGATAAACGTCCGCTGATCGCCATCAATTAAGGTCGCCGCGGATTGTACTGCGGCGCAGGGATCCAGGCCGGCGCCTGTTTTACCCGAGAGCCTGCGCAGTGCCATCGCCTGCGGATTTTGCAATGAGCCATTGCGTCCAATAAACTCGCGGCGGTCGCCGGTCAGCGAGCAGTAAGAACCGCTGACGGCAAAGAATGCCGTGCGCTCGCCGCCGTTAGCGCCGTAAAAATTATTGGCCATCACCCCGCAACCAGCGGAATGGTTGACGGGATACGTCACGATATGGGAGGCGGTGCGGGTTCGTAAATCTCCGAGCGTCCATTCAGCATAGCCGGTGACCGACAGTTTACGTGTTCGCCCCGAGTTGTTGCTGAGCGTCAGGATCGCCAGTTTAACCGCAGCCTGTTCGGCGACCAGTACCGTCAGCTCACTGTCTATACCGCTCTCGCGATGGGAAAACACGCTGTAGCCAAACCCGTGGCGGGTGAGGTAATCACCGTGCCCGCGAACCGGCAATACCGTCGGCGACCAGCATGCGCCGCTCTCTTCATCGCGCAGATAAAAGGCTTCGCCGCTGCGGTCGCTTACCGGATCGTTCTCCCACGGCGTTAACCGGTACTCATGAGCATTCTCATACCAGCTGTAGGCTTGCCCCGCCTCCGAGATAACGCTGCCAAAACCGGGATTAGCCAGTACATTTGACCACGGCGCTGGCGTCGGCTGGTTTTCGCTGAGGACAATCTGATACTCCCGACCATCTTCTGAAAAACCTCCGAACCCGTTGAAGTGGCGTAACTTATCGCTATCCGGTGTCCAGTCGACGTGGTGGTTTTTCTGTGCCACCGCGTGGGCAATGAATAAGCGGGTCGGCGGGGTTAACGTATGAATGCGCTGGTTAAGCTGTTCACTGAGTCCGCCTGCGCGATCATCAAGATACAAACAGGCCACGCTCATCAGAAGCTGCTTATCTTCGGCGGAGAGATGTTCGCCATTACGGACAAAAATGCCGCCCGACTTATCCAGCAGGCTGGCTCCTGAGCGGGCATAAATTAAATCCATTATCTGGTTCTGCAGGATCTGCTGATAGCCGCCGGGACTCTCATTGAGGATCACCAAATCAACCTCCAGCCCTTTCTGACGCCAGTATCGGTGCGCCTGTACCAGGGTGGTGACCGAGGCGATACTCTCTTCGCTGGTGATGCTGAGCAGCACTATCGGCAGATCGCCTGAAATGGCCCAGCCCCACAGGCCGGACTGGCCTCGCCGGTTACGGCTGATAATCTGGCCGTCGGCCCGCAGTTCCTGACAGGGATACAGCACCGCGCTGGCGAGACGGTTAAACAGCGTGGCATCATCTTCACTGGCATTCATCTGGCGTAATACCACCAGGCTATGGGACCACGCCAGCTCAAAGATACGGTCAGCAATGGGGTGATCTCGATATTTTTCCAGTAACGCCAGACTTTGCTGGCGGCTTTCGCCGATGCCATACACGATATCAACCGTGACCGGTTGTCCCGGCAGCAGGGTAATCGCGTGGCGTATCGCCAGAATCGGATCCAGTACCGCGCCGGAGGTATTGCTGAGTGCGCCACTTTTCCCGGCTGTCTGCGCATCTGAAGGGGTTTTGCCGCGACCCAGAAACAGGGCTCTGTCAGTTTCAAACGAGATTCTCTTACTGCTGTTACCATGCACAACCACCATGTGCAGCATGCAGGGGGTTTGTTCATCCGGCGAGCGCGGGCGGCGATGACACAGGATCGCGTCACGATCGGGGTTAATCTCCGTCTGAATAAACAAGTTGCTGAATGCCGGATGCGCCCGATCGCTGGCATCAGGGGCCAGCACAACTTCGCAATAGGTTGTCAGTTCAAGCTCTCGGGGCAAGCGTCCTCTGTGTACCAGGGTGAGCCGCCGCAGTTCAATATCATCTTCCGGAGAGACCACAATCTGAGTTCTGACGCTCAGCGATCCGAAAGTACGGCGGAACTCAGCGCCGGCATCGGTAAAGATCGCTTCGTCGCCGCCATCGGCATCTGTGCCGACAGGATGCCAGGTATTGCTCCAGACTTCGTCCGTTTGCGCATCGCGGATATAGCAGAATGCTCCCCAGTTATCCCGGGTCGTATCGCTGCGCCAGCGCGTGAGGGCAAGATTGTTCCAGCGGCTGTAACCGCCGCCGCCAGGGGTCAGCATCAGATGGTAATGGCCGTTGGACAACAGCTGCACTTCAGGGACCGGGGTATCTGCTCCGCTGAAAATACGCGGTTCATAGCGAACCGGTTTGACCCTCCCTTCATGGGATTCGAAATGACGGCGCGGGCTGTAAAGATCGACCGCATCCGGGACGCGTTCCTGCAACAACAGGCTCGCCGAGCGGAAGGCGGTACTGGACATGAATCGCTCTGTCATCGGGGCGTTGAGCAGCACGTGAGCCAGCGCCTGAAATGCCATCCCCTGATGATGCGCCATCCAGGACTGAACGACGGCATACAGTTGCCCGGTTGCGAGGCGGGAGGGAGTATAGTCCAGCGCTTCATAAAAACCGTATTCGCCGCGCGCGCCGTTTTTTTCCAGACTGAGCAAATTGTCGCAGGCTTTGTGTGGGGAGACCATGAGAGCCAGCAGCGTTGCGTACGGGGCGATCACCATATCATCGGCCAGACCTCGCCGCAGACCGAGGCCCGGTACGCCAAATGCCTGGTACTGATAATTGTGCTGAACATCAAAAGCATGATAGCCGGACTCCGAGACCCCCCAGGGCACGCCACGCTCTTTGCCCCAGTGTATCTGACGTTTCACCGCTGACTGGCTCATCTCATCAAGAAGAGAGCCGGGCCAGGTGGGCATCACCAGATTCGGCATCAGGTATTCAAACATCGAACCGCTCCATGACATCAGCGCGGTTTCATGATCAATGGTGGTGAACAACCGTCCCAGGGCATACCAGCTTTTTAACGGTAGCTGATTCGTCGCGATGGCGAGAAAACTGGTCAGGCGGATTTCAGAGGGCAGCAGATCGTAATGGCTTTTATCCGCGGTATTGGTATCACAGTTATAGCCGACGCTGAGCAGACAGGTTGCTTCGCTGTACAGAAACGCAAAATCCATTCTCGCATGATCGTTCAGACGCTGTTCAAGTTCAGTGATAATCTTCAGCCGCATGCGGGCCAGCGCCGTAACCGATGCCGGAGGCGTTCCTTCGCCGCGATAGCTCGCGCTGGCGAGCCAGCTCAGCGTCGGTAGCTGCGGTTGGTTATACGCCTGGGGTAACCAGCCCAGTAGATGCGACCATTCATGGCACAGCTGCACCAGCTGATGTTCAAGGTGCGCTGTCCAGCGCACCACCAGCGGGTTTTCCTGAGCACACTGTGTCGTCAGATGGTTACACTGGGCGCGCATTTTCTTCAGTTCGCCGAACAGCTGCCCCGCGGGCAACGACACCGCGTTCAGGCAGTGTTTGCGCAGCAGTCGCAGGCCGGTTGGCGCGTTTTGGCCCCAGTATTTTTCCAGAATAATCAGCGTGTCGTTCAGCCCCGCCAGCAGCTGCTCGCTGTTCAACACCGGCTGATAACGCATCGCGGACAGGCCTTCGCGTAATGTCAGTAAATGACCCGCCATATTGCCGCTGTCAACGCTTGAGACATAGCGTGGGTTGAGGGGCGCGAGCGTGCGGGTGTCATACCAGTTAAAGAGGTGGCCGCGGAAGTGTTCCATTTTATCCAGCGAGTCGAGCGTCAGCGTCACGCGTTGCAAAACCTCACCCCCGGGCAGGTAGCCAAAATCCCAGGCGGTCAGGTTGGCCATCAGGGAGAGCCCGATATTGGTGGGGGAGGTGCGATGTGCGACGGTGGGCTGCGGTATTTCCTGATAATTATCCGGGGGAAGCCAGTTTTCTTTTGCCGTGGCAAAGGTCTCAAAGAAGGCCCAGATTTCGCGGCTCGTCTGACGCAGCAGCTGCTTCTGGTCCGCATTCAGTGATACCGTCCTACGCGCAGGCTGGCGGCTTAACCAGCGCATCATCAGCGGCGCCAGACACCACAGAATCGTGACGGGCAGGGCGATAGCCAGCAGCGGTGGGGTAAAATGATACGTCATCATCGTCAGGGCGACCCCGGTGACCACATTGAGCCACATCGCCCGATAAAAACGCAGCACCGAAAGGTTGGACTGCGGGCTGTCCGGCGCGTGGCTGGCCCACTGGATGAGATTGCGCTGACTGATAGCAAGACGCCAGAGCGTCACGGCAATGGCATAGCATGAATATCCGGCCTCGTGCGGCAGTATCACAAAATTGAGTGCGATACGGGAGAGCCGCTTCAGCGCTCCGGCGGCGACAAGCGGAAGATGTAGCCGCAACGGGCGACGAGAGGGTTTATGAAGAAGGTCGTGAAGAATACTCAGGGCTGCGGGCAATAACCACACCAGCGTCAGCGCGCCAAGCCAGTAGAGCGGATTGGGAACCCAGAGCAGGGAACAAAAAAGAAGTACCAGTAAAGAGGGGGCGACCAGGCTACGGCGTAAATTATCAAATAACTTCCACCAGGAGAGCGGGGATAACGGATTTTTATCCCGCGTTCCATCCGCTTTTCTGACGTACGGGCAGAGCCAGTTAAGCAGCTGCCAGTCGCCACGGATCCAGCGCGTACGACGCGCAACGTCTGACAGATAGTTGTTTGGGTATTGTTCGTAGAGTAAAACTTCACTGAGTAGCCCGGACCGGGCATAGCACCCTTCGAGTAAGTCATGGCTGAGAACCAAATTTTCCGGGCAGGCGTTGGCTGTGGCCTGGACAAAGATATCGACGTCATAAATCCCTTTGCCAACGAACGACCCTTCGCCGAAGAGATCCTGATAGATGTCCGAAGACATCATTGAATAGGGATTATTACCCGGTACGCTGCTGCGCAGGGCAGCATAGCGCCCCTGTCCGTTGCGCGGCATCTCCTCAGCCAGTCCGGGCTGCAAAATACCATACCCTTTGACGACTCTCTGTCGCAGCGGATCATACACGGGCTGGTTCAGCGGGTGCGCCATGGTGGCCACCAGTTTATGTGCGGTGTCGCGCGGCAAAACCGTATCGCTGTCCAGGGTTATGACATATTTAATCGGGCCCGGCAGCTGGTGCGCGGGCAGCCCGGAGACACTGGAAAACTGTGTTGCCGGGTGGCGCAACCAGTTGTTCAACAATGCCAGTTTTCCCCGCTTACGTTCATGCCCCATCCAGGCTTCCTGCGCCGGAACCCATTCAGGCTGTCGGTGCAGAAGATAAAAGCGTGGGCGGCTGGCTGGATAACGTCGGTTAAGCGCCTCTGTTTCCGAGATGGCCTGCCTGAGCAGCAGGGCGTTTTCTGGCGGATTTTCAACTGTTGAATCAGCAAAATCGGTGAGAAGAGCGAAGCGGAGGTGTTCATTCTGATTGCCCAGCCAGCATACTTCGAGACTAGTGAGGAGCTGACTGATGCCTGCGTGGCTGGTCAGCATACAGGGGGTCACGACCATCGTCGCACAGTCAGCGGGAATCCCCGCTGAAAAATCCATTCGTGGCAAAGGGCGGGGAATGCGAAAACGGGTGGTCGCTTCGCTTAGTAGATCGCTAATTAACTGGCTGACCGCCACAATAAGCGGTAAAGCCAAAAGTATCAGTATCCAGCCCATTCCCTGTTGCGCTGTGGCGTGCAGGATTCCGGCCGTAACGGCTGTCGTCAACAGGCTGAGACTGCCGAGCCATGATAACAAGGGGATTTTGTTGAAACTGTGGCGCAGCCGGATAAGTCCAGGGGTGTCAGCGCAGAGTTGCACTTCCAGCTGCTCGCGGCCTTCACCTGCCAGATAATAACCCACATGATATCCCGGCGTGGCGGGCGCGTTTTCCAGAGAAAGCGCCAGCACCCGGCTGGCAACCTCTGGCTCGCTGAACCGACTGTCTCTGGCCAGAATCTCGATGACATGCCGGTAATGATCCCGGGTATCAAAGTGCATCCGGGAATAGGTAGCGGCCGGGTCAAGACGCAATGTCTGTTCCACAACGCTGATCGTCTCGGCAAAATCGGCCCAGTTTGTTTCGCTCAGCAAACGTAAACCTGCGATGCTGTTGCTGACAGAAAGCTGGCTGGCGGCAAGCTGTTGATTGAAGCGGTGAATGAGAACCTCGGTCGTCACGCCCTGTTCAGCAAGGCGCTGGTCCACCCAGGTCAACGGCAGCGCCAGCGCATTGCCATGACCCTGCAGGCGGCGGACCAGTTCTGCGACAAACGCACTGCTGAGCGGCGGGCGGGCGCGCGCCATGTCGGCCACCACCATGATTAAATCGGCGGGCGTATTCTCCGCACATTCGAAAATCCGCGTGAGCCATGTGTCCGCCAGGCTGCGCTCTTGCTGCGCTTTTACTACTTCGATACTGACACGCCGCAGGTTTTCGATCAGCGACAGACGCAGCATGCCCGGTAAAGCCCAGACCTCGCCTAACGTCAGCGGCGTCACCTGCTGATAGGCGGCGATATAGCTGGTGAGGCTGGCTACGTCCCAGCGTCCGTCTCCGTGGGCGATCGCTTCAGAGGCGATATCGTAAATGCGCGGGCACTGGTGGGGTGAAATCAGGGCGGGGAGACCTTTGCCAAAGCTTTTCGGCAAGTGCTGGCGGACAATACGAATTTGCTCCTCAATCAGGTAATAATTATCAAGAAGCCACTCGCCTGCGGGCATGATACTCGATTTTTTCCCGGCATTGAGCGCATAACAGTTATGGGTGATCACGGCCTCGTTGTCCCCAAGCCGCTTGAGAAGATAGTAAGGCAGTTTGTCCGGCGACAGCTTATGAGTATGCGCCAGTTTCTGGCCGTAACGTTCCATCTGGAGGGCCGAAAACAGTTCTGGCCGCAGACTATTTTCACCGGTCGGGTCGTTGGCCGGGAAGGGTTCCCGTCCAGGGATTTTCGTAAAGGGATGAGCGCGGCTAAACCATGCTCGGGGATTCATTTTCATAGCGTTGCTCTGATGCGACATTAACGCGCAGGAGCAGTTGCGAAATCAGTTCAGAAACGTTCTCTCAGGATGGGCGTGAGGCATCAGGGATTTAACAGCTGCCGGTCTTTATTCAGTATAGAACACGGGGTTTAAGTGGGTCGGTGTATGAAGCTGGCTAGCGTGTCGGGACAAAAATAGCCTTGCATCCAGGGCACAGCATGGCCTGTTTTAAGCGAATCTTAGAGGTGGACTGGGTTGATGATAAGCCACAGACGGGGCAGGTGATTGTGGAGGTCGAGGCACCCCCGATGAACTTCATTGCGTAATCGAGAAAAGACATGATGATTAACCTTTCAATGAATGTGTTTCAGTGTACCACGTATGGCTAAAATTTAATCTGTTTAATGTGCGGCCCTGCCCGGTATGGATGATTTCTGAAGCCGGCCTGGCTACCGCATTGTTTTTAATCTCCTGATTGCCGCCGGGCCGACAGCTCTCTCATCTGCCGTCATCACAAGCAAAAACCATGACATCAGCCGCCGGACGCTGGCGCGGTGTATGACGTTGTCACGCAAGGCGAGACGGGCCTGGCTGCAATATCAAGACCTGAAACGGCTAAATCTGGCGACACATCAATACGTTGCGGAATCAATTAAAAAGAGATCGCGCTATTTATGGGTGAGATTAGGTGATAAAAGCGGGAGTGGGAGCAGGTTTTGGCGCGCTTAAATGGCGGCAAAGAGCCTGCAACAGGTCATGGGAAACAGGAGTAACCCATTGCTTTTACTGAGAATAGAGGCTTAACGGCAATTGTTTCTTATAAGTACGTAAAAGTTAATGAATTTTTCAGGAAAGGTCGTTATGTTGTCGGCATCACAGTTTTGTTAAGGGTTTAACATGCGCGATAAATACACTGGCCTGCAAATAGGTATCCACTGGCTGGTCTTTTTATTGGTGGTTGGCGCCTATGCCACCATGGAGCTTCGCGGTTTTTTCCCCCGCAGCGACCGTCCGCTCATTAATATGATTCACGTTTCCTGCGGGGTGGCCATTCTCGTGTTGATGGTTGCGCGCCTGCTGGTCCGACTGAAGTCCCCGGCGCCGCCGATTGTACCGAAACCGTCACCGATGATGACCGGTTTTGCCCATCTGGGGCATCTGATTATCTATCTGCTGTTTATCGCCCAGCCGATCGTTGGACTGGTGATGATGTATTACCGTGGCAATCCGTGGTTTGCCTTCGGCCTGACCATGCCGTTTGCGGCGCAAAGTCAGTTTGAGCTGGTGGATACGCTGAAGGGCGTACATAGCCTGCTGGCGAATACCGGTTACTTTATCATCGGCGCGCACGCGCTGGCCGCGCTGCTGCACCACTATCTGTGGAAAGATAATACGCTGCTGCGCATGATGCCACGTAAGCGCTAATCACTCCCGATCTCCTGACCCCGCCGCCGAGCGGGGTTTTTTTATTCCTTCCGCTGCCGGTTGTGGTAGATCTGATACGGACTGAGGAAAAGGAGTCCAATATGAAAGTCAGACTTGCCGTGCCGGATGAGGCACCTGCGCTATGGAACATCCGCAATCAGGCCATTCGCAACGGCTGTCGTGAGAGCTACGCAGCCGCGGTCCTCGAGGCCTGGACGCCGGATACGATGCCGGAAGGGTATCGCCATGCGGTGCGCGATAATCCCTTTTTTGTCGTTGAGGAAGAGAGCGGGCGCCCGGTGGCGACCGGCTTTCTTGATCTCCGCGCCGCCAGCGTGGAAGCCATCTTTACGTTGCCCGAATGGGGCGGAAAAGGTTGCGCCGGAATGATTTTGACGACCATTATCGCCGAAGCGCGGCGGCGGAATCTCCCGCGCCTGACGCTGGAAGCGACGCCGAATGCGGCCGGGTTTTATCTGCGCCATGGTTTTGTCGCCGTGCGCGAAAAGCTGCTGCCGTCAAAGCTGGCGAAAGCGGATTTACGCTGCGTGGAAATGGCGCTCCGGCTCAGCTAACCGCCACGGCTCGCCGCCGTGCTACGGTATAACGCGGCGTTTCAGTTTGCCACTTTGCTTAATAAAATATAGTATACCCCCCTATACAATATTGAGGGCGTCATCGTGCCACATTCACCTGAAGACAAAAAACGCGCGCTCAGCCGCGTACGTCGCATTCGCGGGCAGGTTGAAGCCCTGGAAAGGGCGCTGGAGTCCGGCGAGTCCTGCATGTCGATTTTGCAGCAGATTGCCTCCATCCGCGGGGCGACCAACGGCCTGATGGGCGAAATGGTAGAAATCCACCTTCAGGACGAGCTGGTCAGCGGCGAAACAACCCCGGATCAGCGAGCGGCCAGAATGGCGGAAGTCGGTCATCTGCTACGATCTTATTTAAAATAAATCATCACGAAGGAAGAGACGGTTATGAAATCACGTGCAGCTGTCGCGTTTGGCCCCGGCCAGCCGCTGAAGATTGTTGAAATTGATGTTGCTCCGCCGAAAAAAGGCGAAGTGCTGGTCAAAATTACCCACACCGGTGTCTGCCATACCGACGCGTTTACGCTCTCCGGTGACGATCCGGAAGGGGTGTTCCCGGCCGTGCTGGGTCATGAAGGCGGCGGTATCGTGGTCGAAGTTGGCGAAGGCGTCACCAGCCTGCAGCCTGGCGATCACGTTATCCCGCTGTATACCGCAGAGTGCCGCGAGTGCAAATTCTGTAAATCCGGTAAAACTAACCTCTGCCAGGCAGTACGTGCCACCCAGGGGAAAGGTCTGATGCCGGATGGCACCACCCGTTTCTCCTATAACGGCGAGCCGGTTTACCACTATATGGGCACCAGCACCTTCAGCGAATACACCGTGGTAGCCGAAATTTCACTGGCGAAGGTGAACCCGCAGGCGCCGCTGGATAAAGTCTGTCTGCTGGGCTGCGGCGTGACCACCGGTATCGGTGCCGTTCACAATACCGCGAAGGTCAAAGAGGGCGATACCGTGGCGGTCTTCGGCCTCGGCGGGATTGGTCTGGCGGTTATCCAGGGGGCGGTGCAGGCGAAAGCCGGGCGCATTCTGGCGGTTGATACCAACCCGGAAAAATTCACCCTCGCCAAAGAGATGGGGGCGACCGATTTTATCAACCCGAATGATTATGATAAGCCGGTTCAGGATGTGATCGTTGAGCTCACCGATGGCGGCGTGGACTTCAGCTTCGAATGTATTGGCAACGTCAACGTGATGCGTGCGGCGCTCGAGTGCTGCCATAAAGGCTGGGGCGAAAGCGTGATTATCGGCGTGGCCGGTGCGGGCCAGGAGATCAAAACCCGTCCGTTCCAGCTGGTGACCGGGCGCGTATGGCGCGGTTCGGCATTCGGTGGAGTGAAAGGGCGTACCCAGCTGCCGGGTATGGTTGAAGACGCGATGGCCGGTAAAATCGACCTCGATCCGTTTATCACCCACCGCCTGCCGCTGGAGCAGATTAACGAAGCTTTTGATTTGATGCATGAGGGGAAATCGATTCGGACCGTCATTCATTTCGGCGAGAATTGATTTTCAGACCAAAAATAACCCGGGCTTGCCCGGGTTATTGCTAAAGAGTGGTGACTCTCACCGCAGATTTTCCTACCCGTGTCGCCACCGCTGCCGTTCGCGATGCCTCCATCCAGGGCCCTGAGGGTGGTGAGAAAATGGTTTAGCGAATGCGCGGGTTTCGTCGGGTGGCGGCTGGCGCCTGGCCCGACCGACAAAGGCGCTGTTTCCGGCAGGTTTGTGCAGGCGTCGTTCCCGGCAGGCCCACGCAAGCGTAGCGCCGCCGGGCACATTGCCCAGGCTCGCACATTGCCAGTAAACAGGGCCCCGTTTGGGGCCCTGACGCTTACTTCTGTTCCGGTAACGCGTAGGCGATGATGTAATCGCCGCGATCCGGAGACTGACGAGCGCCGCCGGCGTTGATGATAATGTACTGTTTGCCGGTTTTCGGCGAAACGTAGGTCATCGGGCCGGACTGACTGCCGACCGGCAGACGAGATTTCCAGATCTCCTTACCGTTGGCGGTATCAAACGCGCGCAGGTAGAAGTCCTGAGTCCCGGCGAAGAACAGCAGACCGGACTGGGTCGACAGCGATGCGCCCAGCGTCGGCATCCCGATGGGGATAGGCATATGCATGCGAATACCCAGCGGGCCAGTATCTTCAACGGTCCCTACCGGCACCTGCCACACCAGTTTACCGCTCTTCAGATCCACCGCGGACATGGTACCGAACGGCGGTTTCTGGCACGGAATACCCAGCGGCGACAGGAAGCGTTCACGCATTGCGCCGAACGGCGTCCCTTCCATCGGCACAATCCCCATCTCGATGCCGCTGGCATCTTTGGCGACTTTTTCACGCGGAACCATATAGTTTGCCAGGCCAAGGCGCATATCGTTGACGAACATCAGGCTGTTGTTCGGATCCACCGAGACGCTGCCCCAGTTCATGCCGCCCAGCGAGCCCGGATACTGCAGCGAGCGGTCTTCGCCCGGCGGGGTGAAGATACCCTGATGGCGCATGGCTTTGAAGGCGATTCGGCACATCAGCAGGTCCACCGGCGTCGCCCCCCACATATCCGACTCTTTCAGCGTGTCATTGCCAATCATTGGCATGCCCACGGAGTAGGGCTGCGTCGGAGAGTAACGTTCGCCTTTAATCGTCCCGGCCGGAACCGGACGCTCTTCCACTTTCGCTACCGGTTCCCCGGTCGCGCGGTTGAGCATAAAGATCATCCCCTGCTTGCTGGTCTGCACCAGCACCGGCGTGGTGCCGCCTTTCCCGTCGGGAAGGTCGTACAGCAGCGGTTGTGACGGCAGGTCGAAGTCCCACAGATCGTGGTGGGTGGTCTGGTAGTGCCAGCGTACCTGGCCGGTCGTGGCATCAACGGCGACGATCGAGGAGCTGTATTTGTCATCCAGCGCGGTTCGTTCACCGCCGAAGAAGTCCGGGGTGGCGTTGCCGGTTGGCAGATAGATCAGGTTCAGCTTCGCGTCATAGGACATCGCCGACCAGACGTTTGGCGTGCCGCGGGTGTAGGTCTGGCCTTCCGGCGGCAGGCCGGTCAGGCCCGGATTACCCGGATCCCACGCCCAGGCCAGTTTACCGGTGTGGACATCGTAGGCGCGGACCACGCCGGGAGGCTCGCCGGTGGAGAAGTTATCCGCCACGCGGCCGCCGACAACGACGACGTTACCGGCAACCAGCGGGGTGGAGGTTTGCTGATAGTAGCCCGGTTTGATTTCACCCATTCCGACGCTCAGATCGACGATACCGCGATCGCCGAAAGTCTCACAGGTTTTGCCGGTATCGGCGTCAATCGCGATCAGACGGGCATCGGTGGTCGGCAGGAACAGACGGCGGGCGCAGGCGGCAGGCTGAACGTCACCTGCAGCGGCGGCCTGGGCCTGGCTGTCTTCGTAATAGCCGAGGCCGCGGCAGCGCTGCCAGTTTGGCGCGGTGGCTTTTGAATCATAGCGCCACTTTTCCTTTCCGCTATCGACATCCAGCGCCAGCACTTTGCTGTACGGCGTACAGACATACAGCGTATCGCCGATTTGCAGCGGGGTGTTCTGGTCTTCCGCGCCGGAACCGTTGCTTTGCGGGATATCGCCGGTATGGGCGACCCAGGCAACCTGCAGCTGGTTGACGTTCTGTTTGTTAATCTGGTCGAGGGCGGCGAAGCGGTCGCCGTGGGTGGTGTTACCCCAGTGCTCCCAGTTCTTCTGCTGTTCACCCGGGGCAACCGGTTTTACCGGTACGGCTTCCGTAGCGCTGACCAGCGGCTGTGATTTGAACATCCAGCCAAAGCTGGCGGCCAGCACCACGGCCAGCACCGCGGCCAGGCCAAATGCCGGGCCTTTCTTCGCCGGCGGGGCCGAAAGATAGGGCCAGACCAGCGCTGAGAGCAGCGCCAGCGCGCCGAACGCGAACAGGCGCGAGAACAGCGGCCAGTAGGTCCAGCCGGCATCGCCGATCGCCCAGACTACAGAGGCGATGAACGCGATGGCATACAGCACAATACCGGCGCGACGATTGCGGAAGATAAGCACGGCGGCGATAACCATCACCAGACCCATGATTGCGAAATAGAGGGTACCGCCCAGCGTGGCGAGCTTGACCCCAAGAATACCGATAGCCAGGCCGATGATGAGCATCAGCCCGGCGAGAAGCCACTGCAGGATCCGGGGGAATCCTCGCGGCACGTTGCCAGTTGCCATTTTGTCTCCTTAAACCATCCGTTCTCAGATGCGAACCAAATGAATCAAAAAATACAGGGGTGCTTTTGAGTGAAGTGGAATACGCCTTCATGTTGGCGGTATTCACAAGTTACGTTGATTTCGAATGAACCATTTGGTGAAATCGCGACAATGATAAATCTGTTAATGAAGTTTGCGCAATTGTTAATAAACAATTTCGCATTAATTGATTAGCACGCTGATTTTTCCGCCGGGCTACGGCGGCCAAAAGCCTGGCGGCGGGCGGGTGAGAAGGGGCTGGGAAGGGCCGGACAGGGCGTCAGATGCCGTATCCGGCGTTCATTACGCCGGCATGGATTTGCGAATGGCGCTGAGTAAAGTTTGTGCGCCGGAGGAGAATGTGGCATCGACGCGCGTCAAAATGCCGATCGGTTCGCCCGCACCCTGGGTGGGTACCGGCAGAGCGGTCAGCAGCCCGCGGCGCAGGTCGTCTTTGACCGCGCCGGAAGGGACGAACCAGATGTAGTCATAATCCACGGTCAGCTGACGCGAGAGCGACGCGGAGAGGGTTTCGATACAGCCGGCGGGAATTTTACACCCCTGGCTTTGCAGCAGCGTTTCCGCATTCTGCCGCGGAATGGTGCCTTTAGGGGAGACGACGACCGGCCACTCCATCACCCGACTGAGGGTCACGGTTTCCTGCAATAGCGGATGACCGGGACGTACCACCAGCTTCAGAGATTCGAGGAACAGCAGCTCGTAGTTGAGGCCACTCATCAGCTCCGGGTCAGACATGCGGCCGATCCCAATATCGATTTCTCCCGATTTTAAGCCCGCCAACAGCATGGTGTTGTTCATGGTCGCGACCTGCAGGGTGATATCTTTCTGCTGCTTGTGAAACTGGCCAATGACGGTGGGTAAAATGCCTAAGGCGGCGGTCGGGAGTGCGCCGATGCGCACCACATCGTTATTCAGCCCCTCTTTACGGTTAAGCGCCTGGCCTGCCGTATTCAGCGCGTCGAGGACCTTAACCGCATGGGTGAGAAACTGTTCGCCGACCAGCGTCAGCTGAGCGCCCAGCCGCCCGCGTTCAAACAGTCGCGTACCGGTCAACTGCTCCAGCTCATTGAGCGTTTTTGATAAGGCAGGTTGGCTTAGATTAAGTGTTTCAGCCGCACGCCCCAGCGTTCCCTGTTGAGCGACGGCCACGAAAGTGTGTAGATGGCGCAAACGAATGCGCTGACTAAAAAGACCATTTTTTTCCATAGTTGATGTTAAAAACAGAGCGCAGTGGGTGACAAGCGAAGTTATTGAAATTTGATAACCTGATAGCAAAATATTATTAACATTTCACTCTCTTGTATTACAAATTTTTTATTTTGATGAAAAAACAGACGCCCCGAACCCGGTCGGGGCAAAATCAGACGGAAAGTTACTCAGATATCAAAGAAGACGGTTTCGTTCTCACCCTGCAGGTGAATATCAAAACGGTAGACAATTTCACTGCCGCGCACTTCGCGTTGGGCAATCAACGTCTGGCGACGCACCTCCCACTCAATCAGATTCAGCACCGGATCGGCCTGGTTCGCCTCCTGCTCGTCGGAAAAGTACATCCGCGTGTTGAGACCAATATTGATGCCTCGCGCCACCACCCATAAATTGACGTGCGGCGCCATCATCCGGCCATCGCGACCGACGACGGCTCCCGGCTTGATGGTCTCAAAGCGCCAGATGCCGGAGGTAAAGTCCGAACAGCTGCGACCCCAGCCGCGAAAGCCCGGATCGAGCTTTTTATGTAGCTGACGATCGTCGGGGTGGTGATAGCGCCCGGCGGCATTGGCCTGCCAGAGTTCCAGCAGCACGTCACGCACCGGCGTTCCGGAACCATCGATCACCCGACCTTCGATCGTAATACGTTCACCTTCGGTGTCCGGCGTAGTGAGCTGCGGGCCGAAGTTCTTTTCAAAGATATGAAAGCCGGCGGCGTCGGGTGCGAGGCCGATATGCACATAGGGGCCGGCGGTCTGCGAGGCGGTTTCGGCTAAATAGTCTTTCATCGGGCGGCCCCCTGGGTGCGATTTTCAAACAGCGTGGCGCGATGGCCGCGCAGCACAAGATCAAAGCGATAGGCGAGGCAATCCAGCGGTACGGCGGCATGGGTGTCGAGTTCGGCAATCAGCGTGCGAACCGCCTCGTCGTTATTAATGGTTTTGACGATCGGACACTGTTTAATTAGCGGGTCGCCCTCGAAATACATTTGCGTAATCAGGCGCTGCGCCCACGCATCCCCGGAGAGGGAAAAGTGAATATGCGCCGGGCGCCAGTCGCTGACCTGATTGCGCCACGGATAGGGGCCTGGCTTGATGGTGCGGAAGCAGTAATAGCCGTTTTCATCCGTCAGTATCCGGCCGCAGCCGCCGAAATTGGGGTCGATGGGCGCCAGATACTGATCCTTTTTATGTCGATAGCGGCCGCCGGCGTTGGCCTGCCACACCTCGACCAGCGTGTTTTTCATCGGGCGGCCGAAGCCGTCGCGCACGTAGCCGTGGACAATAATACGCTCGCCAATAGGCAGACCTTCTTTGGCGTAATTAAGGATCAGGTCATTATCCAGCGGGCCGAGATCGTCGTGGCCGAATACCGGGCCGGTAATTTCGGACAGGGAATTCTGTAATGAAATCAGCGCATTGCGCGGTGAGCGCAGGACGCTGGTTTTGTAGCCCGGGGCATAGGCGGGCGGGTGACTGCTGTAGTCGCGATGCACAACCTCGCGCGGTGACCATTTATCATTCATAGGGTAGTGGCTCCGTTTTTATCGGTAGAGGGCTTTTATTGTCATATCGCCAGAAACAGTGTGTGTAAATGCTTTGTTAATTTAAAGTGAAATTAACGGTCGTTTTGCATAACCCACGGTTATGCTCAGAATGGCATGGAGGACAGAGGCAGGTTATCCGCATCACAATTTGTAAATTCTTCCCGCCGTTGCCACGGGCCTTTTCTACACTCCAGGAAGTATTCACTGGAGGTAAGGCATCATGGCGAACACCATCACGGCTGATGAGATTCGGGAAAACTTTTCGCAGGCAATGTCGGCGATGTACCAGCAGGAAGTTCCACAGTACGGGACGTTACTGGAGCTGGTGGCTGACGTTAATCTGGCGGTGCTGGAGCATCATCCTAAACTGCATGAGCAACTGGCGAATGCCGATGAGCTGTCGCGACTTAATGTCGAGCGCCACGGCGCGATCCGCGTTGGCACGGCGGAGGAACTGGCGACGCTGCGGCGTATGTTTGCCATTATGGGGATGTTCCCCGTCAGCTATTACGACCTGTCGCAGGCCGGCGTGCCGGTGCACTCCACCGCGTTTCGTCCGATTGATGACGCGGCGCTGGCGCGCAATCCGTTTCGTATTTTTACCTCGCTGCTGCGTCTGGAACTGATTGCCAACGTTGAGCTGCGCCAGCGTGCGGCGGCGATCCTCGCCCGGCGCGATATTTTTACTCCCCGCTGTCGCGAGCTCATCGCTGTGCACGAAGAACAGGGGCATTTTTCATCGACGCAGGCCCGGGAATTTGTTCGCGAAGCGCTGGAGACGTTTCGTTGGCACAGTCACGCAACGGTGGACGCCGACACCTATCATGCGCTGCATAATGAGCACCGGCTGATTGCCGATGTGGTCTGCTTCCCCGGCTGCCATATCAACCACCTGACGCCGCGCACGCTGGATATCGACCGGGTTCAGGCGCTGATGCCGGAGTGCGGGATTGTGCCGAAGGCTTTGATTGAAGGGCCGCCGCGCCGCGAGGTGCCGATTCTGCTGCGCCAGACCAGTTTTAAGGCCCTCGAAGAACCGGTGGTCTTTGCCGGGGAGCACCAGGGGACCCACAGCGCGCGTTTTGGCGAGATAGAGCAGCGCGGGATTGCGCTGACGCCGAAAGGCCGGGCGCTGTACGATCGCTTGTTGAACGAAGCGGGTGTGGGTAAAGACAACCTCAACCATCAGCGTCATCTCCAGGAGGTGTTCAGCCAGTTCCCGGACAGCGAATTCCTGCTGCGCCAGCAGGGGCTGGCATGGTTCCGCTATCGTCTGACCCCCGCCGGGGAAGCCCATCGTCATGCCTTTGGCCCCGGCGACGATCCGCAGCCGTTGATCGAACGCGGCTGGGTGGTGGCGCAACCGATTATTTATGAAGATTTTTTACCGGTGAGCGCGGCAGGGATTTTCCAGTCAAATCTCGGCAATGAAATTCAGGCCCGCAGCCATGGCAATGCCAGCCGTGACGCCTTTGAAACGGCGCTGGGTTGCCCGGTGCTGGACGAGTTTACTCTCTATCAACAGGCGGAGGAGCGCAGTAAACGTCGTTGCGGTCTGCTCTGAAACCGGTACTCTGCTGACATGAATCATTGACGACAGTCAGTAAAAGGAAGCAGGTCATGCAGAACCCGTCTACCCCACTGGTCAAAACCCGGCAGGGGACGTTATCCGGCATCACTGAACAGGGTATTCATCTCTGGCGCGGCATTCCCTTTGCCGCGCCGCCGGTCGGCGAGCTCCGCTGGCGCGCGCCGCAACCGCCCGCGCGCTGGCAGGGCGTCCGCCAGGCCGACACCTTCTCCGCCGCCAGCTGGCAAGATATTGAGTACTGCCGCGAACTGGGCGGCGGCGATCCCGGGCGCTTCTCAGAAGATTGTCTCTACCTTAACGTCTGGGCACCCGCCGGACGTACTCAGCCGCTGCCGGTTATGGTCTGGCTGCACGGCGGCGGGTTTACCATTGGCGCCGGCAGCCTGCCGCCTTACGATGGCAAAGCGCTGGCGGCCCGCGACGTGGTGGTGGTGACCGTCAACTATCGGCTGGGGCATCTGGGGTTCTTCGCCCATCCGGCGCTGGAAGGGGAAGACGGCGAACGGGTCTATAATTTCGCCCTCCTTGACCAAATCGCCGCGCTGCAATGGGTGCAGGATAATATTCACGCCTTTGGCGGCGACGCCACCAACGTCACCCTGTTTGGCGAATCGGCCGGGGCGCGCAGCGTGCTCTCGCTGATGGTATCGCCAAAATCCCGCGGACTGTTCCATAAGGCCATCATCCAGAGCGGCTATACGCTGCCGGATCTGCCGCGAGAAAAAGCGCTGGAGAAAGGGCGTTTGCTGGCGGAACACTTCTCGCTGCCGGAGGCCAGCGCCGCACAGCTGCGGGCGATTCCGGCGGAGGCGTTCTGGTCGCTGACCGCGCCGCTGAATACCGGACCGGCGCCGATCGTCGGCGATGCGGTGTTACCGCAGCCGATGCTGGAGGCTTTTTTCGCCGGCCGTCAGCACCCGATGCCGGTCATGGTTGGCTCTAACAGCGACGAGGCCAGCGTGATGGCGGTCTTCGGCGTCGATATCGCCGGGCAGATCCAAAAACTGCGCCGCGAGCGGCGATTTGGCCTCGGACTGATCAAACTCCTCTATCCTGGCGTGAAAGGGGATGAGAATCTGGGACGCGAAGTGTGCCGCGATATGGCCTTCACCACGCTGGGCTATGTGGTGATGCAGGCCCAGCAGCGGGTAGGACAGCCGTGCTGGCGCTACTGGTTTGACTACGTTCCCCGGGCCGCCGATGAAACCTGCCCGCACGGGGCGTGGCACGGCGATGAAGTGCCTTATGTATTTGACACGCTCACCCTGGCCGAGCCGGTGCGTACCTACGCCGGCGAGGAGGACCGTGCGTTTGCCGCCCAGGTCGCCGATTACTGGGTGAACTTCGCCCGCCTTGCCGGGCATCGCTGTAGCGAACTGCCGGGAGCAGTACGCTGGCCCGCCAGCCTGCGCGGGCGCGATCGCCTGCTGCGCATCGGGCTCCATAAACGGGTCGGGTTTAAGCTGGAAAACCGCTTTATGCGCGCCCGGCTGGCGCTGTTTCGCCGGGTCATGCGCTACCACGTTACGCTGGATTAACCAGCTCCTCCCGAAACCGCGCCAGACCGTCGGCTTTACTCTGCGAACTGCGGACCACCAGCCGATAGCTGGCGCCGGTTTTCACGCTGAGGGTGAAAGGGCGCACCAGGCGGCCGGCGCGGACATCTTCAGCCACCAGGGTGGCGTCAGCCATGGCGACGCCCAGCCCCTGCATGGCGGCGGTGATCGCCAGATCCATGGTGTCGAAGTGCTGATTTTTGCGCATCAGTAGCGGGGCATCGGGTGAGAATGCCGCCAGCCATAGCGACCAGTCGGTCTTATCCCGGGTCGGGTGCAAAAACGTGACGTCATTGAGCATGTTGTCCCGCGCAAGGGCACCGTTACAGACCGGCGTCAGCGCCTCTTCAAATAGCAGATCGCCGACGCTGTGGTGAGTTCCGAAGACGATGGCGGCGTCATAGGGTTCGGTCCTGAAATTGACGCCATGTTCCGTGGTGGTGGTCAGGGCGATTTGCAGTTCCGGGTGACGTTGCTCAATAGCCACCAGCCGGGGAACCAGCCAGCGAATGGCGCAGGTCGGCGCCTTCAGACGCACCACGGTCTGCTGCTGACGAGCCTGCTCGGCCACCGCGATCAGACGGCCAAATGCCGACTGGAGCTCCGGGTAGAGGGCGCTGCCCTGCGGTGAAAGATGCAGTCCGCGCGCGTGGCGGGCAAAAAGCGGGAAACCAAACCACGCCTCCAGCGCCGCAATCTGGCGGCTGACGGCGCCCTGAGTCAGGCAGAGTTCGCGCGCGGCATGGGTTAAGTTAAGGTGTCTGGCGGTGACCAGAAAGGTTTCCACGGCATGAAAAGGCAGGGCGCTTCGCGACATCTCATCTCCAGCTATGCATTTTGATCATGGACAGTATGCCCACTTTGTTCAGCGAATGGGACACTGCGTTCCACTTTTGCCGGCTAATCCTCAGGCCACGAGTAAACTATGATCTGCCTGTAGAGTAAACATCTGCCGGTGCGGGAAGGCTGGCGGGGATAACCTGATGTTTAAATGAGGAGTCAAGCATGGCAAAACCCTACGTACGTCTGGATAAGAGCGAGGCGGCGGTGCTGCTGGTGGATCATCAGGCAGGACTGTTATCTCTGGTTCGCGACATCGACCCGGATAAATTCAAGAACAACGTGCTGGCGCTGGGGGATATGGCGAAATATTTCGGCCTGCCGACCATCCTGACCACCAGCTTTGAGAACGGCCCCAACGGCCCGCTGGTGCCGGAACTAAAAGCGCAGTTCCCGGACGCGCCCTATATTGCGCGTCCGGGAAATATCAATGCCTGGGATAACGAAGATTTCGTCAATGCGGTGAAGGCCACGGGGAAAAAGCAGCTGATTATCGCCGGGGTGGTGACCGAGGTCTGCGTGGCGTTTCCGGCGCTGTCGGCGATTGAAGAGGGATATGAGGTCTTCGTGATCACCGATGCATCCGGCACCTTTAACCCGATTACCCGCGATGCTGCCTGGGATCGCATGTCACAGGCCGGCGTGCAGCTGATGTCGTGGTTTGGCGCCGCGTGTGAGCTACATCGCGACTGGCGCAATGATGTTGAGGGACTGGCAACGCTGTTTTCCAACCATATTCCCGATTACCGCAATCTGATGACCAGCTTTAACACCTTAACCCGCAAGTAGTTTTCCGCTCCGGCCAGCCTGGGCTGGCCGTCTCTTTTCTCAAGGCATGATCAGAATGCATGGCTACTATGATAACAATTCGGTTGTCGCCGGGTAGCGCATTGGATTGAATGGTTATGCAAATAAAATGAGAAAGGATTAACTATGAGTCTCAGTTCCCCGGTGACGACGCGCTCCAAACTGCCGGATGTCGGCACGACAATTTTTACCGTGATCGGTCAACTTTCCGCTCAGCATAATGCCATCAACCTTTCTCAGGGCGCGCCGAATTTTGCCTGCGATGCCCGGCTGGTTGCCGGGGTCACGCGGGCGATGGCGGAGGGGCATAACCAGTATGCGCCGATGACCGGCCTGCCCGCGCTGAAGGAGCGAATTGCCGGGAAGGTTGCGGCCCTGTACGGTACGCGTTATGACGTAGACCACGAAGTCCTGATTACCGCCAGCGCCAGCCAGGGGATCTACTCGGCTATCGGTGGGCTGGTGCATCCGGGCGATGAGGTTATCTACTTCGAACCCTCTTTTGACAGCTATGCGCCGATTGTCCGCTTGCAGGGGGCGACGCCGGTAGCCATTAAGCTGACGGTGCCTGATTTTAACGTTAACTGGGATGAAGTTCGCGCCGCCATCACCCCGCGGACGCGGATGATTATTGTCAATACGCCGCATAACCCCAGCGGCCAGGTATTTTCCCGTGCAGATTTAGACCAGCTGGCGGCGTTGACGCGCCATACCGATATCGTGATTTTGTCGGACGAGGTGTATGAGCACGTGGTTTTTGACGGTGAACACCACCATGGGATGGCGACCCATCCCCAGCTGGCTGAGCGCAGCGTCATCATCTCATCGTTCGGCAAGACCTACCACGTGACCGGCTGGCGCGTGGGCTACTGCGTTGCGCCGGCGGCGCTGATGGACGAGATCTGCAAGGTTCACCAGTTCCTGATGTTCTCTGCCGACACGCCGATGCAATATGCCTTTGCTGAGCATATGACCGATCCCCAGTCCTGGCTTTCGCTGGCACCATTCTACCAGCAGAAGCGGGATTTACTCCGCCAGCTGCTGGCTGACTCACCGTTCCGCCTGTTGCCGAGCGCCGGCTCTTTCTTCATGCTGGCGGACTACAGCCATTTCAGCGACGAAAGCGACAGCGAAATGGTGAAGCGGCTGATAACCGACTACGGCGTAGCGACGATCCCGCTGTCGGCGTTTTATACGGATGGTACTGATAACAAACTGATTCGCCTCTCTTTTGCTAAAGATGAAGCCACATTGCGGGCCGGTGCGCAGGCACTGTGTCACGTTAAGCCGCGTTAAGGAGCCCCACGATGAAGATGAAAATAACAGCCCTTACCCTTGCTTTAGGGATGATGTGCACCTTCTCTGCGTTTGCCGCCGGCGAACTGCGCTACGGCGTAGAAGCGGAATACCCGCCGTTTGAAAGTCGCAATACGGCAGGGGAGCTGGAGGGTTTTGATATCGACCTCGGCAACGCCATCTGCAAGGCGGCCCAGCTGAAATGCAGCTGGGTGGAAACCTCGTTTGATGCGCTGATCCCGGGGCTGGTGGCGAAGAAGTTCGACGCCATTAACTCGGCGATGAATATCACCGAACAGCGGCGCAAAAGCATTGATTTCACCCAGCCGATTTATCGCATTCCCTCGCAGCTGGTCGGTAAAGCCGATAGCGGCATGGAGACCACCCCGGAAGGCCTGAAAGGCAAAACCATCGGCGTGCTGCAAGGTTCGATTCAGGAAACCTTTGCCAAAGAGCACTGGGAGAAGCATGGCGTGACGGTGGTCTCCTATAAAGATCAAAATATGGCGTGGGCAGATCTGCTGAATGGCCGTATCGATGCTTCGCTGGTGATGTCTGCCGCCGGGCAGGCCGGTTTCCTCAGCAAGCCGCAGGGCAAAGGCTTTGGCTTTATCGGCAAACCGGTGGCTGACGATACTATTCTCGGCAGCGGGATCGGCTACGGCCTGCGCAAAGGCGACGAGGCGAGCAAAAAACAGCTCGATGCGGCAATCGACAAGGTTCGCGCTGACGGTACCATCACCCGTCTGGCGGCCAAATACTTCCCGGGTATCGACGTCAGCGTCAAATAACCCGTCTGCCTCCGCAGGGCAAACCTGCGGAGGGATTCAGTCTGCTCCGATGGCGAGAATTTTTTCACGCTTTTTCTGTCGCCAACAATTGGATTATCAATCGTTTTTGTCTAGAGTGGGCGAAATTCACGACGCATCTGTTTGTCGCGTTGTCGACCAATTGGCATAACAGAAGGACGCTTTCTCAGGCATGAATCGCAGACGTTTTCTCAAATCTTCCATGGCTGTTGCCGCCGTATGCGGAACATCAGGAGTCGCTTCACTTTTTTCTAACGCCGCGCTTGCCGAGGAATCGGGCATTGCTGATGGGATGACGCGCCGTTTTGACTTTACCGTTTTGCAATCGATGGCCCACGATCTGTCGCGTCAGCCGTGGGGCGGCGCCCCGCGCGACCTGCCGCCCACGCTGGCCAATCTGACTCCGCAGGCCTACAACAGCATTCAGTACGATGCGGGACATTCGCTGTGGAATAACATCGACGACCGCAAGCTGGACATCCAGTTTTTCCACGTCGGCATGGGTTTTCGCCGCCGCGTGCGCATGTTCTCGCTGGATTCGCAAACTCAGCAGGCGCGGGAGATTCACTTCCGTCCGGAACTGTTTAACTACAATAACGCCGGCGTAGACACCAAACAGCTGGTAGGGCAAACCGACCTCGGTTTTGCCGGTTTCCGCGCGTTTAAAGCGCCGGAGCTGGCGCGCCGCGATATCGTGGCGTTCCTCGGCGCGAGCTACTTCCGCGCGGTGGACAGCACCTACCAGTACGGGCTCTCCGCCCGCGGTCTGGCGGTGGATACCTTTACCGACACCCCGGAAGAGTTCCCGGACTTTACCTCGTTCTGGTTTGAAACCGTCAAGCCGGGCGCCACCGTCTTTACCGTTTACGCGCTGCTCGACAGCCCGAGCGTCACCGGCGCCTATAAATTTGTGATCAACTGCCAGGAGACGCAGGTGATTATGGATGTGGAAAACCACATCTACGCCCGCAAAGATATCAAACAGCTGGGTATCGCGCCGATGACCAGTATGTTCAGCTGCGGCAACAACGAGCGCCGGATGTGCGACACCATCCACCCGCAAATTCACGACTCCGACCGCCTCGCCATGTGGCTCGGTAACGGCGAGTGGGTCTGTCGCCCGCTGAACAACCCGCAAAAACTGCAGTTCAACGCCTTCCAGGACAAGAACCCGCGCGGCTTTGGTCTGCTGCAGCTTGACCGCGATTTCAGCCATTACCAGGACATCATGGGCTGGTACAACAAGCGTCCGAGTCTGTGGGTCGAGCCGCGTAACCAGTGGGGCAAAGGGGCCGTCAGCCTGATGGAGATCCCCACCACCGGTGAGACGCTGGATAACATCGTCTGCTTCTGGCAGCCGGAAAAAGCGATCAAGGCCGGTGATGAGCTGGACTTTAGCTATCGCCTGTACTGGAGCGCACAGCCGCCGGTGCGTTCTCCGCTGGCTCGCGTGATGGCCACCCGCACCGGAATGGGCGGTTTCCCGGAAGGCTGGGCGCCGGGCGAACACTATCCGGACAAATGGGCGCGCCGCTTTGCCATTGATTTCGTCGGTGGCGACCTGAAGGCCGCTGCGCCAAAAGGCATCGAACCGGTGATTACCCTGTCTAACGGTGAAGCGAAGCAGATCGAGATTCTGTACGTTGAGCCGTTCGATGGCTATCGCATCCAGTTTGACTGGTACCCGACCAACGATTCCACCGACCCGGTGGAAATGCGCATGTTCCTGCGCTGCCAGGGCGAGGCCATCAGTGAGACCTGGCTGTATCAGTATTTCCCGCCGGCTCCGGATAAACGCAACTACGTTGATGACCGGGTCATGAAGTAACCGTCGCGGTTGCCCGTCTGCGTGCCGTGGACGGGTTTTCCTGCAGTGAGAGATAGTCATGTCCGCAGAAAAGATCCCCGTTCCTGAAATAATCCCGGTGTCCGGGCAACTGACGCTGCGCGCGGTGGATGAGCGCTACGTTACCGACTTACATCAGCTGGTGGAGAAGAATAAACACTGGCTACAGCATTCGCTCAGCTGGCCCGCCGCGGTTGACAGTGAAGATGAAACCCGTCGCCACATACAGGGGAACGTCATGCTGCACCAGCGCGGTTACGCTAAAATGTTTTTACTGTTTTTGCGCGATGAGATGGTGGGTGTGCTGTCGTTCAACCAGATTGAACCGCTGAATAAAACGGGTTATATCGGCTACTGGATTGATGAACATCACCAGGGACAAGGGCTGCTTTCCCAGGCGCTGCAGGCGTTTATGTACTACTACGCTCGCCGCGGCGAAGTCCGGCGCTTCGTGATTAAATGTCGGGTGGCTAACCACAAGAGTAACCAGGTGGCGCTGCGCAATGGCTTTACCCTCGAAGGCTGTCTGAAACAGGCCGAGTACCTGAACGGCGCTTATGACGATCAGAATATCTACGGGCGGATTATCGATAGCCCCGCGTCCTGATAATAAGGTATCCCGGCGTGCGGCGTCATGCCTGGGCCGGAATACCGCGCTACAGCGATCCCAGCAGCGGCGTGCGGGTAATCTGCTGCGCGCCGTTGATCACTTTGCGGCCGCGCAGATGAATCGCATCGCCGTTCAGCGCCTCAATCCGCGCGTTGTCGGTAATTTCAACCCGATGTTCGATCACCACATCGCCACTGATGTGGGCGTGGCCTTGCACCAGCACGTCGTCATCCAGCAGGATCGGGCCGCCGCATAGCCGGGCGTGGCCGCCCACCATCACCCGATGTTTAAGCACGCAGTTGCCCTCAACCACGGCATTTTCTGCCACCTGCGAACTGTAGCGTAGCGTTGGTATCGCATCCTCAGCGCGTCCGGCAATCAGCCGCGCATGGTCGTAGACTCTGGCGTTATCGCAGACCCAGACATCGTTTTCTTCGTTGCCTTCCAGTCGGGCATAGTCAAATATCTCCGCCCGATGCTCAACAAAGGCGTGCTCCACGAAGGCATCACCGTAAATCTGCGCCTGATGAACGATGCGTGAGGCGCTGACCGTCGCCCGCTGGTAGATTTGCAAAAATTTGTCGCGGTCGGCGGTCAATCCCTGGGCGGCGATAATCAGGCAGTGGGGGAGAATGCGCGCCCGGTCGGCGAGGCGGCAGAAGCCGCGAACGCGGGAATCCTGAAGCGTGACATTGTCACAAATGAGGGCGTGATGGCTGATGGTACCGCTGTCGATCCATGCATCATCGCGGATGATCGCGAAGTGGCTGACGATGCAGGTCCCCGTCAGCCGCGCATTGCCTTCGATCCGCGCACCGGCAAACACCGCGCTGTTGGGGTCGTAAATCCAGCAGGTGCCCGCCTGACTCAGCGCCGACTCATCGTCCAGCCAGCCCCCTTCGCTGCCGGCCGGCACATCGGCGAAATCACGCAGGGCCACAATTTGCCGCAGATTTACGCTATGTTTAATCCCGTCCTCTTCATAGTGAAACAGGCGAACCTTGTCGCTCAGACGATATTTGTTCATCAGGACTTCTCTTATCAAGGCTTTATTTTACTGTTGGTTAACATAAACATAGCAAAAATCTCCGTAGCGTGTTTTATAAGGTTCTTTTAAAATGCAACTTAAAGATAAATTGAAAAAATAAATAAAATGGATAAAAACCCGCTTGAACGGCAGGTTCTGAATTTACCTGCGGGCTATTTTGGTATGGTGCTGGGCACGATCGGCATGGGGTTCGCGTGGCGCTATGCCAGCACCCTCTGGCCGGTGAGTCGGGCTATCGGCGATGGTCTGGTGGCGCTGGCGGCGATGATTTGGGCGCTGCTGACGATAGCGTTTATCTCCCGGGCCATTCGCTTTCCGTGGAGCGTGCTGCAGGAGATGCGCCATCCGGTTGCCAGCAGTTTTGTCAGCCTGTTTCCCGCCACCACGATGCTGGTGGCTATCGGCTTCGTGCCGTGGTTTCGTCCGCTCTCGCTGCTGCTGTTCGGCATTGGCGTGGTACTCCAGCTGAGCTATTCCGCCTGGCAGAGCGCCGGACTGTGGCGCGGAAAACATCCGAGCGACGCCACCACGCCGGGACTCTATTTACCGACCGTGGCGAACAATTTCATCAGCGCGATGACCTGCGGGGCGCTCGGCTTTAACGACGCCGGGCTGGTGTTTCTCGGCGCCGGGATCTTCTCATGGCTGAGCCTGGAGCCGGTGATTCTGCAACGATTACGCAGCCACGGCGAACTGCCCGCGGCTATGCGGACCTCGCTGGGTATCCAGCTGGCGCCAGCGCTGGTAGCGTGCAGCGCCTGGCTCAGCGTCAACGGCGCAGAGGCGGATACCTTTGCCAAACTGCTGTTTGGCTACGGCCTTTTACAGCTGCTGTTTATGTTACGTCTGATGCCGTGGTACCTGCGGCAGCCGTTCAATGCGTCCTTCTGGAGCTTTTCGTTTGGGATTTCCGCATTGGCCAGCACCGGATTGCATCTCGGACACAGCCAGCCGAACGGCTTCTTCCATTACTTATCGATCCCGTTGTTTATCTTTACCAATCTGATTATTGGACTGTTGTTGCTGCGCACGTTTCTGCTGTTGCTGCGGGGGAAATTGCTGATTCGCGTCGACCGGGCCACATTATTAAACAATAAGGACTTATCATGACTATCCGTGACGAAAACTACTTTACTGATAAATACGGGCTGACCCGTACCCACTCGGAAGTGGTCTATGCCGCGACCCAGGTGCCGCCGGGAAAAGCGCTGGATCTGGGGTGTGGCAACGGACGCAATAGCCTCTATCTGGCGGCAAACGGCTTTGATGTGACGGCGTGGGACAAAAACCCGATGAGCATCAATAATCTGGAGAGTATTCGTGCGCAGGAAGAACTGACCAATCTCCAGGCGGCGGTCAAGGATCTGAATAGCTTAAGCTTCGACGGTGAATATGACTTTATTCTCTCCACCGTAGTACTGATGTTCCTTGAAGCGAAAACTATTCCGGGGCTTATCGCCAACATGCAGCGTTGCACCAGACCGGGCGGCTACAACCTGATCGTTGCGGCAATGGACACCGACGATTATCCCTGCACCGTTGGCTTCCCGTTTGCCTTTAAACCTGAGGAACTGCGACGCTACTACGCCGGCTGGTCGTTCCTCAGGTACAACGAAGAGGTGGGCGAGCTGCACCGCACCGATGCCAACGGCAATCGTATCAAACTGCGTTTTGCCACCATGCTGGCGCAAAAACCGGCTTAACGGGCCGCCAGCAGGCAGAGCTGGAACGCGGTGTGGTACGACGCTTCAAAGGCGCGCAGCGGCAAAAACTCAAATTTCGAGTGGAAGTTGTGCGCGCCGGTGAAGAAGTTGGGCGTTAACAGGCCTTTTGCCGAGAGCGCCGCACCATCGGTACCGCCGCGCATCGGCGTAGGCTTTGGCGTTACGCCAATGCTCTCCATGGCTTCGAACATCAGGTCAATAGCCCGGCGATCGTCGCCAATGGCATTGCTGATGTTGCTGTAGGTGTCGCCGATCGAAAATTCGACGCTGGCCGTCGGGTATTGTGCGGCAATTTTTTCAGCGACGTCGCCAATCTGCTGTTTACGGCGTAAAAAGCTCTCGCTGTCGAAATCGCGAATGCTGGCCTGCAGCAGGGTGCTGTTTTGATCGCCCTGAATGCCATTAAACCAGACATAACCTTCGCGTCCGGCGGTGTGTTCCGGGGTCTGCAGCCGGTCGAAATGGCTGATGTAATCGGCGGCCATCAACAGCGGGTTGACCAGCACGCCTTTGGCGGACATCGGATGGGCGGTCACGCCGGTGAAGCGAATCTCCGCCGCCGCGGCATTAAAGTTCTCATACACGATCTCGCCCAGCTCGCAGCAGTCGATAGTCCAGGCAAAATCGACGGCAAAACGGCTGAGGTCCAGCGCTTTTGCCCCCCGCAGGCCCACCTCTTCATCGGGGACAAAGGCCACCACGATATCGCCGTGGCGATGTTCCGGCGTCAGGTTTTCCAGCACCGTCATCACCACCGTGACCGCCGATTTGTTGTCGGCGCCGAGCACGCTGGTGCCATCGCTGAAAATAATCTCTTCGTCCGGGTAGGCGAGAATCTCCGGGTGCTCGGCAACCCGCAGCCAGATCTGCTTTTCACTATTCAGGCACAGATCATCGCCGGTAAAACGCAAAATTTGTGGATGAATGTCCGGGGACAGGCCGACGTCCACGGTGTCGATATGGGTGATAAAGCCAATCCGCGGCGCGCCCGGGACATTCCCTCTTTTTACCGCGGTGACGGTGGCATGGTCATCAATCACGATATCGTCCAGCCCAAGGCGGCTTAACTCGTCGGCAAGTTCGCGGGCCATCTCATGTTGTCCCGGCGTGGTTGGCAGCGTGGTGGCCCGCGGATCGCTTTGGCTGCTGATGGCAAGGTAGCGGAAGAAACGCTGGGTCAATTGACTGGCGAGTGGAGATGACATAGTGATTCCTTCTTTATTTATTTTTTCAGGTGTTTGCAATCTGGCTTTAGTGTTATGTATGGGCAGGAAAACAACAAGCTATTCATTAGCTGACAAATTAAAAAAGGAAAACGTTATGCAACGCAAACTCACCACGCTTGCTCTGACAATAACGGCACTCACGTTCGGTTCCGCCGTGAGCGCAAAAACGCTGGTTTACTGCTCCGAAGGATCGCCGGATGTGATGTGATAAATATCAATTAGATAGGTGTTTGTGGGGTGCTATAGGGGTGCTGTGTAATGCAAAAATAAAACCGGATGCTACATAATGGGCGGCATCCGGAGTTGCGGTTACGGTGTCACTGACTGCCGCATTTCATCTGTTCCAGCAGATCGCGGCCTTTTTTCAGCTGCGCATCGATATGGTTAGCAAGGTCCTGAATGTGGATCATGCGGGGGGCTTTTTGGCTCTCTGCTGCGCGGAAGGTTGGGATAGGGAGATCACCCATAGCAGCGCGTTTTTCTGCTGTTGCTGACTTCAGCCCAAAATACTTTTCACACACCTGACTGAGTGGCACGGTAGCAGACCCGTACTCGGCCATTAACAAAAACATCGTATTCATCTTCACCTCACACCACTTTCAGGCCACGATAGTGGCACCAAGTCTCATACATCCGCTTAAGCTCTTCCCTGCATTGTTAGCCGCGACTGTCGGGCGGTTAATGATAGCAATCCCTACGCTCATGCTGCACCGCCAAAAATGAAGTAATTCGCCCACGAAAAAATCAAAAGAACAATCATCATTCTAATGATGCAGTTGCGACCAAGCAGCCGGAAGCAGTTTTCCCAGGTCATAAATGACATAACCGCAATAAAGGTGAGGAGGCCGAAAATTACAGTTGCTGATATAATTAACAAATGCATCATGCTACACCGCCTTCTTGCCCTGATACCAACCACGACGCAGCCAGCGGCGGATGGTGCGCATAGCCTTTGCATCGCTACGAATCGGCTCCGGGAATCCACCGTATTTCACAGTTTTAGGCCCGCGCTTGCGGTCGGCCTGCCCCATGCCGCACTCAATAATTTCATTGCGGTAGAAAGCCATCCATTGTTTGCGATTGCAGATTGGACAAGGAATATCCCCGCCGTTATCCATCCCCATTTCATCACCGCTATCAGCATCCCAGAGGTAGCCATCGCAGCAAAGGCTATCCGGGTAATGCGCACCGAACTCATAACCTTGATATCCGCAGCTCATCGTGATACCTCCGCCAGAATTGCCGTATACGCATGCAGCACGTGAGAAGGTCTGCCGGTAATAACCGTTTTTAAAATAAAGAACCCGCTGCGCTTAGTGCGAACTGAAGGGGCAAGGAATAATGCCGTATCAACGGCTCGGTTATGAAGGCGGAATTCAAATACCGTACTGGTGATAGTGGCGATGGCATCGAATCCATCTTCATGAAATTCTATTTTCATAATTACGATTTCCTGTCTTTGAGTTGGTTGTATTTCTCATGGCTCATTACCTCCCAACAACTGCCGTTATTTCGAGATAACAAACGCCATTTCCTTCCAATTCGTAAACTTAAATTCCCGCACTTAATTCGACATGGCTTTAAGGTGCCACTGGCATACAGGCTAAGGATTTGTGCAGCCCTGTCATTAACGTGCGAGGGGATGCGGTTTGATACTATTATCATCCAGTGCCTACCAGCGCCTGTGAGCCATGCTTCCTGGCCTTGCGGGTAACGACTTGCGGAATGAAGACGTGGCCGCAGTGAGAGCAAGCTTCTGCTTCTCTTTCTCATTACATGCAGGGCAGAAATATATTTCTTTCCGATACGCCCCTTTTCCGGAAGGACGGTATTGTAGTTCTTCACGTGCGAAGGTGCCGCCACAGCCATAGCAACGATGTTTTGAATCTTCCATATATATCTCCAAATATATTTTACTTGCGTGTGTACCTGCCGTTTAAGGCATTAATTAATTCCGTGACTTAATAATTAATAAGAGACTTCGGTGTTTATTTTATATTGAGCAGTAAGAAGGTCACCATCGACAGAAAGTAAATCACCGTAAGCCTCATGATTTAAGACTGCATCCCAGAGTTCAAGGCGTGATAATAAGTTTATGTGACCCGGAAACATGCAGTCTTCGGCATGCTTTTTTGCTTCGTAGGCGCTCTTCAGTGATGACATGGCTTGTTCCCACATACTTCCATCACCAATAAATTGAGCAATAGCGAGCTTGCTTTGTGCTGCCTGAAGCTGCGGATTATTAATCTGTAAGCTAGCCATTGAGCGCTCCTTTTATTTCGATGGCCAGGCCAACCCAGAAAACAATACCAATGGCCAGCGCGATAACCAGTGAACGAATACCGTTTCTGCTCATTTTCCACCCCAGCACATAAAGCTGATAACTACGACCGCAACCAAAAACGGAATAACTTTGGTCCAGAACTGGCGCCATGCTGGCCTGTCTTCTTCTCTAATCATTTGATACCCCTTATTCAATAAAGGACGTATTAGCTAACAGTTGCTTCTGTGGGAAGGCCAATCATCCGGTTAAGGTCTTCCACTTTTAAAGCAGGGAGCGAGGATTTAACGCTATCGCTATTTTCAGGAATTAACTCTTTGCTTTCCGGCCAGACTTCGACAAGGCGCTTCAAGGTGGTTACGGAGTTAAGAGCGGCCCATACAGTCGCTTCGATTTCCTTTGCTCGGGCATTCAGCTTTTGCTCTTCATTGATAATTTCATCAAAGCGTTTAGTTATTTCATGCTCAGCACCAAAGCGGCATAAATCGCGGTTCGGCGTAACAAGGAGAATATCCCCGCCTTTAGTGTCCTTTCCATAGGGGCACCAACCAAGCTGACGCCCGGATATAGCGATATATATTGACTGCGATAGTCCGTTTGAGATGTAAAACGAAGAGCCTGAATCGCGGAGTTCAGATAAAGCTTTTTCCAGCTTGTCATACGCCTTATCAACCTTCGCGGTTTTCTCTGCGCCACCAAAGGCAAAGACTCTGGCGTCCCTCGCCACCCGGTGGCGGTTAACCTGCAAGGCTTCAAGTGCTGCAACAATCCCGGACTTTGTTAGTGCGTTTTTAGCGATTTGTTCGCGAATTGCATTTGTTAATCGGATGGAAGACATTTTTACCTTCATGTGAATTGAGTACCGAACAGACTTTGCAATGCGGCGCCGGGTGCCTCCCGGTGGCAGTAGTCAGTTAACAACTACCGCCGGCAACATTCCCCCACAACCAAAATGACAGTTGGGCATTTCTCTTTTAACTGAGCCGCGTGCGCATAGCCGCATTCACCGCATTGCAAAGTCTGTTGATTTTTGGCCTTCAGGCGGCCAACCGAACGTTTAACCTATCGCACCGTTGTGTCGATGTATCTATGTTGAGCTATAGGATAAATAAAATCAACCATAAGATAAGTCAAAGGCTAAAAAAATACCGCCGATTGGCGGTATTCGTTTGAAATTGAAATGAATTTATTTTTCTCTGGTAGTGGGATCTACGTTGTCAGAGTAAAATTCTTTGAGTTTCTGAAGCCGCATTTGGAATGCAGCAAGCATATTGCGCCTCTCGATCGGAGGTAGTTCGCGGAAAACTTCAATAAGCGCAATTTCGTCTTCGGTATATGTCCCGCCGAGTTCTTCAGCTCCTGTAAGTATCCAAGAAAGCGAGGTTTTTGCAGCCTTAGCGAGTTTGGCTGCTGATTCCTTACTTATGGTTCCCCTCTTAAACCAATTAGTTACAGAGGTCGGACTAACTCCCGCAATCCTCGCCATTTCAGTGCGAGACCAATGATTCAGTTTCATCAACTCTTCAAGTCTTGCGGCAAGCGTGCTTTGCGGCTTTGCGCCTGATTCATGCTGGGTTTCTGTCTTCATAGGACCAATTGTAAGCCACTGGCTAACACAATAATAATTTCTTGTTGTTGATTTTTTTTAGCCATTAGCTCAATATAATTGCACAATGGCTAAAACGAGAGGTTCATATGTCAGGTCTTGATAAGGCAATTACAGCTGCTGGTGGTAAGCGTCGGCTCGCACTTGCCTTAAACATTAAGCCATCGTCGCTGAGTCGATGGATTCATAAATATCAGGGTCAGGTGCCCCCAAAACGAGTAATCCAAGTTTATGAAGTAACTGGAATAACTCCACACGAACTACGCCCTGATCTTCACCCAAACCCAACCAGTGGCCTACCAGAGAATGATACGGCTGCAGTACAGAAGGAGTCTGATTGATGGAAATCAAACACGAGCACGTTGAAATGGCCTTGTTGGCTTGGGCCGCTGAAGTTGGCCAGGCCTTCGCCGCAAATGCGATCGCCGAAGAGTACGTGCGAATTGGCGGTAATCAGTTGCGCCTGGTGCCCGGTAAAACCTGGAGCAATCAGCAGAACATTTTCCACCGCTGGCTTAAGGGGGAGACCGAACTGCAGCGTGAAAAAATCCGGCTCCTTCTCCCGGCGATTTTGCGCGTTCTCCCGCGTGAAATCCGCCACCGACTGAGCATCTACGACACCATTGAGCGTCGTGCGCTGCTTGCTGCTCAGCACGCTATCGGAACGGCTATTGACGCACATGACGATGCTATCGAAGCCGTATACAGCAAAGCGTATCAACCCGGTGCTGTTGAAGTAACGAAATACCACTGATTCCGGAGGTGACTATGTGTAACCAGTCTGCTGCTGAATTGATTGCTCGTCTGAAACGGGCTTATCCGGCGTATGCGCCGTCTGAAGGAGATCGCGCAAGCAACGGCACCCCTAAGGCCGGATCACGCTTTCAGCACAGGCAGAAGGGCCACATGGTGACGGTAATCTCGGCAACCGAGAAAGATGTTTCCTACCGCAAAGCCTGCGGGAAAGTTGGCTGGGTGGGATTGAGAGAGTTTTTACGGCTACACAATGAGGTTTCGGTATGAGCAATCAGGTGTTTGACATTGTTCAGGCCATGTCAGGACAGGGGAATTGCATCACGATCCCCGGACCGTATCTGGATTTATTTGCAGGAGACAGGCAGCAGCATTTGCTGGCCGCCATCCTGAACCAGCTGGTGTTCTGGTCTGGTAAGTCAAGCCTGGACGATGGCTGGTTTTACAAAGAGCATGCGGCGCTTGCAAAGGAGGTGCGTGCTAAAGACGGCGATGTGGTCCGAAAGGCGATGTTCAAAATCACAGATCAGTACCTGTCAGGAGTTATCGAAGAAGAGCTTCGCCAGGTAGCTGGTACGCCAAAAAAACACTACCGCATCGATCAGGATGCACTCATTTCCCGGATATTCCCGCAAATACTGGATTCGGCTCTTAAGCCGAATGGGAATAAGTCATTGAAAGTAATGGAAACGGCTCAAGAGCCGAATGGAAACGGCTTAAACGCCGAATCGAAGCAAGTAGTTGAAAGTAATGGAAACGGCTCAAGAGCCGAATGCATTCGTCCCAAGAGCCGAATGGAAACGGCTCAAGAGCCGAATCCTGGAAACGGCTCTCAAGCCGAATCCTATCTCTATACAGATCTTAAAAACAGATCACTACATACAGATCATAAAAACCACGCGGGAGAGATTTCTCCTGTGGATAACTTTTCTGAATCGACTCAGAAAACAGCCATCCCGGAAGCAAATCTTCCAGAAGCTACTGCCGATGGCATCCTGGCTACCGATGAAGATTTCGATCTCGCGCTGTGGTTCTGGTCGACCATCATCGAGTTGTACGAACGCGCCGCTGAATTCGACGGCACTCTGGCAAAACCGAGAGAGCCAAACTTTGTCGCCTGGGCTAACGAAGTTCGTGAGCTGCGGCAGGAGCACGGCTGCAGCCATGACCAAATTCGCATCATGATTGAGCGCATTCAACGCGACCAGTTCTGGTGCTCCCGAGTTCAATCCCTGAAAACACTACGCAGCAAATGGCCTGAGCTGGCGCTGAAGCTGTGTCCTGCCAACCTGGCAACCGGCGGCTCATTTGGCGTGAGCAAACCAGATACCAACATCCCGAAAGGTTTTCGGGGATAGGAGTTTTTCATGAAAACGAAGAAATCCAAGAAAACGCAGTACCGCAACGAAATTACGGCTCTCGAATTCCTCAGGGCAAACCCTGATTTGAGCACGCGTGAAATTGCCAGTGCTCTGAACCGCACTATGGCATCAGTGAATGGCCAGCTTCGCCAGCTTCACGGTGCTGGGCAGATTATCCAAAACGGGCTTCGCAATGGCGTGATTGTCTGGTGCGTGAACGATATGCCGTTTGGATGTGGCAGCCAGGTGCGTCAGATGTTTGAGAGCCTCCTGAAGCAATGCCGTACAGCAGCCTGATCCCAACTTAAACGCGAGAATAAATCTGATGGAAAAAATCACTGACGTACTGAACGAGCTGGGGAAGGTGACGTGTCGCGACCTGGCTGGATATTTTGACCTGCAGCCGCCTGAAATGCTGGCACGCCTGCTGGTGCTGGAGCGTGAAGGCAGGGCGAAAAACCTGAACGGTTACTGGATGGCTGGTGGTTCGGTAGCACCGCAAACCTACAACCTGACTGCGCTGGACATGAAATTACTCCACTCAGTGCCTGTAGGAGTGTGGTTCGAGTGGCAATCACTGGCCGGCACTATCGATCGTCCGCATTACCGCTGCGGGCGCTTGCAGGAGGCTGGTTTTCTGAGTTCAAAAATAATCAACCCGGAAAATCCTTACCACAGCATTCGGTTCTGCAAGCTGCGTGAGGTATCCCAATGATTTTACCGAAGTGCCCGAAGTGCGGGGCGGCACCCGAATTTCACTGGAAGAATTTCACGTTCGGATCGTGCTCTGGTGCCCTGAAATGCCCGTATGACCATTATCGCGTTCAGCATAGCTACTGGGCGGGCAGCAAAGTAAAAGCGAAGCAAGCGCTGGAAGAAAAATGGGTAGCGGCGGTGAATAATAACGAGGTTAAAAATGGCTAATTCATTCAGAAAAATGCGAGACGGTGACGTCATTAAGCGCACTGATAGTGGCATGTTCATCCGCATTGACGGGCTGCATGTCAAACCCGATTTCAATCGCCGCGAAGACGACGAGCGCACCCGCCAGGCAGATGACGAATTGTTTAAGTACCTGATGAACGGTGGCACGGTTCCTCCGCTGGAGGTGGTTGTTCGTGATGATGGAGGTGTCTGGATTGTCGAGGGGCATCGTCGCCACCGTGCATACCTGCGTTGCCGTGAGGCAGGAAAGCCGGTTGAGCGCATCCAGATTATTTCCTTCACCGGCAATGACGTTGAGCGCATTGCTCGCATCATGACGAGCAACAACCAGTTGCCACTGACAGCGGTTGAACAGGCTGCCGTGGTGAAAGACCTGGCAGCGTTCAACCTGACCACGGCGGAAATCGCAAAGCTGGTGCATAAGTCGATCCCGACGATTGAGAAATTACTGACGCTCAGCACGGCAGACCACTCAATTCAGAAAAGCGTGAAATCCGGGGTGGTATCGGCATCCGTCGCGGTAGACCGTATCAAAGAGTACGGTGAAAAGGCTGGCGAAGTGCTGGCGCAGGATAAGGCTAAAGCCGCTGCTGCTGGTGTGAAAAGGGTCACCAAAGCGTTTGTGTCGCCGGAAATCAGCGTGAAGAAAGCGCGCCGCGCGGTAGAACTGCTGGCGCTGGCGCAAATCAGTGACGAAGGAGTTATCGCCCTGGACGGCCTGGCACTGGCTGAAATGCTGGAAATTATCGATGAGCAGAAAAAAATCGCTGCGGATCGCAGTAAGGTGGCAGCATGAGCATAGTTGGAGATTATTTCTTTGAGTTCCCTGCGTCTCGTGGCGTTCAGGGCGGAGCGATTGTCCTGATGATGACAGTGCCAGCACGAACCCTGGCACGTGTCCTCGCCAGTGATAATTACGGGGATACTTTAGAACGTTCACAGCGTGAAATTAACCCAGCACGTGCTAAGAAATTCTATGAATACCTGGTTAATGCTCACGAAAATAAAGAACCCTTCATTATCCCTCCGCTCGTCGGTAACTGTAACTCAGAGATTGAGTTCCAGGAATTCGGCAATACAAACGTTGGTGTTGTGCGCTTCCCTATGGATGCAGAAATTAAACTTTTCGACGGCCAGCACCGTGCAGCTGGGATCGCCGAATTTTGCCGCACAGTTGGCGAACCTATCCACGTACCACTAATGCTCACACATAAGCTCTCGTTGAAAACACGGCAGCAGTTCTTTTCCGACATTAACAACAATGTTTCGAAGCCATCAGCAGCTATCAACATGGCCTATAACGGGCGTGATAAGAACGCTCAAGAGATGGTTAGTTTTATCAGTTCACACGATTTATTTTCTGAAATAACCGATTTTGAGCACAACGTTGTTCCGGCTAAAAGCGACAAGTGGGTGAGCTTCAAAGCCCTTAGCGATGCCACGGCGAAATTCTCCAGCTCCTGCTCACAAGATGATCTTGAGGGGTTATGGAATGCATGGCTAATGCTGACAGGTTTAGATGATATTCGCCGTGGCACGAACCAGGCCGAGTACAAGCGAGAGTATATCCAGTTCCATGCGGTGATGATTAACGCCTTCGGCTACGCAGTACAGAGATTAAGTGAAGGCCGGGGAGTTCGTGGGGTCACGCTGATGATTGAAGACCTGGTAATGAATACCAGCATTGCCGACCGTGAAGATTTTTTCCTTATTTCTGCATGGGATGGTATTTGCGCCAGCTGCGATAAATCCAGACCAACAGTCATTGCTAATGTCTCATCTCAGAAATCAGCTGCATCACGCCTGATGGACGCCATCGTGAATAAAAACTTGTCTGCCCGTAGCGATAACGAGCCAACCAATGACCAATAACCAGTTAACAGACAAGCGCTTGGAGCAACTGGCGAAACGTAATTTCTGCCAAACCAGAGGAGAGGAGTACACACCGTTTGGCGACGAGGTTGTCTCGATGGCTGCAGAGCTACAGGAACGCAGCAAGGCTGAGCAGGACAGCGAGTCGGTGGCGTGGTTGGCGATTTATCACGGAGAGGTGTACGACGATGAGATCGGCATTACTCGCTCCGTTGTTGAGGCTCAAGCGGATCGTTTCGGCTGGGAGTTGGCGTTAACGGAAATCATCCCGTTCTATCGCCACACGCAGCCAGCTCCAGAACGCGAGCAGATCCGCCGCGAGCACGCCGAGTGGTCACAGGCCACGTTCGGTGGTGTCGGACCGGTAGGCCCGCTGAAGCACCTCAGCAAAGAAGCGCTGGAAGCCGCTGCCGAACTCGACGACCTCAGAGAGTGGGCTGATGTACAATTCCTGCTGTGGGATGCACAACGCCGTGCCGGTATCACTGACAAGCAGATTACCCAGGCGATGATTGAAAAACTGGCGGTGAACAAACTGCGTGATTGGCCGGATCCCAAAGACGGAGAGCCAAGACTACATTTGAAATAATAGCTACTTTTACTTTTAAATTTGCACATTTGGTGGTTGTATCTTTTTACTACAAGTAGTTAAATCAGTTTATCCCCGCGAGAGATCCGAAAAGGAGGGCCTAATTTTGTCCGAGTTTTTGTATTCCCCCGCATGCCGCTGCAGAGCACTACATCTGAGCGTCTGACCAGGGGATGAACCAAGATTGGATAGTGAGAAGAAAGTGGCGCGTAAGGCTGAGCTGAGCGTGCCGGCTGACCCGGATGGGGAGCAGCTTTCGCCGATGTCGTAGTGGACGTCGGTCAATGCATGAAAAGCTGAGAGGTCAGACAACCAACTTGCCAGAGGAGCATCTCCTGCGTGATGCTTGAGAGCCAACCGAAAGCAATGCGAAAAAGCATAAACTCGGTCTTCCAGTCGCCTAAACTACCGCCTCATGGCGGTATTTTTTTTCTTGCGAATTAAAGGATATGATATGAACGAAGCATGGGCGGCAATTACCGCAGGGGTGATTGCGGCAGCGGCAGGTGGTATTGGTTTGGTAATGACCAAAGAAAACAAGACTTCTGAATTCCGCCAGACATGGATACAAGAGTTGAGGCTCGCCCTTACCACATTTAGTTCGATTCTTTTAACAGTGCGGAATTTATCTGCAGAAGGTAATCTTGTCCCTGAAGGTGATAAGCAAAGAGTCAGTCAATTGCTATCTGAAATAAACCTTAGGATAAATTATGGAGAGCAGTCTCCTGAAGAAGAGCGGTTATCAGAAGTTATAACGAAAATGCTTGAAGACGCCTATGCAGGCAACGCGCAATTTACCACAACACAAGCCGATTTTACACAAGCATCATTTAACGTTCTAAAAAAAGAGTGGAAAAGAGTTAAAAGAGGCGAGTTGATTTATCAACTTTGTATGTATCCTTGCCTAGTCATCACGGCGTTCGCCATAATTTGTTCCGGCATCTATGCTTTGAACAATATCCAGAGTTTATGGCAGTTCCTCACACATTGATTTTCCATAATCAACCGGCCATAATTCCTTTGTCAGTCTGAGCAACTGACAGCTGCTATCCGGCGCCAAGTGGGGACACATGGCGCACAAGATATCTAGAAAACTATGGATCAATGATTTGTATGCAATAACCTTGCTGATCTTGTTGATTGTTCAGATTGTTGCTGTAAATGCAGTATTTGTCTGTGTCGGGCTTGGTTTTTTAAGCTTATCTGACGAAGTCTTGAAGATTTTCGCTGGATGTACGATGTCCCAGGTTTGCGGGCTGGCCAATTGCGTTGTCAAATCTGTTTATCCGAGATAAAAATTGAAAAGCCCTCTCTACGGAGAGGGCTTTTCATGTCTTTGAGCATACATTTTTCATGCGCGTCTGATCTGCGCAGCATCGAAATGGTTAATGTAGAACACCAAACAGTAACTCTTCTGACTTAACCTGTCTGGCGGTTGCCGTCCACCGATGGATATTTCCTTTTATAGCCTGGTAAATAGGGGGTTGCACACTACACAAAATGTGCATTCTTTGTCGTGCTAGTGTTTTCTGCTACTCCATTTTACATGCAGTTAATTAAATTCTGAAATTGGCTGAATTCTTCTGGCTGAGTGAAATAGGGGGTTGCACCAGAGAAAAAGTGTGAATGACTTTTTTATATTCAATCCTTTTTTGTAATGTATTGAATTTATTGTTGTTTGTATTTTTGTTGTCATTCTATTTTGTCCGTGAAAATAGGGTCTTGATGGACGATCTAAATATGTCATTGTATTCCAGAACGTCGCGAGTTCATTTTTAGCCATCCCTGTACAGGAAAAGCAAAAACCACTATTTATGGAATATTCACAAGGTGCTAACTAATGAGTGAGAAAGAGATCATTGAAGCAATTCGCATTCTGGGGCGTTATGTCATTGATAGTCTGCCTGGGGGGGATTTTGTTCTTACCCCACTGGAGGATGGGGAAATCATAATTACCAAGGAATCTCACAAGCAATGCAAAAGCTTCTTCCGGAAGAAGAAAAGCTGATTTATACTAATCATCTCGGCTGAACACCGAACCTATCGCGCCATCACCGGAGTAAAGTGATGCCGCAAAAACGCAGCAATACCATTCTACGCCGTGCCTTTGTGCGCGGTGTTTCTGTTTGTCTGTCGCACCCAGGCGGTGCGATATGAGCAAATCCAAAAATAAAGCTGAAAAGCTCCATCTAAGCCGAGTGGCCGCCCTTGGCTGCATTGTTTGCCGCAATCTTGATTACGGTGAATCACCGGCAGAAATTCACCACTGCAGCACTGGCACGGGCTTATCTGTCCGCGCTGACAATTTCCATGTGATCCCTCTTTGCCACGCACATCATCGCACCGGCGGTCATGGTGTAGCTATTCATGCGGGCCGTAAGTCCTGGGAAGAGAGGTTCGGGACTGAAGCTGAGCTACTGAGTCAGGTTCTTCAGGAGTTAGGGGAGGAGGCCATATGACTTACCAGCTTATCTACGTCGATCCGCCCTGGCAGTACGGCAACAAAATCAGCAACGGCGCAGCTGAGAATCACTACAGCACAATGAGTCTGGCAGAGCTAAAACGTTTACCAATTTGGGACGTGGCTGCTGAAGATGCCGTTTTGGCAATGTGGTACACCGGCACGCACACGGAAGAAGCGATCGAGCTGGCTGAAGCCTGGGGCTTTCGTATCCGCACGATGAAAGGCTTTACGTGGGTCAAACTCAACCAATATGCAGAGCGGCGATTCAATAAGGCGATAGCCGAAGGCGAGCTGGTGGATTTCAACGATTTTCTTTCAATGCTCAACAGCGAAACTCGGATGAACGGGGGCAACTATACCAGGGCAAACACTGAAGATTTGTTGATTGCCACTCGCGGTATTGGCTTGGAGCGCGTCAGCGCATCGATCAAGCAGGTTGTGTATTCATGCCTGGGCGAGCACAGCGAAAAGCCGTGGGAGGTTCGCCGCCGGCTGGAGCTGCTTTACGGCGATGTTGAGCGGGTTGAGCTTTTTGCGCGCGACACATGGCCTGGCTGGGACCGATGGGGAAATCAGTGCGAAAGCTCTTTCGAAATTATTCCCGGATATACCATTAAAAATGAGGTGGCTGAATGACCCCACAGCAGCGTCGCAGACACAACGGAGCCCTGTCAGAAGTAGCAACCGCCGCACATAAACGATATCTCGGGCGCCCCGAGTTGCTTACCGGTATTCAGTCCGCCTGGATAAAATCGCTGCTTACCATGTGGGGGGAAAGCGTATGCGGTGGTACAGCCCCCAGGAAGCCTACCGGCCATTCCTGCTGGAAGATGCAGAAGGGAATGCGCTGGTCAGATAAAGCGCTGGAGCGCTTTACTGTCGCTATTGAGCAGGCAAGAGGAGAGGGCTTTAGCGGGCAGCAGGCATTAAACAGGGCGCACGCAATTCTATGGCCGAAGGCTACCAGCAGTGTAATAGATACGGCTATCCGTGATGACGATGTCGATTTTGTTGAGCAATCCGTACTCAAGGCATTTGATTCAAGCGATCCCATCTACGTTGTTGGCGTGAGCTACTACACCACCCGAAAGAAAATATCCGATATCACCAGAGAGTTGCAGCGGTTAGCCCCCTGGCTCACGTCAGAACAGGCAAGGGAGCGCGTTAAATGGTGCCTGCAGATATTCAGGTCAAAGGTATTTTTATCGGCAAGAACTATCTAACCGTGATTATTTTGAAAAAATAACTTGATTTTCACCCAGAAATTCAGATAATCCATTCATGCTTGGCAGAGCTGCGCCACGATGGCAGCGATGAGAAGCGACAATTTGAACATGACGAAAACCCCGCCAGCGCGGGGTTTTTGCTTTCCGGCGATACGACAGGGGTATTCGCGAGATGCATTGCATCAGTACCCCTGTCACATCGTCGTATAGCATTGAAAATGAAGTTGGCAGATGTTAAATTTCTGGCGTGGTGAATCCCCCTATGCGGAGGGGCATTGCCAGTCTGATATGTTTTTTTGCGCATTGCGAGTCGTCTGTGGACTGGCGGCGACTTACCGGGAGGCACCCGGCACCACACTCCATGTTTTTCTTGTTTTACGTACTATACTTTTTGTGTGGTTGCATCGTTTCGCTAAATCCTGAAATAACGTGCATAAGACGTTGTGGCAGAGCTGGCGGTGTAACCTCCACTGAACAAACTACCATTTTGCCCACTTCGACGAGTGGGCTTTTTTTTGCTCAGACATATAAAGGCCGCGCATTTGTTCGGCCTTTTCTATTTGTGCCGCCAGAACGTCACTCACTCTGTGTGTTGTCGTAAATCCATCTGGTGGCCATTCCCTATACAGGGCTCACCGGCGACGGCTCATAACCCACCCGTCGGGCGCTTGCGCAGAGCTCGCCCACTTCTTTCACGCACAGCACCCGCTAACAACGCGAGGTGGAGACTATGAAAATGCCTGACAAAATCTTTTCGGCGGCCTCGTACTGCACGTCAGGCGGCCTGATATGTACCGGACTGGCGCAAACCTATGACTGGTTTCACGGGCTGGACTGGAATTTCATAGCGCTGGCGAGTGGTGTAGTAATCGGTGTTGCGACATACCTGACCAATCTGTATTACAAGCGCCGCTGGACAAAAATGTATCAACAGTCTCTTGACCGCGGCTACGGCGGCCCACCTCCCCAGGATAATTAACATGGCCAATCTGAAAACAAAACTCAGCGCGGCCATGCTGGCGCTAATTGCCGCTGGTGCTTCAGCGCCAGTGCTGTTTGATCAGTTCATCAGCGAGAAAGAAGGTAATGCGCTGGTGGCTGTTGTTGATCCTGGTGGTGTGTGGTCATTGTGCCACGGTGTAACGGTCATCAACGGCAAGCCCGTCATTAAGGGGCAAAGAGCAACTGAGGCGCAGTGTAAGCAGGTAAATGCAATCGAGCGGGACAAGGCGCTGGCGTGGGTAGACCGGAATATCAAGGTTCCTCTGACGGCACCGCAAAAAGTCGGTATCGCGTCATTCTGTCCCTACAACATCGGACCTGGTAAATGCTACCCCTCTACGTTCTACAAACGAATCAATGCCGGTGACCGCAGAGGCGCGTGTGAAGCGATCCGTTGGTGGATTAAAGACGGAGGCCGCGACTGCCGGCTGACAAAAGGCCAGAAAAACGGCTGTTACGGTCAGGTTGAGCGGCGTGACCAGGAAAGCGCATTGACGTGCTGGGGGTTGGACCAATGAGCCGCTTAACCGCCATTATCAGCGCAGTGGTTATCCTGCTGCTTTGCTGTGTTTTCTCATGGCGCTCCGGCTGGAGCTCTCACGCTGTCCATATCAACGCTCAGGCAGCGAAGAAAAAAGAGAAAGCTGAAAAGGTTATCCAGCCAGTTGAGCAAAAGGCCGCTGCCGCTACAGAAGAGGGCAAGGTCATCTACCGAACCATAACCCGCGACGTGGTGAAATATGTCCAGTCTCCGAATCGTACTGTGTGCCGGTTTGACGATGATGCTGTGCAGCTGCGCCAGCGAGCTATCGACGCTGCCAACGCCATCCCCGGATTTGATGAACCCGCCGTGCAAAGCAAGTGACGCAGGGAAAGACAGCGACGAAGACCTGCAGGCCGACATCGAAACCGCCCAGTGCTTGCGCCAACTGCGGTTAGATAAATACCGCTGGCAGGCCTACTACCGGGCAATCAGCCAGTAGCAGGACTACATCCGCACGCAGTAAGGGGCTGCGCTGAGATAAGAGCCGCTACAAGAATCGCCTCGCAATAGCGGGGCTTTTTACTAACCGAGGAGTTCCAATGACTGTACGTGCAAAATTTCAATGTAACAGCATCAATAAATCGCCAGACAACTCTACTGCTGTCGTTAATATGATGGCGGTAACGACCGGCAGTGCGGAGAACGAAACTTGGTCGAAGTATACCCCTAGCGGTCAACTGCAGATGGTCATCTCTAACCCCGCAGCGGCAGAACAGTTTGAGCAGGGTAAAGAGTATTTCATCGATATCATCCCGGCTGAATAGGCATTCACTGAGTGCCTGTGATAATGTCCGATTACACTAAGGACGGTTACATGATCTCATGTGATGAAGTGTAAAAGCTATGGAAGGCCAGACTGTCGTATTTTTGGGGTAAATATGATTATTCACAGCGGTATCGACGCTTACTTATTGCTTTTGCTCAGCATGTGGCCAGTTTTGATAGTTCTGTGTATCGGGATGTCATTGGCATTTTACGGTGTACTAATGCGTAAAACAGCAATCACGTTTATCGTTATTGCAATTATTACTGGTGTATTAGGATGGTTCTATACATGACTGAACCAGTAAGGTTTCGAATAAAAAATACAAAGACTAAGGTCGCTGATGCGGCCTTTTTTATTGGGCATTACAGGAGCCATTCAACGAGTGGCTTCGATAATGTCAAGGCGAGGACAAAATTATGGCAACACCGGACTGGGAGGCCATCGAGTCGGCATACCGGGCCGGAGTCCTTAGTCTCCGTGATATAGGTGAGCAATACGGCGTTACTGAAGGGGCTATCAGGAAGAGGGCTAAAAAGCTTGGCTGGGTACGCAAGGCCGGTACGCAGGTACGCAAAAATGGTACGCAAACCGGTACGCAAAAAGGAAAGGTGCGTACCACCGAGAAGCCCGTCAGTTCTGGCGGTACGCAAAAATGCGCACAACCAAAAGCTGAACCCCCACCAGATACGAAACCGATACGCGGAGTGCGTACCGATCCCCCAACCAACCCATTCCAGCCCGGCAACCAGCAGGCGTTAAAACACGGCGGCTATGCTCGCCGCCTTCTCCTGAAAGATGAGGTTATAGAGGACGCCAAAGCGTTGACGCTCGAAGATGAGTTGTTTCGCCTTCGCGCCAATAACCTTGTTGCCGCAGAGAATATAGGTCGGTGGATAACGAAAATGGACGATGCTGAAGGGGACCAGGAAAGAAAGGTGCTGATGGAAAATATCAGCGCCGCCGAGAAGGCGATGATGCGCAATACCGTTCGTATTGAGTCCATCGTCGGCACGCTTGCGACGGTAGGCAAAATATTTGCTGATACAGACTATCGCAAGGCTGCTACTGATAAGGTGTCGCTGGAGGCCGATCGTCTTCGCCGTGATGCAGGTATTGATGATGGCAACGGAGAGCGTGACCTCAATGACTTCTACTCTGACATCCAAACCGACGCTGAATCCGGTCCTGCGTAGCTTCTGGACGACGCAGGCGCGTAACAAAGTGCTTTATGGTGGCCGGTCATCGTCAAAATCGTGGGATGCCGCTGGCATAGCCATATTTCTGTCGAATAAATACAGCCTGCGCTTTTGTTGTGCACGTCAGATCCAGAACAAAATTGAAGAGTCGGTGTATACCCTGCTCAAAATTCAGATTGACCGCTTTGGCCTGCGGCATCGTTTCCGCATTCTGAACAACAAAATCATTAACCGGGTGACCGGGTCTGAATTCGTCTTTTATGGGCTCTGGCGCAACATTGAAGAGATTAAGTCTCTGGAAGGTATCAGCGTTCTGTGGCTTGAAGAGGCCCACGCGCTGACGGAATACCAGTGGAAGATACTGGAGCCTACCATCCGTAAAGAGGGCTCAGAGTGCTGGTTTATCTTTAACCCCGGACTGGTGACTGATTTCGTGTGGCGTAACTTTGTGGTCGATCCGCCAGAAGATACGCTGATACGCAAAATCAACTACGATGAAAACCCCTTTTTGTCCGACACTATGCTGAAGGTTATCGAAGCCGCTAAGCGCCGGGATCCGGATGGGTTTAAGCATGTCTACGAAGGCGTGCCAGAGTCGGATGATGATGCGGCCATTATCAAGCTGTCATGGATTGAGGCGGCCGTTGATGCCCATAAAGTCCTTAATTTCGAGCCGAGCGGGCGCAAGCGTATTGGCTTCGACGTTGCTGATAGCGGCGCCGATAAGTGCGCTAACGTCTATCGTCACGGCTCCGTCGTGTACTGGGCGGATGAGTGGAAGGCGAAAGAAGACGAATTGCTGAAGAGCTGCCAGCGTACCTATCAGGCGGCACTGGAGCGTGATGCTGATATCGTCTACGACTCAATCGGCGTTGGGGCATCTGCTGGCGCGAAATTCTCAGAAATTAATGAGGATCGTAAGCGCGAAAACATGAATGCATCCCGCATCAACTATCAGCGTTTCAATGCTGGCGCTGGTGTGAATGAGCCGGACTACGAATATATTGGCATCCCGAACAAGGATTTTTTCGCCAACCTCAAAGCGCAAGCCTGGTGGCTGGTAGCGGATCGCTTCCGTAACACCTTCAACGCGGTAAAGAACGGCGAGCAGTACCCGGTAGATGAGCTGATTAGCATTGACTCATCCTGTCCGCTGCTGGAAAAGCTCAAGCTGGAACTTACCACCCCGCACCGTGATTTTGACAAGAATGGTCGCGTAATGGTGGAGAGCAAGAAAGACCTCGCTAAGCGTGATGTTCCGTCACCGAACGTGGCTGATGCATTCATTATGGCATTCGCCCCGACTGATACGGCAATGGATATCTGGGAAGCCCTGGGAAGAGGTTAAACATCAGGAAATAGCCACCTCACGCCGAAAAATCCCTATTCACTTTTTGACCCTGTTTATGCACGTTTTATTCACGCACTTTCTGCTACTTATCCTGACGAAATAAGCCTTTGGCGGACATTTCATCATGGGAGGGATCCGGCTGGTGCGGGTAACAGTCATTATGTTAAATCGGGCCATTTTTTAACAAATTATCTGATCCGTCACGGGTATCGAAAAACCGGAGCATCATCACCATGGCGAAAAAAACGGGACGAGTCGCCACGGCGGATTCGTACGATAACTTTATGGCCCGCGTCGGCATGCAGCAGCCTAACCAGCACGCTGCATCGACATATCGGGCGAACTATACCAGCCGTAACCGGTTGCTGATTGAGTATGCGTACCGCTCCTCTTGGATTATTGGCGCCGCTGTCGATTCGAAAGCGGACGACATGACCAAAAAGGGCGTTCGCATTACCAGCGAGATTGACCCGAAACGTCGGGGAGTGCTGGAGTCACGCTTTGATGAGCTACAACTGTGGGACTGCATCAACGAGACGTTGAAATGGTCCCGGCTATATGGCGGGGCTGTTGCACTGATCCTTATTGAAGGGCAGGCACCGTTAACGCCTTTGATGTTGGATAAGGTCGGCAAGGGAAGTTTCAAAGGGCTGGCCGTCCTCGACCGCTGGATGATTAATCCGCAACTGACCAGGCGCATAAAAGCGCTTGGGCCCAACCTCGGCAAGCCAGAGTTCTACGATATTGTGACGACGGCGCAGGGGCTGCCTGCCTGGACAGTTCATCACAGTCGCCTGATCCGCATGGATGGCGTGAAACTGCCGTACCAGCAGAAAATCACCGAAAACGAATGGGGTATGTCCATTGTTGAGCGTATTTTCGACCGTCTGACATCCTACGACAGCACCAGTGTTGGCGCAGCCCAGCTCGCGTATAAGGCGCATCTTCGTACAGTTAAGATTAAAAAGTTACGTGAAATTATCGCTTTGGGCGGCAAGCCATTCGAAGCGCTGATCAAAAACATGGAAATGGTCCGCCAGTTCCAGACGAATGAGGGGATGTCCCTCTTTGATTTGGAGGATGAATTTGAAACTCATTCTTATTCTTTCGCGGGCCTCTCTGATCTCCTGGGGGAGTTTAAAGAGGATATCGCGGGTGCTGTTGGTATCCCTCTTGTTCGCTTGTTCCGACAGTCACCAAAGGGGTTTTCAACCGGCGATGCTGATTTGGCGAACTACTACGATGACGTGGGGACGCTGCAGGAGCGAGATTTACGGCCTCACATCCGCTTGCTATTCGATGTACTGCATCGCTCGGAGTTTGGTGAGCCGCTGCCGGACGATTTCACTTTCGAGTTTAATCCGCTGTGGCAGATGAGTGACACCGACCGATCCACGGTGGCGACCAATACCGCCAATGCCCTGGCAACGGCTGTGCGTGATTTGGGCATGTCTCCAGCAGCTGCGCTGACTGACCTACGCGAACTGGCCGATGTAACAGGCATCGGTGCATCAATTACTGACGAGGATATCCAGAATGCGGCGAAACAGTGGGAGGAGACTGAATCTGAAACCCAACCTCCGCCGCCGGTCGGAGCGGCAGTATCAGAAAAGCCTACTGGCGATAGTCGACCAGATAAATCAAATCGTAACGGGTTCATACGATGGTTCACAGGCAAGCGCTGAGAGCATTGCTAAATCTCTGGTTGACTACTCCGGGGTGATCGACGACTGGGCCGAAATGGTCGGACGAAAGATGTTTGCCCAGGTGGAGCAGGAAGAGTGGAATCAGTGGCGGTCTGTCTCGGAAGAAATTTCCGCTGTTCTGCGTGACGTGAGTGGTAACACTCCTGTCGGCATGGTCGCACAGGACATCGTGTACCGGCAGATTCGCTACATGAAGTCTCTGCCATTAGAGGCTGCTGGCAGGGTCAGGGAAATCCAGGAGCGTGCGATACAGGCGGTTATCAACGGTGAACGACCTGACCAGCTCTACGATATGATCATGCAGTCCGGCGATGTAGCGGCCAGCAGGGCGCGAATGATAGCGCGCACTGAGATTGGTCGCGCTACTGGCGCACTGACACAGGCGCGGGCTCTGGCAGTCGGATCGGAGGGCTACTGGTGGCGCATTGAGGGTGCTGGCACCCGGCCATCACACCGAAAAATGAAAGATAAGTTTGTACGCTGGGATAGTCCGCCAACGCTCGATGGTATGACCGGACACGCCGGGTGCCTGCCTAACTGCAAGTGTTGGTCGGAAGTGCAAATACCTGACCCTGTAAAATAACAGGCCGCCAATGAGCGGCCTTTTTTGTTGCCCGAAGAGGTGAGAATGAAAAAGGTCCATATCGAATCAAAGCGAGCCGGCGACCGCAGGGTTATCGAAATATCGATAGGCGGCATCACCGCGCGTTACCGCGCCATTGGCGATCTCTCAGAGTTAAAAGCCACAGGTCGCGGTAACGTCCGCCAGGTTAAGGCGCTGCTACGTGAGTTCATTCGAAACTCCGACCCCGCGCTCATTTAGCGAGGCACCATGAAATATTTCTTTAAAACCCGCCTGGGTAATACCCGCTTTCAACTTGCTGATGGGTCAGTCCTTTTTAAGGACGTCTCGATCGCACGGACTGGTGAGCAGGAGTACGACGCCACAGAGCGGCCTGAGCTTGTCCCAAACGACAGGGGGAAGGTCATCGTACGCCGGGCACCAGAAGAGGTGTTCAGCGAGAGAGCCATGGCGTCATTCGAAGGAATGGCAGTCACTATCGGCCATCCGCGAGATTTTGACGGGCAGATCATCTTTGTTACCCCTGATAACTGGCGCCAGCTGGCTCACGGGCACATCCAGAACGTACGACGTGGCACGGACGATAAAACCGATCTGCTGCTGGCTGATGTCATCGTCAAAACCCCGGAAGCCCTGCAGGCCATTGATGATGGTGATGACGAGGTCAGCTGCGGGTACGACGCCGATTACGAACAAATTTCACCTGGTCTCGCAAAGCAATCTGCGATTACCGCTAACCATCTGGCCCTTGTCCCTAACGGGCGGGCCGGTTTCCGTTGTGCAATAGGGGATTCTATGCCAAGCACTACTAAAAACTGGTTTACCCGGCTCCTGAAGGCCCGTAAAACCGGGGACGCTGCCGAAATGGCAAGTCTCATTGATAACCCGCCTGATGATGTCACGGGCGATAACGATGTATCGACCTCTATGACACCCGGCGGAGTGGTCATCAACCTTGCACCGCAAAATCCGCTTCCCGGCCCGGCATTGCCTGGTACCGGCGATGGTGAGGAAGAAATTCCTGCATGGGGTAAGGCGCTGATTGAGGCGGTGGCCAAACTCACGCCTGCGGCAGCTGCTCCTGGTACCGGCGATGCCGAGGATGAAGAGGAGAAAAAGGAAGAGGAGGGTAAGGTTACCGGCGATGCCGCTTATCGTGCCGATCTGATTCAGCCAGGCATCCAGTTGCCAGAAAAGGCGAAGCCGACAGCATTCAAGCGCTCAGTTCTGGCAACTGCCGATCAGGAGATGGTGCGCTCTATCGTGGGTGATGCCGATATCAGCAAACTGAAAAAAGCCACCGTTGATATGGCATTCAATGCTGTCTCTGAAGTGGCGAAAAACCGTAATACCGCAGCCAAAACCGCTGACGGCTTCCGCTCTTTCAACTCCAACACCACCAAAACCATCGCGGAGATTAACGCCGCCGCGAAGGAACTCTGGGCTAAACACTAACGGGGCATTCAATGGATAACACGTTTCTTTACCGGATGCCTGCGGGCATCGCCGGCGCAATCTCTCGTCCGCAGGATCTGACGGTTGAACCTCAGACGCTGGACAGCACAAAAGCATTCGCCGCGTACGGTCTTGCCGGTAAGTTTTCGGCAGGTAAGTTTGTGCCGATTGAGGCGGCTGATACGGCTGCTGTTGTGGTGGGTATCTATGTTCGTCCTTACCCAACTACAACTCAGCCCGACAAAGTGCGCCAGATCGGGAGTGGCTACAACTTCGCGGGCGACTGCATGAAGCGTGGTTATGTCACGGTAAACCTCGGTGCTGATGCCAGTGCTGTAACGCTTGGCGGGGCTGTTTTTATGCGCGTGGCTACACCGACAGCATCAAGTCCGCTGGGTGCATTCCTGGCCGCCGCTGACAGCACGAATACCGTGCAGATCACCAACGCTTACTTCAATGGCCCTGGCGACACGAACGGCAACATTGAACTGGCCTTTAATATTTAAGGAAATCGCAAATGCCAATGACATTTGACCAGGCAACAGTCGACAGTTCTGGTGCCTTTCTCATCGGAGAACTGGAGCGCCTCGACCAGACGCTGAATCTGCCGCTGACCTCGCAGACGTGGAGTCGCGATATTCAGTTGCGTGAAGACGTGTCTATCGCTGACGAAATTAGTTCTTTCACCAACACCACCTTTGCTGCGGCTGGCACGCCTAATGCCAACGGTAAGAACTGGATCAGCCCGCTGGCAACAGCAATTGCCGGTATCAATGTTGATATCGAGAAGAAAGGCTTCCCGCTCGAATTGTGGGGCATGGAGCTTGGCTGGACCATTATTGAGCTTAATGCTGCAGCGCAGGTAGGTCGCCCCATCGACACCCAGAAATACGATGGTATGCAGCTGAAGTGGAATATGGACACCGATGAGCAGGTTTATATCGGTGACTCGGCGAAAGGTGCTAAAGGACTGCTTAACCTGTCTCAGGTGACACCGACCAACGCGACCAAAACGTGGGCCACTTCCACTGCTGACGAAATCCGCGCCAGCATTAACCAGGTGCTGAGCAATGCATGGGCCCGTTCCGCTTACTCCAAAGTGCCGGAAGATTTGCTGATCCCGCCTGAGCAGTATTCGTTCATTGCTAGCACCATCGTATCCAGCGCCGGTAACCAGTCTCTGCTGACCTACCTGGAAACGAACACTATCGCCTACCACCAGAACGGCAAGCCGCTGAACATTCGTCCGGTTAAATGGATGAAAGGTCGCGGTGTGGGCGGTACTGATCGCATGGTCGCCTACACCAACGATAAGAAGTTTGTTCGCTTCCCGATGGTTCCGCTGCAGAGCGTCCCGATCCAGTATCGCGGCCTGTATCAGCTGGTGACCTATTACGGCAAGCTGGGTGCGGTTGAGCCGGTTTACCCGGAAACACTGAACTACATGGATGGCATTTAATCCAGGCATAGCCCCTTCACAGGGGCTTTTTTCTAAGGAATACCGATGAAGAAAATCTATGTACTGACCGCGTTCAATTTCAACGACGGTGCGAAAATCACGCCATTCGCTGCAGGCTTCCATGATGTTGATGACGCAGTGGCAGAGCACTGGTTTGTAAAAGCGCATTGCTCACCAGATGGCGAAGCGCCGGCGGTGGTTGATGATCCTCGCATTGCCGAACTGGAAGCGCAGATCGTAGAGAAAGGTGCGCGTATTGCCGAACTGGAAGCGCAGTTGCTGGAGACCGCAGCCAATGGCAAGAAATCAAAGTCTACCGACGCCTGAGAAGTTCAGGGTAGCATTCCCGCAGTTCGCTGACGAAACAAAGTACCCAACCACAATGATTCAGGCGCGGCTTGCTCTCGCTGATGTCCTGCTGAGTGAATCGCGTTTTGGTGAGGATATTTTCCCCTATGTTGTTGGCTTGTATGTCGCGCACTACCTGTACCTGTACGCCGCTGATATGCGTGGCGTTGCTGTGGGGACTGCTGGTGGTGCAAATAGCGGCGTACAGACCTCAAAGTCAGTGGATAAGGTTTCGGTAAGTTACGATGCCAGCGCGACGCTGGACCCGAATGCGGGCTTCTGGAATAACTCCCGGTACGGTTCTGAGTTCTGGGAATATCTGATGATTTTCGGTGCGGGAGCAGTTCAATTGGGGACGCCGTAATGAAAAGCGGACTCACGATACGCTCTGACAATTACGCCGATGTTCTCGACGCACTGAATAAGCTATCTGGCACCGATGTGCTGGTGGGCATTCCCGCCGGCCCTCCACGTGAAGATTCCCCACTGAGTAATGCCGAAATTGGTTACCTGCAGTCCACCGGGGCGAACGTGGAGATTGACGGCGAGATCGTCACGCTCCCGCCACGGCCTTTTCTCGATATGGGTATAGAGGATTCTCGGGATAAAACCACCGCACGGCTGAAGCTTGCCGCACAGGCTGCGCTTGAGGGTAATTCTGGTGTGGCAGAGCAGCATCTTGAAGCCGCTGGACAGATCGCCCTAGATGCGGCAAAGGCGGTTATCGGTGACGGTGATCGACTAGAACCCTTATCTGAAAAGACGCTCAAGCGACGTCGTGCTGCTGGTTTGAGAGGTATTAAGCCGCTGTATGCTCATGGCTTCTTGTTGCGTGCGATTCAATACGTCGTAAGGAAAAAATAATGCCTTTTCTCGATGTGACAGAGGTTCTTCTGGACCCGGATTTTGTCGATCTGACGCTGGTATGTCACCGGCAGGTGCAGACGGTTGACGAAGATAATTTCCCGATCAATACGCCGCAGGATATCCCGTTCTCCGGGGTGGTGACTGTTGACCGCTCTCTGGAAGCTAAACGTATGGCCGCCGGACAGAACATCAACGGCGCAATCCTCATCGTGACTCAGTTCAGGCTTACGCAGGGCCAGCCTGGACTAGATGCTGACACCGTGACCTACCAGGGACGCGACTATCGCGTGACGTTTGTCGATCCGTATACGGCCTACGGCGCCGGATTCGTCCAGGCACATTGCGAGCTTCTGGAATTCGACGGGGGAACGCCAATTGAGTAACGACAGCACAACGGCGGGTTATCTGACTCCCGTCGGTGACTCACCGCCCTACGATGAAGATCTGGAAAGGCTAATCAGCCGCTGGATACGGGGTGTGACCGGGCTGGCTGCCGCGCTGGTTTACCCGCGGTGGACCGACCCGCAAAAGCAAATACCCAAAAACGGCACTACCTGGTGCGCGTTCGGTATCACCGGTGTTCAGGAGGACTTCAACCCGGCGTACGTGCAGGGCGAAGAGAACACCGAGCAATGGTCGCATGAGACCGTGAGCCTGATTCTGTGCTTCTACGGCCCACAGGGGTCGGCGATGGCCACGCGCTTTCGTGACGGTCTGCTGGTGTCGCAGAACAATGACGAGCTGAACCGGGTCGGGCTCACCTTCCTGCAGCATGGGAGGATCCTCAACCTCCCCGAACTCATCAATAACCAGTGGGTGCGCCGGTACGATATCAGCGTTGACCTGCGCCGCAAAATCATCCGCCAGTACGGCATTCAATCGCTGGTCGACGCACCAGTGCAATTTTTTGGAGATTAAAACATGGCACAGGGCTTACCTGTTTCCAATGTCGTTAACGTTGACGTCATCATGTCACCGGTAGCGGCAACGGGGCGAAACTTCGGTGCGCTCCTCATTCTGGGAACCTCTACTGTTATTCCGGTGACCGAGCGCATTCGCCAGTATTCGGCCATTGAAGATATCGGCGATGATTTTGGCGTTGACTCTCCGGAATACGAAGCGGCGACCATCTTCTTTTCACAGTCACCAAAACCGACGCTGGTCTATATCGGACGCTGGGCGAAGACGCTGGCGGAAGGTGAAGAGGGCGCGGTTGAAACGCTGCTGCAGGCGGTTAATGCTTCGCTGCAATATACCAACTGGTATGGGCTGGCGATTGCCGACAGCGCCGATCTGGTTGAGGCTGACGTGATTTCCGTCGCCGCGGCGATCGAGGCATCCAGCCTTAGCCGCATTCTGGCCGTTACCACTGATGATGTGAACGTGCTGGTGGCAGGCAATACCGACAATATCGGCTACAAGCTGAAAGCCGCGGGTTATGGACGTACATTCTGGCAGTACAGCTCCAGCAGCAAATACGCCGCTATCTCGGCCTTTGGTCGCGCGTTCACGGTGAACTTCACCGGCAACAACACCACGATCACCCTGAAGTTCAAAACCGAGCCTGGTGTGACGTACGAGACGCTGACGACCGCACAGGCTGCCGCCATTGATGTCATTAACGGTAACGTCTACGTCTACTACGCCAACGATACGGCGATTATCCAGCAGGGCGTGATGGCGAACGGTGACTTCTTCGACGAGCGCCACGGCCTGGACTGGCTGCAGAACTACGTTCAGACCAATCTCTATAACCTGCTGTACACCTCGACTACCAAAATCCCGCAGACCGACGCTGGCGTAACCCGTTTAATGACCAACGTCGAAGCATCGCTGGACCAGGCGGTTAATAACGGTCTGGTGGCACCGGGTGTGTGGAACGGCGGCCCGATTGGACAGATTCAGTCCGGCGATACTTTGACCAAGGGGTACTACGTCTACGCAGATGCAGTATCCAGTCAGGCGCAGTCTGACCGTGAAGCGCGGAAGTCGCCGGTGGTTCAGGCGGCGATCAAACTGGCGGGCGCTATTCACTATGGCGACGTACAGATCAACGTGGTTCGTTAAGGGGGAATAAATGGGAAACACTTACAGTTTTATTGACGTCTCGGCCTCCCTTACCGGTCCGACCGGGAGTATCGATCTGGGCTACGGCTCGGCGAACTCCGAAGAGGGCATTACGGTTGCGATGACCGAGGCAAAAAACACCATGACCATCGGTGCTGATGGCGAAGGTATGCACAGCCTACACGGTGGTAAAAGCGGCACGATCACCGTCACCCTGCTTAAAACCTCTCCGGTGAACAAAAAGCTGTCCCTGATGTACAACGCTCAGAGCCAGTCTTCAGCCACCTGGGGCAATAACGTGATCGTCATTCGCAACAAAGCCTCTGGCGATATCACTACTGCCCGCGGGAGCGCATTCCAGAAGCAACCGGATCACGCTAACGCTAAGGTCGGCAATACGGTGTCGTGGGTATTCGACTGCATCAAAATCGACCAGCTGCTGGGGGAGTTTTAACCGATGGAATTTGAAATTAAGGGCGTTAACTACCGCACCGCCAAACTCGACGTTTTCCAGCAACTGAAGGTCAGCCGTAAGCTTCTTCCGGTGCTGGCAGGTCTGGTCAGTGAGTTTTCCACGCTGAAAGCGCAGGCCGCCGCCGGTAACTCCGGCGCCGTGCTGGAAAGCGTGCTGCCGAAAATTGCCGATACGCTGGCGGCATTGCCGGATGACGACGTTAACGCGGTGATTTATCCGTGCCTGGGCGTCGTTTCCCGCCAGCATGAAAAGGGATGGGTGAAAGTCTTCGATCAGGGCGTGCTGATGTTCGACGACATCGACCTGTTCACGATGCTGCAGCTGGTGGCGCGGGTGGTCGCCGACAGCCTGGGAAATTTTTTGAAAGAACTCCCCGCCAGCGAGACGCCCACCCCGCCAGCGGCCTGACGCTTGAGTCCTTACCTGAAGGCGAAAGCTTCCTGATGCGCCCGGTGGAAGCCGGGTATATCCCCTATACCGCACTGAAGGACGGGTCAGTCGACCTGGCTGACATTGCCCGCATGAATGACTGGCTGGACCTCAAAGCCGATAACGACTACCGCATAGCGAAATGGAGAGAGGACAATGAACGCTGATACGCTCAAGGACTTTCTGATCTCGCTTGGGTTCAAAGTCGATGAGGCTGGCGCCAGAAAATTTGATGCCGTGGTTGCCGGGACGACGCTTAAGGCGATTGAGCTTGGTACCAAAGTTGAACTGGCTGCTGCTTCAGTGGTGGCGTTTACCGCCAAAATCGGCAGCAGCCTCGATAACCTGTACTGGGCTTCCCAGCGCACCGGCGCAACGGTGCAGGGCATCAAACAGATAGGGTATGCTGTCAGCCAGATGGGCGGCAGCGTGGACGCCGCCCGCGGCTCCCTCGAAAACCTGTCAAGGTTCGTGCGTAACAACCCCGGCGCCGAAGGATTCCTTAACCGCCTGGGCGTTCAGACCCGCGATGCTAAAGGCAATATGCGGGATATGGCGACGATCTTTACCGGTGTCGGCCAACGGCTCAGCAGCATGCCGTACTACCGTGCTAACCAGTACGCTCAGATGCTGGGAATTGATGAAAATACCCTGATGGCTATGCGTCGCGGTATCGGCCAGTTCAGCGCCGAATATACCGCAATGGCGAAGGCGATCGGCTACAACGCCGACGCGGCTGCCGTCAGCTCAAACAAGTTCATGACGTCGCTGCGTTCGTTCGGCGAAATGGCTGGCATGGCACGGGACAAAATCGGCTCTAACCTGGCCGATGGCCTGGCGGGGTCGCTGGATCGGCTGCGTCGCCAGATTCTGGATAACTTCCCGAAAATCGAAGGGGCAATCACCGCGACGGTTAAGGGCATCCTATGGGCTGGCGAAATGGTGGGGAGAGTAATTTACCGCCTCATTCAGTTGGGACAAAGTATCAGCAGCTGGTGGGATTCTCTCGATCAACAGTCGCAGGAGCTGATAGAGCTGCTGGGTGCGCTGACTGCCGCGTGGTGGCTACTGAACCGCGCAATGCTGGCGTCGCCGATTACGTGGGTTCTCGGTCTTGCGGCCGCGATAGCGTTGCTTTGGGAGGATTACCAAACCTGGAAGGAAGGCGGTAAAAGCCTCATCGACTGGGGGAAATGGAAGCCTGAAGTTGATGCAGCAGTGAAGTTGGTGGGCGACCTGAAGAAAACGGTCACTGATCTGGGAATGGCACTGGCGAAGCTGCTGAATATCGATCCTAAATCGTGGTCTCTGAAATGGGACTTCAGCAACTTTATTACCCAGATGGGCGAATTCAGCAAAATGCTGAGCCTGATTGGTGACCTGCTGAATGCCATCAAAGACGGCCGCTGGTCGGACGCTGCCAGTATCGGTAAAGCGCTGCTCAAACAGGGGAGCGATCAGCCAGATGCATTGCCTGGCGTAACCAGCAGTGCCGTTAATGCTCGGGGTAAGGTCCTCGGTTTCTGGGAGGAGGTAAAATCCCGATTCAGTGACGGCGGCTGGTATCAGCACGAGCAGAAAACTCTTGCCGATCGGAACAATAATCCGGGGAATATTCGACCTGTAGGAGGTGGAGGCTTCCGGAGCTTTGGATCTGCGCTTGAAGGCTGGGCGGCAATGAAAAACCAGCTGATGCGCTACTTCACAGGGAAAACCACCGGCCGCCGCCTGCAAACCATCATGGATATCGTCAGCACCTGGGCGCCCGCGGGAGACAATAACGACCCGCAGCAGTACGCCAGGCAGGTAGCCGGGTGGATGGGCGTATCGCCTACGGCAGCGCTTAACCTGTCCGACCCGAATACGATGGGGGCTCTGATGCAGTCTATGGCCCGCAAGGAGGGCTATTCAAACTGGAATAGCCCACTGGCTCATCAGGCGGCAGGGGCAACGGTGAACCAGAATACTGTTATCAATATCTCTGGCGTGAGCGACCCGCGCGAGGCAGGTAAAATTGTTGCTGATAACCAGAGCAACGTTAGCGCCCGTACGACTCAGCAACTGGCGAGGGGGCCGAGCTGATGGATATTCTCTCTACGCTGTTCCAGCAGCGGACCCGGCGAATTGGCCTGATGATCCCCGACGTGGTGGTTACCGAACGGCATAGCGATGCACTGGAAATAACCGAGCACCCGGTGGAAAGGGCAACCACCGCCGGGACCGGGTTTATCTCCGATCACGCCTATCGCCGACCATCAGAAGTCGTAATGGAGACTGGCTTTGCTGGTGGTGGTTCACTGCTGGATTTCTACGATACCCGCAACATTGGGTTATCGACGCCCCTTAACAGCATGGGGCCAAAGGAAGTTTATGCAGAGCTTCTAAAAATGCAGCGGGAAAGGCAACTACTCGACGTAACCACAGGTAAGCGGCTGTATACCAATATGGTAATTCGCTCCCTCGATGTGACTACCGATCGCGCCAGTGAGAATGTCCTGATGGCGACCATTACGCTAAGGGAGGTCATCACCACTCAGACGCAGACAGTCAGCGTGGCCACAAAGGAAAACATGAAAGAGGGGGCTAATACCTCGGCAGTCCAAAACTCAGGCGTGAAAACTCCAACGCCTAAGGATGAGTCATTACTAAGCCGGGGTGTACGTTTCTTCACCGGAGGTTAAATGTCTGTATCAGAAATCCCGTTGTCACCCGACAACCAGCAGTTCGCGGTTGCGCTGGCGGGTCAGAGCTTTCAAATGGCTATAACCTGGCGGGCGGTGTTCTGGTGTCTGGATATCATGGACAGTGCCGGCGCCGACCTGATTAAGGGCATACCCCTGATCACCGGCGCCGACCTGCTGACGCAGTATCGCTTTCTTGGTCTGGGGTTTTCGCTCTATGTCGTCTGTGATGACCCAGCGAACGACAATCCGACGGAAACAGACCTCGGAATCAAAAGCCATCTTTACGTGGTAACGGAGTAATTATGTCACAAAACTGGATGCGGCATTTCGAGCTGCAACTTATCGATGATAAAGGCGACGGGATTTCGCTGTCAGATTTCAAAGTGACGTTTAACATCCAGAAGATGCCCGCCACCATATTTAATGGTTTTGTGGGTAACTTCAAAATTTACAATCTGGCATCAGAAACCCAGAACCGAATAATGGGAAAGGAATTTACCCGTATAAGGTGCATCGCCGGCTATAACGGCATTGCTGACGAGAGCGGGGAGTATCCCGATAAAAACATCGGAATGATTTTCAATGGCGATATTCGGTTTACTATCACCGGCAAGGAAAACGTAACCGACAGCTGGGTGCTCATTCAGTGTATCGACGGCTGGGAAGGGCATCTGAACGCCAGCGTAAAAACGACTGTAGCGGCTGGCTGGAAGCATGCAGACCTGTTTGACCTCGGAATGCAGACCCTGAGCCCTTACGGCATATCTGAAGGCAGTAGGCCGGACTTTGGCGCGACCGTTTTCCCCCGCGGGCGCACTATCTACCAGAATACCGGACGCCTGATGTACAGCCTGGCGGGTCAGTGCAAAGCCAACTGGTGGTACGAAAACAACCAGGTGCATATCGTTCCTGAAGATAAATATATTCAGGAGGCGATCGTGCTCAACGCCGATACCGGCCTGATTGGCATGCCGCAGCAGACAATGGGCGCCGGCGTCAACGTCCGTTGCCTGATAAACCCGAACATTAAGTTGGGCGGCCTTATCCGGCTGGATCAGGCGTCGGTGTACCGTGTGGCTCTTGGTAACGACCAGATTGGACAGTCGCCAGGGACCCTGGGCGAAAGTACCACAGACGGCAATATCTATGTCGACGGGATGCCAGGTGCGCAGCTAGCCGCAATCAATACCGATGGTGATTACATTGTCGGCAGCATTGACTATACTGGCGATACTCGCGGGCAGCCATGGTATATGGACCTGCTGTGTCTGGCGAAGGGGGCTGCTGAGCTACAATCTGTAAGCACGTTAAATAAGGTGGGATGATGAAAGGCTGGGAATTGTTGCTTGGCGTCACTTTGTTTTATTCCTGCGGTGCATTTTCCGCTACGCAGTGTGGGCCCTTTCTGTTGAAGGGTGAAAGCGATGGGTTGATGCATATCAACGGCCAGGCTCCAGCAACTCAGAAAATGTCATTTTTTAAGCAAAAAAACGATTTCGATAACGTCATGATGCAATGGATGCTTCCTGACGCCAACACTGGCCGCTGGCTCGGTCTCGATTACGTTAAGCGCAACGGCAAAGCCATCCTTAATGTTGAAGTCGTTCGTAAAAATATGGATGATCCCCGGCAATTTTGGACCTATGATTGCAAGCGTATAAAATGATTGTTACATAACGGATTGCGTTTGGTCGGAGGTTATAAATGGCGGTCAGTACAGGGAAGAAAATTGTTTTGGCTGTTATTGTTGTCGTTGGATATTTAATCGGCAACCACTCGAACGATAGTAAAAAGTATGAAGAACTAAAAAACAAGGAGCCATCATCCCTGAGCGAGGATGATAAGTCGTTTATTAAAACGATTGAGGATGGGCGGGCGAAAGCCGAAGCTGAGCGACGCGACTACCAGAAAGAACAGGCAGCCGAGAAGGAAAAGGCAAAACCAAAACCTTTATCGGAAAAAGTTTTGCTGCAAAATGATGTGATATTTACATGCAAAGATATTGCAAGAAATTCTCTCAACTATCCTGATTCTTTTGAAGTTGAAAATACCAATAGCGGTGTAGATAACCAAAATGGAAAGCAAGTCTATTACTTCACTCTTGATTATTCTGGGGTTAATGCTTTCAATGTCCGAGGCTCACACACTATTGAGTGCTATGGGACCATAGGTGACCCATCGCACAGTGTAACTTATAGAACATTCAACTAACCCGCTCTGGCGGGTTTTTTAATGCCTGGAGTAAACCAAATGCCCGTAGCACTAAACTCCCAGCTCGGCAGCAAAGAGCAGGCCGACGCACAGCTGGCGCAGGCGATTATGTCCGCGATGCGCGTATCCATTCCCGGCATCATCCAGTTGTTTGATCCTGACACCGTCACCGCCGTTATTCAGCCCGCGATTAAAGGTGTCGAACATGATGTTTCTGGCGCAGAGGTATCCGTAAACCTGCCGCTGCTGGTGGACGTTCCTGTCGTCTTCCCCCGCGGTGGTGGTTGTACGCTGACATTTCCCGTTAAAGAAGGCGATGAGTGCCTGGTTATCTTTGCCGACCGCTGTATTGATTTCTGGTGGCAGAACGGGGGCATACAGGAGCCAGTAGACGGGCGTATGCATGATTTATCCGATGCGTTCTGTATCGTGGGGCCGCAATCGCAGGCTAAGAAAATCGGCGGCATCAGCACCAGCGCGGTAGAGCTGCGCAGCGATGATGGCTCAGTGAAGCTGGCCCTCAATCCCGCCAGCGGAGCAATCAGCGGTACGGCGCCGGGAGGGTTTAACCTGAACGGCCTTAAGATTTTGCCTGACGGACGCCTGCAGCTGGTGGATGGCTCAATCGTTGATAAGCATACGCATGGTGGCGTTGAATCTGGTGGGAGCAATACAGCTCCGCTGGGAGGGTAGTTACCGCTGGCGAATAAAATTGCCCAGTACGGCAATAAAAAATAACTTCCCGTTATCGGGAAAAACAAAACCCCGACTGTTGCAAGCAGTGCGGGGTTTTTTATGTCCAACGTTACCGTTACTAACGAGGAACCTGTGATTGATTTTAGCAAACTGATACGGGAGTTGCGAGTCATGGGCGAAAAATTACCCAACTGGAAATTCCTTTTGATATGGGCTGTTTTCTTCTTGTTCGGCCTATCAAGCGTGATTAGCGCAGTGCGCTGGTGGTGAGGGATGCGATACCGAAGAGAAGATAACGACGGTGATTACACCTTCGGTCAGGGTGATGATACCTGGCTGGTGAACTCTCCTGAGGCCGTTGCGCAGGCCATTAAAACGCGCTTCCTGCTCTGGTATGGTCAGTGGTTCCTTGATACCACGGAGGGAACGCCCTGGATTCAGTCAGTCCTCGGCAAACAACGACCTGATACCTACAACCTGGCTATCCGCCGGCGAATTCTCGAAACGCAGGGAGTGAGCTCCATCACCGAATTTAACACCGAAGTTGACGGACGTACGCGCCGTGTAACGTTCACAGCAACAGTAGAAACCATCTACGGGACAACCACAGTAACCTCGGAGGCGTAATGTCTTTGGACCTCGACACACTCGGCTTATCGGCAACGGTAACCGCTGAGGGGATTAGTGCGCCCGACTATCAAACTGTTCTGGATACCATCACTGGTTATTTCCAGCAGATTTACGGCAGTGATGCCTATCTGGAACCAGACAGCAAAGACGGCCAGATGGTGGCGCTGGTGGCACTGGCCATTCATGACGCCAATAACACGGCCATCTCTGTTTACCGGTCGTTCTCGCCGGCGACAGCTCTGGGTGACGCGCTGACGAGCAACGTCAAAATTAACGGCATCACCCGGCGTGCAGCGACAAATTCAACTGTCGATCTACTGCTGACCGGTACCGTCGGTACGACCATCACCAACGGCTCAGTACGCGACACAAACAGTGTGGTCTGGAACCTGCCGGCGACCGTAGTAATCGGAACCGACGGAACCGTAGTTGCTACGGCCACCTGTGCGAACTCGGGGGCTGTCGCCGCGGTGGCGGGGTCGGTAAACGGCATCAACACGCCTACGCGCGGATGGGCCTCGGTGACTAACCCGCTGGCGGCCACCGTAGGCGTAGCGGCGGAAACTGACGCCGAACTCCGCGTAAGACAGTCGCAAAGCGTCGCGCTGGCTTCTCTCACGCCGTTTGATGCGGTAGATGGTACGATTGCCAACGTTGAAGGCGTGACGCGTCACAAGCTGTTTGAGAACGACACAGAGACTACTGATGCAAACGGTCTGCCGCCGCATTCGATCTCGGCGATTGTCGAGGGTGGTGATGCAACGGAAATCGCTAACACTATCCGCAGCGTTAAGGGACAGGGCGTATCCACTTACGGCACAACGGCGGTGATAGTCACCGACAAATACGGCAACCCCTACACAATTCGTTTTTCGCGCCCTGTGGATGTGCCAATTTACGTATCAATCACGCTTAAAGCGCTCACCGGTTACAGCTCGCAGGTTGGCGATGAAATCAAAGCGGCGGTCGCGGCATATATCAACTCTCTGGCTATCGGTGACAGCGTGCTGCTAAGCCGCGTTTACTCCCCTGCCAACCTGGGCGTTGTCAGCGGCGGTAACGCGCGTTATTACGACATCATGGAGCTGCTGATAGGGCGCTCTTCCGATGATGTAGCCGCGGCTAATGTGGTGGTTGCGTACGACGAATCGGCATCCTGCAGCGTGGATAACATTGTGCTGGTGGTGACGCCATGAGCAAATACACCGACCTGATAACCAATTACCATGCCGGTAAGCCAAAATTCGTCGACCATGTTGACTTGTCTACCCGGCCGCTGATTGATGTTTCTGCTGCGACTGCCGGACTCATCACGGCCTTTGATGTTGACACCGCCGTGGGCGACCAGCTGGATATTCTCGGGGAATGGATCGGCGTATCCCGCGCGGTAGCGGCGCCTATCACTGGCGTTTTCCTCCAGTGGGATAAAGAGCGAGTGGGCTGGGATCAGGGTATCTGGCTGGGCCCTTATCAGTCCACCGACGCTTTGACGTATCTCAGCGATGACGTGTACCGCGTAGTGCTTAAGGCCCGTATAGGGATAAACAACTGGAACGGTCAGAACGGCACGCTGCCGGATATTCTCGAAACAGCCCTTGAGGGCACCGGAATAAAAATGATTATCCTGGATAACCAGGACATGTCTATATCCGTTTTAATCGTCGTGGATGATGAATATATCATTCCCAATATTGACCGGTTGATATTTGACTCTGCAATTAACCACGGCCCGTTTATACCACTTCCGGAAGGATATGAGCCATCCCGCTACGATATAAACCCGATAGATAAACTTCCTGCTGAATTTGTTTTTGTCATTCGCGCTGGTCTTTTGACGGTAAAAGCTGCCGGGGTGCGAATCAGGGAAACCATTACACCATCCAACGGATATAAATTTTTTGGATTTGACGTCGATAACGATTACATCGCTGGTTTTGATTCCGGCGCATGGGGAGAAACATTCTGATGGCTGAAAATAATTTTAAGCCGTTTGCCGTTGGTGCAGGTGCAAACGTGTCCTCACAGACAGACTGGGAAAATCTGCTTGCATTGTCTACCGGTTTTACCGCGGGGATAGCCCGCTCTGAACAGGTCAACAAAGCGCTGCGGCAGGGTACCGTAATGGCGAGCGTTCTGGGGCAGATAATTCTGGAGCAAACCGCCGAGGATGTCCTGGATAACGGGGACACAGATGCGCTAAAAGTCCAGTTATTATCGGCCCTTGCCTCATTACAAATTGATTCCGTATACCCGGTGGGTGCGGTGTTGTTCTTCGCTCAGAACAAAAACCCCAACGCGCTTTTCCCTGGCACAACCTGGAATTATATCGGAGAAAACAAAACAATCCGACTTGGGCTTCAGGACGGATCGGATGTTCTGGATACGGGGGGCGCGGATACGGTATCTCTTGCCAAGGCAAACTTACCTGCGCAGGCATTGAGTATTACCGGAACTGCATCTTCAGTTGATCTGGGCACAAAAACTACCGACAGCCAGGGTGACCACTCGCACGGCTGGGGTGGCTCAATGCAGAAACAAGGTGGTTCAGATCAGGCGGTGGGCTCTAATGGCGGTACTGATTTTGGCACTACATCAACGGGTGGGGCGCATACCCACAGCGTTGCCTTAGGTTCCCACAGTCATGGTGTTTCCGGTAATACCGAAAACATGGGTAGTGGTACCGCATTAAATATTACCAACTCCTACGTAAAACTAATGGGTTGGTATCGTTCTGCCTGAATATACCTGAGGTAAAATAATGGCTTTATATAAAACGGGTAACCCAGTCCCGTCTTCTGCTATGCCTGACATCTGGGATGATAACCAGGTTCAGGATATTATGATTAATAGCGAAGATTTGGAAGTTGAAACCCGAACCGGGAAAATGCAGCCGACCTGGGCGGGGCTTGTAAAGAAAAATGAAGACGAAATTGAGGAAACCCGCCAGAACCTGATCCCCCTGAGCCGCCAGTATATGACGTTGGCCGCCGCTCAGGATGATATTGCCAATATTCCCGAGGGCAGCACAACGTATGTGCGCAGTGCTGACGGTAGTTCGCTGGCAGACGAGTACATCAACAACGGCGGTACGCTGGAGGCTACCGGGCGTAAAATGCCGTCTCAAGAATACATTGATGAAATAATTCCAGATATAAGTAGCACTCCGCAAAAGGTTCCTTTGTTTTTTGACGATAATAAAAATGTTCCCGTGTGGCTGGAGGGAGGGGAGCTAAACGCAGTCGCACTCTCACCTAATATTCGGGATGTATCAGATACTGACAACTCGAATAAAATTCCACTTTTTGTTGATGACGATGAGAATGTTCCGGTCTGGCTGGAAAAGGGTAAGCTAAATGCATCTGCATTAGATGATGACATCCGGGATGTATCAGATACCGATTACCCTGTAAAAGTACCTTTGTTTGTTGACGATAATAAAAATGTTCCCGTGTGGCTGGAGAATGGAAAGCTTAATGCTGTTGCATTGCACGAGGACCTTTTGAGTGGACTTATGACTGTAGATGAATTCAGTCGCACGCTACTTGAACGAACACTCTATACCAGTGGTTCAACTGCGTGGCAGTTCAGAGCCAAAAAGGCGAAGCTGGATATCGGGATTAGCAGCAAATTAAAAATAGGATTCACAGGAGACTCATGGACAGAGCACAGCACTATCCCGCAGGTATTTGCTGATTATTTTTATGCAAAATACGGTAAGTCAGGAGATGGCTGGATTCAGCTCAATATTGATAACCCTAACCAGTTGAACGGGATAGTGTTAACACGAGATGGTTGGTCTATTTATGATGCATCGACCAACATCAACCCCACGTACCCGACTTCAATGGACGGGCAGTACATTTACGCTACTGGTACCGCAGCAACACTGTCGCTAAGTAATTTTTTCGATACGTCGATTCAGATTTTTTATTACGACGGAACGGGTACATTCCGCTATTCCGTTAACGGGGGGGCACCTGTCGTTGTTACGGGGGCCGGTACAAATAAAATTGTCAGCATCACCATCTCTGGGTTGAACATCTCAACTGCAACCACGCTCAATATCGATTTGACCGGAAATACCGGTACCACTGTAATTTATGGATTTTACGCAGAGGGTACCGGTAATGGCGTGGAGATTGATAAAATGGGTAACGGCGGCATTACTGCACCCCAGTACATCAAGACGTTGAGCTATTTACCTCAGACAGCCTCAGTCGTTGCGCCAGACATTCTGATAATGATTATCGGCACTAACGATTTCCGGACGAATGTGCCGCTGCAGGGATTCAGGGATGGCCTGACATGGTGGCTCAACGCATGGAAAGCGGTTATCCCTGATGCTGCAATTATCATGGTGGCTCCGTCGCAGTCCAATGCCACTGGGACATACCCGCTAACTGATTATCGCGACATCATGCGTGATG
>OJJJ01000024.1_pt1 | contig 154186 bp, 137 predicted proteins | sample 1596311 | NCBI WGS metagenome assembly OJJJ01 (sample SAMEA4350140, study PRJEB24818) | metagenome | biome: human; feature: gut; material: faeces | place: Denmark | collected 2013-09
TTTACTCCGATTGTCGGGGTTCTCATTTTTGATGGTAAGTGGGGACCACAACTGCACATCATTACCATTCTGGTGCTGTGCATGCTTATTGCCGCAGTGTTGGAGTTTGTCCGCGGGTTCAATACCCAGAAGGTTTTCTCAGGTCTGGAAGTGGCCTACCGCGGCATGGCTGATGCCTTTGCTAACGTGGTAATGCTGTTAGTTGCCGCCGGAGTTTTCGCCCAGGGTCTGAGCACTATCGGCTTTATTCAGAGCCTGATCTCGATCGCCACCTCGTTTGGCTCCGCAAGCATTATTCTGATGCTGGTGCTGGTTATTCTGACCATGCTGGCAGCAATGACCACCGGCTCCGGTAATGCCCCGTTCTATGCCTTCGTTGAGATGATCCCAAAACTGGCGCATTCTTCAGGTATTAACCCGGCTTACCTCTCCATCCCAATGCTGCAAGCGTCGAACCTGGGGCGTACGATCTCCCCGGTCTCTGGTGTGGTTGTTGCCGTTGCGGGTATGGCGAAGATTTCACCGTTTGAAGTGGTCAAGCGCACGTCTGTGCCGGTGATGGTCGGGCTACTGATTGTCATTATCGCCACGGAAGTGATGGTACCCGCTACAACTGCCGTGATTGGAGGTTGATAGCGAACAAAATGTAGGCCGGATCAGGCGGTTACGCCGCCATCCGGCATTGCAACCGCACGTTGCCGGATGGCGATGCTAAAGCATCTTGTCCGGCCTACGTCAGAAATCCGCATTTAGCCGCCGTGGTAAATACGCTGCGGCCGCCCAACCTTCCCGTGAATAATCTCCGCAATAATCAAATGCCGGCTGGCACAGTACTCCAGATAACGCCTGGAGGTTGTGCGGCTGATGGTCAACGCCTGTGCAATGGTCTCAGCGGTATGGTGTACCGTCGGATCGGCGAATAATTTCAGCACCGCATTCAGCGTTAGCGCATCAATACCCGTAGGCAAATCCCCTTTTGGTTCACCCCGCGCATAAGCGTTAAACATTTCATCAATTTGCTTTTGACTGGCACTGTCGTTACCCGCCAGCATGCGTCTGCGCTGCTGATAACGCGTCAGCGTCTGCCCCAGTCGCTCGTAGGCAATCGGTTTGACCAGATAATCAAACGCCCCGCCGCGCACCGCCTCCGACACCGTATCCATATCACTGGCAGCCGTAGTAAACACCACGCCGCCAGGGTAGCGTGCCTGAGTCAACTCATGTAGAAGGGTAATGCCCTTACCGTCCGGTAAATAGTTATCCAGAAGAATCAGACCGGGCTTAAAACGCGCGATCATCATCCGCGCCTGCTCCAGGTTCCCCGCCAACCAAATCTGGCTGAAACCGGGTATATGGCGGATATATTCAGCATGCATCTCCGCCAGCAGCGTTTCATCCTCAACGATCAATAGCGTTAATGGTTCCGTCATCGTTTTTTTTCACTTTCGGAAGAAATAGAGAAAATAAAGTGCCGCAGGGGGTGTTATCTTCAAGCGTAATAACCCCATCACAGCGCCTCACATAACTTGCAATCAGATACAAACCGATGCCATGTTCACCTGGTTCATCGGTACGGGTGCTCACACCCTGTTCAAATATTTTTTCACGTAACGCTTCCGGTACGCCGCACCCTTGGTCGGCAACTTCAATGATGACCTCTTCCCCTTCATCACTCAGAAACAGTTCAACAACCTTATTCCCTTGTTGGGTACGTAAGCTGGCCTCAAATGCATTATCAAGCAGATTGCCAACAATTGCTGCAAACTCTGTGCTATCCAGCCCTTCGGGAAGTTGATGAAGTTGACTTCCGGGAACAATCGTCATTTTGAGCCCCAATTCCCGCGCACGCTGGACTTTACCAAACAGCAGACCGGCAACCTGGCGATCGGCAAAGGCACCGCGCAGGTCATCAATCAGCTGCTGCTGGGCCTGGGATTCCCCCTGCACCATCTCAAGCACGCGATCGTATTCTTTCATTTGCAGCAGGCCGTTAATCGTCGACATCCAGTTCAGATGTTCATGACGCAGCGTTCTCAGGCTCTCAACATATTGTTTGATTTGTGTCAGTTGGGCATTGAGGGTGGCTATTTCATCTTTGCTACGAAAACTGATAATCGCCCCGAGTAATTCATCGCCGGAACGGATAGCCTCACGGTTGGCGATAACGCTTAGCCCGTTAAAATTCACCATCGCATCCTGACGTTGCTCCGCAATCTGCTGCGTAAAAAAGTCCGACGGATTAACAACCTCATCAATGGGTTTCCCCAACCACTGCCGCCCTGGCGACGGAAGCCCCAGCATTTTTCGCGCACTGCGATTGATAGCAGTTATGCACCCGTCCAGGTCAACGGCAATCAAGCCTTCGTATACCGAGCTAAATAACGCGTCCTGTTGGCGCACCACGCGGGCAATTTGTTTGGGCTCCATTCCCAACATCTGGCGGCGAATATGGGCGGCAAAAAACCAGGAGAGTAGCATCAGTAACAACAGCAGCAGAAGAAACACACCCGCCATCGGCAGTAAAAAATCCGATCGCCAACTGTCGATTTTACTGATCAGATAACCTATCGAAACCACGCCAATAATCTTGCCATCATCATCAAAAATGGGCGTTTTAGCGCGCATTGCCAACCCAATAGATCCCGTCCCGGTAATAAAGTAGCTTTCCCCATTTGCCAACGCACCGGGCTTGGTGAACTGCATTGGGTAGCCAATTTTTTGCGGATTCGGATGGTAGAGACGAATAGAGTTCTCATCACCGATCACCACATAATCGAAATCAGTCCCGCTCTGAAGCTTGTCGGCAATGGTCGCCAGACGCGTGTAATCGCGATGCTTCACCGCAGTGATGATACTGTCGTTAGAGGCGATGATTTTCGCCTGGTTCATTGCCATATCACGGACGTGCGTTGTCAGGTAGTCTTCAAAACTGGCGGTGAAGTATTTCGCCAGCGCGGCGATGATAAAAATGGAAACGACCAGGATCAGCAGGAAAATACGCAATGGAAACGCCAGTCTGCGGAAAAAAGAAAACCGTGTTTTATTTTTATGTTGTGACATTATTTTTCCTCAACGACGTTAACCGCAACTTATTTTTTTGTATTTGTAATGAAAATGTTTTATTTACAAGTCACGGCATAAAATAGGATCGTTACAGATTCCCCACCTTAAATCAATTAAACAAATTAAAACCACGCGCTATTTCAGAGTTAAATTAATTAAAAAACTTAAAACCATAAAACACATAAAAACCTTCTAACGTATTGTGAAATAAATCAAAATTTACCTCTAAAATACCCCTTACGATGTATGCAGTAGGGAAAAAAAGAAATACTCCGTAATAAAAAAACCTTCCCTTCATTTGCAAACAAAACGTTATCAGGTTGCTAAGCCTGGCAACAAAACCTAAAAGCCAGTAACAAATATACCATCAGGACACTTTTTATTATGTTCGGTAATAATATATTCTCGCACGTGAAGCGCTCAGAAAATAAAAAGATGGCGGCTATCGCTCAATTTCTGAAAGAGAATGATTTGAGCGTGGATACGACCGTTGAAATATTTATCACCGTCACCCGTGATGACCGCCTGATTGCCTGCGGCGGTATTGCCGGAAATATCATTAAATGCGTGGCTATCAGCAAAACCGTGCGCGGCGAAGGCTTAGCCCTGACGCTCGCCACTGAGCTGATCAATCTCGCGTATGAGCGTCACTGTACGCATCTCTTCATTTATACCAAAACCGAATACGAAGCGCTGTTTAAGCAGTGTGGCTTCTCTACGCTGACCAGCGTACCGGGCATTATGGTGCTGATGGAAAACAGCACCACGCGTCTGAAGCGTTACGCCGAATCGCTGACCAAACAGCGTCGCGAAGGAAAAAAAATTGGCTGTATCGTCATGAACGCCAACCCTTTTACCAACGGCCATCGTTTTCTGATCCAGCAGGCGGCCGCACAGTGCGACTGGCTACATCTGTTTCTGGTAAAAGAAGACACCTCACGCTTTCCGTATGAAGACCGTCTGGATCTGGTGCTTAAGGGAACAAAAGATATTCCGCATTTAACCGTGCATCGCGGATCGGAATACATCATTTCTCGCGCCACGTTCCCGTGCTACTTCATTAAAGAGCAGAGCGTCATTAACCACTGCTACACCGAAATAGACCTGAAAATCTTCCGCCAGTATCTGGCCCCGGCACTTGGCGTCACGCACCGCTTCGTCGGTACCGAACCGTATTGCACCGTCACCTCCCAGTACAACAACGACATGCGCTACTGGCTGGAGACCCCAACGCTCCCCGCCCCACCGATTGAACTGGTGGAAATTGAGCGGCTGTGCTTCCAGGAGATGCCGATTTCCGCCTCCTGGGTACGCAAGCTGCTGGTTAAAAAAGATCTCACGGCTATCGCCCCTCTGGTTCCTGAAGCCACGTTGCACTACTTGCAAAACATGCTTGAGAGAACCTCGCCAGGCGCGGTAGTCCGCCAAAATACCCCCGCATTAGCAACAGGTGAAAAATGAAAATAAAGCAGGCAGCCGTCGCAGGCACTCTCGAGTCTGGTGATGTGATGATTCGCATCGCCCCGCTCGATACGCAGGATATCGACCTGCAGGTTAACAGTAGCGTTGAAAAACAATTTGGTGATGCCATTCGCACCACCATCCTCGACGTTCTGTCCCGCTACAACGTACGCGGCGTGCAATTAAATGTTGATGATAAAGGCGCACTGGACTGCATTTTACGTGCGCGACTGGAAGCATTACTGGCCCGCGCCAGCGGCATTCCGGCACTGCCTTGGGAGGATTGCCAGTGATTTCTGAATCTTTGCAACAACGTAAATCCCGCACACGCCGTAGCATGTTGTTCGTACCGGGCGCCAATGCCGCAATGATCAGCAACTCGTTTATCTACCCGGCAGATGCGCTGATGTTCGACCTGGAAGACTCCGTCGCACTGCGCGAGAAAGATACCGCGCGTCGTCTGGTGTACCACGCGCTGCAGCACCCGCTGTATCACGACGTTGAAACCATTGTTCGCGTAAATGCCCTCGATTCTGAATGGGGTATCAATGACCTCGAAGCGGTCGTTCGCGGTGGCGCTGACATCGTGCGTTTACCTAAAACCGATACTGCGCAGGATGTTATCGACATCGAAAGCGAAATTCTGCGTATCGAAAACGCCTGCGGTCGCGAACCCGGCAGCACCGGTCTGCTCGCGGCTATTGAATCACCGCTGGGCATCACCCGCGCCGTTGAAATCGCTCACGCCTCTGAACGTCTAATCGGTATTGCACTGGGTGCAGAAGATTACGTGCGTAATCTGCGCACCGAACGTTCGCCGGAAGGCACCGAACTGCTGTTTGCCCGCTGCTCTATTTTGCAGGCGGCACGCTCTGCGGGCATTCAGGCATTTGACACCGTGTATTCCGATGCCAATAACGAAGCCGGTTTCCTGCATGAAGCCGCACACATCAAGCAGTTGGGTTTTGACGGTAAATCGCTCATCAACCCGCGCCAGATCGAACTCCTGCACAACCTGTATGCGCCAACGCGCAAAGAACTGGCGCACGCCCGTCTGGTTGTAGAAGCCGCTGAAGCCGCCGCTCGCGAAGGCCGTGGCGTTGTCTCCCTGAACGGCAAGATGGTCGACAGCCCGGTTATCGAGCGCGCCCTTCTGGTTATCTCCCGTGCAGAACTTTCCGGCATTCGCGAAGAATAAGGCAAAAAAATGACGCAGAAAATCGAACAGTCTCAACGACAGGATCGCGTGGCGACCTGGAGCCGTCATGCTGAAAGCGACCTTTCCGCTTTCCACAGCAGCGCAAAAGTCGCGTTACAGGCGCAAAAACCCCGCGACAAAAAACTGTGCGCTAACCTGGAAGACGCTATTCGCCGTTCAGGTTTACAGGATGGAATGACCATCTCTTTCCACCACGCTTTCCGCGGTGGCGACCTGACCATTAACCTGGTGATGGATACCATTGCCGCCATGGGCTTTAAAAACCTGACGCTGGCGTCCAGCTCCCTGAGCGACTGTCACGCTCCGCTGGTGGAACACATTCGTCAGGGCGTCGTCAGCCGCATTTATACTTCCGGTCTGCGTGGTCCGCTGGCGGAAGAGATCTCCCGCGGTTTACTGGCTGAACCTGTGCAGGTCCACTCTCACGGCGGTCGCGTACACCTGGTACAAAGCGGTGAGTTAAGCATTGACGTAGCCTTCCTCGGCGTACCGTCCTGCGACCAATTTGGTAATGCTAACGGCTACACCGGTAAAGCCTGCTGTGGCTCACTCGGCTACGCCCGCGTTGATGCTGAAAACGCTAAACAAGTGGTCCTGCTGACTGAACAACTGCTGAGCTACCCGCATAATCCGGCCAGTATCACCCAGGATCAGGTGGATCTGATCGTGCAGATCGAGCAGGTCGGTGATGCGGACAAAATTGGCGCCGATGCAACCCGCATGACGACCAACCCGCGTGAGCTGCTGATCGCCCGCAGCGCGGCAGAGGTGATTGCCAACTCCGGCTACTTCAATGAGGGCTTCTCTTTGCAGACCGGTACCGGTGGCGCCTCGCTGGCCGTAACCCGCTTCCTGGAAGACAAAATGCGCAGCCGCGACATCCGCGCCGACTTCGCACTGGGCGGCATCACTGCCACCATCGTTGACCTGCATGAAAAAGGGTTAATCCGCAAACTGCTGGATGTACAGAGCTTCGACAGTGCCGCCGCAAAATCCCTGGCCCGCAATCCAAACCATATTGAGATCAGCGCTAACCAGTACGCTAACTGGGGTTCGAAAGGCGCATCGGTTGACCGTCTGGATGTCGTAGTGCTGAGCGCACTGGAAGTGGATACAAACTTCAACGTCAACGTGCTGACCGGCTCCGACGGTGTGCTGCGCGGCGCATCCGGTGGCCACTGCGATACCGCTGTCGGTGCTGCGCTGTCGATTATCGTCGCCCCATTGGTTCGCGGTCGCATCCCGACGCTGGTTGATAACGTGCTGACCTGCGTCACCCCTGGCTCCAGCATTGACATCCTGGTCACTGACCACGGTATCGCCGTCAACCCTGCACGTCCTGAACTGGCTGAACGTTTGCAGGAAGCGGGGATGAAAGTGGTCTCCATCGACTGGCTGCGCGAGCGTGCACAGCAGCTTACCGGTCAGCCACGCGCCATCGAATTCACCGACCGGGTAATTGCCGTTGTGCGTTACCGCGACGGTTCAGTGATTGACGTTGTGCATCAGGTGAAGGAATAAGCCATGCACCTGCTCCCTGAACATGCCACCTGCCACGCGGTTTCTATTCCCGAGCTGCTCGCCAGCCGCGATGAGAGACAAGCACGGCAGCATGCCTGGCTCACCCGCCACTGCGCGCCACTGGTCTCTTTTACCGTGGTCGCGCCGGGTCCGATTAAAGACAGCGAACTCACTCGTCGCATTTTTAATCACGGTATCACTGCCTTGCTCACGCTGGCGGAAAAATCGGGCTGGATAGTCAGGGAGCAATCTGCACGGGTTTCTGCCAGCGGGCCGGAAGGTCTGTTGTCTATAGAGGCCCCGGCACACGACCTCAAGCTCACCACCATAGAGCTTGAGCATTCACACCCGCTGGGACGGTTATGGGACCTCGATGTCCTGACTCCGGAAGGGGAAATCCTGTCTCGCCGTCATTTCGCGCTCCCTGCCCGCCGCTGTCTGCTGTGCGAGCAAAGCGCTGCCGACTGCGCGCGGGGTAAAACCCACACGCTTTCCGAGTTACTTATTCGCATGGAGGAACTGCTGCATGATGCCGATTCCCGCAACATCGACTAAATCCGCCGTTCTTCCTCAGGATTTACCAGAAGCGTACGCGACGCTCGCGTGGCGTGCCATGCTGACGGAAGTCAACCTGTCTCCCAAACCCGGTCTGGTAGATCGCATTAACAACGGCGCGCACAAAGACATGGCGCTGGATGACTTTCACCGCAGCGCCGAGGCGATTCACGCCTGGCTGCCGCGTTTCGTCGAATACGGGGCCTTCAGCGCGCAACTGGTGCCTGAAGATGTGCTGATAGGACTGCGTCCGGTGGGAATGGCCTGCGAGGCCGGGATGTTTCACGCCACCGCCGGGGTGAACACCCATAAAGGCAGTATCTTTTCGCTGGGGTTGTTGTGTGCCGCCATTGGTCGCCTGCACCAGCTCCGCCAGACCGTTACACCTGAAACCATTTGCTCTACGGCGGCAACCTTTTGCCGCGGCCTGACCGAGCGCGAACTGCGCCAGAACAATCAACAACTCACGGCTGGCCAACGTCTGTATCAACAACTGGGATTAACCGGGGCTCGCGGTGAAGCTGAAGCGGGCTATCCATTAGTGATCCACCACGCTTTACCGCACTACCGCGCGTTGCTGTCTCAGGGTCGCGATCCTGAACTGGCGTTACTCGACACATTATTGCTGCTGATGTCTATCAATGGCGACACCAACGTAGCTTCCCGCGGTGGCGCTGAGGGTCTGCGCTGGTTACAGCAGCAATCTGCCACATTATTGCAGCAAGGGGGAATTCGCACCCCCGCCGATCTCCATTACCTGCACCAGTTCGACCAACAGTGCATTGAACGCAACCTCAGTCCTGGGGGCTGTGCCGATCTGCTGATTGTCACCTGGTTCTTAGCTCAGATTTCACAAGTTCATCATTATCACCATTAAAGATCCTTTCCGGAGAATCATTCATGTCTTTATCAAAAGATAGTATATGGAAGTTACTGGCCCCGCTGGTCGTCATGGGTGTCATGTTTCTCATCCCCGTCCCTGATGGAATGCCCCCGCAGGCCTGGCACTACTTTGCCGTGTTTGTGGCCATGATTGTCGGTATGATCCTCGAGCCTATCCCGGCAACAGCGATCAGCTTTATCGCCGTGACAATTTGCGTTATCGGCAGTAACTACCTGCTGTTTGATGCCACAGAACTGGCAGACCCCACCTTTCACGCCGGTAAACAGGCGCTGAAGTGGGGTCTGGCAGGCTTCTCCAGCACCACCGTGTGGTTAGTGTTCGGTGCGTTTATTTTCGCGCTGGGTTATGAAGTTACCGGTCTGGGTCGTCGTATCGCGCTGTTCCTGGTGAAGTTCATGGGGAAACGTACTCTGACGCTGGGCTATGCGATTGTTATTATCGACATCCTGCTGGCGCCATTTACGCCGTCGAACACCGCGCGTACCGGTGGTACCGTTTTCCCGGTTATCAAGAACCTGCCGCCGCTGTTTAAATCATTCCCGAACGATCCGTCAGCTCGCCGTATCGGCGGTTATCTGATGTGGATGATGGTGATCAGTACCAGCCTGAGCTCCTCCATGTTCGTTACCGGCGCTGCGCCTAACGTGCTGGGTCTGGAATTCGTTAACAAAATTGCCGGCATTCAAATCAGCTGGTTGCAGTGGTTCCTCAGCTTCCTGCCGGTCGGTATTATTTTGCTGATCGTTGCGCCGTGGCTGTCTTACGTGCTGTACAAACCGGAAGTCACCCACAGTGCTGAAGTTGCCGCATGGGCCGGCGATGAACTGAAAACTATGGGTAAACTGACCCGTAAAGAGATGACGCTGATCGGTCTGGTACTGCTCAGCCTGGGCCTGTGGGTATTTGGCGGCAAGCTGATTGACGCTACCGCAGTGGGTCTGCTGGCGGTTTCTCTGATGTTGGCTCTGCACGTAGTACCGTGGAAAGACATTACCCGCTATAACAGCGCATGGAACACCCTGGTCAACCTGGCCACCCTGGTGGTGATGGCCAACGGCTTAACCCGTTCCGGCTTTATCGACTGGTTCGCTAACACCATGAGCTCACACCTGGAAGGCTTCTCGCCTAACGCGACCGTGATCGTGCTGGTGCTGGTGTTCTACTTTGCTCACTACCTGTTTGCCAGCCTGTCTGCGCACACCGCGACCATGCTGCCGGTGATTCTGGCGGTCGGTAAAGGCATACCGGGCGTGCCAATGGAGCATCTGTGTATTCTGCTGGTGCTGTCCATCGGTATCATGGGCTGTCTGACTCCGTATGCCACCGGCCCTGGCGTGATCATCTACGGCTGTGGTTATGTGAAATCCAAAGACTACTGGCGTTTGGGTGCTATCTTCGGTGTCATCTACATCTCAATGCTTCTGCTGGTCGGCTGGCCGATTCTGGCAATGTGGAGCTAATCCGCGCGCTTTACGCATAGTCAAAACGCATAGCTAAAATGATGCCGCTCAGCTAAACCTGAGCGGCATTTTTTATGATTTAATAGATGACATTCAGAAATTATATAAGTATCCGAATTCATCATGACATCGACATGGCGTTATTGCTCTTTGCTGGTGGCACTTCTGCTGCCGGTTTCTGCCGCCCAGGCCGAACAACTTCAGGCAAAACAGTACGGCGACTTTGATCGCTATGTGCTGGCGCTCTCCTGGCAAACCGGTTTTTGTCAGAGCCAACACGAACGTAATCGTCAGGAACCCGACGAATGCCGCCTGCAAAAAGAAACCGCAAATAAAGCGGATTTCCTGACCGTCCACGGTCTGTGGCCTGGCCTGCCAAAATCGATTGCTGCCCGCGGCGTAGATAATCGTCGGTGGATGCGCTTTGGCTGCGCCACACGCCCTATACCAAACCTGCCGGAGGCTCGTGCCAGTCGCAAATGCGCCGCGCCAGAAACAGGGCTTTCGCTGGAAAGCGCCGCAAAACTGAGCGCTGTGATGCCCGGCGCTGGCGGAACATCGTGTCTCGAACGTTACGAATATGCCAAGCACGGCGCCTGTTTTGGTTTCGATCCTGACGCGTACTTTGGCACTATGGTGCGAATGAATAGCGAGATAAAAAATACCGAACTCGGCAAATTTATTGCCGACAATTATGGAAAAACCGTCAGCCGCAACGCATTTGACGCCGCCGTCGCGAAAACCTGGGGTAAAGAAAGCGTGAAGGCAGTGAAGTTAAGCTGTCACGGTAATCCGGCCTACCTGACTGAAATCCAGTTTACGCTCAAGGCAGCCACCATTAATGCCCCGCTTTCTGCAGCATCGTTCCTACCGCAAGCGCATCCTGGAAACTGCGGCAAGCAGTTTATCCTCGACAAAGTCGGTTATTGATCGCCTGAATGTGAACTAAATCACTTCAAACCTGGGGTAAGTCTCAGTATCATCGTAAAAGCTAAACCCTTGCCGCCTGACGGTGAGGGTTTTCTTTTGGGATTATTTACCTGCGCACCCGCAGTATCGACGACATGGAGTAATAAATGTCCAGACCAACTATCATCATTAACGACCTCGATGCTGAGCGCATTGACCGCCTGTTGGAGCAACCTGCGTTTGCGGGTTTACCGATTGCTGACGCCTTAAACGCCGAGCTGGATCGCGCCCAAATGTGTTCTCCAGAAACCATGCCGCACGATGTCGTCACCATGAACAGCCGCGTGAAATTCCGCAATCTGAGCGATGGTGAAGTCCGAGTGCGTACCCTGGTGTATCCAGCCACGATGACCGACAGCAGTACTCAACTGTCGGTGATGGCCCCGGTAGGTGCTGCCCTTCTGGGTCTGCGCGTTGGCGACACGATCCACTGGGAACTGCCAGGTGGTACCTCAACCCATCTCGAAGTCATCGAACTTGAGTACCAGCCTGAAGCTGCGGGCGACTACCTGCGCTAACTCTGTTATAGCAAAGCCACTCGCTTTATCTTACAGGGGATGCTTACGCATCCTCTTTCCGATGATATCCCCGCCCCTCATTGACATTATTGCTGCTTTCCCTTTCCTGCTCGCAAAACATAAATCTGTGTCGTGACTGACAGAATCATTTTTAATACTATGCTGTTATGTGTTCATGTAATGACAAGGAGAATGTTTATGTACAACACAATCATAATGCCTGTTGATGTATTCGAAATGGAACTGAGCGACAAGGCTGTTCGCCATGCAGAATTTCTGGCACAGGAAAATGGGATTATCCATCTTCTGCATGTGCTTCCTGGCTCCGCCAGCCTGAGCCTGCATCGTTTTGCTGCTGACGTTCGCCGTTTTGAGGAACATCTGCAGCACGAAGCGGAAACCCGCCTGCAAACGATGGTCGGTCACTTCAGTATTGATCCTTCTCGCATCAAACAGCACGTTCGCTTTGGTAGCGTACGTGATGTAGTCAACGAGTTGGGCGAGGAACTGAACGCCGATGTGGTGGTCATTGGATCGCGCAACCCATCAATCAGCACCCATCTGCTGGGTTCTAACGCCTCCAGCGTAGTCCGCCACGCCACCCTGCCGGTGCTGGTCGTTCGTTAAAAAAAGGGGCTACCTTTCGGTAGCCCCTTTTTATTCCGCATCGATGTTATTTCATCGAATCGGTAAGCCTGAAACGCGTTTGCGACCTCAGGCATTTTCCTTCTTTTGCAGGTGAGTCTTACTTTCTTATTGTACGGTAGAGCGAATCAGGTAATCAAAGGCGCTCAGTGAGGCTTTTGCACCTTCGCCGGTAGCTATGATTATCTGTTTGTACGGCACGGTGGTGCAGTCACCCGCAGCGAAAACCCCTTTCACGCTGGTTTCACATTTGGCATCAATAATGATTTCGCCCATGCGATTACGCTCAACGGCACCTTCCAGCCAGTTGGTGTTTGGCAGCAGGCCAATCTGCACAAAAATACCCGCCAGTTCCACATTGTGGACGTCGCCGCTGACGCGATCGCGGTATTCCAGACCGGTCACCTTGCTACCGTCACCCTTCACTTCAGTAGTTTGCGCATTCAGAATAATGTCGACGTTTTTCAGGCTACGCACTTTATTTTGCAGAACCTGATCAGCCTTCATTTCCGGCGCAAACTCAAGCAACGTCACATGTTCAACGATACCGGCCAGATCGATAGCCGCTTCAACGCCCGAGTTACCGCCGCCAATCACCGCCACGCGTTTGCCTTTAAACAGTGGGCCATCACAGTGCGGGCAATAGGTTACGCCTTTGGTCCGATACTTATCTTCGCCCGGTACGTTCATGTTGCGCCATTTGGCACCGGTGGCAATAATAATGCTGCGTGCCTTTAGCAACGCGCCGGAGGCCGTTTCAATCTGGTGCAAGCCGCCTTCCTGCGCAGCAGGAACCAGCTTGCTGGCGCTCTGGCTATCAATCACATCAACATCATAGTCATCAACGTGTGCTTTCAGTGCGCCTGCCAGTTTTTGACCTTCGGTTTTCGGCACCGAAATATAGTTTTCGATATCAACGGTATCCAGCACCTGACCGCCAAAGCGTTCACCCATCAGGCCGGTACGAATACCTTTACGCGCGGAATACACTGCCGCCGCCGCCCCTGCAGGCCCCGAACCGACGATCAGCACATCATAGGCATCACGTTTATTCAGCTCTTCTGCCGCGCGCTTCTCAGCGCCGGTATCGACTTTAGCGACGATTTCCGTCAGCGTCATTCGCCCCTGACCAAACTCTTTGCCGTTCATATACACGGCCGGAACACCCATCACGTTGCGATCGGTAATCTCATTTTGGAAAGTACCGCCATCAATCGCCGTATGCTTGATACGCGGATTCAGCACCGACATCAGGTTCAGCGCCTGTACCACGTCCGGACAGTTGTGGCAGGACAGTGAATAATAGGTTTCAAACTCAAAATCGCCATCGAGATCGCGGATCTGTTCCAGCAGAGACTGCGCTTCTTTTGACGGATGACCGCCGGTCCACAGCAGCGCCAGAACCAGAGACGTAAACTCGTGGCCCAGCGGGGACCCGGCAAAACGCGGCCCCTGATGAGAACCTGGATTGGTGATCAAAAACGATGGTTTACGTACCGCCAGCGTGTTGTCCTCTTTAAAGGTCACTTTCTCTGACAGTTCAGCAATTTCAGCCAGCAGTTCCTTGATTTCTGCCGATTTCGCGCTGTCATCCAGCGTAGCAATCAGCTCAACAGGTTTGGTCAGTTTCTCAAGGTAAGCCCTGAGCTGGGTTTTCATATTTGTGTCGAGCATTGTTCTTCCCTCTCTGAAAACATCATCATGCAAGCCGATTTCACGGGACTGCATCAATGCAACTTGCGTCATGATGCTGGAATAAAATGGGCGCGCCTGCGCCCATGACTGACGTCATTTCCTAAGTATTTCGCGTCAGAGCAAGGCGGCTAGCCTGATAATCCCCGGGAGCTTACAGAAGTAAGTGACCGGGGTAAGCAGGTGACGCCAACACGGCTATGACGTGAAAGACGACGGAAATTTAGATTTTACCGACCAGGTCCAGGGATGGCGCTAATGTAGCTTCACCCTCTTTCCACTTCGCCGGGCACACTTCGCCAGGGTGAGAAGCGACATACTGCGCGGCTTTAATTTTACGCAGCAGGTCAGACGCATCGCGGCCGATACCTTCAGCGGTAACTTCGATCGCCTGGATGATACCCTGCGGGTCAACAACGAACGTTGCGCGGTCAGCCAGACCTTCATCTTCACGCATGTTGTCGAAGTTACGGGTCAGGGAGCCAGTCGGGTCACCGATCATCGCGTATTTGATTTTGGCGATGGTGTCAGAGCTGCTGTGCCAGGCTTTATGCGTAAAGTGGGTATCGGTAGAGACAGAGTAAACGTCTACGCCCAGCTTCTGCAGTTCTTCGTAATGGTCTGCCACGTCGCCGAGTTCAGTCGGGCATACGAACGTAAAATCAGCCGGGTAGAAGAAGAAAACACTCCAACGACCTTCGATATCTTTCTCGGTAACTTCGATGAACTCACCGTTTTTGAACGCCTGGTTTTTGAAAGGTTTAATTTTGGTATTAATCAAAGACATCTGTACTTCCTCCGTGTTTTCGTTGAGGGATAAGTTAACGAAAATCTTTCATCAGGGCTAATGCGTTTCCTTTATCAAATCAATAAGCGTTAACTAACAACCGACTCAACAAAATGTTGTGAAACCGTAGCAAAAAGTAAAAAGGCCCCCTTTGCAGGGAGCCCATTACCCGAGTTACCCGCAGATAACTTCAGTGCCAGCGGACTGGCTAAGTGTTGCGCTCTACATTACCTTAACAAAGGTTGTAACAGCGATTGGGATTACATCACCCCACTCAAGAAAGGGCAATCGACAGACCGTCGGTCTTACCTATGGCTGTGATAGGTTTTGCAATTCAGCCCCCTTTCCTTTTGATTTTATAAGGAAAATCAATGTTTAAACGTACATTACTCTTCGCTTTGCTCCCTGCCGTCGTGCACGCCGAAGAACTCCCTGCCCCGGTAAAAGCCATCGAAAAACAGGGCATTACCATCCTCAAGCCGTTTGACGCGCCAGCGGGAATGAAAGGTTACCTGGGAAAATACCAGGATATGGGAGTGACTATCTATGTCACGCCTGACGGGAAACACGCCATTTCCGGCTACATGTATAATGAAAAAGGCGAAAACCTCAGTAATACATTGATAGAAAAAGAAATCTATGCACCTGCAGGCCGTGAAATGTGGCAGCGCATGGAAAAAGCGTCGTGGATTCTGGACGGAAAAAAAGACGCGCCGATAATTGTCTATGTTTTCGCCGATCCCTTCTGCCCGTATTGCAAACAATTTTGGCAACAGGCACGTCCATGGGTTGATTCAGGAAAAGTACAACTCCGGACATTGTTGGTCGGCGTAATCAAGCCCGAGAGTCCGGCAACCGCCGCAGCAATTCTGGCCAGCAAAGATCCGGCTAAAACATGGCATGACTATGAGGCCTCTGGCGGTAAACTCACGCTGAAAATGCCAGAGACGCCCCCTTCCGAGCAGCTGAAGGTATTGAATATCAACCAAAAATTGATGGATGACTTGGGCGCTAACGTCACGCCGGCAATCTACTACATGAACAAAGACAACACATTACAACAGGCCGTCGGGCTGCCAGATAAGGAAAAACTGGACATGATAATGGGTAATAACTAAAACTAATATTATGAGTGATTGTTATCGTTCTCATTTCAATCACTCATGATGCATTTTCTACTCGTCAAATTAATACTGACTGTGATACTTTAGTTTAAGTTAACTATTCATTAAGCGTATAAAAGATTCTTAAAAGAAATAATTTGCAATTCAAATATATAAAAATGAAATATTTCCACATAAAATAACAATGAGAATATACATATGGCTAACCTCTATGACCTTAAAAAATTCGATCTCAACCTATTGGTTATTTTTGAGTGCATTTATCAACATTTGAGTATCAGTAAGGCTGCCGAAACACTGTATATCACTCCCTCAGCCGTAAGTCAGTCATTGCAGCGATTACGCACCCAGTTTAATGACCCTCTTTTTATTCGTTCTGGTAAGGGGATCACCCCAACCGTAACCGGGGTTAATCTGCACCATCATCTTGAGCAGAATTTAAATAATCTGGAACAAACGATAAACATCATGCATAGTTCCAGCCTGAAAAAGAAGTTTGTTATTTATAGTCCACAACTTGCAACCAGCTTAAATATAAAAGAACTGATTCATCTCCTCAGAGAAGACTCTGATATCGAAATTGAACATCATGATATATTAATGACTGCAGAAACGGCTGAAAGTATATTAGCCTATCGGAAAGCCGATTTGGTCGCCACGATCGCACCTGTGCATAATCGTTCCATAATCTGTACTCCGTTCAAAACCATTGAAAATATATTGGTTTGCAGTGGTGATCACCCTAGAGTAAATAATTCAAGCACACTTAAGCAAATACTGGAAGAACAGTTTACGCTTTTTATATCTGAAGAACAGGGTATAAAAGAACATCGGTCAAAAATCAGCGAGATCTTGGTCAACCGCAATATAGGTTTTAGTAGCAACTCTCTGGTATCAATCATCAACGTCATTGCCAGTACAGATATTATTGGCGCCATCCCCAAGGTAATTTTTGAGTCCTATGCTCATATTTTCAACCTAAAAGAGATCGACATTGGTATTAAACTGCCATCTGCTGAACTCTTTTTAATGTATAATCGAGCTTCTCTTAACAACAGCAGCTTTGCCGAATATATAAAAAGGATAACATCAGATAACGTATGACTTGATATTATTTAATGGCAACAAAACACATTCACAATATGAATGAAAAACAATAAATAAGCACGTGCGTAAATAATTAAAGATCACTTACATGTAAACTGGTATATCTTATTACAACCATCTATTATGCATATAAATAATAAAAATCTGGCCTAACCTAAATATGTCTATTTATAAAATACCGCTAAGTCAAGATGTGCTTGAAGCCGCTCAGCAACGCATCGCGTGGACGCTGGAAACGCTACCGCGCATTTGTGTTTCATTATCAGGTGGCAAGGATTCAGGGGTGATGTTGCATCTGACGGCCACACTGGCTCGTCAGATGAATAAAAAAATTCACGTATTATTTATCGACTGGGAGGCCCAGTTTTCCTGCACTATCGACTATGTGCAGGCATTGCGCGAACATTACTCCGACGTTATTGAACGGTTTTATTGGGTCGCCTTGCCGTTAACCACGCAAAATTCACTCTCTCAATTTCAGCCGGAATGGCAGTGCTGGGAGCCGAATACGCAATGGGTTCGCCAACCGCCAGCAGATGCCATTACCGATCCCGAGTTCTTCCATTTCTATCGGACCGGAATGACCTTTGAACAATTCGTTCGCGAGTTCGCTGACTGGTTTTCAGAAAAGCGGCCGGCCGCAATGCTGGTCGGGATCCGTGCCGACGAGTCCTATAACCGTTTTGTCGCGATTGCCAATTCGCATAAACAGCGATTTGGCGATGATAAACCCTGGACCACCGCCGCGCCTGGGGGACATACCTGGTACATTTATCCCATCTATGATTGGAAAACGGCCGATATCTGGACCTGGTTTGCTAAAACCAATATGGCATGCAACCCCTTGTATAACCTGATGTACCAGGCCGGTGTCCCGACGCGATACATGCGCATTTGCGAGCCCTTTGGCCCGGAACAACGCCAGGGCCTTTGGCTCTATCACGTTATTGAACCGCAGCGATGGGCAGCCATGTGCGCCCGCGTGAGCGGCGTTAAAAGTGGGGGTATTTATGCCGGTCATGACAACCATTTTTACGGACACCGGAAAATATTAAAACCGGAACATTTAAGCTGGCAAGAATACGCCATGCTGCTACTAAACAGCATGCCAGAACAGACAGCTGAGCACTATCGCAACAAAATCGCCGTCTATATTCAGTGGTATAAGAAAAAAGGTATGACCGATATCCCGCAAAATCAAGACGCTGATATTGGGTCCAAAGATATCCCCTCATGGCGACGAATCTGCAAAGTCCTGCTGAATAATGATTACTGGTGTCGGGCGCTTTCTTTTAGTCCAACAAAGTCAAAAAGCTACCAACGCTATAGCGAACGCATGAAAACAAAACGTCAGGAATGGGGGATTTTATGCAACAACGATTAACACAAGAGCTCCTCGGTTTTCTTTCTGAACTCCCCGAAAAAGAGCGAATTGAGGCCATAAATGAATTCAGAATAGCCATCCACAGCGTCAGTCCTTTTCGCGAAGAGCCGGTAGATTGTGTGTTATGGGTCGAAGGCAATCATATTACGCCTAACGACTACAACCCTAATAACGTGGCACCGCCGGAGAAAAGACTGCTGCTGAAATCCATCGAGGCAGATGGATTTACCCAACCCATCGTTGTGGTTCACTCAACGGAAGAAGAATATGAAATCATTGATGGTTTTCATCGACATGAATTAGGCAAAAGCAAACCCTCGCTGAGATCCCGACTAAAAGGTTATTTACCCATCACCTGCTTGCAGCGTGAACGCCATGAACGCATGGCGGCAACGATTCGTCACAACCGTGCTCGCGGACGGCATCAAATCCATGCCATGTCTGAAATTGTCCGTGAATTATCACTCCTCGGCTGGAGTGAAGAAAAAATCGGTAAAGACCTCGGGATGGACAGTGATGAGGTATTACGTCTCAAGCAAATCAACGGTCTGCAAGAATTGTTCGCCGACCGCCGATTCTCCAAAGCCTGGACGGTGAAGTAATTACAGCGCGGCCAGGCGTTCTGCTGCCGCCAACAGCGTCGATTCCTGCTTGGCAAAACACAGGCGAATCAACTTGTGTGGGAAAGGATCGGCGCAAAAAACTGACAGAGGGATCGCTGCTACCCCCACCTCTTTGGTCAGCCACTGGCAAAACGCCACATCATCGAGATCCGAGACAGCACTGTAATCGATCAGCAAAAAATACGTCCCTTCGCAGGGCAAAATGTCCAAACGACTGTCACGGAGCGCGTTCACCAGCACATCACGTTTTCGCTGATAAAACGCGGGCAGGTCGCGGTAATGCGTTGGGTCGGCCCGCAGCATATCCGCCAGTGCCAACTGCGCTGGCGTATTTACCGAGAAGGTCAAATACTGGTGTACTTTACGTAATTCGACGCTGATGTTTTTTGGCGCCACACAATACCCAACCTTCCATCCGGTCATATGGTAGGTTTTGCCGAATGATGAGACCGCAACCGCACGCTCGCGCAGCTGCGGATGTGCCAGCACGCTGGCATGCCCTTGCGCGGCAAAGCAGATGTGTTCATAGACTTCATCGCTTACCACAAAAATATCGCGTGCTTTAATGGCCTGCCACAGCGCATCAAAGTCTGCTTTTTGCCAGACGGTGGCAGAGGGGTTATGCGGTGTGTTGAGGATCACCAGTCGGGTCCTGTCGCTCAACAACGCGGTAAATGCCTGCCAGTCCACGCGAAAAGATGGCGGCTGCAGCGCGATACGTTTAACCACGCCGCCAGATAGCGCCACCGCGGGCGCATAGCTGTCATAGCTCGGGTCAAAACAAATCACCTCATCGCCGGGTCGCACTAAGGCCGTAATCGCCGAGTACAGTGCTTCCGTCGCTCCCGCCGTCACCGTAACCTCACTGCCAGCATCCGGTTTGTAGCCATATAACTCGGCGGTTTTATCGGCGATAGCTTCACGCAGCGGCTGCACACCCGTCATGGGGGCATATTGGTTCGCCCCTTGCGCTACATGGTACGCCAGGCGTTCTTGCAGATAGTGCGGGCCGTCAAAATCCGGGAATCCCTGCGACAGGTTAATCGCCTGATGTTCCTGTGCCAGGGCGCTCATTTGCGAGAATATGGTAGTGCCTAAATTGGGGAGTTTGCTTTGCACAATCAGCGAGTTATTACTCATTATTGTTATCCTGACGTGTGATGTTGTGGTTGAAGCCACTATAACACGATGTTAGTATTTGGCAATCAAGACGTTTAGACGTCTATATAAAAATAACCTGCGTGGACAGGACAGCCAAAAGGACAACACAACATGAGTCAGAGCGAAATTCGCGTCGTCGTCGGCCCGGCCAATTACTTTTCCCATACTGGCAGCCTGTCCAGACTGCATGATTTCTTCACCGCCGACATACTGTCGCGCGCCGTCTGGGTGTATGGCGAGCGTGCTATCGCCGCTGCCCGTCCCTATCTGCCTGGCGCATTTAATTGTGACGGGGCAAAGCACCTGCTGTTTACCGGTCATTGCAGCGAAACAGACGTTCAGCAACTGGCAGAAGATGCCGGTGATCACCGCAGCGTGGTGATTGGTGTGGGCGGCGGCACATTACTCGACACCGCCAAAGCGCTGGCCCGTCGTCTCGGTTTGCCTTTCGTGGCGATCCCAACCATTGCCGCGACCTGTGCGGCCTGGACGCCGCTCTCCGTGTGGTACAACGATGCCGGTCAGGCGCTGCACTTCGACATTTTCGATGACGCCAACTTTCTGGTGCTGGTGGAGCCGCAGATAATCCTCAATGCACCAGAGGAATACTTACTGGCGGGCATCGGCGACACGCTGGCGAAGTGGTACGAAGCAGTCGTGCTGGCACCGCAGCCCGAAACGTTGCCGCTGACCGTGCGCCTGGGGATTAACGGCGCGCTGGCTATTCGCGACGTGCTGCTGCAATACAGCGAGCAGGCGCTGGCTGATAAAAAGCAGGGGAAACTGAGTCAGGCGTTTTGTGATGTGGTGGATGCCATCATTGCCGGCGGCGGCATGGTGGGCGGTCTGGGCGAGCGTTACACCCGCGTGGCGGCGGCACATTCAGTGCATAACGGTCTGACGGTGCTCCCGCAGACGGAGGCGTTTTTACACGGTACCAAAGTGGCCTACGGCATCCTGGTACAGAGTGCGCTGCTGGGGCAAGACGATGTACTGGCTCAACTCACTTCAGCCTACCAGCGTTTCAATTTACCCACCCGGTTGGCCCAGTTAGACGTGGATATCAATAACCGTGCTGAGATCGATAAGGTGATTGCGCACACGCTGCGCCCGGTGGAATCCATTCACGCACTGCCGGTCACGTTAACGCCAGAAACCCTGCGCGCGGCGTTTGAGAAGGTGGAGTCGTTTACGGTGTGAGTGCGATGTGGGTTACCTGATAGTGGGTTGCCTGATGGCGGCTTCGCCTTATCAGGCCTACGCAATGCGGTGTTGTAGGCCGGATAAGCGCCAGCGCCATCCGGCAAAAAATCAACAGCACTTCGCCCCGCCTTTGCCCCCATAGCGCGCATCCTGACGCTCACGGAAGAATTCTTCGTAGGTCATCGGCGCCTGCTCTGGATGCGTGACGCGCATATGCTCAACATAGTTGTCATAATCCGGCACGCCAATCATCAGGCGGGCGGTTTGACCTAAATATTTCCCGGCTTTTGCGAGTGTTTCAAACATAGTCATTCCCTGTCATACAAACGCCCTCCCCGCTGCGGAGAGGGCTTGTGGGTTATGAGAATATTAGTGCGCGCCTTTCGCCTGCGCCACGATCTCTTCGACATTCTCTGGCATCGGTTCGTACGGCGTTTCTTTTGACGTCGGTTTGTCCTCTTTCAGCGCGGCCCTCGCCGTTTTAATGGCGAACAGACCCAGAACCACCACCACCACCATGAAGAAGATGGTCAGTCCAGCATCCAGACGGTTGTTAAACACCAATTGTGAAAGCTGCGACTGGGTGTATTGCGCCGGAATGTTACCGCTGTCGATCATCGCCTGGAACTTGTTGGCGATCGCCAGGAAGCCAATTTTGGTATCCGGGCTAAACGCTTTCTGCCAGCCGGCGGTCAGAGTACAAATCAGCAGCCAGGCGGTTGGCACCAGCGCCACCCATGCGTAGCGCTGACGTTTCATCTTGAACAGTACCACCGCACACAGCATCAGCGCCATGCCAGCCAGCATCTGGTTGGCGATACCAAACAGCGGCCACAGGGTGTTGATACCGCCTAATGGATCCACCACGCCCTGGTGCAGGAAGTAACCCCAGGCCAGCACGCACAGCGCCGTTGCCAACAGGTTCGCAGGCAGTGAATCAGTACGCTTCAGGCCTGGTGACACCACGCCCAACAGGTCCTGCAACATAAAGCGTGCAGCACGCGTACCGGCATCGACCGCGGTCAGAATAAACAGGGCTTCGAACAGAATAGCGAAGTGATACCAGAACGACACATCCATCATGCCACCCAGCGCACCGTGCAGAATGTACGCCATCCCTACCGCCAGCGTAGGCGCACCGCCCGCACGAGAAATAATGGATTGCTCGCCCACTTCGTTAGCGATTTGATGCAGGGTATCCGGGGTAATGGCAAAGCCCCAGCTACTGACCACCTGCGCCGCAGAAGCGACCACATCCACCGTGCCTGCAGGTGCCAGCACCGCCATCGGGCTGTTCATCGCAAAGTACACGCCCGGATCGATGATACACGCAGAGACCAGCGCCATGATGGCGACAAAGGACTCCATCAGCATCCCGCCGTAGCCGATAAAACAAGCCTGCCCTTCATTTGCCAGCATCTTCGGCGTGGTGCCGGACGCAATCAGCGCATGGAAGCCAGAAACTGCCCCGCAGGCAATGGTAATAAACAGGAATGGGAACAGGTTGCCCGTCCACACCGGACCGGTACCGTCAACGAATTTGGTCAGCGCAGGCATGGTCAGCGTTGGACGCATGATCAGAATGCCCACCGCCAGGCCGACAATGGTACCAATTTTCAGGAAGGTAGACAGGTAGTCACGCGGTGCCAGCAGCAGCCACACCGGCAGCACGGCGGCCACGAAGCCGTAACCCACCAGCATCCAGGTCAGCTGTACACCGGTAAAGTCAAAGTACGGTGCCCAGGTTGGGCTTTCAGCCACCCAGCCGCCGGAAATAATGGCAAACACCAGGAATACCAGGCCGATAATCGACACCTCACCAATGCGACCCGGACGCAGATAGCGCAGGTAAATGCCCATAAAGATCGCCAGCGGGATGGTAAACGCTACGGTGTAGGTTCCCCACGGGCTGTGGGTCAGCGCTTTCACGACGATCATCGCCAACACCGCGAGTATAATCACCATGATCATAAAACAGGCCACCAGCGCAATCACGCCCGCCGTTGGGCCCATCTCTTCTTTCACCAGTTCGCCCAGGGAACGGCCATCGCGACGGGTGGAGACAAACAGCACCATAAAGTCCTGCACCGCGCCCGCCAGCACCACCCCGGCCAAAAGCCAGATCATGCCCGGCAGATAGCCCATTTGCGCTGCCAGCACCGGTCCGACTAACGGACCCGCTCCGGCAATCGCCGCAAAATGGTGGCCAAACAACACTTTTTTATCGGTAGGAACGTAATCCAGACCGTCGTTATGCCGCACGGCTGGCGTCATACGCGTCGGGTCCAGTGCCAGCACATTTTTCGCAATGTACAGGCCATAAAAACGGTAGGCAATAAGATAAACACAGACCGACGCCACCACAATCCACAGCGCGTTGATCTGTTCACCACGGTTTAACGCAATATATCCCAGGGCAAATGCTCCGATAACGGAGAGCAATGTCCAGAGAAGGTATTTCCCTGATTTATTCATGGTTGTTGTCCGTTTGCGTGATCCAGAAAGATGTTACATTTTGTTTCTATAACACCTTTCCTGAATTTAACAACCTGACAACCACATAAACCCGAGACTCTACTGACTATTTACATTGCATTGTTAACTAGATCACTCCATTTACCTGTTAAGCCTGCAATTTCATTTTACGTTGTCGGCAATGTCACCCCATCACCGCCGTGCCTAAACGACAGGTACAGCAGCGCCGTCCCTGCTCATCAAAAATCACAATTTCCCAGCTTTGGCTCTGTCGCCCAAGATGCAGCGGTTGGCAGACACCGCGTACTTTTCCCTGCGATACCGCACGATGGTGGGTAGCATTGAGTTCCGTACCGACCACGCACTGTCCGTCACGGGTCATCAGGTAACCCGCCATCGATCCCAGCGTTTCCGCCAGTGCCGCCGACGCGCCGCCGTGCAGCAAACCAAACGGCTGATGGGTACGATGGTCCACCGGCATTTCAGCTTCCAACGCGTCATCGCCCAGCCGGGTATAGACCACGCCTAAATGCGCCACCAACGTGTTCTGGCTGGTGGCATTGAGTTCATCGAGCGTGAGGTGTCGTTTCCAGATCATCATTACGCTCCCAGCGTCGAGCCGCCGTCCACCACGATATCCTGCAAGGTGATATGGCTGGCCAGATCGGAGGCGAGAAATAAGACAGTGTTGGCGATTTCCTGCGGACGAGCAATCTTACCCAACGGAATGCCAAGCTTAAACTGCTCGCCAAACCCGCGAATACGCTGCTGTTCGGCGTCGTCACTGACCCACAACGTACGTTGCATATCGGTGTCGGTAGACCCCGGCGAAACCACATTACAGCGCACGCCACTCGTAGCCAGTTCCAGACCGACGGTCAATGCCAGGCTTTTCAGCGCGGCTTTTGACGCGCCGTAAGCGCTCATACCGATGCGTGGCGTATGTGCCGCATCCGATGCAACGGTGACTATCGCCCCGCCCTGCTGGCGGCGAAACTGCGCCATGGTGTGCTGAAACAGATTGAACGCGCCGCCCACATTGACGGCGAAAGTCTGCTGCCAGTCCTCAACGCTCAGCGCGTCGGTTGGCCCCATACGTAAAATCCCGGCGGCGTTGACCAGCACGTCCAGCCGCTCGGTATTCGCCAGCAAGCGCTCGCACACCTGCGCCACCTGCCGGGCATCCGCCACGTTCATCACCTCGGTGGCAAACGGATAGGCTTCACCATCAAACGCCAGATCAAAGCCGGTCACCCGCGCGCCCGCGTCGACAAACGCCAGCGCCGTGGTGTAACCAATGCCTTTTCCTGCACCAGTGATCCAGACGGTTTTGCCTGTGAAATCAAACCCAACCATTACTTCACCTCGCGGGAAAGCAGTTTCCACCAGGCGTTAATGGTCGGATTTTTTGCCAGCATCACGAAGTCGATATCGCCATGCACTTTACGCCAGCGGGCGGCCAGCGCCATCATCCGTACCGAATCCAGACCGTAGTCGATCAGATTTTCGTCAGCCTGCGGCTCATCGGATGCATCCAGCAATGGCAAAATTACGCTGCGTAGCGCCTCTTTACTGGCAGGCACCGGCGTTGGCAAGAGTTCCTGCGTCATCACCACCCGACCTGAGCGTCCGGCAACATATTTCAGCGACATCAGGTGTTCGTCGCGGCTAAAGTCAGCCAACGCATCGGCCACCATAAACGGCTTAATGTCGCGCATGAACGCGTCGGTTGCGGTGGTCATACAGCCAATATGCGCGTAGACACCGGTAATAATCAGCTGATTACGCCCGGTTTCTTTCAACATCTGTTCCAGCGGGGAGCGATGAAACGCGCTGTAGCGCCATTTCACCAGGAGGGTATCCGCTTCGTCCGGGGCCAGCGCGTCGACAATCTTCTGCTGTTCCGGCGAGCGCGTCAGCCCCGGTCCCCACATATCGTTCAACAGGGCACGGTCTTCATCGCTTTGATCTTTCGGCTGGGCGGTGTAATAGACCGGAATGTTATGCGCTTTGCAGTACTGGCGCAGCGCGGCGATATTGGCCACTACCTGCTCCATCATCGGGCAGTTATCGCCCCAAAAACCGATAAAATAGTCCTGCATGTCGTGGATCAGCAGCGCAGCACGCTCGGGTTCAAACGCCCAGTCAACTTTATTGGCGGGAACATCAAGCGCGGTGGGCAGCGCATAAGCCTGCAGTTTAGGAATTGCCATCTCTTTTCTCCTTCAGGCCAGTGAACGTGATGCCAGCCACTGACGTAATTGTTTTTTATCCACTTTCCCGACCGGGGTCAGCGGCAGCGACGCCACGCACTCGACGCGGTCCGGTAATTTGAACTCCGCCACGCCCTGCTCACGCAGGAAACGACGCACCTGAACTGCGCGCAGCGGTTCTTTCACCACCAGACAGGCACAGCTTTTCTCGCCCATCAACTCATCGTCCACGCTGACCAGCGCCGCATGAACCACCGCAGGGTGGCGCAGTAACAGGTTTTCTATCTCTTCGGCGGCGATCTTCTCCCCGCCCCGGTTGATCTGATCCTTCTCGCGCCCTTGTACGGTGATGTAACCATCATGATCGATGGCGATCAGGTCGCCTGAGCAGTAGAACCCGTTGGCATCAAAGGCGCTGGCGTTGTGTTCAGGGCTGTTGAAATAGCCGCGGAAGGTATACGGCCCGCGTGTCATCAGGCGTCCGGTCTCACCCTGCGGCAAAGGATTACCATCTGCATCGGCCACCCAGACCTCGTCATCCGGGCACATCGGGCGTCCCTGGGTATTGATGATTCGCTCAGGACTGTCGTCCAGACGGGTGTAGTTCACCAGCCCTTCCGCCATGCCGAAGACCTGCTGTAACTGACAGCCGATCTCTGCCGGAATACGGGCGGCAAGCGAAGCAGAAAGCCTCGCCCCACCGACCTGCAACAGTTTCAGCGATGCCAGTTGCGCATAACTGCCCCATTCTGCAATCGCCTGCAGCCACAGGCTTACCGCCGGGGGAACCAGCGCCGTGACGTTAACCTGATGCTTCTCAATCAGCGGGAAGCACAGTGTGGCGCTCGGGTCCGTCGCCAGCACCACGGTTCCACCGGCGAGGAACACGCCCAGCGCGCCCGGTGAGCTCATGGCGTAGTTATGCGCGGCCGGGATCGCACACAGATAGCGCGTTTCTTCGGTAAAATGGCAAATTTCGTTGCTGCGCCGCACGCTGTAGTAATAATCGTTATGGGTACGCGGGATCAGCTTCGGCGTCCCGGTGGTGCCACCGGAAAGTTGGAAATACGCTACTTCATCGGCAGGCGATGGCGTGGCGGTAAAATCGTGAGCAGGCTGGCTTATCGCATTTTGCAGGTTGTGTTCACCCTCGTCATTGAGCAGCAGCACCACGCGTAGCGAGCTGTGATCACTCACAAATGCGTTCAGGAAATCATCCGCAGCAAACAGCGCATGTGCGCGGTCAGCAATCAGCAACACCGGTTTGATTTGCGTCGCGTAGGCGTTGAGCTCAGTGCGTTGATGGCTGTACAACCCAAAAACCGGAGCCACGCCCAGCTTGAGCAGCGCAAAGAAGGTGATATACAGCTCCGCCACATTGCCCAACTGCACCAGCGCGGTTTCACCGGGTTTAATGCCCTGACGACGCAGGCTGCTGGCAAGATTGTCCGCTGCCTGGTTAAGCTGGCGGTAGCTCAGATGCCGCGCTCCATCAATCACCGCCGTATGGTCACTGTCGGCATGACGGGTCAGAATGTCGGTCAGCGGCAGATCCTGCCAGTAGCCTTTTTCACGGTAACGGCGGGCAAATTCTTCCGGCCAACGGGTGAAAGGAATACTCATTATCGCTCCTTAGAGGCCTGGTCAATAAGGCTCTTAATGCAGTCCAAAAACATTCAACATGGTCGAAAGCTTGGCACCCGTTTCACGCCATTCGGCAACCGGGGAAGAGGCAGGCACAATGCCGGCACCGGCGAAGAAACGCACCTGATTACGCAACAGCTTCGCGCAGCGGATCGTCACCACCCACTCGCCGTTGCCCTGTGCGTCACACCAGCCGACAATGCCGCCAAACAGTTCGCGATCGAACGGCTCCAGCTCGGCAATCAGTTTCTGCGCAACGTGATGTGGAAAACCGCTCAGCGCTGGCGTCGGATGCAGCAGGCAGGCCAGCGTCAGGGCGTTTTCCTGCGCGTTAGCTTGACCTTCAAATGGCGTACCGAGATGCCAGAGCGTGGGCGTGGTGACCAGTTGAGGAGAAGACGGCAGTTGCAGTTCACGGCTGCGATCGCGCAGTACCGTTTTCATAGCCTGCGTCACGAGATCGTGTTCATGGCGGTCTTTCTCAGAGGCCAGCAGGCGGATCCCGGCTTCTCTGTCCAACACGTCATCCGGCTGACGCCGCGCCGAACCCGCCAGTGGCAATGAACTGAAATGGTCACCGTCTTTACGTAACAGCAACTCCGGACTGGCGCCGATCAATACGCCGCCATCTTCGATCGGCACATGGAAGTTGTAACTTGCCGGATTTTGCGCCACCAGACGCTCCAGCAGCGCACCGCTGTCAATGTTGGCGTCGGCAGTGATATCGATCAGCCGCGACAGCACCACTTTGTCCACTTCCGGGGTGGCGGTCCGGGCCGCCGCCTGGGCGACCATGTGTTCAAATACGTCCTGTTCGGGAATCGCTTTACGTTCCACGACGCTCAGCGACTGATGCGCGGTAAAGTAGCGCGACGATTGTTGCTTCGCCGTGCGGGAGAAGCTCTGCCAGGACCGGGGGATAAACAGCGACGATGGCTGGCGGGTATCAAAGGGGATGGCCCCAACCATGATGGGATTAGCGATACCCTGCGATTTGGCATCGGCAAACAAGGCGTGCATTTTTTGCTGGAACGGGCTGTCCAGTGAATCCCCATCAACTGCCGGTTCCGCATAGCGGGCAAAGCATCCTGACGTCGTAAAGCTACGGTACGGCGACATAAAGAAAAAACTGTCGGGAGCAAGTGTTGCCATAGTCTGCGGTATTTCCTCGGCCAGTGACGTATCCATATCATCCTCCAAAAATGATAAAGGCTTTAATAATGATTATCATTTATATTTTCGGTCGCTAACCTAAAAGCAAAGCGCCGGTATGTCAACTCTTGCCGTCACACAATGTGCGACTTAGGCTTGCATCCCTGCCCACTAACAATGAAAATGAGAAGCATTAACCACATTGATAACAGGAAACTTATTCGTGCGACTCCCCGCGTTTTACCGAACGGCGCTCTTATTGGTTGGGCTGTCTCTTTCAGGAATTTCTTTAAGCCATGCGGCTGACTGGCCGCGTCAGGTCACCGACAGCCGTGGGACTCATACGCTGGAACAGAAGCCACAGCGCATTGTCTCCACCAGCGTGACGCTGACCGGATCGCTGCTGGCCATTGATGCGCCGATTATCGCCAGCGGGGCCACCACGCCGAATAACCGTATCGGCGACGCACAGGGTTTTTTACGCCAGTGGAGCGAGGTGGCAAAAGCCCGCAAGCTGAGCCGTCTGTATATTGGCGAACCGAGCGCCGAGGCCGTTGCCGCACAAATGCCGGACCTGATTCTGATCAGCGCCACCGGCGGTGATTCTGCCCTCGCCCTGTACGATCAGCTGTCCACCATTGCCCCCACGCTTATTATTAATTACGACGACAAAAGCTGGCAGTCGCTGCTGACGCAGTTAGGTGAGATCACCGGGCATGAACAACAGGCGGCGGCGCGCATTGCCGAGTTTGATAAGCAGTTGCAGGCGGTTAAGCAGCGCATTACCCTGCCGCCACAGCCGGTCAGCGCGCTGGTGTACACCGCCGCCGCGCACAGCGCCAACCTGTGGACGCCAGAGTCTGCACAGGGCCAACTGATGGAGCAGCTCGGTTTCACGCTGGCACCGCTGCCTGCCGGACTGCATACCAGCCAGAGTCAGGGTAAACGTCACGACATTGTGCAACTTGGCGGTGAGAATCTGGCAACCGGACTGAACGGCGAGGCGCTGTTCCTGTTTGCGGGCGACAGCAAAGATGCCGACGCCATTTACGCTAACCCGCTGCTGGCACACCTGCCTGCCGTGCAGAATAAACGCATCTACGCGCTGGGCACTGAAACCTTCCGTCTGGATTACTACAGCGCCACGCTGCTGCTGCAACGCCTCTCCGCACTGTTTTAATCTTTAGTGCCGGTGAGGTTTACGCCTTATCCGGCATTCACCGGCATCTGCCGAAAACGACGGACCTCACTCAACAGCAACAGCAGCAACAGTCCAACGATTGCCAGGCCGAATCCACTGACGCTTGCCGACGCGACAGGCGTCATCATCGCCCCCAAACCGCCTAACAGCGCAGCGCCGATGGCATCACCGGTGACGTTCTGTGCGGTCCACAAACCGTTAATGCGCCCGAGCATCGCTTCCGGCGTCTGCGTCTGTAACAGGGTGTACTGCAACAGAGAACTCACCGCGCTCAGCCAGCCGAACAGCGCCAGGCAGACCACGCCCAATTGCCAGACCGGCATCAGTCCAAACAGACCAATTGCGAGGAAGGACGCCACGGTCGACGTCAGCATAATCAAACCAGGACGCACGCTGTGCGCCAGTTGCCCACTGGTCAATGCGCCGATGGCGGCACCCAGCGGGATCGCCGCATACAGCAGACCAATCTGGGCGCTCGACATCTGCCAGCTCATCGCCAGCGCCGGGTAAAGTACGCGCACAGCGCTGGCCATGGTCAGCAGGCCGCCCAACAGCGCAATGCCGCCAATCAGCGGACTGGCAAGCAGGAAACGAAATGCTGCCAGCAGGGATTTCAATGGGTGTTCACGTGGCTGGGGCGGCGGCGGTAATGCAGGAAGGCTCAACAACGGCAGTAAGGTAATAAAAGTGCCTGCCGCCGCCAGACCATAGTTCCAGGCCACGCCGCCGGTGGCGAGCAGTACCCCACCGACCATCGGCGATATCACCGATCCCAGGCGCACCGTCAGCATGGTGATGGCCCCCGCCTGCATCAGGTTTTCACGCCCAACCAGCGCCGGTGTTGCCGCCAGCAGCGCCGTAACGCCCAATGAAGCAAAAAAGCCGTCCCATAAACCGAGGATATAAATTGCCAGCAGCGAGGGTTCCGGGAGCAGCGCGTTCAGACACAGACCAATAAAGCCAATGCCGCAGGTGCCACGCGCCAGCAGGATCACTTTTTTACGCTCATAGCGGTCGGCCAGCACGCCGCCGATCATCAAGCCAATAAACATCGCGCTGCCGGTGAGCGTTACCGACAAACCAACCTGCCAGGTCGACTGGGTCATCATCTGGATCTGTACCGGCACCGCCACGCCGAGTAGTCCCAGAGAGACGATGGAAATAAAACGGGCAAGGAAAACGGCGCGAAATGCAGGGTGGGTCTTTAGCAGGCTGAGATTGAGCAGCCAGGATTGTCGATTCATTACAGAGCCTTACCAGGTACTTTTTCAATATCCATTCAATGGCTGCACATGCTAACATACCTAAATAAGATCGATAACGATAATTACTATCATTATCAAGGATAGTTGATATGTCATGCTCTGTTTCCGCGACACGCGCCTTTGCCGTGCCCGGACTGTTGTTATTACTTGTTGTCACCACGGTATTAAGTCTGGTTATTGGCGCCAGGTCGCTCCCTGCCTCCGTGGTGCTGGATGCGCTCACCGGCAGTTGTCATAGCGCTGATTGCACCATTGTGCTGGACGCGCGACTCCCGCGTACGCTGGCAGGATTGCTCGCAGGCGGCGCGCTGGGACTGGCGGGTGCCTTGATGCAAACGCTGACCCGGAATCCGCTGGCCGACCCCGGTATTCTTGGCGTCAATTCTGGTGCCAGCTTCGCCATTGTGCTGGGGGCCTCGCTGTTCGGTTTCTCCTCCCCGCAAGAGCAACTGCTGATGGCCTTTTCCGGGGCGCTAGCCGCGTCGCTGATTGTCGCCTTTACCGGCAGCCAGGGGGGGGGTCAGCTCAGCCCGGTTCGCCTGACGCTGGCTGGCGTGGCGCTGGGGGCAGTACTGGAGGGATTATCCAGCGGCATCGCCCTGCTCAACCCTGACGTCTACGATCAACTGCGTTTCTGGCAGGCCGGTTCGCTGGACATTCGCAGTCTGCAAACCCTGAAAGTGGTCCTGATCCCGGTACTGATCGCCGGAGCCGTAGCCCTGTTCCTCAGCCGTGGTCTGAACAGTCTGAGCCTGGGCACGGATACCGCCACCGCGCTGGGCAGTAAAGTCGCCCGTACGCAGTTTATCGGTCTGCTGGTAATCACCGTCCTGTGCGGAAGCGCGACCGCGATTGTCGGCCCTATCGCCTTTATCGGCCTGATGATGCCGCATATGGCGCGCTGGCTGGTGGGAGCCGATCACCGCTGGTCGCTGCCTGTCACCTTACTGGCAACGCCTTCCCTGCTGTTAATTGCCGATATTATCGGTCGCCTGATTGTGCCCGGTGAGCTGCGCGTATCGGTGGTCAGTGCGTTTATCGGCGCGCCGGTGCTTATTTTTCTGGTCCGCCGTAAACAGCGTGGAGGTGGCGCATGATGCACCTTTCTCGTCGACTGATGATCAGTTGCCTGCTGCTGGTTGTGGGCTGTATCGCCGTCGGATTATGGAGCCTGCGTAGCGGCGTTGTGACGCTGGAAACGCAGCAGATCATTGCCGCCCTGCTGGGCGATGCACCGCGCAACATTACGCTGGTGGTGACGGAATGGCGTTTACCGCGCGTGCTGATGGCGCTGCTGATTGGCGCGGCGCTGGGCGTCAGTGGCGCAATATTCCAGTCACTGATGCGTAACCCGCTGGGCAGCCCGGACGTGATGGGCTTCAATACCGGCGCCTGGAGCGGCGTGCTGGTGGCGATGGTGCTGTTTGGCCAGCATCTTACCGCCATTGCGCTGGCGGCCATGCTCGGCGGGGTCCTGACCTCGCTGGTCGTCTGGGCGCTGGCCTGGCGCAACGGTATAGAAACGTTCCGCCTGATTATCATCGGCATCGGCATTCGCGCCATGCTGGTGGCGTTTAACACCTGGCTGCTGCTGAAAGCCTCCTTAGAAACCGCGCTGACGGCCGGACTGTGGAACGCCGGATCGCTCAACGGTCTGACCTGGGCGAAAACCTGGCCATCCGCGCCGCTGATTATTCTGATGCTGGTGTGCGCCACGCTGCTGGTGCGCCGCCTGCGCTTGCTGGAAATGGGTGATGACAGCGCCTGTGCGCTGGGCGTCAGCGTCGAACGATCGCGTTTAATGATGATGCTGGTGGCGGTAGTACTGACCGCCGCCGCCACCGCGCTGGCGGGGCCTATCTCGTTTATTGCCCTTGTCGCACCGCATATTGCCCGTCGCCTTAGCGGCACTGCACGCTGGGGATTAACCCAGTCAGCGCTGTGCGGCGCACTGTTACTGCTGATGGCCGATTTATGCGCCCAACAGCTATTTTTGCCTTATCAGCTTCCGGTCGGCGTTGTCACCGTAAGCCTCGGCGGTATTTATCTTATCGTCTTGTTAATTCAGGAGTCCCGCAAAAAATGACCGAATCAGTAGCCCGTTTGCGTGGCGACCAGTTAACGCTGGGGTATGGCAAATTTACCGTGGCAGAAAACCTCGACGTGTCGATCCCCGACGGCCACTTCACCGCCATTATTGGCCCCAACGGCTGCGGGAAATCAACGCTGCTGCGCACATTGAGCCGTCTGATGACGCCGGCGCACGGCAAGGTGTGGCTGGATGGCGAACATATTCAACATTACGCCAGTAAAGAGGTGGCGCGCCGCATTGGCCTGCTGGCGCAAAACGCCACTACGCCAGGCGATATTACCGTGCAAGAGCTTGTCGCCAGAGGCCGTTATCCGCATCAGCCGCTGTTCACCCGCTGGCGTAAAGAAGATGAAGACGCGGTGATGAACGCCATGAAAGCTACCGGGATCACCCACCTGGCAGCACAAAGCGTAGATACGCTTTCCGGCGGACAGCGCCAGCGAGCGTGGATCGCCATGGTGCTGGCGCAGGAAACGTCGATCATGCTGCTTGACGAGCCGACTACCTGGCTGGATATCAGTCATCAAATTGATCTGCTGGAACTGCTCAGCGAGTTAAACCGCGAGAAGGGCTATACGCTGGCCGCCGTGCTGCACGATCTGAACCAGGCCTGCCGTTATGCCACGCATTTAATCGCGCTTCGTGAAGGGAAGATTATTGCCGAGGGTGCACCGAAGGAAATTGTTACGCCGCAGCTTATCGAAAAGATCTACGGACTGCGCTGCATGATTATTGACGATCCGGTGGCCGGAACACCACTGGTGGTGCCTCTCGGGCGTACAAAGTAAAATGCAGGGTAAGCCACCCATGGCGGCGTGGCTTACCCGATTAAGGTTTAACGTCCTTGCTTGCTAATATCTAGCGAATATTGTTAAGCAATTCACACATGATCGGCCCAATCTTCTCAAACGCCGACGGCGAAATAATATCAACGTGCGCGCAGTCCTGACGGTAGATATCCAGACGGGCTATCCACGGCGACCAGCTATGTTCAGGGCTGACACCCGGCGGTAGGGTACGTTCAGCGACAAACAGCGTGGCGTGACCGTCAAATGGCACGCTGTGCGCGGTGGTTAACAGACGCACCGCATCGGCATAGTTACCTTCAATGGTGCTAAACAGCGTGTCGGACGCATTGCCCTGCTGGGCCGCCAGAAACGCCTCGCGTTCGCGATCGATTTCCGCCAATACGGCAGGATCCAACCCATTGGCCTCTTTTTCCTGCCAGTTTTGCGTTTCCGGCGGCCAGGTATCCAGCAACCCCAGGAATGCAACCTTCTCTCCCCTGGCCTGCAAGCGTGCCGCAATACCCTGCGCCAGCGTGCCGCCCAGCGAATACCCCAGTAAATAGTAGGGGCCGTGAGGCTGCTGCTCCAGCAACGTTTTGAGATGGTATTCACAGACCTCATCGAGATTTGCTGCCGTCTGCATCGGCCCACCGGGCCGTGGCGACTGAATGCCAGTAATTGACCACTCAGGGTTCAAATAGCGCGATAACACGCTAAACTGCCAGGCAAAGCCGGACGCTGGATGGAAACAGAACAGCGTTGGGCCGTGGCTGGTGCGCAGCGGTAGCAGCGCTTCAAACCCCAATTGCTGTGACTGTGCGTCATCGTTGCTGTCCAACAGCGTACTGAGTTGTTCAACGGTGGAAGCAACCATCACCTGCCCTGGCGTCACCTGACGTTCAAATATGCGACTCAACTGCGCCGCCAGCTTCATCGCCAGCAACGAATGACCGCCGAGCGCGAAGAAGTCTGCTGCTACATCATTAACTTCACAGCCCAGCAGCGCGGAAAAGGCCTTGGCAATGGTGGTCTCCGTGCCCGGGCATGGCGCGCGTCCTGCCGTGCGCGGCGTCAACTGCGGCATCGGTAAGGCTTTACGATCCAGCTTACCGTTGGCGCTGAGCGGTAACTCCGCCAGTTGCAATAACACGGTCGGCACCATATGCGCAGGCAGCGTTTCACGCAGTCTCGCCTGCAGTGCGGGAATATCCAGCGGTAACCCCGAATGCGACACCAGATACCCTACCAGCTGGCGCGCATCGCCGCCGGTAGCTACCGCCTGATTGAATACGCAGGCATGGGCCACGGCATGCTCGACATCCGGTAGCGTCTGCATTACCCGATCAATCTCACCCAGTTCAATGCGCTGCCCGCGGATTTTTAGCTGGTCATCGCTGCGCCCGAGATATTCCACCGCACCACTGTCCAGCCAGCGCGCCACGTCCCCGGTACGGTACATGCGTTCACCGGGCGCAAACGGATCGGCAATAAAACGGCTTGCCGTCAGGTCCGGGCGACCCAGATACCCCTGCGCCAGTTGGATCCCTGTCAGGTACAGATCGCCCGCCACGCCGACGGGCACCGGGCGCATCATGGCATCAAGGATCCGCAGGCCGGTATTCCAGACCGGATAGCCAATCGGCACGCTGTTACCGGTCACGGCGGCAAGCGCATCTCCGCATGCCGGATACCAGCTGACATCCACCGCCGCTTCGGTCGGGCCGTACAAATTGTGCAGCGGTGCGTGGGTCAGCTGTTCCCACTCGCGGCACAGTTCTGCTGGCAGGGCTTCGCCGCTGCAAAACACCTGCTTCAGCGTAGTGCAGCTTTCCCGCGCCGTCTCCGGCGTCAGCGAGGCAACAAACGCCGCCAGCATCGACGGCACAAAGTGTGTGGTGGTCACGCCATATTGTGCAAAGAACTGCTGCATCGCCAGCGGGTCACGATGCGCCTCAGGCTCCGCCATCACCAGCTTTGCGCCCGCAATAAACGGCCAGAAAAACTCCCACACCGAGACATCAAAACTGCACGGTGTTTTTTGCGCCACCACATCATCGGCGGTCAGCGGATAGTGATTTTGCATCCACAACAGGCGGTTAACGATGGCGGTTTGCCCCACCATCACCCCCTTTGGTCTGCCGGTCGAACCCGAGGTAAAGATGATGTAGGCAGTATGCTCCGGACGCGATAACGCCAGCGGGACGCTATTTTCCGTTGGCAGCGGCGTGTTATAGCACAGACTGTCCAGCCCAGGAATATCGCGAAAGCGGGACAGCTGCTCTTCGGTAGTGATCAACAACGTAGGACGTGCATCTTCCAGCATCATCCGCAGACGATCGTCCGGGTAGCCGGTATCCAGCGGCAGCCAGGCGGCACCCGCTTCCACAATGCCGTGCAATGCGAGCGTCAGGAACACAGAGCGCGGTAAGGCCACAGCAACGCTGTCGCCTGGTCGCACGCCGCGTTCACGCAGCACCTGCGCCAGTGCAACAACCTGCTCACGCATTTCGCGGTAGCTGAACTGATAGCGAGCGTCGGCCAGCGCCGGCGCACCCGGTGTTTTCGCAGCCTGTTCCGCCACCAGCGCGCTGAGCGTGGTGAACGGAATATCAATTGCCGTCTCGTTTATTTGCGCCAGCTGTTCTTGCTCTGACGGCAATAGCATATCGGCATCGCCGCAGCGCAGCGCCGGGTTTTCGGCGAACTGGTCCATCAGCGCAGTTAAACGCGACGCATGTTGCGCCAGCGTCGCCTCATCATAACGCTGTTTATTGGCGAGAATCTCAATGCTCAGACCGCCGTTTTCATCCGGGAACAGCGCCAGTTCCAGATCGTTAACCGGCCCGGTCGCCAGCGTATGGGTTTGCGCCTGGATGCCGGGAAGATCCAGCTGGTAGTCAAAGATTTTCACGTTCAGTACCGGACCAAACAGCGCCTCTTCACCGGCCGCCCGGCCGCCGTCGCGCACAATTTGCTCCGCATCATAACGCTGATGACGACGCATCTTCTTGAGCTGCCCGGCCAGTCGTTTCGCCAATTCAGGTAGGCTTTCCGCGGCATCAAGATGCACACCGAATGGCAGCACATTCAACACCGGCCCGGTTGCCGTTAGCGCCGCCGATCCCATGCGGCGCATGAAAATAAACCCGGCGGCATAATCCATCCGGCTGCATAAACGCCCCAACCATAGTGCCACCAGCGCCAGCGCTAAATCCGCACGCTGAATGTCAGGCATGCGCGCGGCAAGTTGGCGGAATACGCCGTCGGGGGCGGTCAACTGCATGCGAATAATATCCGCGCTGGTCGCCCGGCCCGGCAGGGGTTTGCCCGACAGCGAAGCCGGTGGCGGCAACTGCTCTCGCTGTCCGGCCCAGAATGCGCCGTCACGTTGATACGCCTCGCTTTGGCGATACTGCTGATACTCTTCCACCACCTCGGCAAAGGGGGTAAAAGGTGATTCCGGCGTCGGTTCGCCGCGCTGCCATGCGCGGTAAATGGCGGCTATCTGGCGGGTGATGGCAGGAAAACTGAAGCCATCCACCAGCAAATGATGATAGCGCTGATACCAGTACCAACGGTTATCTGCCACTTGAATAAGTTGATGGCAGACCAGGGGTTTTGCGCCATCGGCACGAATGTCTTGTTGCAAGTCAGCCTGCATCAACGCCCGTGCGGCGTCGTGCGGACTGGTCATGTCACGGACATCGATAATCTCGGGTTGCGTAAAAGTGAACGTTGGATCAACCCACTGCCAAACCTCGCCATTGTCTTCGCAAAACCGCATACGCAGGGTATCAGCATGCCCCAGACCGACGACAACCGCTTTCGCCAGCAGCGGTGCGTTCAGTTCCCCGGTTAATTCCACGTAGTGCGCGACGCTCCATGCTGAAGGCAACGTGGAGAGTTTTTCCGCCATCCAGATCCCCGGCTGGGCCGCGACTAACGGTAAGCGCTGAGTCATTCTGCCTCCTGTACATCGGCATAATTTGCAGGTGTTAGCGTGGTCCAGTTTTCCGCTAGCCATTGCTGGCAGGCTTCCTGGGATTGCGGTTCGCATGCGATGGCCCAGCCAGCAGGAAGCGAGCACTGCTGCGGCCAAAGGCTAAACTGACGTTGGGGATTTTGCAGAATGTAAAACTGCCCCTGCGGGTTATCGAAAGGGTTACTGAATTCCATACTCAACTCCTGTCGTGGAACATCGTCCGGTTAAATCGTGTCGGTGAGCGGCTGCCAGAGCGTCATCAGCCCGTGCATTAAGCCGCCGCGCCAGCAAAGCGCGTCGTGTCCACCTTCAACCTGACGCCAGAAAATAGAACGTGGTGCATACGGTAACTGTGCGAAGAGCGCCTGATTGGCGCGAAAAATAATCGGTTCACGAATTCCGGCTTCCAGAACAATACGCAGCCCCTGCGCGCTCAACGTTCCTGCCCTCAGTTGTTCAATCACCACCCCATCCTGATGCCCTGCGCGATGCGGCCACCAGTAAGATCCGGACTGACTGAGCACGCAGCCAAAACGTTCCGGCCAGTTCAGACCGGCATACAGCGAGGACAAGCCCCCAAAGCTTTGCCCGGCGACGACCGTGCGCTGCGGATCGTCACTGAACGCGGCAGTCGCGTTCACCAGCGGCAATAACTCCTGCTGTACCGCCAGCCAGAAATCGGCATTGCACGGCAGCTCGCGACTGCGATGAGGCGTATCGATGGCATCAATCAGGAGATAAACGGCAGGAGGGAGCAGATGTTGTCGCGTCAGTGAGGTCAGCGCGGGCCAGACCGGCATGCTGTGCGCCCAAAACTGTCCGTCCAGCAGGACTGCCAGCGGACGTTCCCCGGGATTTGCCTCGCCGGTGGTAAACACCCACACGCGGCGCGTATTGCCCAACCTCTCGCTGTGCCATTGCAAGCAAAGCGCTGGTGAATCCGGAGGTTGGGGACTGTCCCAGCCAGGCTGAACAGGGGCGTCGGGCATTTCCAGCGCTGAGACCGCATGCCCGCGCCCGCCTTGCCAGCTTTGAGGATTGAGGGGATCTGCGATGGCCTGCGGCAGCAACTGTCGCCAGCCTTCGCGTAATAACGTTCTGTCCGGGGGGTCGCCAGCGTTCAACGTGGCAAAAATGTCGTCTCGTGTCGAAGGGATGAAACAGTAACTGCCGCGCCAGCGGGCGTTCAGGCTAATGCTCCAGCACCAAACATCTGTACCGTCAATACGTTGCATCGACTGGGGAACGGCGTTTTGATGGTGATCGGTCACGCCGGTAATGTAGACCCACACGCGACGAATTGTGGAGTGTTTTTCCGTTCCCTGCGGGTCACGCCACCAAAACGTGACGCGGTAATCGCCGCTGTCCTCACGCACCCATTCCGGGCCATTTTTTGACTGCCACCACGCCTCGCTTCCCATCATTAACGCCGCCACCGTCATAACCCCATGTTTATTGTGCAATTTTAAATCTAACTATGAAATATATTGATAATATTATTGATAACTATTTGCATTTGCAATAGCGTATTGTCGCGCTGTGGGAAGCGCGTACAGTTTTTCACCACTCATAAACCGACCTGACGCTGCGAACTTTTTCTGGAACGGATGGTTTTCGCAGGAGCGGGCGACATCAGGCCAAATGCCCCACAACGGCACATTGGTTCACGTGGCTAAAAGAAAGCAGGACATACAATGAACAACAAGATTCATTCACTGGCCTTATTGGTCAATTTAGGGATTTACGGGATAGCGCTGCCAGCGATGGCAGAAGATAAAACCGATAGCACCGCCGTCTCGCATGAAGATACCATCGTCGTTACCGCCGCCCAGCAGAACCTGCAGGCGCCTGGTGTTTCCACCATCACCGCTGATGAAATCCGTAAGAATCCTCCTGCGCGCGATGTGGCGGAAATCATCCGTACCATGCCAGGCGTTAACCTGACCGGTAACTCAACCAGCGGCCAGCGCGGCAACAACCGTCAGATTGATATTCGCGGCATGGGGCCAGAAAACACCCTGATTCTGATCGACGGCAAGCCGGTCACCAGCCGCAACTCCGTACGTCAGGGCTGGCGCGGCGAGCGTGATACCCGTGGCGATACCGCCTGGGTTGCACCGGAAATGATTGAGCGCATTGAAGTGCTGCGTGGTCCTGCTGCGGCGCGTTACGGCAACGGCGCTGCAGGTGGTGTGGTGAATATCATCACCAAAAAAGGCAGCAACGAGTGGCATGGGTCCTGGAATACCTATTTCAACGCCCCGGAACACAAAGAAGAAGGCGCCACCAAACGCACCAACTTTAGTCTGAATGGCCCACTGGGCGGGGATTTCAGCTTCCGTCTGAACGGTAATCTTGATAAAACGCAGGCCGATGCCTGGGACATCAACGAGGGTCACCAATCTGCACGTACGGGGTCATACGCCGATACCATGCCCGCAGGTCGTGAAGGGGTAAAAAACAAAGACATCAACGGTCTGCTGCGTTGGGATTTTGCGCCAATGCAATCGTTGGAATTTGAAGCGGGTTACAGCCGTCAGGGCAATCTGTACGCGGGCGATACCCAGAATACTAACAACGATAACAAAACCAGTGGGCTGGTAAAAAAATACTACGGTAAAGAAACCAACCGTATGTACCGCCAGAACTATGCGCTGACATGGAACGGCGGCTGGGACAACGGCATTACCACCAGCAACTGGGCGCAATACGAACACACCCGTAACTCTCGTTTGGGTGAAGGCCTGGCAGGCGGTCTTGAGGGGCTGTTTAACAGTAATCAATTTACCGACACTGACCTGGCAGATGTCACCCTGCACAGCGAAATCAGCATTCCATTCGATCTGTGGGTTAATCAGAACCTGACGCTTGGTACCGAGTGGAACCAGCAGCGTATGAAGGATATGACGTCCAATACCCAGACCTTTATGGGCGGAAACATACCCGGCGCCAGCAGCACCGATCGCAGCCCCTATTCAGACGCAGAGATCTTCTCCCTGTTTGCTGAAAACAACATGGAGCTGACCGACAGCACCATGCTGACGCCGGGCCTGCGTTTCGATCACCACAGTATCGTGGGTGATAACTGGAGTCCGTCGCTGAACCTGTCTCAGGGTCTGGGCGACGACTTTACCCTGAAAATGGGCATCGCGCGGGCCTATAAAGCGCCGAGCCTGTACCAGACTAACCCGAATTATATTTTGTACAGCAAAGGCCAGGGGTGCTATGCCACCGGTTCTGCCAGCGGTATTGGCTGCTACATGATGGGTAACGATGACCTGAAAGCCGAAACCAGTATCAACAAAGAGATTGGTCTGGAGTTCAAACGTGACGGCTGGCTGGCGGGCGTTACCTGGTTCCGCAACGATTACCGTAACAAGATCGAGGCAGGAACTGTACCGCAAAGCAGAACATCAATTACCCAGAAAAACCCGACTACGGGTAAAGCAACAACAACCTACACCGATATTTATCAGTGGGAAAACGTGCCTAAAGCGGTGGTAGAAGGCCTGGAAGGGACGTTGAACGTGCCGGTGAGCGAGACCGTCAACTGGACCAACAACATCACCTACATGCTGCAGAGTAAGAATAAAGAGACCGGCGAGCGCCTGTCGATTATTCCTGAGTATACACTGAACTCCACGCTGAGCTGGCAGGCACGCGAGGATCTGTCCTTGCAGTCCACCTTCACCTGGTATGGCAAACAGCAGCCGAAGAAATACGATTATCAGGGTAAACCAGTCACCGGCAGTTCAGCTCAGGAAGTCAGCCCGTACAGCATTGTCGGTCTGAGCGCGACCTGGGATGTGACCAAAACCGTCAGCCTGACCGGCGGTGTGGATAACGTCTTTGACAAACGTCTGTGGCGCGAAGGGAATGCCCAAACCACCAGCGATATCAAAACTGGCGACTATATGGCGGGCGCAGGCGCGTACACCTATAACGAACCGGGCCGTACGTGGTATATGAGCGTTAACACGCACTTCTGATAACGTTTTTCCCTCTCCTCCATTGAGGAGAGGGAATTCGTGAGCCATCATGCACACAATCCACACCCCACAGTCCTTCGCCAGCCATACGCTGCATCTCGTCGAATTTGCCCCCGACAGCCTGCATGAACACGATCTGCTGTGGCTTCCTCATTACGCCCAGCTCGCAGCCTGCGGGCGTAAACGACAAGCTGAGCATTTAGCGGGGCGTATTGCCGCCGTCCATGCGCTGCGCGAATATGGCAGTAAAGCCGTACCCGGCATCGGCGAGCGCCGCCAACCGCTGTGGCCACCAGGTCTGTTTGGCAGTATCAGCCATAGCGCTTCGACCGCGTTGGCGGTTGTCTCGCCGCATCCCATTGGGCTAGACATTGATGCTATTTTCACACCTCACAGCGCTGCCGAACTGGCTGACAGCATTATCGACCACCATGAACAACAGGTTTTGCAAGGTTGCCCGGTCCCCTTTCCGCTCGCCTTAACCCTGGCGTTCTCCGCCAAAGAGAGCGTATATAAAGCGTTCAGTGCGCAAACTCGCGGACTGCCGGGCTTTGCCAGCGCCAAAATCATCGCCCTCACCGCCACGCACTTAATGGTGCGAATAATGCCGTCATTTTCGGCAAACCTCGGCGGATTGAACGTCAACGTGCGCTGGGCCTCGCGCGATAACAGCGTCATTACCCTGTGTGACGCTACTTTTTAACAAACTCACCAATCGCCTGATACGTGGCCTGCGCTTCCTGCGGGACTTTATCTTCCAGCATCAGATAGGCATGAATCATCCCCGGAAAGTGAACGTGCTGTACGGGAATGCCCTCAGCTTGCAGTTTGGCAACAAAGGCAAAATCCTCATCGCGCAACGGATCCAGCCCGCCGCTAAAGAGTAGTGTGGCCGGAAAATCTTTACGCAATGGAAAATAGAGCGGTGATGCCAGTTTACGATCTTCATCATTCTGGAAATACTGCTGGAAGTACCAGCGTATTTTGCTTTCATCGAGCAGTTTCCCTGTGCCATTTTCCTTCACGGACGGCCAGCCTGGCGTGTAATCCAGACTCGGGTAGATCAGCACCAGCCGATTAATCAACCCCGGCTGATGACGGGAAAGCGACGCGGCGAGCGTTGCGCTGAAAGCACCGCCACCGCTGTCACCGACCAGGGTCAGTTGACGCTGATAGGGTATGTGCAGACGCTCGAGCAATGAATAGACATTTTCGACCACGGCTTTAGCATCGGAGAGACCTGCCGGATACGGGTTTTCCGGTGACCGCCGATAGTCGACCGACACCACCGTATTGCCGGTTGCCGTCGCCAGATGCCGGGCCACGGGATCGTAGACCTCCACTGACCCACTCAGGTGTCCGCCGCCGTGAATAAACACCAGCACCGCAGGCGAACCGGCTAATGACGGACGATAAATACGTACCGGGATGCGACGCTCCCCGGTATCTACTTCATCATTGATAACCGCCGCCATGGGGTCGGAAGTGGTGCCGGTGGCTTTGGTCAGCGCCGCTAATCCTGCTCGCGAACTAAGCGTGTCGGAAACCGGTTTATCCGTCGCGGGTTGGGCGGCGAGAAATGCCGCCAGAGGCGCTGGCGGCGTTTGCGTCAGCGGGCCATGTTCCTGTTGCCAGCGTTGCTGATAGCGCTGTTGCTGCTCCTGCAACGCGTCGGCGCTGACCGCTGCGCTGAAAAGACTCGCCGCCATGGCGACTGCGGCGGGTTGAACTAAGGCCTTGCCGGATAACCCAAATCGGCTACCTGATTTCATGGTACGTTCTCCGTTGAACCGTTTCGCGAAAGAGTATAGCCGTTGCTAATAATCTGTCTGAACGGTTATGGCGGATGACGGCGTTATCCCTGCCGACACGCAGCCAGCGACTGACGCTGCTGACCCTGCGCATCAAAGTTTTCCGCGGCCAGCCAGCGTTGTAAAACGGCATCACGTTGTGGCCACTCGCCGTCAATCATCGATAGCCAGTCGCTGTCGCGGTTACGGCCCTTGCGCACAATTTTCTGGCGGAAACGCCCTTCAAAGACAAAACCTAAGCGTTCTGCCGCCCGTCGCGACGCATCGTTCAGCGAGTCACATTTCCACTCCACACGACGATACCCGAGGGCAAATGCCTGACGCAGCAGCAGCCAGACGGTTTCCGTCCCCAGCACCGTATTTTTCATCCGCGGCGACCAGGTTACATGACCAATTTCGACCGAGCCGTTCTCGCGGTCCATCGCCATAAAGCACACCAGCCCGACGGCGCGCCCCGAGCGCAAATCGATAACCGCGTAGGGAACCAGCCCGGCGTCAGTAGATTTTCCCTTCACCCAGTGGGCCGCTACCGCAACGCTCGTTGGCCGCTCGCTGGCAAGCCAGGTCCAGTCACGTTCGTCCGGCGCTTGCGCATAGGCGTCAAATAAATCGGCGGCATGGCTGTCTGCATCCAGCACCTCAAGACGGCAATAACGACCTTCCAGTACAACCCGAGGTAGCACTGACGCCCCATTCCAGTCCGGCAGGACATCGCCTACCGTCTGTCCATACAGATTAATTTCCGGCACTGCTCACCCCCGTTGTGAAAGCAAAAAACAGTTATAGCACCTGTCATTTTGCGTTCAAAGCGCAGGATGTGGATTTTCCTTATCGTACGGAAAACCGCCAGTCCTTCTATACTCTAAGGATTTCGAGTTGCAGGAAGGCGACAAGACTGCAAATTCCTGGGAGCTTACTAAAGTAAGTGACCAGGATGAGCAGGCGCTGTCAACGCACCTGCGGCTCGAAAGACGACGAGTAAATACTGATTAAAAATCAACGCTCAAGGGAACGCTATGTCACTACCCGACTTTCACGTCTCCGAACCGTTTACATTGGGCATTGAGCTGGAAATGCAGGTGGTCAATCCGCCAGGCTACGACCTGAGCCAGGACTCTTCCCGTCTGATTGACGCCGTAAAACCGCAGCTCACCGCCGGAGAAGTGAAGCACGATATCACCGAAAGCATGCTGGAGATGGCAACCGGCGTCTGTCGCAATATTGATCAAGCGGCAGCAGAGTTTTCCGCCATGCAGCAGATAATCCTGCAGACCGCGGCAGAGTATCACCTCGACATCTGCGGCGGCGGCACGCACCCGTTTCAGACATGGCGGCGTCAGGAGGTGTGCGATGACGAGCGCTACCGGCGCAACCTGGAGAACTTTGGTTATCTCATCCAGCAGGCAACGGTGTTTGGCCAGCATGTCCACATAGGCTGTACCCACGGCGACGACGCCATTTACCTGCTGCACGGCCTGTCACGCTTTGTACCGCATTTTATTGCGCTCTCTGCCGCCTCACCGTATATGCAAGAAGCCGATACGCGATTTGCCTGCGCTCGACTCAATATCTTCTCAGGATTTCCCGATAACGGTCCGATGCCGTGGGTTAACAACTGGCAGGAATTTGAGGGATTATTTCGCCGACTGGCCTACACCAGCCTCGTTGACAGCATTAAGGATTTGCACTGGGACATCCGCCCCAGTCCGCACTTTGGCACGATAGAAGTTCGCGTAATGGACACCCCGCTCACCCTCGAGCATGCGATCAACATGGCCGGACTCATTCAGGCTACGGCCCATTGGTTGTTGAAAGAGCGTCCCTTCAAACATCAGGAGCGTGATTACCTGCTGTATAAATTTAACCGTTTTCAGGCCTGCCGCTTTGGGCTGGAGGGGATCGTTACCGACGTGCATACCGGCACTCATCACCGCCTGGCGGATGACACGCTTCGATTGCTGGAGCGTGTCGCCCCCTCGGCGGATAAAGTGGGTGCCGCCAGCGCCATTGACGCCTTACGCCAGCAGGTAAAAAATGGGCGCAACGAAGCACAGCGCATGCGTGATTTCGTGGCCGATGGCGGATCGCTCAGCGGACTGGTGAAAAAACATTGTGAGATCTGGGCGGGGCGTTAAGCGAGGGGTTTGCGTTAGCACAGGAGATCCCGGACAATGGTCTTTTAACTCAAGTTTAACAATGTTATGAAACACCCGCTTGAATCACTGATGACCGCCGCCGGGATCCTGCTGTTGGCCTTTCTGTCCTGCCTGCTGCTGCCCGCGCCTTCGCTTGGCCTGGTGCTGGCGCAAAAACTCGTCGCCACGTTACATTTGATGGATCTTAGCCAGTTTTATACGTTGCTATTTTGTTTGTGGTTTTTACTGCTTGGGGTGATTGAGTATTTTATTCTGCGCTTTATCTGGCGACGCTGGTTCTCGCTGGCGGAATAGCCCCGCGATGGACTGCCGCAAAAAGTTGGACAGATTAACCGAGGCATCAGAGAAAGAGTCCATTTAAAACATGGACTCTTTTTGTTTCCAGTTAAAGCTAAATAACATTTTCCGCAGCCGTATTATCCATTTCGTTGCTTTCTTACATCATGCGGATTCCTGTCTCATCAATATTTTTTCGTCGTATTCTTTTGAAGGATTTCTACTTAATTAACCTTAGACGTACTATCAAATTATCGCTTATAGCGCTTTGAACGTAATAGTCTTTGCATTCTACTGAGGGAGCTTAAGGAACAATGTCCGCTGCTGAGTTTGTGACGGTTTGAAACCATGGTGAATGTAGAAATTTTTGGCTTCTTCGGTAAGTGCATGAACCATGATTGCACGTACACCAATATTCTCGGCAACCCGATAGCAACGAAGCACTGCATCATGAAGTAAATCAGCGCCAAGCCCTTTTCCGCGGAATGAGAGTTCGACAGCAAGACGGGCAAGTATAATGACAGGGATGGGATCTGGCATGTTACGCCGAAGATTACCGGTTGCTTCAGTATGATTGACGCTCCCGGTGGCCAGAGAGTAAAAGCCGGCTATTTGCTTCGTGTCTTTCTTACACACCACAAACGTTCTGGCCGCTCCGAGTGCCTGGTTTTTGAGGCCTTTCTGCTTTAACCAGTCATCGAGCACAGCCTCACCGCTGACGAACTCAGCCACCTGATGAAAAGCGGACAAAGGTTCGGGTGCTGTTACACGTCCCACTGAGGTTTCCTTGCCAGCAGTTTTTCGATAGCGGGATCATCTGCGACCGGTGCATCAAGCATATCGATGAACTCCGCATATTGCTCATCGTTAAAGTTAAATACACGGCGCTCGAGGATCACATTCTCGGCAGCCTGACAGGCCATTTCCAGAATGAAATCTGTACGTGACTTGTGAAGGATTTCCGCAGCCGCATCAATGAGCGCCCGCTGCGATTCCTTAGCTCTAAGATTAAGTTGAACATCTGATTTCATGAGACACCCCTGTATAGCGTTTGCTTTACAAGCATAGCACAAATTCATGTATAGCAAACGCTATACATGAATTTGTCGTTTTAAATATTTTGACATGGGACTCTCCAGTATAAGAGTCCCACAAAATGGATGCAGTTCACGAGAACCCTACGTCTTTAATGCGTACGGCTGTGATTTTCTTTGCGGTACGCGCCGGGTGGCTGGCTGAACGTACGGGTGAAGATACGCGTAAAGGTCTGCTGCGAATCGAAGCCGTACTTCAGGCAGATATCGTACACTTTCTGGTCAGTATCACGTAAATCACGCGCCGCCAGCAGCAGTTTACGCTCGCGAATGTAGCGCCCGATACTCTCACCTTTATACTGCATAAACAGACGTTGCAGATGCCATTTTGAATACCCCGCGTGGCGGGCAATATCATCAATGCGCAATGGTTGATTCAAATTATCATCAATCCATTCGACAATCGTCTCGATAACTTGTGCAGAAATCGTCATCGTTATCTCCCTTTTTTCATTGAGCCGCTGGCTGCCACCAGGCCGTGAACGGTTGGTCCGGTTCGGACAGTACTACCGGCTCACCCAGCATCGGCGTCAGCAGACGGTAATCTTTGAGACGGCTGGCCAGCGCCAGACGCTTGTAGGGATCGTCCCAGCTATGTTTCGCCAGTACAAAACGACCGGCATGACCGGGCACAACAGCTTTGGCATGGAGATCGGCGGATGCCTGCGCGGTCTCTTCCGGCATCATATGAATGAACTTCCAGTCCTGGTCATATTGACCGTTTTCCATAATCGCCACATCGACCGTGCCGAACTGTTCGCCAATCGCTTTAAAATGCGGCCCGTAACCAGAGTCTCCGCTGTAATAAACGTTCTGCTCTGGCGTTTCCAACATAAAACTGGCCCACAGGGTCTGGTTACGCTTGATGCCGCGCCCTGAAAAATGCCGTGCCGGCAGGACATGCACAATCAGTGAGTCCGTCACTCTGACGGACTGATTCCAGTCCCGCTCTTCAATTATCTCGCTGTTCATTCCCCAGTACCGCAGATGCGACCCGACGCCAAGCGGCGTAATCACCCGCTTAATCTTCGGCATCAACGCCTTAATGGTGGCAAGATCCAGGTGATCATAGTGGTCGTGCGAGATGATGAGCAAATCGATTTCCGGCATGTTTTGTGCCGTCCACGGATACTCCCCGGCAAAGGCTTTATTCAGAAATGAAAACGGCGCAGCGTAGTTGCTCAATACCGGGTCGATGAGAATGCGTTGCCCCGCCAGCTGCAAATACCACGAGGAATGCCCCAGCCAGACGAGAGTATCCTGCTGCGGTGACAGGCGCGCGAGTTCGGTTGCCACCAGCGGCAATGGTTGCGCAGGGCGGGCATTTTCGCGCTTTGCGACCAGAAATTCCCACCAGGCTGCCAGCATGCTTTTGTTGCCGGTGTAACCCAGCGTGGGCACCTGATTATGAAACTGTCCGTCACGATAGTGTGGTGACTGTTCAACCTCACTCAGTTGTGCCCCTTGCGGCGCCTGACCGAATCCGGCATTGAGTACAAACGGTAAACTTGCAGCTGCAGCAATGAGCATAATAACAACCACACAAACGGTGAGACGCCTCATATCCTGACCTTAAACGCGCCCCTTTCCGCTGGTTTGCGCGACTGACTCTTGATTATGAGTGAGTAAGCACTCATTATAGAAATCGCAAGTTCGCCGTCAAGATGATTTTCAATCTTTGACATTCACCGTTGCGGTGCTGCGAAGGCCGTGATTCAATCGTGTTTTTAACAGGCTTAAGGGTAAAGTGTAGTGGCTCGTCCGAAGAGTGAAGATAAAAAATTGGCATTACTGGAAGCAGCAACCACAGCATTTGCGCAGTCCGGCATTGCGGCCTCTACCGCCGTCATTGCCCGCAATGCAGGCGTTGCTGAGGGAACTTTGTTTCGCTATTTCGCAACAAAAGATGACCTCATCAACGAACTTTACCTCCATTTAAAGCACGATATGTGCCAGTCAATGATGGTCAATCTGGACCGTTCAGTGACCGATGCCAAAACCATGATTCACTTCATCTGGAATAGCTACATTAGCTGGGGCCTGCATCACACCGCCGGACATCGCGCCATCCGTCAGCTTGCCGTCAGCGAGAAAATCACCAAAGAAACCGAGCAACGGGCTGAGGATATGTTCCCCGAACTGCGTGATTTTTGTCATCGCTCGGTGCGCCCGGAGTTTATGTCCGACGAGTATCGCGCCTTTGGTGACGCGTTTTTTCTGTCACTGGCTGAAACCACAATGGAATTTGCCACCCGCACCCCTGCCCGCGCCGATGAATACATTGCCATGGGGTTTGAAACCATGTGGCGCGCCCTCACCCGCGAGGAAAAATAATGGACGGTCAGACATTACATGCGTGCGCAAAACGCCTTGCGCTTGAACTGCCATTTACCGAACACTGCTGGCCGTTTGGTCCGGAATACGACGTCTTTAAGGTCGGCGGCAAGATTTTTATGCTGGTCTCAGAGCATCACGGACGCCCGCTGGTCAACCTGAAGTCAGATCCGCAAAAGTCACTGCTCAATCAGCAGATCTACCCCAGTATCGAACCCGGTTATCACATGAATAAAAAGCACTGGATTTCAGTTTATCCCGGTGACGATATTACCGAGTCTTTACTGGCAGACCTGGTGAACGACTCGTGGCATCGGGTGGTGGACGGCCTGCCTAAGCGGGAACAAAAACGCCTGCGTCCCGTCTGATTTATCGCTAACCCCGATAAGTGTTTATGCCTTTTTCTGTCTTATCTTTTTGCCGCTTTCCCTGTACCCTGCTGAAACAAAACGCACCCGCAGGGTAAGAAAAACGACCAGGAGTTTTTATGGATATTGTTTCTGTCGCCTTAAAACGCTACTCCACCAAGGCATTCGATCCGACCAAAAAACTGACCGCTGAGCAGGCAGAAAAATTAAAAACGCTGCTGCAGTTCAGTCCGTCCAGCACCAACTCGCAGCCGTGGCATTTTATCGTGGCCAGCACTGACGAAGGCAAAGCGCGCGTAGCCAAAGCCGCCGCCGGCGGTTTTGTGTTCAACGAACGTAAAATCCTCGATGCGTCCCACGTCGTGGTGTTCTGCGCCAAAACAGCGATGGACGATGCATGGCTGGAACGTGTCGTGGATCAAGAAGAAGTCGACGGTCGTTTCGCCACGCCGGAAGCCAAAGCCGCCAACCACAAAGGCCGTACCTTCTTTGCCGATCTGCACCGCAAAGAGCTCAAAGATGATGCGCACTGGATGGCAAAACAGGTGTACCTGAACGTCGGTAACTTCCTGTTAGGCGTGGCGGCAATGGGACTGGATGCGGTACCCATCGAAGGCTTTGATGCCGCGGTTCTCGATGCAGAATTTGGTCTGCAAGATAAAGGATTCACCAGCGTGGTTATCGTCCCGGTGGGGCATCACAGCGTAGAAGACTTCAACGCCGCGCTGCCAAAATCACGTCTGCCGCAGGAAACCACCCTGACGGAAGTCTGATACTCACATTTGCATAACCTCCACACAGCGGTCATCATAGACCGCTGTTTATTAAGGAGACGTTATGCAGGAATTGATATCTCAGGTAGAAGACCTCGGCATTGAAATGAATCACACCACTTCGCTGGTGATGATTTTTGGCATTATTTTTATCACCGCCATTATTGTTCACGTTATTTTGCACTGGGTGGTACTTCGCGCATTTGAAAAACGCGCCAACGCCAGCTCCCGCCTGTGGCTGCAAATCATCACGCAGAACAAGTTATTTCACCGCCTGGCGTTTACGCTGCAAGGTATCATCGTCAATATACAGGCCGCACTCTGGCTACAAAAAGGCAGCGAAGCCGCAGAGATATTAGTCACCTGCGCCCAGCTGTGGATCATGATGTACGCCCTGCTGTCGGTCTTTTCTCTGCTCGACGTTATTCTTAATCTGTCGCAAAAACTCCCCGCCGCCTCGCAGTTGCCGCTGAAAGGCATCTTTCAGGGCATCAAGTTAATCGGCGCGATCCTCGTCGGCATTCTGATGATTTCGCTGCTGATTGGTCAGTCACCCGCCATCCTGATAAGCGGTCTGGGTGCCATGGCAGCGGTCTTAATGCTGGTGTTTAAAGACCCGATCCTCGGTCTGGTGGCCGGAATACAGCTTTCGGCCAACGATATGCTCAAACTGGGTGACTGGCTGGAAATGCCGAAATACGGCGCGGATGGTGCGGTGATCGATATTGGTTTAACCACCGTCAAAGTGCGCAACTGGGATAATACCATCACCACCATTCCTACGTGGTCGCTGGTCTCTGACTCGTTTAAAAACTGGAGCGGCATGTCAGCGTCCGGCGGTCGGCGAATTAAGCGCAGTATCAGCATCGATGCCACCAGCATTCGTTTTCTCGATGAAGATGAGCGCCAGCGATTGCATAAAGCGCATCTGCTGAAACCGTATTTGACCACGCGCCTTCAGGAAATTAACGAGTGGAACCAGCAAGTAGATGCGCCTGAATCCGTCTTGAATCATCGCCGGATGACCAATATCGGGACGTTTCGCGCCTACCTGAACGAATATTTACGTCACCATCCGCGCATTCGCAAAGATATGACGTTAATGGTGCGCCAGTTAGCTCCGGACGACCACGGGTTGCCGATTGAGATTTATGCTTTTACTAATACGGTGGTGTGGCTGGAATATGAAAGTATTCAGGCTGACATCTTCGACCATATTTTTGCTGTGGTCGAAGAGTTCGGATTACGTATTCATCAGTCGCCGACCGGGAATGATATTCGCGCCCTGTCAGGGGCGTTTCAGCGTTAATCTTTAGCTACTGGCGCGCGCAATATAGCGCCAGTCCATCATCACCCTTTCTGTTGGGGCATCGGGGTTATCGATTTTATTCAGTAATAACCCCACCGCCTTGCGGCCAATATCACGCGAAGGTTGCTCAATAGTTGAAAGCTGTGGCGAGACCATTTCAGCCAATTCCGTACCGTCAAAGCCCACCACGGCGATATCCTGCGGGATCTGTAACCCGGCGTTGCTAATAGCACGCATCGCACCGGCTGCCAGCGTGTCCGATACCGCAAACACCGCGTCGGGTTTCACCTCGGCCGCCAGCAGGTTTTCCATCGCCGCGATCCCGGCGCTGGAACTTAACTCACGGGCGTACTCCACTGCCTGATACTCCAGCGATAACGCATGCAGCGCCGCCTTGTAGCCGCGTTCACGCAAACGGGCGTATTTGTAGCTCAGATCATGGTTGATCAGCGCAATACGGCGATAGCCCTTGTCTACCAGATGCGATATCACCGACTGCGCGGCGTCTACATCGTTAATGCCCACGCAGGAAACCGCGCCTTTATCGGCATATTCCGCACACTGCACCCACGGAGCATCGCCAATCAGGGAGGTCAGTTCCGGTAATTTTGAGAAGGCATCCATGGTGATGATGCCATCAACAATTTTACCTGACAGCAGCTTCAGCGCTGACTTCGAACGCGCTGTATCCGAACCGGAATTACACAGCAGAATGCGATAGCCATTTTTCTCCGCCTCCTCCTCAATACCTTTCACCACCTCGGCACAAAACGGGTTGGCAATGTTGGAGACCATTACGAGGATCATCGAGCTTCGCGCCGTACGCAGTTGACGAGCCAGCAGGTTGGGCTGGTAATTACTTTCCTTAATAGCCTGCAGCACACGTTCACGGTTTTTGACCTTGACGGACTCACTGTTATTCAGCACACGTGATACCGTCGCTACCGACACACCGGCAAGCTGGGCGATTTTTTGAATAGACATAACGACGACACATCCTGCGTTTTACGCTTTGTGCTGAGGCTACCATAAAATCACCGCCCGGCGAACCGGACCGGCTTAACGCTGTACCGACACCCAGCGCTGCTGTTGATGGCTTTTTATAATCGCATCAATGATGTACATTACGTCTGCGCCATCCTTGAACGAGGCAAAACGTCGGGCCTGTGGCGCGGGCATTTGGCCTGTCTGTACGGCCTGATAGAACTGCAGCATCATATTTTTAAACGCATCCGGCCAGCCCTCAATATGCCCACCGGGGAAATGCGCGCTGGCGGCGACATCGGCATTCATTAGCCCCGGATCGTCCGTCAGGATCTGGTTCGCCTGCTGGCGGTGGCCCACCCACAGTTGCTGCGGCGTTTCCTGATCCCAACTCAACGCGCACTGGCTGCCACTAATCTCAAAGCTCAGATGGTTTTTGCGCCCGGCGCTAACCTGCGAGACGCTAAAGCAGCCTTTGCTGCCGTCGTCAAACCGCACCAGCACCGACCCGCGGTCTTCGGTGGTCACCGGTTTATCCTCCAACTGCCGACCAACCGTCTGCGAATTAAACGTCGCACCACCGGCCGCGTCCGCTTTCCGCGTGGGCCAGACGATCGCCAGATCGGCCATCACTTCAACAATGCGTTTCCCGGTGACAAACTGCACCGTGTCGCACCAGTGCGAGCCGATATCGGCCACCGCCCGCGAACCGCCGCCCAACGCCGCATCAACCCGCCAGTTGTAGTCGGTCTCCAGCAGCATCCAGTCCTGTAAATAGCTGCCCTGCACGGCAAACAGACGTCCAACGCTGCCATTGCGTACCATGCTGGCCGCCTGCTGCACCATCGCAAACTGGCGATAGACAAAACTCACGCCGTGCACGACCCCCGCCTGCTCCGCCAGCGTCACCAGTTCATGGGCCTCTTCGGCGGTCATGCACAGCGGTTTTTCAGAAAATACGTGCAGCCCGGCACGCAGTATCTGCCGGTTGATGTCGGCATGCAGATGATTCGGCGTACAGTTGTGGACCACCTGTAGCCCAGGGTGCGCCAACAGCGCTTCCACACTGCCATAGGCATGAGGCACCTGTAGCAGGCTGGCCCGCGCCTGAGCCACCGCCAGCGAACTGTCGCAGAGTGCCACCACCTGCACATTCCCCAGTCGACGCAGCGCCTCAATATGCGCAGGCCCAATAAACCCGCTGCCAATAATGCCAACCTGGATCATTTGCGTACCTCATCGCCTGCGGCGAAATCATCAAATGCGTGGGATGAAACCGGAATAATATGCCGCTGAATAAACTCACGGCCTTCGCGGGCACCGGTTTCTGCGTCTTTCAGGCAGCATTCCCACTCCAGTACCGCCCAGCCGGGATAATCATATTGAGTGAGCTTGCTGAAAATCGTTTTGAAATCAACCTGCCCGTCGCCTAATGAGCGGAAGCGTCCAGCGCGGTCGATCCACGGCTGGTAACCGCCGTAGACGCCGCTGCGGCTGCTGGCTCGATACTCCGCATCCTTGACATGAAACGCTTTTATGCGCGAGTGATAGGCGTCGATGAATCCGAGATAGTCCATCTGCTGCAACAGCAGATGGCTGGGATCGTAGAGCATATTGCAGCGCGGATGATTATCCACCAGCGCAAGAAAACGCTCAAACGTGATGCCATCATGCAGATCTTCGCCGGGATGAATTTCAAAACAGACATCAACCCCCTGCTCATCAAAACCGTCGAGAATCGGCCGCCAACGGTCAGCCAGTTCCTGAAATGCCTCGGCAAAACGCTGCGCATTATGCGGCGGCCAGGGGTAAAAATAGGGCCACGCCAGCGATCCGGAAAACGTGGCGTGCGCCGTCAACCCCAGTTTTTGCGAGGCTGCCGCAGCCTGGTGTAACGTCCGCGTCGCCCACGCCTGTTGGGCCTGTGAATTGCCGCGTACCGCCTGCGGCGCAAAACCATCAAAAGCGTCATCGTAGGTGGGATGAACGGCAACCAGTTGGCCTTCGAGATGGGTGGACAATTCGCTGATCGTCAGTCCGTGCTGCGCCAGCATTCCACGAATATCATCGCAGTAAGTCTGGCTAACAGCGGCCTGTTCAACATCAAACAGCGACGCATGATTACACGGCATCTGTATGGCTTTGTAGCCCAGCCCCGCTGCCCACTGCGCCAGCCCGTCCAGGGTATTGAACGGGGATTGCCCGCCGATAAACTGCGCCAGAAAAATCCCCGGTCCCTTAATGGTTCTCATAACCCCTCCTGAATATTACGCCTGCTCTTTCTCGTCATACTTGAAAGAGAAAAGGAAAATCACGGCAATCACCGCCGCTGCAACCGCCGGGATCCACCAGAACGGGATCCATGACTCAGGTACTGCCTGCCCCGCCACCAGATGGTTATACAGCGCACCGGAAATTTGCGAGCCCAGCAGCATGCCGATCCCGTAGGTAAACATTACGATCATGCTTTGCGCCTGGCCTTTCACCTTTTCCCCGGCAATACGGTCGGTGTAGATAAAGCCGACCACAAAGAAGAAGTCGTAACACACCCCGTGCAGCAAAATACCGAGATACAGCAGGATGCGCCCTTCTTCGCTGATGCCCAGCGCAAAGAAGGCGTAACGCACAAACCAGGCACACATACCGATCAGCAGCATGTATTTCACGCCCAGCCGTCTGAACAGGAATGGGATCACCAGCATGAAGAAGATTTCGGACATCTGACCGAACGACATCGCGGTACTGACATCCCCAACGCCCGCATCCGCCAGAAACGATGCGGTGTACGCGTAGTAGGTCCCCAGTGGTACAGAGATTAACGTAGCGCAGAGTGAGAAGACGAAGAAATGACGGGTTTTGAGTAAGGCGAAAGCATCGGCGCAAAACAGATCGCGGACTTTTACCGGCAACCCTTTCGCGGGCGCAGGCGTGTTTGGCAGCGTCAGGCTGTAGAGCGCCAGAATCACAGAGATAACCGCCGGCAGCGTAAAGATGCCGGTGGTATCCGAAATGCCGGTCACGCCGATAAAGATCCCCGCAACAATCCAGCCTATGGTGCCAAACACCCGTACTACCGGGAAGGTTTTGTCTTTATCCGACAGGCTGTGAAACGCGATATTATTGGTCAGCGCCAGCGTCGGCATGTAGCACAGCGTGTAGCCAAACAGCAGGCCAATCAGCAGCGCACCGTTTTGCGCTACCAGCGCCTGCGGCACAAACCACAGGATCGCCGCCCCGGCGAGGTGCATCACCGCCATCACTTTTTGCGAGGCAAAAAAGCGATCCACCAGCATACCTAAGACAAACGGCGACAAGATTGAGGCTATCGGTCCGGCGGAAAACGCATCGCCAATCAGCAGCGACATGTTGTGCTGGCTCATCACCAGCCCCAGCGTGACGGACCAACTTCCCCAGATAAAGAACTGTAAGAACATCATCAGCGACAGCCGCGGCACCAGCAGCCGGTACTGTACGCTCTGTTTTCCACTACTCTCGGTTGTCGACACCATTTTTTGCCCCACCCTTAAAAAAGTAATCGATTACAAATAGGTTCAAATGAAAAGTAATCGATTACAAAATAAAGATCCTGTCAGTAAGAACAGAACTGGGAGATCAATCACGATAAAGTTCAGGGAGTGACCGATCTCATCGCAAAGGATGAGATCGGTAAGGGATTAGCGGGCTTTACGGCGCAGCAGTTTGAAGGCCACAAACAGGAACAGGATCCATGCCGGTAGCAGCATCGCCGACAGACGCATCTCATCCATGGTGCACATCAGCACCAGAATCATGCCGAGGAACGCAATACACAGGTAGTTTCCGGCCGGGTACAGCAACGCTTTAAACTGAGTGTCACGCCCTTTGCGACGCATTGCCGCGCGAAAGCGCAGGTGCGCCAGGCAAATCATGATCCAGTTCAACAGCAGCGTCGCCACGACCAGCGCCATCAGCAGGCTGAAGGCCTTTTGCGGCAGCGCGTAGTTGATCAGCACCACCAGCGAGGTGATCGCCCCGGAAAGCACCAGAGAATTAACCGGTACACCGCGACGGCTGACGCGGGTCAAGAACTTCGGCGCATTGCCCTGCACGGAGAGGCCAAACAGCATGCGGCTGTTGGAGTACACGCCGCTGTTATACACCGACAGAGAAGCCACCAGAATAACGAAGTTCAGCGCGGAAGCCACCACGTTGCTGTCAAGATTATGGAAAATCATCACAAACGGGCTGCTGTTTGATTTCACTTCAACCCACGGGTATAGCGCCAGCAGCACCACCAGTGAACCGATGTAAAACAGCAGAATACGATACACCACCTGGTTTACCGCTTTCGGAATACTTTTTTGCGGATCCTGCGCTTCTGCCGCAGTAATACCGATCAGTTCCAGCCCACCAAAGGAGAACATGATCACCGCCAGCGAGAGGATCAGCCCGTTCCAGCCGGTGGCAAAAAAGCCGTTATAGCGCCAGAGGTTATCGATACTTGCCTGTTCGCCACCGTGACCAGAAAACAACATCCAGACGCCGAAGCCAATCATGCCAATAATCGCCAGCACTTTGATCAGTGCAAACCAAAACTCGGTTTCGCCATACAGTCGCACGTTGACCAGGTTGATGGCATTGATGATCACGAAGAATACGGCGGCCCAAATCCAGGTAGGCACATCGGGAAGCCAGTATTGCATGTAGATCCCAGCCGCCGTCAGTTCAGCCATGCCGACCAACACAAACATCACCCAGTAGTTCCAGCCAGACAGAAAACCGGCAAACGGTCCCCAGTATTTATAGGCAAAGTGGGCAAACGATCCGGAAACGGGTTCTTCAACCACCATTTCGCCCAGTTGGCGCATGATCAGAAACGCGATGATCCCGGCTACGCCATAGCCCAACAGCACCGCCGGTCCTGCCATTTGAATCGCCGGGCCAATGCCCAGAAACAGACCCGTACCAATTGCGCCGCCCAGCGCAATTAACTGAATATGGCGGTTTTGCAACCCCCGCTGAAGCGTCGGCTCACTCGTTGACGCGGCATCGGACACGCTGGTGTCGGATGCAGATGACGCGTTTTTCACGCCCTACCCCTGTGTCGTTTATATTGAAGGGGCTTCTTTTAACATTTCAACCTGGTTGTCGCAAGGCGCAATCGTTTGGATACGTCGGGCATCCTTGCCCAACGCACCGAGGCGCAGGAAAAAAGTCACAAATCAACGGACGTTAGCGGAAGCCAACACGTTGTTGTTATTTATTCAGATCAATACGCACCACGCTATCGGGCGCATCCGTCGAGTGGTCCTTATTAAATTTCTGCTTCACGGTGACAAACAGCGTTTGCCCATCCGCAGAGAGTTGCAGGCTGTTCGGGTTCGGCGGCAGATCCCAGCTTTTCTTCACGCTGTAGTCGGTTGCATTCAGGCTAAGTAGTTTCCCGGCATCGCGCTGGGTAATATAGATTTCGTTGCGCTTTGCATTGAATTTCACCGCTAACGAATCGCCAACAGCGAGTTGTTTGAGCAGTTTGCCGGTGTGGATATCCAGCACCAGAGTGGTTTTCGCTTGCGAGTTATCGGTGACAAACAAACGGCCCGTTTGCGCGTCTTCCGCCATATTCAGCAGCAGCGCCGGTTTCTCTCCCAGCGGCTTCCAGCGTTTCTCAATACGCTGATTACGCGGGTTGATCACCAGGATTTCGCCGCCGCCGTTGGCGGCATAAATACGCTGAGTGGCATCAGAATAATGCAGTCCTGTCATCCATTTCCCGGTATTTTTAATACGGGTTTTCAGCTTCAGGGTTTCGGCATCCACCACCCAAATTACCGCCGGGTCAGCCACCGCGCCAATATAGAGCAGGCCATTATGCAGCAGCACCTGACGCGCACCGTACGGGAAACCTTCGGCATTACGTTCCGGGAACAGTACACGATTTTTCACTTTACCATCGGCGGTATTCAGGGCGCTCAGGCCGCCGTCCAGTGAGTTAGTAACGTACACCGTTTTACCGTCTGGCGAGAGCGCCATACCAAAGTTTTTCATATCGGTATGACTAAGGCCGAGAGTCTTGAGCGTTTTCGGGTCCAGTTTGTAAACCACCCCGCCCTGGACATCTTTAAATCCTTCCGCACTGGCAACATACAGTGCATCGCCCGCCGGACTCAGCGCCATTTCATACAGACCATCAGCCAACGCACGCTGCTGGACATCAGTAGCAGCTGGCGTCACAGCTTTTTCCTGTACCGCCGTACGACTGGCTGGCGTTGAATGTGCGGCACAGCCACTTAGCGCTGCGGCAATCAGCAATGCCAGAGCGGATGTTGTTTTTTTCATTGCGGGGATCCTTACCAGAGTGTACGGAAATGGTTAATAACAAAAGAGAATGAGAACTATACGCATTATCTTTATTGAATCAAGAATAATTAGATCGTGAATAAAAAAGATGAAACGAAGGTTTGAAGAGTGCGACTGACGCGCGCTACCTCCGCTTTCTTATAATTACCGTGAATTATTCTGGACGAAAAGGCACCGCAGGCCACAAAATGCACCTTACTGTTTTTTCAACATTTTTAAACGCGTTCCCCAGGTCAGGTTCCTGTCACGCGCTTTAAGCCACGCCGGGCAGCGACCGTCATGAATAAGATCATTAAACGTCTTGAAATCATCAAAAGTGCCATCGAACTGGAAGATGACGAGATCATTTTCCAGCAACTGGTGCATTTGAAAAATGATGCGTTGACGGACGTACCCAAAACGATCGTTCAGGCACTTGAAGCACGACGCTTCAGCGATGCACTGCATGAAATCACCGGCTGGCTGCAATCACAGCGAGCGGTATCAACGTGGCAAGATCCCGGCATCGCTGCCAGCAAACTTGAGCTAAAAGCACTTGAAACACAGTTGCGCGACTTAATTGATAAACGCAATGCACGCATTCAAATCCTTGATGACTTCAACGACTTGTATCATCAGCACCTTGGGCCACTGATGAGTCGTATTCTCGAGTTGCGTAAACATCTGGCCGCCAGTGCGCAACGTAAGCAGGAAGCTGAGCGCAAACGCCGGGAAAAAGATTATCAGTCCTGTCAGCACTTTATTTCTCAGGCGGTCGATCAACTGGCGCAGCTCAAACAGCAGTGGATGAGCCAGCGTTCAGACTCGCGCGAATCAGTGGAAACCCGGCAGCGCATTCAGCAGCAAACGGAGCTTATCACCGCCCTGCTGGCGGAAATTCGCGAACTGGAAAACGACTTTTCCCGCCAGGATGACAGCGCCACCCGCCAGGCGCAGGAAGAAGCCCGTCACGAATATGATGAATATCAGGAGCAACAGCAGGACGCGCAGCATCGTTATAACCGCGAACGGACACTTTCTCATGATGAGCGCAATGAACTAAAACGCCTGTGGCGGCAGGCCAGTCGCCTGTGCCACCCGGACGTGGTTGCGGATGACCTGAAAGAGAAAGCGCACCAGATGATGGTGCAGTTGAATCAGGCGCGACAAAATGCCGATCTGGCCGCCGTTCGTACGCTGCTTACCCAGTTGCAAAACGGTCTCGAACCGATGATGGCAAGCGACCGCCTTAACGATCTGCAACATTTACGCCGCAAGATACAGCAGCTCAGAGAGCAAATTAGCAGCTTGCTCAATGAAATTAGCGAACTGGAAGCTGAGAACGCCTGGCGTCTCGCCGCCTCTGTGACAGATAAGGATGCCTACTTTGCCGACCAACAACGGGCGTTAACCGAGATCCGCAATACGCTGGAAGATCAGGTACGCCAGGTCGAGCAAGAACTGCTGGCCGGATAAGCCGGCGACGTACAAAAAACAAGCTAATCGCTATTCTTTCGTGTGATTTTCAAATTAAGCACAAAAAGACAATTTTAGAATTAAACCCTTGAAATCTATAAAATCAAAGCACATAACACCATAAAACAAAATGAAGACGTAAATAAATTTGAATATGACAATATTTTCATCCTTCCTCTATAGACCCTCCGCGTCAACCCGGTTTAAGTTAAGAATTATCTTACAGCGTTCTCACTGTGCTAAAAATGAGCCCTATCCAACTGAATTACGCTCTTTTTTGGCGACCTTCTTAGCCACACCTATCAGAATCCCCTGTGCCTTTAGGGTTATCCAGTCCGCAATTTTCTCGATTCAGAAGCGAAATCTATCAATCATCTGCCCAGAGGTGATTTAAACGATTTATCTTAAATTTTAACAAAGTGTAATATCAACATTAAGAATAGTTAAAGATTTTAATAAATACAGAAAGTATCTGTTGAAACCGAAATAAATAAGGATACGTTCAAAACACAGAACGGGATATTCGTTTTAATTAACATTTCACGCATCGCGAGGAACTCTTTTTAATAAAAAAAAGAGGCGATTGCTTGCATCAAAATTTCAAGGAGATCGTTATGTCTAAAGCTGTATTTTTGGGTGACTCACTTTACCCGTGGCTTGGCATGCGAGAAATTTTACGTGGTTCAGCATTATTTACGGATATCACGTACCACTCCTCTCAGACGCTTTCTGCCGTCAACATACATTCTCATAAATTGGATTGCATCATTATTAATCCTGGCAATTCTGATTTTTTAAAATATGCCAGAATTATCCGCAACATGGCCTTACGCCCTGCGACGATGATTATCGTTCTGGCCGATGAAGCCACTTTTTCACTTTTTCAAACCGTTTGCGGGATGAACATGCATTTTCTCGATCAAGACGACTCTCTTGATCAACTTTTGCACGCGTTCACCTCTATCACTCAAATAAAAAAATCAATAACTATCAAATCAGTACATAACAAAATAACCGCAAACGAATTTAACGTCATAATGATGTTGGCCCGCGGTTGGACGCTGACTCAAATCGCCGGCGCATCGCAAAAAAGTGAAAAAACCATTGGGGCGTACAAAAGCAACATTGCCAGAAAGCTTGGCAAAACCAATACCCGGCTCAAGTACACCATCTCGCACTATAGCCAGCCGTAACTGACTTATTTAAGGACGACCATAACGATTATTTTTTAAAAGGGACTCACTTTCAGTTCGTCTTTTATTCCGCGAAACCCGGAAGGTATCCCCATTTTTAAAAATCGACCTGCCAGGTAGCACTCCCGCGTGCCAACCATAGCCAACAACTCAACGTAATAACGCATGCAATATAAAATGCAGACAAGGGTTATATATGAATAAAGTTTACAGCATTATTTGGAACGCGGTACTCGGTATCTGGGTTGTCGTTTCCGAATTAACCAAAGGCAAGAAAAAAAGCAGTTCGCGTAAAACTGTCGCGGTATTGGCGGCCAGTGCATTAAGCGGTGCTTCAATGCTGGCATCTGCGGCACCGATTATCGATACAGGTGAGCACAATATTTATACTGACTACCAGAGAGGTATTTCAGCTGAGGTAAGTGAAGGAATTCATAATTATGGCTTCTTATATGAAGATAACTCTACCGGTCAGGCGCTCAACATCAGCGGCGCAATCCCAACGATTGCCCCAGGCCAAAGCGGCGTTGTGGAGTCAACCACCATCAGAGAGCTGCTGCAAAACGGAAAAATCACCCTAAAAGCCACCAGCCCCGATCAGAACGTCAAAACGATCTCCACCGTGGAGCAACTGGCAGAATACCTGACTCATACTCAATCGGCGAAACCTTCGCAGAGCACGGATTTTGATGTTTTTGATCCGGCGCTTCCGGGAGAACCCGAGCCAATTAAAGTCTTCGATACCAGCGCATTAGCCGGGTTTATCACCGAATCACAAATCGGTGATGCGGTGTTGAACACTTATGATCCACAGCAAACGCAAATCTATAAGCAATTTGGTATCGCGCTGGCGACAAACGGAGGCATCGCCAATCTGAATATTGGCAACGACACGCTTAACGTACGTGACAAGGCCAATACCATCGAATTGCTGGCCAAAGATTCCTCACTGCTGCAAGCGCAGGGCGCCAACAGTCAGGTGAACTGGCAGTCCGATAACTACATTAAATTCAACGCTGCCCCGGTTGTACCAACGGAAACATTTCACGGCTCACGGACCACCTCCGTATTTGGCACTGATGTAACGCTAATGGCTTACGGTTATAACGATGCCGGTGAGGTTATCGAAGAAGGTACCAAAACGTTCTCGATTACGACGGCCGCGAAGCTGGCTGAGTTCAATAGCTGGCTATTAGGCGAAAGTGATGACGCCGCACAAAAACCAGATGGACAAAAAGTCAGCCAGATCCAGCTGTGGCTGGATGTCGAAAATAGCCAAATAACGACGGTATCCGCTGCGCAAGCGAAGTATGCCGAGTTGATTGAAAACGTGCTTAGTTCCGGTAAAAAATCTGACGTTATCTCCTGGGATTATGACGTCTGGACCGACGGCCTGTCGCATACGAATAACACTACCGCCGGGCGTGGTGAGCTGCACGCCATCTATGCCAACGGCGCTGGGACTACCGGCACCCTAAACCAAGGTGCGATGATCGCCGTTGACGGCAGCATTAATGGCGTAATGAAAGCCATTGACGGTGGGGTTATCACTAACCTCGGCGAACTGAACGCATTGCGTTCCTCCGGCGGGCAAAGTCTGGCCATCGGCATGTTGGCGAAAGACGCCACTGCTACCAACCACGGCACCATCAACTCCGGGTTGTTTATTGATAAAGACGGTAATCAAAAGGTCAACAGCTATGGCGCATTTGGTATGCAGGGACAAGGCGCCAGCACCATTACCAACAACGGCACCATCAACCAGGCCATCACCACCGATAACTTCGGTACCGCCTCTGCCGCCGACCCCTGGAGCAAGGATAATCCCGATACCTCGCTGACGCTGGCCATTGGCATGCAACTGTCCAACGATGCGCAGGGCGTGAATAACGGCGTTATCAATATCGTCGACGGGAGCAAAAACGGTGCATCCTATGGTAAAGGCACTGCCTTTGGCGTAGAAGTCGCCGACAACGCGACCTTTACCAACGCGCAGAATGCCTCTATTTATCTTGGTCGCAACGCCAATGATCTGTCCCTGGATGCCACCCTGCCAGGCGGTTCCAGCCCAAGCGCCGGGATCATGACCAAAAGTGCCAGCGAGGTCATCAATAAGGGGCTCATCACGCTGGGCGTCGGCATACGCAACGCTGCGGGGATCTTGATCGGCAACGCGACTGGCAACGTGCTGAATACCGGCAATATTGTGGTCAATGGCGATGGTCGCGGAGGGAATATCAAGAACTACGGCATCACTGTTCGTGACAGTGGCGCTGAGAATGGTCAGATCATTCGCAATGACGGCAAGATCAACGTCAATGGCACCAACAACGTCGGCATTCACGTCAGCGCGACGAAAAAAAATGCCCTGGTGACCACCAGCGATTCAGGCTCTATTGTGGTAGACGGTACCGGCGGTGTGGGCAACCGTAACTACGCTATCTGGGCTGAGGGTGGCGTTAATGGTCAGGCGACGGTCAACGTCGATTCCGCTATCACACTTAACAAAGCCGGGAACATCGGCGTGCACGTGCGTGATAACGCCATCGCGAATGTCGACACCCTGAGCAGTCCACTATTCAACAGCACCAACCAGATTGGTTATTACCTGTATGGCAAAGGGGCTACCGCCAACATTGGTCAGGCGGTGATGAATGACAACGGTCAGGCTAACACCACTATTTTTCGTCTCGCTAATGGTGCAAAACTTGCGGGTAATACGACCAACCCGAAAGATAATTCGAGTTCCAATCTCGACCTGACCTTAAGCGGCAAAAACTCCGTCGGCGTCCTCGCCACCGGCGCAGGCAGTAGTGTAGACACCGGCGAAGCCACGTTTAGCGTGAAAGGCTCCGATTCCGCAGCCCTGCTGATTGAAGGCGGCGCGAAAGGGACCATCAGCGATAAAACCACCATCAATTTAACCGGCGAAAGAACCATTGCCGGGATTGTTGACGGTCAGGCGCATCAGTTGAATGGCGAGGTGCAAGGTAACCCGACAGAAACTACCCTCACCTCAAACGCGAAGATCACCTCTGAAACTGGCGGTAACGAGGTTATTGCCTATGTGGCAAGAAACCAAGGCAATCTGACCCTTGGTGCCAACGCCATTATCGATCTAGCCAGCACCGACAGCATCGGTGTTGATGTGCAGCAAGGCGGGCGTTTCACCAACAATTCCGACAATGCCCTGCATGTCAGTAACGGTATCGGTGTTCGGGCTTCAGGAGGCAATGCGCAGATTAATAAACTGGGCAAAATCCTGGTCGATGATGGTACCGCCGGGGTTCTGCTGACTGAGGATGCCAGTTTGCTGATTAACGGCATTTCCGGTGACAGCATTACTACCAACGGCACTGCTGACGGTATTCGCCTCGCCGATAAAGCCGGTGCGCTGTCCGCGCAAAGCGTGATGATCCGCGCCGATGGAACTGGCGCAGGCATTCAAAACGATGCCAACAACAACAATATCCTGCTGCGCAACGTGACCATTGATTCCAACGATGGCGCAGGGATCCGCACCAGCGTGGCGCTCACCATGACAGATCGTGACAGCGAGGGAAATATCCTCAACGTTCACGGGAAAGGTACCGGCTTCGCCTTTGAACAACGTAATGGCGGCGAAACATCGGGCGACCTGAGCATAGGCAAAGGCTATACCATTGAGGTCCTTAAGGCTGAAGGCAGCGGTATTCGCGCGAATACTGATGGCGCGCTCACCACCAATGCCGATATCAATGTGCGTGACGGCGCCGGCGGCTCGGCGATCATCGCGAAGAACGTCAGCACCGTCAGCAATAGCGGCAAAATTACCTCTGCCAGCACCAGTGCACCGGTGATTGATGCCAGCGGTGACAGCAATAAAACAATCACCAACACCGGCACCCTGCAGGCCATCAACGACACTGCCGTAGCCATTCAGTCTGGTAAAGGCAATGACGCCATTGATATCAGCGGCGGTGTGACCAGCGGCGTGATCAACACCGGTGAAGGTAAGGACACCTTTAACTGGCAAAACGGCACCTTTGCGGGCGAGGTGAATTTCGCCGGCACCGGCGGCAACAATACAGCCAGCATCGGCAATGTGATGCTGGATAAAACGCGCCACATCATTACCGCTGCGGGTACGGGCAACGCCCTCACCTTCACCAACACCCACGGCGACAGTGCAAAAATTGGCAGCCTGAACAGCGATAACCAGACCACCGGCACCAACATTGGCACCGGCTGGGACTCGCTGACCATTACCGGGTCAAACGCGGATGTCCGCGTCGTTGAAAATCTGAGTCTGGCGAGCAAAACCATTGCCGTAAACGATGGTGCAACGCTGCGTACTGGCGATCACGGTGAGTCCACCAGCACCGCCGCGACCATTGGCAATTATGACGTGAAAACCCAGGGCACCAGCAGCAGGGTTATCTTTGATACCCAGGGCGATACGTCAGCCGCGCAAATTTACAACGGTGTCATTAGCGGTGACGGGAAATTTGAACGTAAGGCAGGCGGGACCACGGTCTTTACCAACAACAACAGCTACACCGGTTCTACCACCATTGATCAAACGGGGACACTGCAGTTAGGTTCCGGCGGCGATACCGGCGAAGTCAGCGCCGTATCAAACATCCTCGACAACGGCGTACTGGCGATTAATCGCGCCAATAATGTGCTGCTCGGCGGCGTGATTTCGGGTATCGGCGCGCTGCAGCAAATCGGCGGTGGTATTACGCGCCTGGCGGGCAATAACACCTATACCGGTGACACCACCGTCACCCACGGTACGCTGCTGGTAAACGGTAATCAGAGTGCGGCTACGGGCGCAACCACCGTCAGCGGCATGTCCACGCTTGGCGGTAACGGCACTATCGGCGGCAACGTGCTGATGAACGACGCCTCGACCCTCAGCGCAGGTGACGGCGGTGCGGGAACATTAACCATTAACGGCGGCCTGCAACTGGGCAGCAAAACCACCTCCGCCTTCGAGCTGGGTCAGGCTTATACGCCGGGTGGCGCGCTGAATGACCTGATTACTGTCACCGGCAACCTGCAACTGGACGGGACGCTGGACGTCACCACGTCTCAGGGCGGTAATTTTGGACCGGGTGTGTACCGTATTTATAACTACGGCGGCACGCTAGATAACCGGACGCTGGAGCTGGGCGCGGTGCCAGACAGTCAGGATAAGAACAACATTTTTGTCCAGACCTCTATCGACAAACAGGTCAACCTGGTCAACGCCAACGGCGTCACGCTGCAATTCTGGGACGGCGCAACCGTCAACCAAAGTCACGGTAAATCGGGCATTGAAGGCGACAGCAAGATTGACGGCGGCGATGGCAAATGGATGGCGATTGGCGATCAGGGCGACAACAACTGGACAACGGCCACCGGCGAGGGCAATGCGCCGTGGGCGCAGAAATCCTTCGCCGTGTTTACCACCAAAGGCGGTACCGTCACCGTGGATGACGCCAAAGGTGACGTCAATTTCTCCGGAGCACAGTTTGACGCCGACGGCTATGTCGTGAAAGGCGATGCGCTCAACGCTTATGCCACCACCGAAACGGCCACACATGCGGGTCAAACGCCGGGCACCGGTGAACTGCTGCTGCGCGTCGGGGCCGGTGGCGCGGGACAAAACTATACCGCGACCATTGAATCTATCCTTCGCGAGGCCAGCGCCCGCGATCGGCTGACGCTGGTGAAAACCGACCTCGGCCGTCTGATCCTCAGCGGTGATAACGACTATCGCGGCGGCACGCGCATTGACGGCGGCACCTTGCAAATCTCCGCCGACAGCAACCTCGGTCAGAGTGGCACGGATTTGGTCATCAATAACGCCTCCACGCTGCAACTGGGCGCTGATTTGACCAGCAACCGTACCATCGAGCTGGGCGCCAATGCTAACGCGGCGGTGTTTGATCTCAATTCGCACCATTTCACCCCAACCGGCGATATTACCGGTGATGGCAAGCTGAAAGTGACCAGTAGCTCAAGCGATGCAGGCAGCATCTTAACGCTTGACCGCGCCAACAGCTATCAAGGGGAAACCGAAATTGCCGGGACCGGGAATAGCCATAATGTGACGGTTAACGTCAGCAAAACCGGGGCGTTCGGCAGCAATGAAAGCAGCACTGTTAACGTCAATAACGGCGCAACGCTGAATATCAATGGTGCAGACACCAGCCTGACATCGCTGACCATGAACATCGCCGACAGTCTGTTAACGCTGGCCGATACCGTCACTGCCGCCAGCGCCAACCTGAATCTGACAGGTAAAGCGAAAGCAGTATTACGCGATAATGCCACCGCCGCTAACGCGACGATCAACGTAGCGAAAGACAGCACCCTGGCACTGGAAGACAACGCCAGCGGCGGCAATGCCACGGTAAACAACAGCGGCCTGATGACCGCGGCTGATAACGCGATGGCGGAAAATACGGTGGTCAAAAACCTGGCGGACGGACTGGTGGATGTCAGCGCAGTCAACAGCGCCACCTCCATCGGTTCACTGTCCGGTGCGGGTAATGTCGAGCTGGGTAACAAGCAACTGTCGCTGGGTAATCTAAATCTGGCTGACACCATCAGCGGCGTTATCAGCGGCAACGACGGCAGCCTGGTGAAAATCGGCAACGGTACGCTGACCCTGACCGGCGACAACACCTGGACCGGCATCACGGATGTTGACCAGGGCGTGCTGCTGGTCAACGGTAATCAGTCTGCCGCAACCGGCCAGGTCACGGTGAAAACCGGCGCTACGCTCGGCGGTAACGGCATTATCGGCGGCGCGGTGGATGTGCAGGATAACGGTCACATTACCGCCGGTGCGGCCATCAACAGCGTCGGTAAACTGACCACCGGTTCGCTGACGCTAAGCGATAACGCACAGCTGGATTATCAGTTTGGTCAGGCCTATACCCCAGGCGGAGCTTTCAACGATCTGATTGATGTCAACGGCGATCTGACGCTTGACGGCAAGCTCAACATCGAGACCTCACCGAACGGCAGTTTTGACGTTGGGGTTTATCGCGTGATCAACTATACCGGCACGTTGACTAATAACGTGATGGATATTGCTAACGCACCGGAAGCCGCGGACAGCCTGTATGTACAAACCTCGGTTAAAAATCAGGTAAACCTGGTCAACCATGCCGGGCTAACGCTGCGCTTCTGGGACGGCACCGGCGGTGAGAACGGCAACCTGAAAAACAACGGCGTGATTAACGGTGGCGACGGGATCTGGCAATCAAGCCTGGGGAATGACAACTGGACCACCGATGAATCCACGCCAGAAGGCGCGCTGAACGCGCCATTTACCGATGCCGCGTTTGCCGTCTTCCAGGGCGAGGCGGGCAATGTGACGGTCGATAACAGCAAAGGCGACGTCATCATCAGCGGTGCACAGTTCGCCACCGACGGCTATCGCGTCGGCGGAGAGGCTATCACCACCGATACCGCCAATACGCTGATCCGCGTTGGCGATGGTACGGTAGACGGCGTTAACTACACCGCCACCATTGACAGCGCGATCCGCGGCACCGGCGGTCTGAATAAAGGCGATCTTGGTACGCTGATCCTCACGGGCGACAATACCTACAGCGGTGGCACCACTATCACTTCAGGTACGCTTCAGGTAGCCGGTGATACCCACCTCGGCGCAGCAGATACTGGCATCACCTTTAATGGTGGTACGCTGAAATATGGCGACGCGTTCGATACTGCACGTCAGGTAACGCTGGAATCCGGTGGCGGGACATTCGACACCAACGGGCACGATGTATCCCTGCTGACCGAAGTCGAAGGTCATGGTCAGTTGATTAAAACCGGCAAAGGTTCACTGACCCTGACGCTGGATAACACCTACACCGGCGGTACCACCATCAACCAGGGCGTATTACAACTCGGCACCGGCGGCGATATCGGCAGCATTCAGGGTGATATCGTTGATAATGGCGTGCTCAGCGTCAATCGCGCTGATACCCTGGCATTAACCGGTGATATCAGCGGCAAAGGTCAACTGCACCAGACCGGCAACGGCACCACCGAGTTGCAGGGTAAAAACAGCTACAGCGGCGCAACGCTGATTACCCACGGCGTGCTGCAAGCGGGTGATACCAACACCCTGAGCGCGGCGTCGCACCACTATGTGGTTGCGGACACTACGCTTAACACCCAAGGCTACAACCAGACGGTAGCCGGGCTGAGTAACGGCGGCGATGTGTCGCTTGTCGGTCAGCAAATTGGTACAACCTTAACCGTCAAAGGAGACTACACCGGCGAGAAAGGCACCATCAACATGGCAGCCACGCAGAATGGCCGCGGCGCGGGTATTGCCGATCGCCTGATTATCGATGGCGGTAAAGCCAGCGGGAAAACGTTGCTTGATGTTGACGGCTCCGGCCTCGGCGCGCCTACCGTGGGTGACGGCATCGAAGTGGTCACCGCGCTGAATGGCGCCACCACCACCGCTCAGACCTCGCGAGACGCCTTCCATCTCGCCGCTGAACGCATGGCTGCGGGTGCATTTGAGTACCAACTGCACGCCGGTAACGCGCAAGGTCAGGGTGAAAACTGGTATCTGAGAAGCGAATACCGTCCGGAAACCATGCTGTACTCCGGCCTCGCCAGCATCGTTCGCCAGGGTGACATCAGCCTGCTGGGTAACATGCACCAGCGTATGGGTGACGAGGTGAAACCGGGTATTGATGAAGATAACCGCGCGTGGGCCAGAATGATTGGTTACTCCGGCAAAACCAAGCTGGACGATGCGACAGGGACACAAACCAGCTCACATACCATGGGCATCCAGGTCGGCGTCGATATGTACGCCAATGAAAGCTGGAAAGCCGGGATGTATGCCAGCGTGCTCGACATCGACAGCAATGTTAAAGGCACCAAAACCGGCAGCGATGGCAAAGGCGGTAATATCGATGACAACGCGTTTTACGTTGGCGGTTATGCCACCTGGTTCTCGGATGACGGAATGTATGTCGACAACGTCCTGCAGTACGGTAACCATAAATCCCGTCTGTCGGCATCCGGGAATAACGGCTCGTACACGGTGAAAGGCAATACGCTGACAGCCTCAACGGAAGTGGGCAAGTCATTCCGTTTAGGCGCCAGCGCCTGGAGTCTGGAGCCGCAGGCTCAGTTGATCTACCAATACAGCGATTTTGATAACGGTCGGCTTGATGGCGTGACCCAAACGAAAGTGAAAATGGATACCGCTGATTCGTTTACCGCGCGTCTGGGTGTGCGTCTGGTTGCAGACTATGATACCAACCACGGCAAATTCCAGCCTTATGGCCGGGTGAACGTCTGGCAGGGTCTGGGTTCAAAAGACAAGACGCAGTTTAGCAATGCGGTTGCCACCACTACGCTGGAATCGTCACAGCAGTACTCCAGCACCGAAGTCGCCGCCGGTCTGAGCTGGTCTATTGACCGGAATGTGCAGGTCTACGGTGAATTGGGTACGCAATTTAGCAACGGCAGCAGTAAGTCGCAGGTTGAAGCCCCGGTCAATGCGTCGATTGGCTTTAAAAGATCGTTTTAATCTGACCTAAACATAGCCCGCCCCCTGTTTTTGCAGGGGGCTTTTTTATGCGCGAGGGAATCAACATCGGTTGTCCGGCGGTTGTCCAGATAACGCGCGTGCACCGCCATCAGGAAAAAGGCGTTATAGCCCAGGGAGAGAGTGATTAACGGCTAAATTGGGTTAACAGTGTGGGAATGTCTTCGGCCATCACCGGAGGAGAGATAAAAAAACCCTGAATTTTATCGCAGCCAATCAGCGTCAAACGTTCTAACTGGGCATGGGTTTCTACCCCTTCCGCCAGCACTTCAATGCCAAAATTGTGCGCTAATGAAATAATACCCTCAACGATCTTTGCCGATCGAGTATCGGGCTCGATGCCTGCAACAAATTCTTTATCAATCTTTAAGGTATCAAACGGATACTTCAGCAGATAATTAAGGTTAGCGTGCCCGGTACCAAAATCATCAAGCGCCAGCTTCACCCCAATCGCCTTCAGTTCTGTCATGTTTTTAGCGGCTATCTGGCTGTCGCACAGCGGCGACGTTTCCGTGATCTCTATTTGGCATCGATGAGCAGGTAGTCCACTGGCGGCGAGATTTTGTCTGACACGTTGTGGGAGCAGTGGATCGCAGAATTCAAGGGCAGAAATATTAACAGAGAGAGAAAGAGGGTCTGGCCAGGAGGCGGCAATATCCCATGGAGGGTTGCTTACCATCTCCTCTATGGAAAATATATTGCCGCTATTTTCCAGCACCGTAATAAAAACATCAGGGGAGATCATGCCCATCTGTGGGCTATTCCAACGCATTAACGCTTCAAACCCACTAATAGTGTGGGCTTGTAAGTTAAAAATAGGTTGATAAACCATATAAAGCTGACTGGTATTGAATGCTTTTTCAAGCGCCGTTAGCACATCACTGGAATCTAACACACCCCTTCCCCCCCATCACCACAACAAAAACCAGTCGAAATCACTCCCAAATTGTATCTACTTTTACGTATTTCACATCAGAAAAGAATATTCAGATCAGGGTAAAAAAGACAAGCTATGGGTAAACCTAATAATTAATTTATTTAAATCAGAGGTATTGGCCAGTCCCAGTTTCGTAACGACCCGCATCTTGTGCGCTTGAATCGTTTTATAATTCAAACTGACTAATTCAGAAATTTCTCTGGCAGTATAACCACTTACCAATAGATTGAGGATCTGCTGTTCTCTTTCAGTGAGCCTTTTCTGCGACCGATACAGTCGGGGATTCCATTTCCCAACCGCCAGCGTAGCCAGTTGTCCAAAATCACGCAGTGATGACTTTTCCGTCAGGACAATGGTCTTTTCCACATATAATAACTCAACACATAATTTCGCCACCAAACTGTCAGCGACAATGACAATAACGTTATTATAAAATTTAAATCGGTTTTTATTCAAAAACTGCACAATTGCAGAACACGGTTGTTCATTGTTAATGATATTAAAAACCATTGTTTGATGTTGGCACAATGATGATTGCTGCAACATATCCTCAAACGGGAATGTTTTGATAGGGATATGTTTACTTGTCAGATAGGCGAACATACCGCTGCCCACAAAATTATCAGTGCCGCACATCAACATCCTGTTCACCGTTCCTTATAAACTTCGAATCTTATTACTCATTAAAAATTTGATGATTAATTTCTCGACTTCCGCCTCTTCACGACGGTTCTTATAGTCAAACTCGCACGATATCTGGTAGCAGGAGTACAACTGATTATCATCATCAAACTCATTGATCATGACGACATCAATCACTTTGAGATCAAGCAGTAAACTGCCAAACACATCAAAATCCAGAGCGGCACCTTTAATAACCGCATCTTTATAAAGGAATCGTGCATTCACATCCTTAACAATTAATGCACAGCCCCCCTGAGAAATATTTTTAATCTTCAGTGAGTAATTTTCGCCGTTTTTGTAACGACCAGAACAGAAAAAATCATAGCCCTTGAGGAAGGAGAAACGCTGATTTTGTCGCTGTTGCGCAAAGAAAATCAAATCCGGGATAAGGTACGACAACCCTGCTTGCGCATCACCTGAGGACGCCTGTTCATATCTGGCACTAAATTTAACAATCCCGCTATCACTGTGCAGGATGAAGTATTGGACCTTTTCAGGAACGATGTCTTTGTGCGGGGAAAGCACAAAGCGCTCGAAATCAATCTTTTCTAACTGTGTGATAACGCTGTTGTTTTCACATAAGACTTCCAGTTTAGTCTTCTTGTGCAACTCTTCACGCAGGATCGCTATGATTTCAAACTTGTTGTCCTTTGCTAATCCAAAGCTCATTCTCAAATCCTTACTTCCATATTTAAGATATGTTTCGGTCTTGTTTGTAGACAAAAACACGAAATCAGCATCCACTCCTGGCGCTTAATTACCTTAGTGGATTCCATGTCAAACTGTTGATAAAAACTTAAGTTTTTAACTATCTTTAATCTTTTATTGATATGTAAAAACGTTTGATAAGGGTTAATTCTAGCTGAAGCGATGTCTAAAACCACGCTAAGTTGCGCAACAAGCATAACAAAAAAGAATAACAAGACGTTTTAAGCAGTAGTTTGGGGATAACGAATTTAGCTTACGGCAAAAAAAAGCCAGCATCATGCTGGCTCCGGTAAATACCGTATAAAACTCTAGTGGCATACTCTCTTACAGGGGGTAAAACGTGAGAAAATCAGTACTGCTGCTTAACGAGGGCCCGGGCTGAATCCGCAATTATCATTACCGCCCCTGCCAGCATTAACGTATCTTTTAACACGAGCCGCCCGGCCCCCGATAAATACGGGAAACCGTGGTGCAGATCGCCTAGCGGCATAACCCATGCTTCCGGCGTGGTGATTAAAAAAGACAGGGTGACAATCGGTGTGGCGAATGCCAGAATCCCGCCGATTAATCCCAACCTGCGGCTGAGCGGATTTGCCAGCACCAACAAGGCAATAATTATCTCAACCACGCCCAGTCCATTAGAGAAGCTGTACGTATTATTCGCTGCTTGCCATTCCCGCTCCTGCGGTTTAAATTCCCCTTCATGCGTCAAATGCTGCTGATACTCTTGCGGATGTTCATAAAAAAATGACATTAGCGGACTGTTGGCCACGAATGGCGTAATACTGTCGGCTTCGTATGGAACGAATTTTAATAATCCGATCCAGATAAACACAATGGCGATGCTCAGGCGAATCAGGGTTAATCCGATGCGATCGGCCTTGCCCAGTAAGCGAAGATATTTTTCCATACCAACCGCCCTTACTTGTACAAAATCGCCGTGGCGTAAGTGCTGCTGTCAATACGCATTGAGGTGATTTTCCACGATGATGCCTGTTTCTCCTGCGCCAGCTTTGCAATGGCCTCCTCAATCACAGAAGGCGCGGCTGAGACGGCTGACACGCTAACGTGGGCAATTTCGGTTGGCGACTGCGCCAGCGCGGAAAACGTGGCAGGTGCAGTCAGTAAAGAGGTCATCAGTAAAGTTGCTTTCAACATATTCATTTCTATTTCCATTAACCAGTCAATTCAGTGTTAATAGAATAAACTCACACATCCTATTTATTGCCATCCGTAACGCCAGAATAACTGTTCATACGTATTATTTAGGTAATGTGCTACACGCATAAAAAAAGCCCCACACGGGTGGGGCAAAAAGGCAGACACAGCGTTTTATTATTTAACTAATGCGAATAGATCGTTTAATGATTCGCTCATGCTCGGGTGGGTAAATATTTGGTCACGTAAAACGGTATAAGGTAATCCGGCATCCATAACGGTTTTAACGATATTAATTATTTCATGTGAATCTACACACAATAGCGAGACACCTAATATCCGTTGGGTATTCACATCAACCACGGCTTTGAGCATACCGCGCGTATCATCCATCACCCGAGCCCGCGGGATCGCCGTAACGGATAACGTCACGACCTGGACCTCTGCCCCGCTGGCTCTGGCCTGCTCTTCGCTCATCCCCACGCGAGAAAGCGGCGGTGTCATAAACACGGAATACGGCACATTCTGGCGGTCGCCGGTGTTGCGCAACCCATCGCCCAATAAACTGTCGCGCACAATGCGGAAATCATCCAGCGAGATATAGGTAAATTGCAACCCGCCAGTCACGTCGCCCATAGCCCAGATATTATCTGCCGAGGTGCGCAGATATCTATTCACGATAATTCCGCCCCGATCGTTGACGTCCACGCCAGCATTTTTCAGTTGCAGTGCTTCCGTTGCCGGTTTACGCCCCGAGGCGATCAGTAGCGCGTCCACCGAATGCGTCTCTTCTGGCATCTGTATCTGTACCGCACCGTCCTGGGACGATACAGAGTGTACATTGGCGTTCAGAATCAGCTCGACACCTTTGTCGCGCAAAATGTGGGCAATGGCATCAGCGACATCCCGGTCTTCACGCGGTAAAAATAGCGGCGCGGCTTCAAAGATAGTGACCTTGCTTCCAAAACTGGCAAACATGGACGCGAATTCCACGCCAATGTACCCGCCGCCCAAAATCCCCAACCGCTGAGGACGCTGCGCCAGATTCAGCAACCCAGTGCTGTCGAATACGCCAGGTGTGCTGGATAATCCTTTAATATCAGGCATCGTCGACTGCGCACCGGTATTAATGAAAATCTTCTCGCCGCGGAGTTCACGCGTGCCGGTCGCCTGGATGACCCGCACAGTATGGTTGTCAACAAACTCAGCGCGCCCTTCAATCACATCGACATTGTCCTGATCGGCCAGGTTATGGAAGTTTTTATCACGCAGAAAGCGAACAACGTCTGTTTTGCGTTGCATTGCGGCGGCAAAGTCATGCTGCATTTCGGCATCATGCACCAGCGTTTTAGTGGGTATACAGCCGATATTGATACATGTCCCGCCATACATGGTGTTGGACTGCTCAATAATCGCCACCTTCCAGTCTGCTTTTGCCAGCGTCGCCGCCAGCGTTTTACCTGCTTTGCCAAAACCAATAATGATCGCCTGATACTGATTCATACTGCCTCTTTGCAAAATCACTGTTCATTTGTTAACCCGAAGTATAAGGACTGACGGACATGAACAGCGTATCCATAACGCGCCTATTTATGTCTAATCGTCTAAAGACAACCATGCAAAGCCGTGAAAGCACAAACCATATTACCAACTAACCATTTGATGGTATTAATTTAATATAAAATTATAGCGATAATGGCGATATCTCCCTAAGGGTATAAAATTGTTCAGGAGTCTTTATGGACGCGCTTAGCCGATTATTAACGCTTAATGACCCGCAGGGGTCTATTGATAAAAACTGCTTGTTGAGCAGAGACTGGCAGTTGCCCCATGCTGCGGGAGAGCTGTCGGTTATTCGCTGGCATACGGTAACTCAGGGTGCGGCTCAGCTTGATCTCCCGGACGGCTCGTCCTACACGCTGCATCCTGGCGCAGTGGTTATGCTGGCACAAAACTCCGCCCACCGGCTGTGCCAGTCAGGCGAGGAACAAACGCATCTCGTCTGCGGAAGTCTACGGTTGCAGGCATCTTCACGCTATTTTTTAACCGCGCTGCCGGAATTGCTCATTCTGGCCCCCGAGGAAAATAGCCCTGTTGGTCAGTGGCTGAGAACCATGATTGAACTGCTGCAACGGGAATCAATGAGCACGCTGCCAGGTTCTGAGGTGGTATGCAGCCAGCAATGCGCCACGTTGTTTACCCTGGCCGTACGCGAGTGGCTGACACGGGCTGCGCCGGGCAAAAACATGTTGAATCTGCTGCTGCATCCCAAACTGGGGGTTATCGCTAACTTGATGCTGGAGTTGCCCGCTCATCCGTGGACTGTCGAAGAGCTGGCGCAGCGCGCGCATATGTCGCGGGCCAGCTTCGCGCAACTGTTTCGTGAAGTATCAAACTCCACACCGCTCGCGGTCTTAACCACATTGCGTCTGCAATTTGCCGCCCAGATATTAGCGCGTGATTCACGGCCGTTGATCGTGATTGCCGAGGCGGTGGGCTATGCCAGCGAATCGTCATTTCACAAAGTCTTTCTGCGTGAATACGGCTGCACGCCGGGTGAGTACAGAAAGCGGGTCAAGGCGCTGGAAAAATAGCGCTGCGCCTTGTTGGGTTCTCAGGCACAACGCTATTCAGACGTTATTTCTGCGGACGATGGCGGTGCAGCCACATCAGCTTATACGCCGCCGGAATGATAAACAGCGACAGCAGCGGCGCGGTGATCATACCGCCAATCATCGGGGCGGCGATCCGACTCATCACCTCCGACCCGGCCCCGGTGCCCCATAAAATCGGCAGCAGGCCGGCAATAATCACCGCCACGGTCATCGCTTTGGGGCGCACGCGAAGCACCGCCCCGTGATACAGCGTCTCATCCAGCTTAGCCACCGTAAAGGTCTGCGGATTTTCCAGCGCGGGCTCCGCCTCAATGGCGTGGCGCAAATACATCAACATCACCACGCCAAACTCGGCGGCAACACCTGCCAGCGCAATGAATCCGGTGCCGGTCGCCACCGACATATGGAACCCCATCCAGTAGAGGAACCAGATCCCACCCACCAGTGCGAACGGCACGCTGGTGATAATCAGCAACGCTTCACCAAAACGACGGAACGCCAGATACAGCAGCACGAAGATGATCATCAGCGTCATCGGCACCATCAGTTTGAGCTTATGGCTGGCGCGTTCAAGCAGCTCAAACTGGCCCGAAAACGCCACGCTGGTCCCCGGTTTTAGCTGGACGTTTTCGGCAATCGCTTTTTTCAGATCGTTTACCACCGAGACCATGTCACGATCGCGGGCATCGATGTAAATCCAGCTGGTCGGGCGTGCGTTCTCGGTTTTCAACATCGACGGGCCTGAAACAACCTTCACATCCGCCACATCCGCCAGCGTGATTTGTTGCTTCATGGGCGTCAGGACCGGCAATTGTCGTAACGCTTCCGGACTGTCGCGATAGCTTTGCGGGTAGCGAAGATTGATCGGATAGCGGGCAATCCCTTCCACCGTTTCGCCCACCATCGCGCCGCCGACCGCCGAGGTAATAAACAGCTGTACATCACCTACGGTCATGCCATAACGCGCGGCCTTTTCACGTTGAATATCGACGCTGAGATAGCGCCCGCCTTCCAGACGCTCCGCCAACGCGGACGCGACGCCCGGCACGGTCCTCGCCACCTCTTCGATTTGCTCCGCCGTGGCGTCAATGTCCGCCAGCACGGTGCCCGAGACCTTAATCCCGATTGGACTTTTGATCCCGGTAGACAGCATGTCGATGCGGTTACGAATCGGCGGTACCCACAGGTTCGCCAGGCCCGGCAGCCGGACCGTTTTATCCAGTTCCTCGATGATTTTGTCCATCGTCATCCCCGGACGCCACCGATCCTGCGGTTTCAACTGGATGGTGGTTTCAACCATTTCCAGCGGCGCGGAATCGGTAGCGGTTTCGGCCTTACCGGTTTTACCAAATACCCGCGCCACTTCCGGCACGGTCATGATCAGCTTGTCGGTTTTTTGCAGCATATCCGCCGCCTGCGCCGCCGAGATCCCCGGCAGGGTCGACGGCATATACAGCAGGTCACCTTCGTTGATCTGCGGTAAGAACTCGCCGCCGACTTTATTGAGCGGGAAAATAACCGTCAGGATCGACAACACCGCCACCAGCAGGGTGGCCTTCGGCCAGTGCAGCACCTTCAGCAACAGCGGATGATAAATGCGGATCAGAAAACGGTTAAGCGGGTTACTGCTTTCCGCCGGGATCGTGCCGCGGATCCAGAATCCCATCAGGATTGGGATCACCACAATCGCCAGCAATGCGGCCCCAGCCATGGCATAGGTTTTGGTGAACGCCAGCGGGCCAAACAGTCGCCCTTCCTGCCCCTCAAGGGTGAAAATAGGGATAAACGACAGGGTAATAATCAGCAAACTGATGAATAGCGCCGGTCCCACTTCCACCGAGGCGTTGGTGATCACCTGCCAGCGCGTGGCGTTATCCAGCTTTTCTCCCGGATGCTGATGCGCCCACTCTTCCAGCCGCTTATGCGCGTTCTCAATCATCACAATCGCGGCATCAACCATCGCCCCTACAGCAATGGCGATACCGCCAAGCGACATAATGTTGGCGTTCAGTCCCTGGAAATGCATCACGATAAACGCAATACACAGCCCTAGCGGCAGGGAAATAATGGCGACCAGCGCCGAGCGGATATGCCACAGGAACAGCGCACACACCAGCGCCACAACGATAAACTCTTCCAGCAACTTGTAGCTCAAGTTATCAATCGCGCGGTCGATAAGCTGACTGCGATCGTATGTTGTAACTACCTCAACGCCTTCCGGCAGGCTGCTTTTCAGCGTCTCAAGTTTTGCTTTGACGGCGGAGATTACGTCACGTGCATTTTTACCCGAGCGCAGGATCACCACGCCGCCCGCCACTTCACCTTCACCATTCAGTTCGGCGATGCCACGGCGCATTTCCGGTCCAATTTGCACGCGGGCAACATCGCGCAGGTAAACCGGCACACCGTCAGCCCCAGATTTCAGCACAATAGTATTGAAGTCATCGAGGGTTTGCAGATACCCGCTGGCACGCACCATGTATTCCGCTTCCGCCATCTCCACGGATGAGCCACCCGCCTCCTGGTTAGACGCATCCAGCGCCGATTTCACCTCAGCCAGGCTGATACCGTATTGCGTCAGCTTCATCGGGTCGATAACCACCTGGTACTCTTTGACCACGCCGCCTACCGACGCCACTTCTGCGACATTGGGAATCGTTTTCAACTCATACTTTAAAAACCAGTCCTGCAGAGAACGCAGTTCGGCCAAATCGTGTTTGCCGCTGCGGTCCACCAGCGCATATTCAAAGATCCAGCCGACGCCGGTGGCATCCGGCCCCATTTCAGCGCTGACGCCTGCGGGCAGTTTTCCCTGCACCTGGTTGAGATATTCCAGTACGCGGGAGCGTGCCCAGTAAGGGTCGGTGCCGTCTTCAAAAATGACATACACGTAAGAGTCACCAAACTGCGAGAAACCGCGCACCGTTTTCGCGCCAGGCACCGACAGCATGGTGGTGGTCAGAGGATAAGTGACCTGATTCTCAACGATTTGTGGCGCCTGTCCCGGATAGCTGGTTTTAATAATCACCTGCACATCTGAGAGATCCGGCAGTGCATCTACTGGGGTGTTGATAATGGTCCATGTTCCCCAAATACTGAGGAACAACGCCCCCATCATCACCAGAAAACGGTTAGCCACTGAGCGGCGAATAATCCATTCAATCATGTGTTATATCCTCAGTGTGAATGGGTCGCCGGGGTCGGCATTGCGGGCATAGCCGCGGCGTCTGGCGTCCCACTCTTCCGGGCGCGCATGCGGTCCAACGCCCCGGCGATATTCGCCTCGGAATCAATCAGGAACAGGCCGCTGGAGACCACCTTCTCACCTTCCGCCAGACCGGAGCGGATAGCCGTTAGCCCCTGAGATTCATGGAATACGGCAACCTGCTTCGGCACAAAGCGTCCGTCGTTATCCACGGTGATCACCCGCTGCTCGCTGCCCGTATCAATCAGCGCTTTGGACGGGATCAGCAGCATCGGCTCACTTTGTGTTTTCAGCTTGAGGTAAGCATTCATCCCCGGCTTGAGTGCCTCATCAGGGTTTTCGACCTGCAAACGTAACTGGAGGGTACGCGTCGTGGCATCCACGCTCGGCAAAATACTCCACTTGCTGATGGTGAATGTTTTATCCGGCCAGGCGGGTACGGTAATCGCGAACTGCGAGGCGTCTTTAATCAGCCAGGCGATAGACTCCGGGACCGATGCGCTGACCCACACCGGATCCATGCCCTGAATTTTTGCTACCACGTTATCTTTCGAAATGTTCATGCCGGCGCGCAAATCAAAGGCGGTTATCACCCCATCGATGGGCGCGCGCAGGGTGAAGCGGGTTTGAATTTTCCGCGTCGATTTTAAGCGCTGGATGTCCTGTTCGGGCATCCCGGCCAGACGCAATCTTTCGAGAATACCGTCGACTTGAGTGGCGGTACCGCCGGTCTCGCGCAGCAGCAGATATTCGCTCTGCGCTTCAACCCAGTCGGGGATGGTCAGATCAATCAGCGGCGCGCCTTGCTTAATTTTATCGCCGACAGTCAGCGGATACACTTTTTCGATAAATCCCGCTGAGCGGGCTTGCACAATCACAAACTGATATTCGTTATAGCTAACGTTGGCCGGGAACATTTGTGCATACTGCAGCGGTCCACGACGTACGGCCTCGGTTTTTAGCCCCAGATTTTGGGTTTGCGTCGGATCGATTCGCACCCCTGCGGCGGCGTCGCTCGCGGTCTCTTCATCGGCATATTTTGGGATCAGATCCATATCCATAAACGGCGATTTACCCGGCTTATCAAAACGGGTATTCGGATACATCGGGTCATACCAGAACAGGACTTTACGCGCTTCTTTTTGCGCATCGGGGCCACTGTCGGTCGGGACGTTTGCTGATGACAAATAAGGATAGATACCGACGGCAATAACCCCACCGACAATCATGCTGGCAAGAATAAGCGCGGTATTTTTAATATTTAAAGACGCCATAGTGATTTCCATTGCGCGAGTGTCTCACCCGCGTTCAGAGAAAACGGGTGAGAATAAAAGAGACCTGCGACTGCGTTATTGACTGACGTGAATATCACGTAATACAGAGAGATTTCCCTGTTGAACAAAGGTAAAGGCGACCTTATCGCCGGGCTTAATATCATCAGCCTTCGTTTCCGGGACCCGCGTAAATCGCATGGTCATCGCAGGCCAGTTCACCGCCGGAATAGGTTCGTGCTTGATGGTGATTTTTTTGCTCGCCGGATCAATAGATTCAATCACGCCCGTGGCGCTGATGACTTGCTCCTGCTGGGTAGCGTGCTGCATATTCATCATCTCGCCATGCTGATGCTCATTGGCCTGAGCGTTAAACATGACCACAGACAACACAGTAAACAAAGCGGCTTTAGCGGTACTTTTCATGTCATATACTCCTGAGAATTTATAATTAAATATCATTCAACCCAGCCGCCGCCTAAGGCAGCAAACAGCTTAATTTCATTAACCTGCTGGGCGTAATTAAGATCGAGCAGTGATTGCCGGGTAGCGAATAAAGAACGCTCTGCGTCCAGTACTTCGATATAACTCACCGCACCATGTTGATAGAGCGCTCTGGCACGTTGCAGCGTGATTTGCAAAGAGTCCAGATAGCGCTGCTGAGCGGTAATTTGATCTGCCAGGCTTTGGCGCAACACCAGCGCATCCGCCACTTCTTTAAACGCGTTCTGGATTTTTTGTTCGTAATTCACTACCGACTGCTGCTGACGAATTTCGGCCAAATCGAGGTTTGACTGATTACGTCCGGCGTTAAAAATCGGAATATCGATTTTGGGTACGAAATTCCACATGCCGCTGGCGGCATTAAATAAGCTGGAGAGGTCACTGCTGCTACCCGATAGCGAACTGGTGAGGGTAATGGACGGGAAAAAGGCCGCCCGTGCAGCACCGATGTTGGCATTTGCCGCCATTAATGCATGCTCGGCTTCTAAAATATCCGGTCGCTGAAGCAGTATTTGCGATGGCAGTGACGGCGGCAGCGTCACCGCGTTGATATCACCGTGGCTGCGTGCCCGGTCATCCGGTAATTTCCCGTAGGTGCCAAGCAACAGTTGCAGCGCATTATTCGCCTGCGCCAGTTCGCCTTTACGTTTGGCAATATCGGCGCGCGTGCTTTCAATTACGCCCCGCGCCTGTTCCAGCGCCAGCACGTTGGTGCTACCGGTTAACAGTTGTTTCTCAACAAAAGCGTATGAACGCTGATAGTTTTGTAGCGTCTCTTCGGCAATTTTCAGCTGCGCGTAAACCAGTCGCTGGTTGAAATAACTTTGCGAGACGTTGGAAATTAATAAGATATGCACCGCCCGACGCGCTTCTTCACTGGCAAAGAAATTCTGTCGTTCGGCTTCACTCATATTTTTCAGGCGACCGAAGAAATCCAAATCGAAACTGAGATTCAGCCCGGCCTCAAATTCTTTCTGCGTGCTGGTTTCGCCTTTAAATTTGCCGCTATAGGTACCGCTAGAGCCAGCATTAAGCTGCGGATAGCGGTCTGCGTCCGTCACCCCATATTGTGCTCGCGCTTCCTGAACCTTGAGGGTAGCCATGCGCAGATCACGGTTATTCAGCAATGCCTCGCCAATCAGCGCTTTCACCTGATCATCAACGAAAAAGGTGCGCCAGCCCGTATCCTGGTATCCCTGTGGTGCCGGTACCAGCACATTCTGGCTCAACGAAAATTGCTGCGGTATCGGCATTGCCGGACGCTGATACTCCGGCGCCAGCGAACAACCGGCCAGAATAAAAACAACGCTGAGGGTAAGAAGCTTAAATTTGCACATAGTTCTTTTCGTCCAAACCGGACTGGAATGTGAATTTATTACCGTGCACCTTACCGAATCGACTCTGTTTAAGCGGTGACAGGAAAATGACAAAGCTGTCATTTTCCCAATAACTCATTGCTATCCGATCCCGCTTCTCTAGAATTGAAACCCGCACAGCCAGTGGGTGAAGGAGAATGTGATGAAGATTTTGGTCGTCGAAGATGAGAAAAAAACCGGCGAATACCTGACGAAGGGCCTGACGGAAGCCGGTTTTGTTGTCGATTTGGCGGATAACGGCCTGAACGGGTATCACCTGGCCATGACCGGCGATTATGACCTGATCATCCTCGACATCATGCTGCCTGACGTGAACGGTTGGGATATCGTGCGTATGTTGCGCAGCGCTAACAAAGGCATGCCGATTCTTCTCCTCACCGCGCTGGGCACGATTGAACACCGGGTCAAAGGCCTGGAACTGGGGGCGGATGATTATCTGGTGAAACCCTTCGCCTTTGCCGAACTGCTGGCTCGGGTCAGAACGCTGCTGCGCCGTGGCGCGGCAGTGATTGTCGAAAGTCAGTTTCAGGTTGCGGATTTAATGGTCGATCTGGTCAGCCGAAAAGTCACCCGCAGTGGCACCCGCATTACCCTTACCAGCAAAGAATTTACGCTGCTCGAGTTTTTCCTGCGCCATCAAGGGGAAGTATTACCCCGCTCGCTGATTGCCTCACAGGTCTGGGACATGAATTTTGACAGCGACACCAATGCGATTGACGTCGCCGTAAAGCGCCTGCGTGCCAAAATTGATAATGACTTTGAACCGAAGCTGATTCAGACCGTACGCGGTGTGGGGTATATGCTTGAGGTACCGGATGGCTATTAAACGCCTGCAGCGCCCTTTTTCGCTGGCCACGCGACTGACCTTTTTTATCAGCCTGGCAACCATCGCTTCGTTTTTCGCCTTCGCCTGGATAATGATCCACTCGGTGAAAGTCCATTTTGCCGAGCAGGATATCAACGATTTAAGAGAGATCAGCACCACGCTGGAACGGATCCTTAATCAACCCAACGAACCGGAATCCCGGCGGCTGGAAATCTTAAAAAACGTGGTTTCCGGTTACTCTAACGTTATTATTTCACTGGAAGATGCTAACCAAAAAGCCATTTTTCATTCACCTGGTGCGCCGGATCTGCGTCAGTTTATTGCCCATGCGAAACCGGATAAAAACGCCGGTAATAATAATGTCTTTTTAATCTCCGGCCCCATGCTACGTACGCAAAATCACGAGCACGGGGAAAACACGCCCTCCAACTGGCGTATGATTCGTTTGCCGGTAGGTCAGTTAGCAGATGGCAAACCGGCCTGGACGCTGTATATGGCGTTATCGATAGACTTTCATCTGCACTATATTAACGATCTGAAAAACAAGCTGATTATGACGGCATCGCTGATCAGCATGATGATTATTTTCATCGTATTGTTCGCCGTCTATAAAGGTCATGAACCGATCCGTAACGTCAGTCGCCGTATCCAGAACATTACCTCCAAGAATCTCGATGTCCGCCTCGATCCCCAGGCCGTACCGATAGAGCTGGAGCAGCTGGTCGGGTCGTTTAACCATATGATCGAACGCATCGAGGATGTGTTTAAACGCCAGTCTAATTTCTCAGCGGATATTGCCCATGAGATCCGCACCCCCATCACCAATCTGGTCACCCAAACGGAAATCGCACTTAGCCAGCCCCGTAGCCAGAAAGAGCTGGAAGATGTGCTCTATTCCAATCTCGAAGAGTTTGGCCGAATGTCGAAGATGGTGAGCGACATGCTGTTCCTGGCACAGGCGGACAATAATCAATTGATCCCGGAAAAGACGGTACTCAACCTGGCGGATGAGGTCGGTAAGGTGTTTGACTTTTTCGAGGCGTGGGCAGAAGAGCGCGAGGTGAGTTTACGCTTTGAGGGCCGCGCATGCTGGGTGTCTGGCGATCCGTTAATGCTGCGCAGAGCCCTGAGCAATTTGCTGTCGAACGCCATGCGTTACACTCCCAAGGGTCAGTCGGTGACCGTACGGGTAAAAGAGGCGGACGAACAGGTACACATCATTGTCGAGAATCCCGGCACGCCCATCGCCGCGGAGCATCTGCCGCGACTGTTCGACCGTTTCTATCGCGTGGACCCGTCACGACAGCGTAAAGGTGAAGGGAGCGGTATTGGCCTGGCGATTGTGAAATCAATTGTCGCGGCCCATCAGGGAAAGGTGGCGGTCACCTCTGACATCCGCGCCACCCGCTTTATTCTGACGCTGCCAAAACACGCAAATTAGCCCTGCAGGGTGGCACGAATGTGCCATCCGCTGACCTGCTGGCATCTTTATTGATTCTCTGACGTAACCGTCATAATTCTGTCACCTCGCTGAGCGCGCCTGTTTATTATCATTTCTTCCGTAAACCCATACTGGAGAAATATGATGAACAAGATGTCTTCTTTTTTTGCTATTGCATTTTTTATCTCAGCTGGCGTGAATGCCGCAGAAAGTGTTGATACCCATCAACAGGCGGCGATGGCCCATGACATGATGAATAATAGCGATGCCCCTGCCCATCAGAAAATGGTGCAGGCACATCAGATGCAAGCACGTAATAGTCAGTCCACTAAGGCCGTTGCGCCGTCATTTTCACAAATGGATGAGCATGAAAAAACAATGGTTGTACATGAGTCAATGAATAACGGTCATGCGTTTTCACATCAGCAACAGGCAGAAAAACATCGCCAACAGATCCCCGCGCAGGGATAACTCATGTACTATTCTGGATGAATAACGTTACTCTCCCATTACGGATGGAAATTCCATGAATAAGCTATTCAGGCACTAAAAAAACTGGAAAATCTTGTAGAACAAAGTATTGCCAGCATTGACTGAGTCACACACGCAGGCTTATTGTTCAATAAGTCTGCATTTCTCATTACCTCCTTCATTCTTTCTCTCCACGATTAATGTCAATATTAATATTCCATTAAATCGCACATCAAAAATTAAACAACCTCCAGAATAATAAATGAATTGTATACAATACGTAAAATACCTACGTATTATGTTGTATACCCCCATGATTTAACGCCCTCAGAAAATATAAATTAGGAATCCCCCTGGTATTCACCGTTAATATTTAATGGGAAACTTTCTTCGTCATAAACATGACAGCAATAAAATCAATATTCCTATAAATAAATTTAATGATGATAGTGAGTAACAGAATGAATAAACGTCTGCTGGCCATCTTTGTTCTGGGTCTGACAACCGCGACAACTGCATGCGCCATTACCCCGGCGATGCAGAAAAAATATGAACGCTCAGGCTGTACACAAATGAGTGAACTCAACGGTTGCGATGTGAATAAATCCTATGAGTGGAACCGCGATCACGGGTTTATCGACAATGCGGAAAACCATCATCAGCGCCATCATCGTCATGATGAAGACCGCCAGAACAGCGGTAATCAGGATAATCATGACCAGGCCGGTATCGACGGTAAGTTCACCGGTAATTACGTGGCTAAATTTGAAAACGGTCAACGCAGCGTTGATATTCACGTAGAAGATTCCGGCGTTTACATCAACGGCAATGAAGTACGCGATGTGAATACCTATAAAGATACGATGACCTTCCGCATGGGGTATGCCACTTACACCCTGAAAGCGAACGGCCGCGGTAGCTGGAACGATAGCGACGCCGGTAACGCTGGCAAGATTGTGCGTGAATAACGGATGATACCACAATGAAAAAACTGATATCTGCACTGGTAATCATGGCCAGCCTGGCAGGCTGTGCTGAGCATCCGTATCTGTCTGCCGCAGCCGCAGGTGTAGGCGCTGCGGCGGTTGCCACGGCGATTGCTAACCACAAGAATCGTGAATCCAAACGCGATAAAGAGCATAAACGCCAGGAGCAGGAAGACAGAGAAAACCAGCACGCCTGGCGTCATCACCACCGCCATGACGACGACAACGACCAGTACTATCGCCGCTGAGTAGCCCCGAAGAGCGCTGAGATCACAGCGCTCTTACCTTCCGTGCGTTACAGTATGATGCTTTAACGCAGGAGTCCGGTATGGCTTTAACCCTTACGGTATTGCTTGAAAACACGCGCGCTGCAGGTGCTGACAAATCATTGCAGGCAGCACCTGGGTTAAGCCTGCTCGTCCAGGATGAAACAACCTCTGTTTTGTTTGATACCGGGCCGGATGACAGCTTTAAGCTGAATGCCGCGAGAATGGGCGTTGACCTGTCTCAACTTACCGCCGTGGTACTCTCGCACGGGCATTACGATCACTGTGGCGGCGTGCCGTGGCTGGCGGATAACACGCGCATCATCTGCCATCCGCACATTGCCTGCGAGCGTTATTCTGCAATCACCGTTGCCGGATATAGCCAAAAAATCAAAAAATTATCACGCGAGAATGATTACTCTCGCCTGCATATGACCTATACCCGAGAGCCATTCCCGATTAGCGAGCGCTTTCTGTGGTCCGGGGAAATAAACGTGCCGACGCCACAGGCTTACGGCGTTATTCAGGAGCAAACACCCCAACCGGATTACATCACCGACGAAGGCGTATTGATTTATCAGTCTGAGCGTGGACTGATCATTATTACCGGCTGCGGGCATCGAGGAATAGAGAACATCGTCCGCCATTGTCAAAACATTACGGGTACCACCAGGATCTACGCCCTGATCGGCGGCTTTCATTTACGCGCGGCGTCGCCGAAAAAATTGTGGAAAACGCGTCGGTTTCTCCGTCAACAAAAGCCCGAAAAGTTGCTCGGCTGTCATTGCACCGGTTCGTGGGGACGTTTTTGGCTGCCCGGAACAGACGCGCCAGCAACGGGAGATGTGATTGTTCTGGCTGAGTAAAAACGGCATACCCAATAAGGAAAACGGAAGCCTCGCGGCTCCCGTTTTATCTTCGTAACAGGAGTGAGTTAACTATCACTACATCGTAACGATAGCGGGCTCATCAAATACGGTCAGTTTTGGCGCTTCGCCGGTATATTTTTCTGCATACACCAGACTGGTATTGCCTGCACAGCCATTCGCCAGTCTTGAGGTTGGAATATCTGCCGTCAATACGTTGGCGCCGCCGTTTTTACAGATACCGTTTTCAATATCTGGCCAGGCTCCTTCATGAATACAGATGATCCCTGGTTTGATTCCATCGCTGACGTGCGCCCCAACCAGCACCTGTCCACGACCATTCCAGACGCGTACCAAATCCCCTTCGACAATACCTCTGGCTTTTGCATCGTCCGGGTGAATAGTCACCGGTTCGCGATTAGCAATCGCGTACTCTTTACGCAGCGCAGCGTAGTTCAGCTGGCTATGCAGACGATGCGCCGGATGCGCCGTCAGCAACTGTAGTTGATCCTTATCCGCAGAACCTTTCCACTCATCCGGTTCAATCCATGATGCATGCGGCGGACAGTCTTTGTATTTATAGCCCTCAATCGTTTTCGAGTAGATTTCAATCTTACCGCTCGGCGTACCGAGCGCGTTCATCACCGGATCGCTGCGGAAATCGGCGTAGCGCACATATTTGTTGTTCTTCTCATTTTCCCGCATTTCTATCAGTTTATTCTGCTGCCAGAATGCGTTGAACTGCGGCATAGCCACACGCTGGGCGCGGGCGGCTTTTTGCGCAACGTCGTAGAATTGCTTCAGCCACGCCATTTCGTCTTTGCCTTCGCTATAGACTGCTTTTCCACCAGGCTTGAGCATTTCGGCCAGATCGGCAAATACGTCAAAGTCATTCCGCGCTTCAAATTGCGGCTCAATGACCTGCTTCATCGGCACCAGGTGCTGATTACTGTAATCGCCGGTCATGGTCAGATCGTTACGCTCAAACGAGGTGGTGATCGGCAGGACAATATCGGCATGTTTGGCTGCGGCCGTCCAGTAGCACTCCGAGATAACAACCAGTTCAGGCTTCTGCCAGGCTTTAATTAAGCGGTTGGTATCCTGATGATGGGTAAAGTTAGCGCCACCCGCCCACCAAATCATTTTGATCTCCGGGAAGGTCTGCTCTTTACCATTATGCTGATATTTTCCGCCCGGATTCTCCAGCGCTTCGACGATGCGCGCTACAGGCAGGTTCGTCACGGCATCAGAAACCGCCCAGTCATTTCCTGCTGACGAGCCGCCCTCAATTTTGGCCGAAATCGCCGGTAATACCCCGCCAGTGCGCGTCGGGTTTCCACCGTTGGAGTAGTGATAAGAGAAACCAAAACCACCGCCTTCGGTACCAATTTGCCCGAGCATTGCCGCCAGCGTCACCAGCATCCAGTGTTTTTGCTCACCGTATTGCTGACGTTGGATCCCCCACCCTGCCATCAGCATGGTTTTGTTGCTGGAGAAAATGTCTGCCAGTTTCTCCAGCTGTTCCGCAGGTACGCCACACACACCTGATGCCCATGCAGCAGTTTTCTCAATACTGTCACTCTTGCCCAGCAGGTACTCTTCAAACTGCGGATATCCGGTGGTGTATTTTTCCAGGAACGCTTTGTCGTGGAGATTTTTCTTCACCAGCGTATGGGCAATGCCGAGCATCATCGCAACGTCAGTGCCCATGTTAGGCGCGATCCAGGTGGCATTATCCCCAAAGAATTCAATAGTTTCAGAACGCATCGGATCGATTGCGATGACGCTTTTCCCTGATTTCTTCAGCAGATTAAAATATTCGATACCTTGTTCGTCCGTACTGCTCCAGGCAATTTTTAATGTATTCAGCGGGTTCATACCCCACAGCACTACGACCTGGCTGTGTTCCAGCACCATAGGCCAGGTGGTTTGCTGTTCGTAGACTTCAACCGATCCCACAACGTAGGGCATGATGACCTGCGCGGCCCCGGTAGAATAATCTCCGGTATGCCCGGCATATCCACCCGCCATGCTCATATAACGTTGCAGCAACGTTTGTGCTTTATGCAAAACCCCGCTGGAGCGCCAACCGTAAGAGCCAGCAAACACCGCGGCTGGACCGTAACTGCTGCGGATCCGGCTATGCTGTTCATGAATCAGTTTTAGCGCCTGCTCCCAACTCACCCGCACAAAAGGATCGCTGCCGCGTTTGCCGTCCGCTTTACCCGGATTTTCCAGATAGCTTTTGCGCACCATCGGATATTTTACGCGGATATTGGTGTGCACCTGGTCCGGCGCAGTTTGTTGTAATGAATTCGGTACTGTTTTCGGTAATGCACCTTTTGAGGAAACAACCTTGCCGTCTTTTACTTCCACATACACAGCTCCCCAACGTGCGGCCGTCAGGATTGCCCCGCCATTTTGGCCTTCCGCCCAGGCTGGCATCGGGATCACCGAAGAAATCGCCATAGTCCCGGTTGCCGCGCCAGCCGTCTTGATAAAGTCACGTCTTGTGAGTTTCATGATTTCTCCTGGTGTTATCGCTTATTTGTTCATGTCTTTCGCGTTGTACTGGAAGTAACGGCTCAGTATATCCAGTTCGTTTTCACTGATATTGGTGCGCGCACCCATCCCTTTTGCCACTGAAGGCCAGGCGTTGAGCGTAAAGTGATTAGCAGGAATCGGTGCATGGCAACCTGCGCAATACACATTGTCGAGCTTGCGGGCGTAATCCCACATCGGTTCACGACTGGCGAGCGCGGAGCCACTCCATTCTACTTGCAGAGCCACGTCCCGCCACGTATTGCCGTAGTCATCCTTTTTCCAGTCGGAGAGAACCTTGAGCGACTGCTGTCCTTTTTCACTGAGGCTTGCAAGGATCAAACGCTGCCCAGCCGCGTAGTAAATAACCTGTTCACTTCCCTGCATCTGGCTGCCGCGGATCTCCACCAGCCGCGAGTTGTCCATCGATTTCAGTACCTGCATTTGGGTCGCCGGATAAACCGTTCCCAGATCACCGAGCGAGGTATTACTGACGGCATAAAGTTTTTCTGCCGTTGCAGGCGTGGAGGCAGACTGTGCTTCGAGCCCTTTTAGGGCACTGTCATCCATTTTTATTTCAGGAGGGAAATGAGCGACGCCTTTGTGGCAATCAATACAGGTTTGTTTTTCCGCAATCCCCATTTTGTGCATTTTCTGCGCATCGGCGCTTTGTGCAGCAAGATCCATCGCATCCATACTGTGGCAACTGCGACAAGTCGCCGAGTCGCTGGCTTTCAGTTGCGCCCACACGGTTTGCGCCATTTCCAGGCGATGTTCTTCAAACTTTTCTGGGGTATCAATTTTCTTAGTAACGAACTGATGATAAACATCTTTTGTTGCCCGAAGTTTGGCAACCAGGAAATCAAGACCACCTTGTGGAATATGACAATCCGCACATTCAGCGCGAATACCTTTCTTATTTTGAAAATGGACCGAACCGGTATATTCCTCATAAGGCGCTTGCATCGTATGGCATGACAGACAAAATTCAGTACTCGACGTTTTATGTAATGTCCATTGCCCAGCCAAAACGATCACAGCCCCCAGAACAATGCACAGCAGCATTGTCCATAGAATAGTTTTATTTATTTTTCTCATTTTTCATTCCCACAGGCAATCTACCCTTTAATAGGTAGACAGTAATTACACTGGCTTGGTTACTTATTGGTATTCATCAAGGCCAGAAGGAAATGAGAATCAGCTGATAGGCAAGTTTGAAGGCGATCGCATATTTATTACAACAGAGGTTTTTCTTTAAAATTCAACATAAAAACAGAACAATAAACCTGGTGATAAGTTTAATAACCCATTATTAAATAAAATATCAGTGTAAAAAGTGGAAGACCCACTCCAGGGGCATCTATCCCCCCCCAAAAAACACTACGTTATATAAATAAATACATAATGGAAAGGAAAAAAATGAATCTCTTTCACCTGGTATGAGATCGGGAGATAAGCACCTATTCTTGATCTGGCTGCTTATTATACAGGTTATCAATTCGCTACACTCAGGATGGCGGTATAACAAACAAGAGGTGGTGAATATGTATCGTTCTATTCTGGTGCCGATTGATATCTCTGAAACCGATGTAACGCGTCAGGTGATCCCACAGGTCGAGGCGCACGCAAAAACCGCAAAGGTCCATTTTTTAGCCGTTATCCCTACTGTCCCATTCTACGCATCACTGGGACTGGCCTACTCCAATGAATTCCCAGACAGAAGTGGCATTCAAGCTAAGGCCACCGAAAAGCTGCAAGAGATTGTTAAACAATTCAACATTCCTGCCGGCAGGACGGAACTGCACGTCGTTTACGGCCCGCCTAAAGATCAGATCTTAAAGTTAGCGGAAGCGGTAGATGCAGAACTCGTCATCATCGGTTCGCATAAGCCGGGTTTTAGCACTTATCTGCTGGGTTCAACGGCCTCCGCCGTGGTGCGCCACGCAAAATGCCCGGTGCTTGTAGTGCGGTGACATGCCGACAAAAGACCATACATACGGGAGCGAATCAGCTCCCGTTCTTATTGGTTTAAAATTTCATGAAGCTCGCAAATACTATTCACTTAGATTTTAGTGAGAAGCCCTGAACAAAGATAAGTCAATCTCGTCATGGATACGTGTTGCAATACTGATTACTGATTGCGCAAAGCTACCTTCGCCACGTTCAAGTAGCAATGTCCAGGCATCTGACTCCATTGTCCAGTTACGTGGAACATTCATTCCTTCATCGACATAACACCACCAGGGCCACCACCCTTCACTTTCAGCTTCAGCATCGACTTCAGCGTCGACTTCAGGGTAAATTTGGCACATGGCTTTAGCGATTGCAGGAAAGACATCGTGATGAAACTTTTCGTTTGTCTCGTTGGTTAAGCAGATCCCATAGGCCAGATTTCGATAATCGCTTGTCTCAAATTCCCAGCATAATTTAAAATCATCACCTTCTTTAAATAACATCGAAAATGATGCGTATTTACTGCCCGAGCGCAACGCATCATTCATATCGACATTGATGCCAAATGGTGACAATTGCTGACGCAGATACAAGATAAAATCTTTCCACAGGCGTTCTTTAACCTGACGCATATTCTGAGCAATTAAAAATGCTGCGCTTAGGTTTTGGGGGGACGCGACCAGTTTTTCTGTTAATTCACTTTGCAATTCCATAGCGGTTTCTCCATTAATATCTTCACGAATAAATTTTAGTAAAGCATCGACAAAACAGCGCACCGCAGGTGCCTCTACGCGTAACGCACAATCTGAAAGCCACCTTTCCAATTGGAAGAAAGTGATGGGTTTTACATATTTTTTTATCTCGTCTGATGACTGAGAGTGAAAAGTAAACTCACTCATCTCATTATTGCAGAGATATATCAAAGACCAGCCAATTCCTCGCCGCTGCGCTTCCGCAGCTAACCAGTGAGCATAATCGTGAAGTTGATCTTTTTGATCGATCGCCCAAGGCTTATTTTCAATACCTGTTAACTCGTTTTGATCCACAATCAATATGTCAATTCTTCTGCTGCCAGAAATAGTATATTCGGTAAATACCTGAGCTTTCTTGTCAGGTACAAAATTTTCTGGCTTCTCTATTAATTGATAGAAACCACTGAGAAATAGATCACCCTGAGCATGACTTTCATCGGGCCTCAGAAGAAATGCCAGGCATTTAGAAAGCGTATTTTCATTTATATGAAAGAATCGAAATAAATTAAAGTCAGGGGCAATTCTACTTGAATATCGTTTCTTTGCTTGCTGATAACCTTCCTGGAGAAGCACAGTACTACGCAATAACTCTTGTATATGTTCCCACTCATCAATTGTTTCCATGATTCATTCCTTTGTAGCGTAAATTGTCCTGCTGAAATTTCTCTGGCGGCGTTATTCAGCTATTGTTGATTAAGATCGCATTTGTCTAAGGCCAAACGTATTGTAATCCTACGCTATCTTTCAGCCAACATCTTTGGAAAAGGGCCCGACCAGATTTTGAGGCATCATGAATGGGTGTTCGTGCATACGAAAGTAGGGATTCCGGCGGATCGATCACGGTAAGGAAGATGCGTGTACGCCGATATGCTCAACTGGTGCCGACCCCCTTTAAATGAACACGCACGGAAAATTGATGCCATTTTGGTAAAAATGCGGCAACTACGATACAAAGAGAAAATCAGGATGGTTTGAAACTGGCGTAAACGACTGAAATATAATGGTACGCCCTGTAGGATTCGAACCTACGACCTACGGCTTAGAAGGCCGTTGCTCTATCCAACTGAGCTAAGGGCGCATTGCGAAGTGAAGACTTCATGCGGATGAAACGCGTGAATTATACGGTCAGCGCCTGCTTAGTCAATGCCTTTTGTTCTGGTTGCTTGCGAAGTGTACGAATGGTGGTTTTTTCTGCTCGTCCACGGGTATCCAGGAAATCACCTGGTAACAACTGAGGCGCCGTAAAGCCCGGTTTAAGGTTAAATGTATTTAGAAAATTAATGATTTTGCTTAACATTCTCCTACTCCCTTCCCTGCGGTTTAGGATCCCTTCAATGTTAAGTATCGCCATCAAAGACGAAAATAGTCACTTCGAACATGGTCTGAAAATCATCATTACTCGTCTGACGAATCAGTGGCGTCAGGAGATTTGCTTCTTGCCTGTCGACGATATCGATCGTGCAGACATCGCCTTTTTATCGCTGGATGAAGAGTGGCTCAGCGCGGGCTGTTACGAAATTCCCCGCCACACCCGTCACCAGCATCGGGTCATTATTTGCAGCAAATGCGATAAAGATAAGCTGATGTTCAGGCCCTGCCTGTACATGCTACCGCTGATTTATCGCGAAGATGATGTCGAAGAGATCGGCAAAAAAATGGTACTCATTTTGCAAAAACGCGCACTCCGTTCCAGCGTCCCTGCCACCATCTGTCACTACTGCACCACCCGCAACTTTTCCATTGCAGAGCGCCAGTTTTTAATGTTCCTCGCCAGCGGATATACCTTCGCCGAAACCGCACAGCGTCTTGCACTCAGTGAGGTAGAAGCGAAGGTAACGCGTCGGAGTATTATGAGAAAACTGCAGGTGAAAAATGAACAACAATTCTTAAGATACATCAGGGTTAACCTGAGTTTTCTACAAAATTGAACCGTTTCTTATGCGCTGGAAACTTTATGAGAAATGTCTCATGTGCAATTAAGTATATGCGCCTACTGCCCCCATTTCTATGCTGCCACAATAATGCCTATGTGTTATTTCCGGGGTAAAAATAAAACACTCTCGGTAATATTTGCTCCGCGTGGGAGGATATCATGATACCGAGCCTGCTATTGTGCAACGATAAATATGAGTACGCACATCCTTCAATAAAAAATGATGCTAACGTTCTACTTTCAACACTGAAATTAGAACCCATTGTCGAGTTATCGACTTCGCACCGATACGGCTTTGAAGTCCTGACTCACCTCCCGCGAAAAATGAATAGCGAGAACTATTTTCGCCAGCTTTCTTTCGCACAACAACAAAGCCTGTTTTATCGCCAAATAGCCAACATCGTACATTATCAGCCCGGCTACGTTTATTCACTGAACCTGCCGATGAAGGCCTTTCTGAACTGGACGTCATTTCATTGGCGTGATGTTACGTATCCACCTAACCTTGTCATCGAAATACAGGACCCTGCTACATTCCTTTTGCTCAATGTTGCTCAACGCCATGTGGCGTATAACGCTATGCAGCATGTTGAAGCGTCAGGCACCCCTATCTGGATGGATGACGTCAATGAAGAATTACTCATCGCATTCATTGAGGCTAATTGGCACCTGTCAGGCATTAAACTGGATAAAAATACCTTTTGGACACTGAGTAAAAAACCCAGCAGGCTCCAGCAGATCATTAAGAAAGGACAAGCAATCGCAAATCAGGTGATTGTCGAAGGGATTGAAACCCAAACGCACAAGGAAATTGCCCAGCGAGCCGGCGCGAAATTGGGTCAGGGGTATTTATGGCCCGCCATTTATCCAGGGCAGGAGAAATAAAACGGAAAGGAAAACAGGAAGGATGCGCAGCGTACTACGTCGGGAACGACATCGCCGTTTACAAAACACTCACTGTACCCATCAATATCATCACTGTGCGCCGCAGGTATTTGACCGGCTTGAATATCTGGCACAAAAAATCAATTATACATTACCGGGAGACACTGTATCTCAGGCAATTATCACCACCGATTACTATCTCGCATTTACACTGAACCGCTATTTATTTTCAGGTACCCGTACGGCTGTTTTCCAGAATTTTGAGTCGGCGCTCGACAGTCTACAATCCCCTGAATCCAGTCAGTTAGTGATTGATATGGAAGGATTGCCATTCTCGTACTTCGAGACGCTCCAACAGTTACGTCTGCTGGTTAAACAGCGTAATGACATACAGATTTTTTTATTACTCAACGATAATGACGAAAGTCTGGGTAAATTTATTGCCATGACCGGTCCTTTTTATGTTCTCCCCCGCCGTCAGCGCCTTGCAGACATACGTCACGCTTTATTATCTCCAAATCTAAATAATATTCATTCTTCGCGTTTAAACCTGGCTGACTGGGAGATGGTTTCATTACTGTTGCAAGGTGAATCCTTAAAAAAGATTGCCCAGTTACAGAACCGGCCTTACCACCGCATTATCTATCGTCTGAATCAACTGATTACGTACCTCGGATTGCCACACCGTCAACGTTTTTTGCATCTGATACACCGTCTCAACGTTACCTCTCATCATTTAATTTAACACCATAACTCTATGTGAAATAAGATTTTTTAAGAATTTACTTATTTACCACTGAGAAACTCCATGTATTTTTTACATAATTTTAATATTTACAACTCGTCCTGGTATTATGCCTACCGCGTGGACCGTACTTAACCCTACGAATACTGTGTATTACGTCATAATGGCCGCCGACGACCGCCTTAACAAAACCTAAACAATCAGCCTGTTGTATTGTTTTTAGTATTTTAAAAAAACTTTCAATCTGCCATAATTAAAACAACAGGAAAATAATACTAGCAATCGCAAACATACCGGGATCTTTCAGGATATCGTAACAGCCATTAAGAAGTTACTTACCGCAAGACTTTTCCGCATGAGTAGAGTAGGTATAATCCCTACTGTTTAATGATTAATTGTTAGTTTTTTCTGGTGTGAAATGGATATTCCACACACTCATTGTTCTTACCAAGAACGACTGAATAAACAAGGATGAAGTCTTATTTATTCGGTTCTTCTCGCAGAACAACCCTTGGCTATTTGACAATATTAATAACGCCTGATGTTTTATCAAAATCGCAAGATACACGAACAGTTTGAGGCATACAACAATGAAACCAGCATCCGTTATCATTATGGACGAACACCCTATTGTCAGAATGTCGATAGAAGTGCTGCTCGAAAAAAATAGTAATATCGAAGTGGTACTGAAAACTGACGACAGTCGTACGGCAATAGATCACCTGCGCACCTATCCTGTCGATCTCGTCATTCTGGACATTGAACTGCCTGGTGCCGATGGATTTACCCTACTCAAGAGAATTAAATCACTGCAGGAAAAGACGCGGGTTCTGTTTCTGTCCTCAAAATCAGAATCTTTTTACGCCGGACGCGCTATCCGGGCAGGTGCAAATGGTTTTGTCAGTAAACGCAAAGATCTGAATGATATCTACAATGCGGTGAAAATGATCTTATCCGGTTATTCTTTTTTCCCGTCAGATACGCTTAACTTTATTAATAACATTAATATACGTAAAGGAGAGCTGAATGACATGCCGCTCTCCAATCGCGAGGTCACGGTGCTACGTTATCTGGCAAATGGGTTATCCAATAAAGAAATTGCAGAGCAGCTATTACTCAGCAATAAAACGATCAGTGCGCACAAAGCCAATATCTACGCCAAACTTGGTTTGCATACCATTGTCGAGCTGATCGATTATGCGAAAATGCATGAATTAATGTAATCCCACTCCCGACCAGATGACGTTCGGGAGTGAGTGGTCAGTTATAGTTGATCATAAACGTCGCATCAGCCCTGGCAAGTCCGGGCTGGACCCCATCAGCTAAGGCAATATAGTTGGCGAAAAAGGTCAGTGTGGCATTGCCATTTTCGTCAATACTCACCGTCTGGCTCGCCTGTTCGAGCGGCAACCGTGTACGATCGCTGTCATGCAGTTCAATCGCCACCTTTTGCGCCATCGCCGTATTATCCAGCGCCAGTAGCGTGGTACCCGCTGCCGGCGTACCGGAAAAGGTAATTGACGCCGACCCAGGCGGGCAGCCTTCCAGCTTTAGCGAAAAAGGAACCGGTTGGGTGGTATCACCACTGGTTTTTAACTGCTTTGTCGGCCAGGTACCGAGGTCCACGTATTTATTGCTGTCGCTGGCAATCACGGCACAGGTAAAGTCCACTACATTACCGCGCAACTCAATATTGATCTCGCCCAACGACGTATCCGCCCGACTTAGCGAGGTAAACGACAGCGCGGCAGCAACCACCAACAGTATGCGAATGACCATTGCGCGCCTCTTAGTCATAATCTACTCGCAGATATCCACGGGCAGTAAATGGCCCTTCCGCCGGTTTATTGCCCGTCACGCTAACCGGCCACGCCCGTATACTGACGCTCGCCGCGGCGTTATCATCCAGGCGAAACGGAATCGTACTGGACAGGTTGTTAGGTGTTAGCGGTACACCGCTGCTGTCGGCAACAATAAAGCCTAAATCGGCGTTGTCCGATACCATCATTTGCCCGGAGGACTTTTCGGCTTCTACGCGCATAGTCAGGTAGGCCTGCGCGGCAACATTGGTACATTTTATGGCCATCGTTTTGGTCTGCGGATTGACGCCTTCTGGCCGATTTCCCGCCCCAGCCTTGCTAAACAACGACGCGCCGATATCACCAAAATCAAATTCGACAACCTGCCCGGCATTCACTTCGCAGTTTTGCGGCACCTCAACCTTACCGCTGTAGCTGATGGTGTATACCGGCACACTCAGGGCATCGCCGATGCTGGTCGTGACATAGACCCTGAACATCGTTTGGCGGGGGATTGGTACCATGTTAATAAATGAGCGGATCACTTTTAATTTGAATACCAGCTTTGAATCCATGACGCCAAAGGGTTTCTGCTTAGGTACGTTTGGGTGAGTCCCCATACGAATATCGTTACGTGGAGGATAAAACAGTCCGGCATAGCTGTCGGTGATACTCATAGCCCCCAACAGGTAATCATTCAGCTTCAAATACTGAAAGCCCCCTTCCGTACTTTGCACCGGGAGTTCCGTCACGTAGCTGCGGTAGGTGTAATTTACCGTCGTCCCCGCAGGACAGGTCGCATTAACCCCAACCCAACCGGACTTTTCCGGCAACGTCACGACCTGACCGGGGCGGTTATTACTGCTGTTAAAGACGTTCGACAGATCGTAAAACACATCCGTCGGCGTGCCGTTCGAATTCTGGCAGACCGTGGCCCATGACGAATTTGCCAGCAGCAGTAAAGCGCTCCCGAGTAACCAACCAGTTTGTCGTTTCATCGTATTATTCCTTTCATGCCGACGGGCGTTCGCAGGTCACATTGGTGAGCGTTACCGCCTGTTTCAGGCTCTCCTCAGGCAAGGCATAGTGCGCCGTACAGCGCGCGTTCGCGCCTTCGCCCCACTGGATCAGCAACTCGCCTTTTAGCGGCAAACCGCTCAGGTAGATTTGTCCATCGTCTCCCACCATGCTGGTTACGCCGCTGGCGGTTTCACGCACAATGGAGCCAAACGGTACCGGTTTACCCGCCTGTTGCGCCGTAATTAACGCGCGCACGCCGATACGCGTATCAAACGCCGCTCTTACCAGCGCCCCCTGTGTCGGTACCACGCTGCTGACGTTATTTTCCACATCGGTATGGTTGTTCATTGAATTGGTATCCAGCGCCACACGGTTATAGCGATAGACGGTGGCGTACGGCATGACCGCGTAGCCACGCCAGTCGGTCTGCACCCCGGTCTGGTTCTCTATCCTTACTCCCTGGGCGCCTGGTGCTTTGATCAGCACATTGGTATCGCCCAGCGGCTGGCTCAGGGTGATTCCGTCCGCATGCCCAATCACGCCGCCGGAGAGCTGCCAGTTATAGTCATGCTGGTCGCGGTCGTAGTTGTATCCTATGCCCAGCGTGCCATAGGTCGCCTGCCAGTTTGCGCTGGCGCTACCGCTGTAACCGTTGGTGCTGCTGTGCCCCTGGTTTACGCTGTAGCTCAGGTTGCGCCCGTCAAGCAACGTCCCGCCAATCCCGCTCTGCCAGCTGTTTTGTCCGTTGCTATTGCGGTTAGCGTTGAAGGTGGCATAGGTGCGATCGAGCGCGTTATCGCGCGTGTAGCGTCGCCCGGTCAGCAAGCTAAACGGCACCGACATATTGAAGGCCAGAATCCTGTCGGTGTCGGCAATCCCTACCGATTCGTTCCACGACCAGGAGAGCGAATAGCTAATCCCCTGCCAGCCGCTGGCGTAGCCGAGCTGATACCAGGTGTTGGTATCGGACGTATTCCAGTAAGTTTGCTGACTGCCTGAGACATACAGCGATCCGTAATCTCCGAGATTCTGCGAGATGTTGATCTGAAAACGGCCTTTTTTGCTGTAGCTCAGATTGTGATAGCTCTGGACCACCGGCACTTTATGGCGATTGCCTTCGCTGTCGTATTCGTACTCGTAACCTTCCATATTGCGATACGCCACGTCGTCGAGGGTATAAAACCCCCGGGTCGAATAGCGATATCCCAGTAACTGGAAGTTGGTGCCGACATTATTCAGTGATTTTGCGTACAGAAAACGCAGCGATTGCCCCTGGTGGGTGCTGTCATCCGCCAGTTGGCTGCGCGCATGGGTTAAATCGACGGAGACCGCGCCCCAGTCGCCGAGGTTGCGCCCGGTACCGAACACCAGCGCGCGGTAACGTGAGGCCAACTGCGTGCCGCCATAGGCCGTATAGCCTTCAGGTAGCCCGGCGATTAACGTGCCCTGGACGAAAAACGGTGATGACTGCTGGCTGTTACCGCTGCGGAAATCCCCGGCCACCAGGTCGTATTTCAGTCGCCCTTCGCGCTGTAACAGTGGAACCGTGGAGTACGGGACGGTATAGCGCTGCTGGCTGCCATCTTTTTCATCTACCGTCACCTCCAGGTCACCGCTGGACGACGTCGGGTTGAGATCGGTAATCGAGAACGCCCCAGGCGACACATAGCTTTGGTAGATAACATAACCGTTCTGGCGAATGGTCAGTTTCGCCGCCGTACGGGCAATGCCGCGAACCGTTGGCGCGTATCCCTGCAAGCTATCCGGATACATGCTGTCTGACGAGTAGAGCCGCGCCCCGCGAAACCCGACGCTGTCAAAGACGTCGTTACCGGTGTTGCTGTCGCCCATCACCAGCTCACCTTTCAGCGGGATAATGGCACGCTGAAGCCAGGTACCGATGTTTTTCCAGCTCTGCGAGTGATATCCGTCGCCTTTGGAATAGCTCCAGGCGCCGTTGTTTCTCAGCCGCCAGGGGCCATAGTTCAGGCCGCTCAACATGCTTAAGAAATAGCTGTCAGAATCGCTGCCACGACTGCCGGTAAAGCTGTAGTTCACCAGCGCAGCCGGGATCCCTTCATCCCATTCATCAGGCGGAATATATCCCCGCGCGCTGTTCAGCATACTGGCCTGTGGCAAGCTGATGTTCAGGCGTAGCGTAGAGAAATCGAAGGCGATTTCGCTGCCGGGGATAGCCTCGGGCAAATTAATACAGGTATTGTTCGGGTCCTGACTGAGCGCCGGAAACGCCGCCGTATTGACCCCCAGACGCTTAACCCAATCGAGACCAAAACATGGCGTCAGCCCACCAGATTTCTCGCCGGTACTCGCCTGACTGGTGGCGAAATGAACATCCTGGGTGGCAATAAATTCATCATTACGCCAGATATCCACGCGGTAGACGCCCTCAGGCTGGTGATTCCCTTTTTCAAAACGCGACAAATCCGCCACGGACGCCGTATCCGCAGATAAAAATGCCGGGTTAAAATAGCTTTCCCCGTGGCCTGACAGCGGAAATAAGGCAGCCAGCGTGGACAACGCCACGCTCGCCAGCGGTGGCGTAATCCCCGGTAACCGGCCAGGTAAGTACGTTGTCTTATTCATCGTTTATCAACGCACGCTAACCGTTTTGGCAGGTGTCACTGCGCCGTAGTCATTAACCGTCTGGAACGTCACGCTGCCCTGAACGCCCGCAGGCAGCGGGATCTGCGCCGCGTTCTTCGGTGCCACCATGACGTTATCAACCTTCGTTTTTCCCACATTGAGGTTAACCAGCGTGACGTAATACGCTGACGGATTCGTAATTTTCAGCTGCGTGCCGGTACGGGAAAATTGCAACATGCCGGGCGCGTCTTCCGGTACCTGTGGCAGGTTATTTGGCCGGACAAAGAGTTTAATACGCGACAAAATCGCCAGTTGCAGAACGTTTTTACCCTCAAGGCTGTCTTTATTGACTGACGGGATCGCCTTCACGTTCATCCAGAACAGCGATTCGCGGTCTGTAGGCAGTGGTTGACCGGCATAGATAATGCGCAGCGTATTTTCACTTTTGGGCTCGCTGACAAACAGTGGAGGCGTCACCACAAAGGCTTTTTCTTTAACGCCTGCGCTATTCTCAATCCATGAATTAACCAGGAAACGTTCTTTAGTATCGCTATTGCTAATAGCCAGCGATGTTTGTTTAGCCTCGGCGGGATAAATAACGCGGGTAGCACCTAATGCAATTCCCCCAGCAGCCTGAGCACTGCAGGAAACAAATAAGGTGAGGAAAATAATAAAACCTGATTTAAGATAATTAAACATGGCTACAAATACCTTTGGTGTGATTATCGTTGGTAAATAAATCAGGGATAGACCAACGTAAACCACACGTCTGAACGAAGCGTTCCTGGCGTTATCTTTTCCGAGACAGCCCGATAGCGCGCGGTGAAGTGAAACGTCATTTCCTGCGTTAAAATTGGGGCGTAATGACGCGGCAGCGCATTCGGAATAATTTGTCGTTGCCCCTCATCAAATAATGCCAGGCCAATACCCGAGGCCGCAGACGCCTCACCGCTGGCCAGAAAGACCTGCGGATCTTCTGCAGGCGTGACGCCGGCAAACGCAATCCCAACATGGTCATAAACGTCGGCACTGCAGGACGTTAAGCGCAGTGAAAACGGTACGCTGGTCGAGGCAAAGCTTCCCGGTTCGCCAAATGCGTTGGTGCGATACTGCCCCATCTGTACCCGCAAGTTCTGGCTATCGGTGGCCACCGTACAGGCCCCATTGACCAGTTGCCCACGCAGGTGAAGGCGACCGCTTTCCAGTATTACCGTGTGTGCAAGCGCAGGCATTACGCACAGCATTCCCGCCAGCGTCATGCCTTTAAAAATCAGTTGCCACATCCTTCGTCATCCCCGGATATTGCCTCATCCATTGAGGCTGTCGTCTTCCTTGCGCCAATCAGAACGGCTTATTCGTACTTCATGATGAAGGTGGCGTCGGCGTTTGCCTGGCCTGGCGTGGCGCTTGCAGCGGTCGCTTTATAACGTGCGGAGAAACGCAGGGTGTTGGTGCCTTCTACCAGCGCCTGGGCAGTAGAGAAGGTGGCACCATCTGGCTTCAGCGCGGTAGACGCGTTGTCCAGAATTTCGATGCCTACACCGCCAGCCGTGGTGGTGTTATCCCCTGAAGATACCGCCAGCAGAGCTGAGTTGGAGGCATCCGCCTGACCCGAAAACGCCACAGCTGCCGTCGCGGCAACCGCAGGATCGCAGTCGTTCAGCACGATGGAGAACGGAATCTGTGCCGTGGTATCGCCGATGGCTGCAAAGCTGGCGGTACGATATTGCCCTAATGTCACCACCTGATCGGCTGACTGTGTGCTTACCGCACAGGCTGCATTGACCAGTTCACCTTCAAAATGAACGGTACCGCCGCTCACGCTGACCGGATCGGCTGCGACGGCGGCCCCTGCAACTAACATCAGGCTGGCAATAACAGAAGTATTTATTAATTTACGTTTCATGGATTTCCCTTGAATTACACACATCCGGTTCCGGTATCCTGCCGGCTCCGTTTGAATCATTATCGACATAAAATGTCAGGCAAATTATCTCTGCATCCTGTAAAGATATATATCGAAAGAGAATTAATGATGCTTGACCCCAACTCTCCTGAGCGCGAGATTCACTAATTAATCTTTACGAATATGACAATTCGTCACAGGGATAAATTAAACATTTCAATTAATGAAAAATACCTGCAAATCCTTGTAATGGCCCTGGCTAATTCTTATTGGGATCTAAGAAATGTCTGGGTAAATATTACTTAAACACCACCACAATGGTACGTAACAGACTGGTTTATGACGCATTACCCATGAAAACAGAAGGGTGATGAGTTGTTTCACTAACGTTAAAATTAATTAGCGTGCTCAGTAATTATTCCTGTCTTTACGATATTGACACCTCACCCGTTCGCACAGCGAGACGTTCCTAATCTCACCTAAAAATGCAAACGAAAACTGACAGCACGCCGCGCTTCTGACAAAATAGTGACATCCCCTTCGATTTAACGTAACAGACGGAATCCTCTCTCTGATGGCAGCAAAGATTATTGACGGTAAAACGATTGCGCAGCAGGTACGCTCTGAGGTGGCTCAAAAAGTTCAGGCGCGTTTAGCGGCTGGATTACGCGCCCCAGGCCTGGCTGTTGTGCTGGTAGGTAGCAACCCGGCTTCGCAAATTTACGTAGCAAGTAAACGCAAAGCCTGCGACGAAGTGGGGTTCGTCTCCCGCTCCTATGACCTGCCTGAAACCACCAGCGAGGCGGAACTTCTTGAGCTCATTGATACGCTCAATGCGGATGCCGCCATCGACGGTATTCTGGTCCAGCTGCCGTTACCGGCGGGGATCGACAACGTTAAGGTGCTGGAACGCATTGCACCGGATAAAGACGTCGACGGCTTCCACCCGTATAACGTCGGTCGCCTGTGCCAGCGTGCACCGCGCCTGCGTCCGTGTACGCCTCGCGGCATCGTGACCCTGCTTGAGCGTTACAACATCGATACCTACGGCCTGAATGCCGTGGTGATTGGCGCCTCAAACATTGTCGGTCGTCCTATGAGCATGGAGTTGCTGCTGGCGGGCTGTACCACCACGGTAACCCACCGCTTTACCAAAGATCTGCGTCGCCACGTAGAGCATGCTGACCTGCTGATTGTCGCCGTCGGCAAACCGGGTTTTATTCCCGGTGAATGGATCAAAGAAGGTGCGATTGTGATTGATGTCGGCATCAACCGTCTGGAGAATGGCAAGGTTGTTGGCGATGTGGTCTTTGAAGATGCCGCTGCGCGCGCCGGGTATATTACACCGGTGCCGGGTGGCGTTGGCCCGATGACGGTCGCCACACTTATCGAAAACACGCTTCAGGCGTGCGTTGAATACCATGATGTAAAGGACGTTTAAGATGGCCACATTTTCACTGGGTAAACACCCACACGTTGAACTCTGCGATCTGCTAAAGCTGGAAGGCTGGAGCGAAAGCGGCGCCCAGGCAAAAATTGCCATTGGCGAAGGGTTAGTGAAGGTCGATGGAGTAGTAGAAACACGTAAACGCTGCAAAATCGTTGCCGGACAGACCGTGAGCTTTGAAGGTCAAAGCATTAACGTCGTGGCATGATCCCAGGGCCGGATGGCGGTTCACACCACATCCGGTCCGTTCCCCCTGATTTTCAGATAATTAACTTCACCTTCACTTCACACCAGGCTGTTAGCCTATCGTTTTCTTATACGAAGCGACTATCATGCCAACCATCGTTACCCACGCAGCTGTACCTCTTTGTTTAGGATTGGGTCTGGGGCTCAAAGTCATTCCCCCACGCTTGTTGTTTGCCGGGGTTGTACTGGCAATGCTGCCTGACGCCGACGTCCTGTCGTTTAAGTTCGGTATTGCCTACGGCAACGTGTTCGGTCACCGCGGATTTACCCACTCGCTACTGTTCGCCTTCGCGGTGCCGTTACTGTGCATCATGATAGGTCGACGATGGTTTAAAGCCGGGCTGGTTCGCTGCTGGTTATTTTTGACGGTGTCGTTGCTGTCACACAGCCTGCTGGATTCGGTGACCACCGGAGGAAAAGGCGTTGGCTGGCTGTGGCCATGGTCAGATGAGCGCTTCTTTGCGCCGTGGCAGGTGATTAAGGTTGCGCCGTTCGCGCTGTCACGCTACGCCACGCCGTATGGGCATCAGGTGATTATCTCGGAATTAATGTGGGTGTGGCTGCCGGGAGCCGTCATGATGGGTGTGCTGTGGTGGTACAGACGTCACTAATAGTGCCTGATGGCGCTACGCTTATCAGGCCTACCGATCATTCCATCGTAGGCCGGATAAGGCGTTAGCCGCCATCAGGCAATTGAGAGAATTACTTACGACGCCAGGTGGTGCCTTGTGGACCATCTTCCAGCACAATACCCATCTCGTTCAGACGGTCACGTGCCGCGTCGGCTGCCGCCCAGTCTTTCGCTTTACGGGCATCTAAACGCTGTTGGATAAGCGCTTCAATCTCAGCGACCTCACCGTCATCCGCCTGCGCACCGCTTTGCAGGAACGCTTCCGGATCCTGCTCCAGCAGGCCCAGCACGCCGGACAGCTTGCGCAGATGCGCGGCCATGGCGTTAGCCGCCGCCCTATCTTCACCCTTCAGACGGTTGACCTCACGCGCCATATCAAACAGTACCGAGTAGGCTTCCGGCGTATTGAAATCATCGTTCATTGCTTCAATGAAACGCGCTTCAAAGGCATCACCACCGGCTGGCGCCACGGATTTGTCAGTACCGCGCAGCGCGGTGTACAGACGCTCCAGTGCAGAACGTGCCTGCTTCAGGTTCTCTTCGCTGTAGTTCAGCTGGCTACGATAGTGGCCGGACATCAGGAAGTAGCGAATGGTTTCGGCGTCGTAGTATTTCAGCACGTCGCGCACGGTAAAGAAGTTGCCCAGTGATTTGGACATTTTCTCACGATCAACCATCACCATCCCGGAGTGCATCCAGTAGTTGACATATTCGCCGTCGTGCGCACAGGTGGACTGGGCAATTTCGTTTTCATGATGCGGGAACATCAGGTCAGAACCGCCGCCGTGAATATCGAAATGGTTGCCCAGCTGTTTGCAGTTCATCGCAGAACATTCGATGTGCCAGCCCGGACGGCCTGCTCCCCACGGGGACGGCCAGCTCGGCTCGCCCTCTTTGGACATCTTCCACAGCACGAAGTCCATCGGGTTACGTTTCACATCCACCACATCCACGCGGGCACCCGCCTGCAGCTGATCCAGATCCTGGCGCGACAGCTGACCGTAGTGCGGATCGGTCGGCACGTCAAACATCACGTCGCCGTTATCAGCCACGTAAGCGTGACCTTTGGCGATCAGCTGTTCGGTGATTTCAATAATTTCCGCAATATGATGCGTCGCACGCGGTTCGAGATCCGGGCGCAGGATATTCAGCGCGTCGAAGTCGTTGTGCATTTCCGCGATCATCCTGTCGACCAACGCCACAAAGCTTTCACCATTTTCATTAGCGCGCTTAATGATTTTATCGTCGATATCGGTAATGTTACGCACGTACTTCAGCTTATAGCCGAGGAAGCGCAGATAGCGCGCAACCACGTCAAAAGAGACGAAGGTACGTCCGTGACCAATATGACAGAGATCGTAAACGGTGATACCACACACGTACATGCCGACTTCTCCGGCATGAATAGGTTTGAATTCCTCTTTTTGGCGCGTCAGTGTATTAAAGATTTTTAACATCGAAGATTCCGTGTAGACGTGTGTGGATAACAAAGCCCTATAATACCTATAAATTGGCCCCGAAGCAGCACACTTTGCAAGGTGATCGAATCTTACGGTTATGCTATAACACACCCCTAACTCTGACCCTGACCAGGGTCGAAGCACCACTCTATCGGAACAGGATGCAAAAATGGTTACTTTCCACACTAATCACGGCGATATCGTAATCAAAACATTTGATGATAAAGCGCCTGAAACAGTTAAAAACTTCCTGGACTACTGCCGCGAAGGTTTCTATAACAACACCATTTTCCACCGTGTGATTAATGGTTTCATGATTCAGGGCGGCGGTTTTGAGCCTGGCATGAAACAAAAAGAAACCAAAGAGGCTATCAAAAACGAAGCCAACAACGGTCTGAAAAACACCCGCGGTACGCTGGCGATGGCCCGTACTCAGGCTCCGCACTCCGCAACGGCGCAGTTCTTCATCAACGTTGCCGACAACGACTTCCTGAACTTCTCCGGCGAAAACATGCAGGGCTGGGGTTACTGTGTATTTGCTGAAGTGGTTGAAGGTATGGACGTGGTTGATAAAATCAAAAACGTTTCTACCGGTCGCAGCGGCATGCACCAGGACGTACCGAAAGAAGACGTTATTATCGAAAACGTGACCGTCAGCGAGTAATCGGGGCGACACTGTTTATTGCAGATCTTCACCTCTGCACGGAAGAACCGGCGATTACCGCCGGTTTTCTGCGTTTTTTAGCCGGTGATGCCCGAACAGCCGATGCGCTGTATATTCTTGGCGATCTGTTCGAAGCCTGGATTGGCGACGATGACCCCACTCCGCTGCACCATGAAATCGCCGTCGCAATAAAATCGCTGGCTGATTCCGGCGTCCCCTGCTTCTTCATTCACGGCAACCGTGATTTTCTGCTCGGCAAGCGTTTTGCCCGCGAGAGCGGCATGACCTTGTTACCCGAGGAAAAAGTGCTCGACCTGTATGGCCGCAAGGTGCTGATCATGCATGGCGACACGCTGTGTACCGATGATGCCGGTTATCAGGCATTTCGCGCCAAAGTGCATCAGCCCTGGCTACAAACACTGTTTCTTGCTCTGCCGTTGTTTGTTCGCCAACGCATTGCCGCAAAGATGCGCGCCAACAGCAAAGCCGCCAACAGCAGCAAATCGCTGGAAATTATGGATGTGAATCCGCAGGCCGTGGCTACCGAGATGGAAAAACACCAGGTCCAGTGGTTAATTCACGGGCATACCCATCGCCCGGCGGTGCATGAACTGACAGCCAATAGACAACCTGCGTTCCGCGTAGTATTAGGTGCGTGGCACAGCGAAGGTTCGATGGTTAAGGTCACGCCCGACGACGTTGAGCTAATTGCGTTTCCATTTTAATTCTGCAGATATTTACACAAAACTATTCGAGATGCATCGAGGCGGCAAATCTGTGAGTCCCCTGGAGCTTACATAAGTAAGTGACTGGGGTGAACAGATGCAGCCAACAAAGAGGCAGCTTGAAGAGTGAAGTGTAAAGTGCGCAATCGTTTTCCTTGTTTTTAAAACATGCTATTCTCTGTGGCCTCTAACGCAGTGTGAAGCACACCCACAGGAGTTTTCAGACGCATGTCTTCCCGCAATAATCCGGCGCGTGTCGCCATCGTGATGGGGTCCAAAAGCGACTGGGCTACCATGCAGTTCGCCGCCGAAATCTTCGAAATCCTGAATGTCCCGCACCACGTTGAAGTGGTCTCTGCCCACCGCACCCCCGACAGACTGTTTAGCTTCGCCGAAAGTGCTGAAGAGAACGGCTATCAGGTGATTATTGCAGGCGCAGGCGGTGCAGCACATCTGCCCGGTATGATTGCCGCCAAAACGCTGGTACCGGTATTAGGTGTTCCGGTGCAAAGCGCAGCGCTGAGCGGCGTAGACAGCCTGTACTCCATCGTGCAGATGCCGCGCGGTATTCCGGTGGGCACGCTGGCGATTGGTAAAGCGGGCGCGGCGAATGCGGCCCTGCTGGCGGCACAAATTCTGGCGACACACGATAAAGAACTGCATCAGCGTCTGCATGACTGGCGTAAAGCACAGACCGACGAAGTACTGGAGAACCCGGACCCGCGAGGTGCGGCATGAAGCAGGTTTGCGTACTCGGCAACGGTCAGCTAGGACGCATGTTGCGCCAGGCCGGTGAGCCGTTGGGGATTGCGGTCGGGCCCGTCGGGCTGGATGCCGACCCCGCTGCCGTTCCCTTTCAGCAAGGCGTGATTACCGCCGAGATTGAACGCTGGCCGGAAACTGCACTAACCCGCGAACTGGCGCGCCATCCGGCGTTCGTCAACCGTGATATTTTCCCGATTATTGCCGACCGTCTGACGCAAAAGCAGCTGTTTGACAAACTGAAGCTGGCTACCGCGCCGTGGCAGCTGTTGGCAGACAAAAGCGAATGGTCTGCGGTATTTGAAACGCTGGGAGAGCTGGCGATCGTCAAACGCCGCGTCGGCGGCTACGACGGTCGCGGGCAGTGGCGTTTACGCGCCCACGAAACAGAACAACTGCCGGACGACTGCTACGGCGAGTGTATCGTCGAGCAGGGTATTAACTTCTCCGGCGAAGTATCGCTGGTTGGCGCCCGCGCCCACGACGGCAGCACCGTTTTCTATCCACTGACTCATAACCTGCATCAGGACGGCATTCTGCGCACCAGCGTCGCGTTCCCGCAGGCCAATGCCAAACAGCAGGATCAGGCCGAGGCGATGCTGTCTGCCATCATGCACGAGCTGGGCTATGTTGGCGTAATGGCGATGGAGTGTTTTATCACCCCGGAAGGCTTGCTGATCAACGAACTGGCCCCACGCGTACACAACAGCGGACACTGGACCCAGAACGGCGCCAGCATCAGCCAATTTGAACTGCACCTGCGCGCCATTACCGACCTGCCGTTACCTGTGCCGGTGGTAAACAGTCCGTCAGTGATGGTGAATTTAATTGGCAGCGACCTGAATTATGACTGGCTGAAACTGCCGCTGGTGCATCTGCACTGGTATGACAAAGAGGTGCGCGCAGGTCGTAAGGTCGGTCACCTGAACCTGACCGACAGCGATACCGCTCGCCTGAGCGCCACGCTGGAAGCGCTGATTCCCCTGCTGCCGCCGGAATATGCCAGCGGCATTATCTGGGCACAGTCCAAACTGAAATAAGCCATTAATGCCGGGGAATGGAATTTGTCCTTCCCCGGCCCCTCCTCTGGCGCGTAAAATCCCCTCCATTGCTGTTTTGTATTTTCAGGATTGAACATGAACGATGGAACGGACTACCGCGCGATTCTGCTCGCCGGTACGCCCTTAATCGATGTACGCGCCCCCGTTGAGTTTCAACAAGGTGCGATGCCGGGTGCAATCAACCTTCCCCTGATGAACGATGACGAACGTGCCGCGGTCGGGACCTGTTACAAACGTCAGGGACCGGACGCTGCGCTGGCACTGGGACATCAGCTTGTGAGCGGTGACATCCGCCAGCAGCGAATGAATGCCTGGCAAGCGGCCTGTCGCCAACACCCTGAGGGAATTTTATGCTGCGCCCGCGGCGGTCAACGGTCACACATTGTGCAGCAATGGCTGCGTGAATCCGGCATTGACTACCCGCTGGTCAGCGGCGGTTATAAAGCCCTGCGTCAGGCCGCGATACAAATAACCGAAGAGTTGGTGCAAAAACCAATAGTCTTAATTGGCGGCTGTACCGGCAGCGGTAAAACGCAGTTGGTGCAATTGCAGCCAAACGGCGTGGATCTCGAAGGTCTGGCGCACCATCGCGGCTCTTCTTTTGGTCGCACGGTTGAGCCCCAACTGAGCCAGGCCAGTTTTGAAAACCTGCTGGCGGTCGAGATGCTGAAAACCGACAGCCGTCAGGACCTGCATCGCTGGGTGCTGGAAGATGAAGGTCGCATGATTGGCGCCAATCATTTGCCCGAGTGCTTGCGCGAGCGCATGACTCAGGCCTCTATTGCGGTGGTTGACGATCCCTTTGAACTGCGCCTTGAGCGGCTGCGTGAAGAGTATTTCGTGCGCATGCACCACGATTTCACCCAGGCATACGGGGAAACCCAGGGCTGGCAGGAATACAGCGAATACCTGCACCACGGTCTGTTCGCCATCCGCCGTCGTTTAGGGTTACAACGTTTTGCGGAACTGACCGAGCTGCTCGACATCGCGTTGAACGAGCAACAGGCCAGCGGCAGCACCGACGGTCACATGGGCTGGCTGGTGCCGTTACTCAACGAATATTACGATCCGATGTATCGTTACCAGTTAGAGAAGAAAGCCGCGAAAATCGTCTTTCGCGGCACATGGCAGGAGGTGAATGACTGGGTTCAGACGCATTAATGCCGGTCGCGCTTATCCGCGCGTTTCGCCAGCCAGTCGCCCAGCACCTGAACAACCTGTACCAGAATAATCAGCGCCACCACGGTGACGATCATGACCTGGGTTTCGTAGCGGTAATAACCGAAGCGAATCGCCAGGTCACCAACGCCGCCGCCACCAACAATCCCGGCCATCGCGGAATAGCCGATCAGGCTGACCAGCGTTATCGTCAACCCACGCAGCAGGCCGGCACTGGCTTCCGGTAACAGCACCGTACAAATGATGCGCATCGGGCTGGCGCCAAAGGCCTCCGCCGCTTCAATAATGCCTTTATCGACCTCGCGCAGGGCGCTGTCCACCAGTCGGGCATAAAATGCAATCGCCGCTACCGACAGCGGTACCGACGCCGCAATCGGCCCGATGGTATTGCCGAGCAGAAACTGAGTTAACGGCAGCAGCAGCACCAGCAGGATCACAAACGGTACCGAACGGATAATATTCACCAGTACGGAACTGAGCAGATACACAAAACGGTTCTGCCAGAATAAATGACGGTCGGTTACGAAGATTAAAAAACCCAGCGGCAGGCCGCCAACAATTGCCAGCACCGTTGAGATGCTCAGCATCTGGAAGGTTTCATTGAACGCCAGCGTCAAATCCGGCAATAAATCATCCACGAATCACCTCCACCTGTGCGGTACGTTGACGAATGTGCTCCACGGCGACATCGACCGCCGCAGGATTATGCGGCGCAGTCAGTTGCACCACCAAAATCCCCAGCGCCCGCTCGCCAATATATTCAATTTTGCCGTGCAGAATATTCACCGCCACGCCAAATTTAACCGCCACCTCGGACAGCACCGGCTGTTCTGCCGAATCGCCAATAAACAGAATTTTTAACAGCTGCCCCGGCAAATGTTGCCGCAGGCGATCCGGTAGCGTCAGGTTGAGCGTGTGCGATACCAGCTGTTGAGTAAACGCGTGCTGCGGATGGGCAAAAACATCAAACACCTCGCCGGATTCCACCACCTTGCCGCCGGACATCACCGCCACGCGATCGCAGATAGATTTGATCACGTTCATCTCGTGGGTGATCAGCACGATCGTGATCCCCAGTTGGGCGTTGATCTGCTTGAGCAGTGCCAGAATGGTGGCGGAGGTTTCCAGATCCAGCGCCGAAGTCGGTTCATCGCAGAGCAGCACATCCGGGTGGTTGGCAATCGCACGGGCAATACCCACACGCTGCTTTTGCCCGCCGCTGAGCTGCACCGGATAACGGTTGGCCTTATCAGACAGTCCCACCAGGGCCAGGATCTCCGTCACGCGTGGGGCAATTTTACTGCCCTCCCAGCCTGCAGCCTTCAGGCTGAAGGCCACATTTTGCGCCACGGTGCGGGTATGCATCAGGTTAAAGTGCTGGAAGATCATGCCGATACGCTGACGCGCCTTGCGTAAATGACGTCCCTCAAGCGCGGAGATTTCCACGCCATTCACTTTTACGCTTCCCTCGCTCGGGCGCGTTAAGGCGTTCAGGGTACGCAGCAGGGTACTTTTTCCCGCGCCGCTGGTCCCAACAATACCGAATATCTCGCCTGCGCCGATCCGCAGGCTGACGTCATCAACCGCGCGGGTTGACGGCCCACGGCCTGCGGTGAAGTCCACGCAAACCTTCTCTATCTCAATCATTGCCACCTCAGAAATGCGAAAAGGGCAGTCATCGCTGCCCTGTTAACCCATTGGCGCAGCGATTACTGGGCTGCCGACATCCATTCCGGTTTCTGGAAGGCGCTGTAAATATTTTTCGGGTCGTCAATCACCGCGCGATAAGCCGGTGATTTCACCGCCTCAACAATGTCTTTGGCGAACGGTTTATCCGCATCTTCACTGCGTACCGCGATGATATTTTTCAGGTTTTCATCCAGATGCTCTTGCTTCAACGCACTGGCGAGATCCAGTTTTGCGGCAACGGCGAAGTTACCGTTGACCAGCGCGCCGGTCACGCCGTCGAGCGTGCGCGGCAACTGGGCGGCTTCCAGCGGTTTGAAAATCAGCCCTTTCGGGTTGCTGGCGATATCACGCTCGGAAGCTTTAGTGGGATCGATATTATCTTTAATGGTGATCAAATCGATGGATTGCAGGAAGCGCAGCCCGCGAGCCAGGTTGGTGGGATCGTTGGAAAGCGTAATCACGTCCCCTTTTTTCAGCTCATCCAGGCTTTTGATTTTATGTGAGTAGAACCCCATACCGGCCGTCGGGACCACAATCAGCTTGCTCAGCTTCAGGCCTTTGTCGGCAGTGAATTTGTCAAAGTACAGCGAGTGCTGGAACAGGTTAGCGTCAATGCTACCGTTGGAAAGCGCCATATTGGGCTGGACGTAGTCGCTGAATTCGCGCACCACCACCTTGTAGCCCTTTTCTTTCAGCGTCGGGGCAATAGCCTGTTTTACCATGTCACCATACGGACCCGGCGCGACGCCGAAAACGATAGTCTGTGGATCGCTATTGGCGTGAGCAAACTGTAAGCCGCAGGCCAGTAATAATGCTCCGGTCGCGATGCGTAAATTGTGGCGCAATCCCATAATCTCTCCATTTTAACGTTGTGATGTGGTGTCTCACGCCGTTCATGCGGCGTTGTTGTTGTTGACCTGCCTAACAGGCTGATTGTTAACATGACACAGATCACAACCTGCTGTCCTTGAAATTATTTCATGATGTTGCAGAGTGTGTAATTGAAGAGAAACGGGAGAGGAGTCCTGCCAGATTTCACCGGCAGGACCAATACAACTTAGAAATCGTAACGCAGACGCACCAGGTTCATGTCGCCCAGGTTGTCGGTACTGGAGGTAAAGACGTGTTCGTAATCTACACGGAAGCCGTAGTCCAGCTGGAAGCTGATCCCCACACCGTTGTCGGTGCGCAGGTAGTTACGGCCATTCACGTATTCAATACGATCGCCCATAAAGTAAGGCTGAACGGATTTCAGCGCATACTGACCCACCGGGAAGGTATAACCCGCGAAGTATTCCAGACCCCAGGCATCACCGGCAAAATAGTCGTTAACCGACACTTTCTTGGTGGTCATGAAGTTTTGATACCAGCCGCCACCCAGCGAGAAGGTCCAGTTGTCCGGTTTCCAGCTCAGCGCAGTACCCACGATGTTCTGATCGTACGTTTTGCTGCCGTTGCCGCGCATTTCCGCACGGGTGTAGTTCCACGCCGTACCCCAGGTTAAGTCGTCGGTAATGTGGTAATCGGCACCCAGCGAGCCGCCGCCTTTACGTTTGTAGCGCAGACCGTTGTTCGGGTTGTAGTCATCGCTGAAAAGATAAGAGGCATAGAGATCTACATCGCCCACGGTTTTCTTATACTTCAGTGATTTACGCGTACGATATGAACCATCGTAGTCGCCATTAATCCCGTTACCTGGTGCCTGACCGATCATGTCGTAGTCCCAGATATCTGTTTTCGCACCGACCACATCATAGTAAATGCTGTTCTGTTGACCAAAGGTCAGCGTACCCCAGGTCGCACTCTTCAGCCCGGTGTACAGCATACGACGCGTGGTGTCGTTGGCACCGTCGGCATGGTGATTATCCCAGTCGAACATCGCCGGGAAGTTAACACCCAGCTCGTAGTAGCTCACCCAACTGATGTCATCAAAGAGATAGTAGTCTGCGGCGAAGCGGAAACGGGTACCGCCATCGAAACCGTTACGCTTGTAGCCATTCTTGCCATCGTCGCCCGCCATGTTCTGGAACTGGGGACGGATACTGCCACCGACTGTGAAGTTAAGACGGCTCAGCGGATTACCCGCCTGCGGATCTTGTTTCAGGACGGTGATTTCCGCCTGGGAGGCGAACGTCGTTAATGCCACTGCTGCGCCGATCGATACCGCCAGCGCTGTTTTTTTTATAGTCATGGATTGTTTTACCTTGATAGATAGCCTGCCAATTATTCAGCACGCAAATATTAACGTTTATTAATACTCGCGTGTTGGCGGGTTTTTATTGTTCCGTGCGGTTAAATATCAAGGAGTTATCAATTTGTGCGGGATAAACGAAAAATACGCACCGGTGTAAAAACCGGTGCGTAATCATCACTAAAATGAATTAATTGTTAAACTGACGAAACAGGGCCTTGCCTTTTAGCAGACGTGCGCCGAGCCACCCACCGCATAATGAGAGCAGCAACGCCCCGCAAACCGGTAAGATGACCCACAGCCGCCAGTCAGGCTCCCACGGGAAATCAAACACGCGGATTTGCAGAACCGCCAGCGCGGTTTCTGCGCCAATGGCCGCAACCAGCCCGGAGACCATCCCCAGCATGGCGAACTCGCACCAAAGCGTGGTGCGCAGCAATTTTTTGCCCGCCCCCAGCGTCCGCCAGACCACCAGTTCCTGATGCCGCTGACGCATGCCGACCTGCACCTGTGCCAGCAGCAGCAGCATGCCACAAGCGGTAACCAGCACCACCATCACCTCCAGCGCCCGGCTGACCTGTTCAAGCACCTGGCCAACCTGTTTGAGGATCGCGCCGATATCCAGCAGGCTGATGGTCGGAAACTCGCGGTTAAGCTGCGTCAGCATGCCGTTGCCATTTTCCCAACGGAAGCTGGTCAGCCAACTTTGCGGCTGCCCGTCCAACGCGCCCTGCGGGAAGATAAAGAAGAAGTTAGGCCGCAGGCTTTCCCAGTCCACCTTACGCAGGCTACTGACCGTAGCGCTGAAATCCTGGGTGTCACCCATAAAGGTCACGCGATCGCCAAGTTTGACGTTCAGTCGCTTCGCCAGCCCTTCTTCCATCGACACTTCACCTGCTTTTGGCGGCCAACTTCCGGCGGTTAACGGGTTATGATCCGGACGGGTATCCTGCCAGGTCAGGTTCAGTTCGCGGTTTAGCGACTCATCCTGATTGCCTTCGGTTGCCTTGTCATTGATGGCGGTCAGACGTGCCCGCACAATCGGGTAAAACGACTCAGGGCTCACCTGATGCTCGGACAGGAACGCCTTCAGCGGCCCCACTTGTTCAGTGGCAATATTGATGAGGAAGTAGTTCGGGCTTTCCGGCGGCATTTGCTGCTGCCAGCGGTCGAGCAGATCGCCCCGTAACACCAGCAACAGCGCCAGTAGCATAAAAGAGAGCGAAAAGGCCGACAGCTGACTCAGCGTTGACCACGGCTGGCGCAGTAAGCGACTGACCGCCAGACGCAGCGGCAGCGAGGTGAGCGTCAGGCCGCGCAGCAGGTTGAGCAGCATCCAGCCCAGCACGCCGCACAGCAGCGCCAGCACCACCGCACCGGCCAGCACCGCCCACAGCAGCATGCTTCCGCCCATCAGCCCGGCCAGCAGCGCAACCACCACGATCGTCGCCACGGGCAAATAGATCTTCAGCGGCCAGACGTTGGCCACCACGTCGCGGCGCAGCACCCGCAGGGGCTGCGTGGCCAGCAGCAGACGATAGGGACGCAGCCCGACCAGCAGTGAAATGACGGTCATGGTGCCGAACGCCCACAGCCACGGCCACAGGCTGGCAGGCGGCAATTCACCCGGTAAAACCGGCCTGAGCAGCAGCACCAGCACGCGTTCAAACAGCAGACCGCACGCCCCGCCGGTGATGCCGGACAGCGCCAACACCATCAACCACTGGCCGACAATCAGCTTGCGTAGCTGCGCCCTGCCCGCGCCGAGCGTTTTTAGTATCGCCACCAGATCGTAGCGGCTGCGGCAGTAATGATTCATCGCCATGGCAACGGCGGCAACCGCCAGCAGCAACGTTAACAGTGCCGACAGCAGCAGGAACTGTTGCGAGCGTTCGAGAGATTTCCCCAACGCGCCTTCATCCTGCTCCAGCCCGTACCAACGCTGCTCCGGTTTTAACTGCGGCAACAGCCACTTTTCATAATCTTCCAACTGCTGCGGCGTGCCGCCAAATTTATAACGCCAGGTCACACGGCTTCCAGGCTGGACGGCCCCCGTTTTTTCGACATCGGCAAGATTCATCATCAGACGCGGTGCTATCTGAAACGGGTTAAACCCGGAATCCGGCTCCTGTACCACCTCGCCAGCAATACGCAGCGTGGCGTCCCCGACATCAATGGCATCACCGATTTTCAAATTGAGCAGCGCCATCAGGCGCGGGGCCAGCAGCACCGAACCGGGCTGCGGTTTCAGCCCTGGCGGGTTGGTTTGCAGCGCGCCATACAGGGGGTACACGTCATCCACCGCTTTGACGTTCGCCAGTTGCGGAGTATCGGCGGCAAAGGTCATGGTGGCGAAGGTCAGCTGTTCGCCCACCTTCAGGCCGCGCTGTCGCGCCTCGTCAATCCAGGCTTTCGGCACGTCCCGCGAGCTTTGCAGCGCCCGGTCGCCCGCCATAAATTCGCGGCTTTGCTGGCTCAGCCCTTTTTCCATGCGGTCGCTGATATTCCCCAGCGCCAGCACGCAGGCCACCGCCAGGCTGAGCGCCAGCCAGACAATTAATAATGAGGGCGAGCGCCATTCGCGCCAGAACCAGCGTGCAATCATGCCTCCTCCTGTAGCTGCCCGTTAACCAGACGTAAACGCCGGTCGCAGCGCGCCGCCAGCTGCGGGTCATGCGTGACCAGAATCAGGGTGGTGCCGTGTTCACGGTTGAGAGAGAACAGCAGATCGGCAATTTTGTCTCCAGTTTGCCGGTCGAGGTTGCCCGTCGGCTCATCGGCAAACAGCACGTCCGGGCGTCCATTAAACGCCCGCGCCAGCGCCACGCGCTGCTGCTCCCCGCCGGACAGCTGGGCCGGAAGGTGGTCAAGGCGTTTGCCTAACCCCAATTGCTCCAGCAAAGCTTTGGCTCCAGCCTGACTGCTGCCACTATTTTCCCCGCGCAGTAACGCCGGTAGTTCGACGTTCTCGAGTGCGTTGAGGGTCGGAATGAGCATGAAGGACTGAAAGACAAAGCCGACATGCTGCGCGCGCAACTGCGCCCGGGCTTCTTCGTCCATACTGTGCAACGGTTGCCCGACCAGGCTGACTTCGCCGCTTGTGCCATCGTCCAGCCCGGCGAGGATCGCCAGCAGCGTGGATTTCCCCGAACCCGACTCACCAATCAGCGCAATGGTCTCGGCGCGTTTGACAACCAGTTCAACTCCGGTAAGGATGGATAGCTCCTGATCACCCTGACCGACGGATTTCTTAAGATGATGAACTTCAACAATGTTTTCCGCTGGCATTTGCCCTTCCTGTTCCTGGTTCTGTTAACTTTCCGCGCCGCCGCGGCGGACACGTTATTAATTCTGGGTGACAGCCTGAGTGCCGGATACCGAATGTCGGCCAGCGCAGCGTGGCCAGCGCTGCTGCATGATAAATGGCAAAACAAAACATCGGTGGTGAATGCCAGCATTAGTGGCGACACCTCACAGCAGGGCCTGGCGCGTCTGCCCGCATTACTGCAACAACACCAGCCGCGCTGGGTGCTGGTCGAACTGGGCGGCAATGACGGCCTGCGCGGGTTTTCACCTGCGCAAACTGAACAAACCTTGCGTAAAATTTTACACGACGTCAAAGCGGCAAAGGCCGAACCGCTGCTGATGCAAATTCGTCTGCCAGCCAACTACGGTCGCCGTTATAATGAAACCTTTAGCGCAATTTATCCAAAGCTCGCCAGCGAGTTTGATATTCCTCTGCTGCCCTTTTTTATGGAAGAGGTCTATCTGAAACCCCAATGGATGCAGGATGATGGTATCCACCCTAATCGTGACGCCCAGCCGTTTATCGCCGACTGGATGGTGAAACAACTCACACCTTTTCTATCCTAAATAATTCGAGTTGTATGAAGGCGGCAAGTGAGAGAGTTCCCAGGGGCATAGATAACTATGTGACTGGGGTGAGCGAGCGTAGCCAACGCACAGACAACTTGAAGTATGACGGATATAGTAAATCACGACTCGTAAAACAACGGAGATCCTGACAGGTAAAGTTATGCAAAAATCGGTCTTAATAACAGGATGTTCCAGTGGAATCGGCCTGGAAAGCGCGCTTGAGCTAAAGCGCCAGGGTTTTCAAATTCTGGCAGGCTGCCGCAAACCCGACGATGTCGCACGCATGAACGGTATGGGATTCACCGGCATCTTGCTGGATCTGGACTCTACAGAAAGCGTGGATCGCGCAGCCGATGAGGTGATCGCCCTGACCGATAATCGTTTGTATGGGATCTTTAATAACGCCGGATTCGGCGTGTATGGCCCGCTGCCGACCATCAGCCGTGAGCAGATGGAACAGCAGTTTTCCGCCAACTTCTTTGGTGCGCATCAGTTGACCATGCGCCTGCTGCCCGCCATGTTGCCCCACGGCGAAGGGCGTATTGTGATGACGTCATCGGTGATGGGCCTGATCTCCACGCCGGGGCGTGGGGCCTATGCCGCCAGCAAATACGCGCTGGAAGCCTGGTCCGATGCACTGCGTATGGAGTTACGCCACAGCGGCATCAAAGTCAGCTTGATTGAACCCGGCCCTATCCGCACCCGTTTCACTGAGAACGTTAACCAGACACAGAGCGATTCCCCGGTAGAAAACCCCGGTATTGCCGCACGGTTTACGTTAGGGCCTGAGGCCGTGGTCGCCAAAGTGCGCCATGCTTTTGAGAGCGATAAACCGAAACTGCGCTACCCCGTTACCCTGGTGACCTGGGCGGTCATGCTGTTGAAGCGCCTGTTGCCAGGTCGCGTAATGGACAAAATTTTACAGGGCTGAGTTGAAGCCAGCGCGTCTGCCCCCATGTAAAAACAAATCGACGAATAGAGAGTGACTCCATGTCCGTACAAAATATTGTCAATATTAACGAATCTAACCTGCAGCAGACCCTTGAACTGTCGATGACCACGCCGGTCCTGTTCTATTTCTGGTCTGAACGCAGCCAGCACTGTCAGCAATTGACGCCGGTGCTGGAAAGCCTGGTCGCGCAGTACAACGGTCAGTTTATTCTCGCCAAGCTGGACTGCGACGCCGAGCAGATGATCGCCTCGCAGTTTGGCCTGCGCGCCATCCCAACGGTGTATCTGTTCCAGAACGGTCAGCCGGTGGACGGCTTCCAGGGACCGCAGCCGGAAGAGGTGATCCGTGCGCTGCTCGAGAAAGTCCTGCCAAGCGAAGAAGAGCTGAAAGCACGCCAGGCCATCGAATTCATTGAAGCAGGCAATCACGCTGACGCGCTGCCGCTGCTGAAAGAAGCCTGGCAGATCTCCAATCAGAGCAGCGAAATTGGCCTGCTGCTGGCAGAAACGCAAATCGCCCTGAACCGCTCCGACGATGCCGAAGCGGTGCTGAAAACCATTCCGTTACAGGATCAGGACACCCGCTATCAGGGTCTGGTCGCCCAAATTGAACTGCTGAAGCAGGCGGCGGACACGCCGGAAATCCAACTGTTGCAGCAGCAGGTCGCAGACAACCCGCAGGATGCCGCACTGGCCACCCAACTGGCGATCCAACTGCATCAGGTCGGACGTAACGAAGAAGCACTGGAGCTGCTGTTCAGCCACCTGAGAAAAGATCTTGCTGCCGCTGACGGCCAGGCGCGTAAGACCTTCCAGGAGATCCTCGCCGCATTGGGCACCGGCGATGCGCTGGCGTCGAAGTATCGTCGTCAGCTGTACGCGTTGCTGTACTAATCCGCATGATGTTGCCCGATGGCGCTTGCGCTTATCGGGCCTACAAATTCTACAAATACCGATCCCGTAGGCCGGATAAGGCGGTAGCCGCCATCCGGTTTCACATTACGTTTTCTTCAGATGCGTTACGACTAATTGGTGACGCGAATTATAGAACTTCCGATAGGTTAAATAGCAGGCGATAATGGTCGACAGGCTGGCGGTAGAAAGCAGCATAAAGGTCACCATAATCTGATATTTGATCGCTTTTACTGGATCGATACCAGCAAAGATTAACCCCGACATCATCCCCGGCAAGCTCACCAGACCGACGGTTTTCGCGGAATCAATGGTTGGGATCAACGACGCACGAATACTGTCGCGAATTAACGGCGCGGAGGCAATCTTCGGCGTGGCCCCGAGACTCAACTTTTCCTGAATTTGCTGCTGTTCGCTGTTAAATCGCTGGCCCAGATTGTTATAACACAGCCCGACCGCCACCATCGCGTTGCCCGCAATCATGCCGGAAATCGGGATCACCTGCATCGGTGTGAACGCAATGGAGCCTGACAGCACCAGTACCGCCAGCGTCAGTCCGGCCCCTGCCGTTATTGCAATAAACGACGAGATAAAGGCGTTGCCGATATATTTACTGCGTTTTTGCGCGTTATAGGCGGCGTTAAGACAGATAAACAGCACCATCAATAAGGTCAGAATACGGTGATTCACGCCAAAGATATATTTCAGCACGTAGCCGACGATAATAAGCTGGATAACCGCCCGACATACGCTCCAGAGAATATCTTTTTCCAGCGCCAGTTTTTCTTTATGGCTAATCAGAATAGCCACCACCACCAGCATCATCGCTAATGCCAGCGACTCATTGGTAATATTATGCTCGTTCATTGCGTGTTTCCTGCATTTCTCCGGCATGCGGTTGAAGGGTTATGACATTATCCGCATGATTAATTTCATCTTTGTCGTGCGTTACCCACAACACCGCCATATTTTTCTCGCGAACGTAGCGATGTATAAGCTCATTTACATTCCGCTTATTGGTTTCATCCAGCGCGCTGGTGATTTCATCGAGCAGCAGAATTTTGGGCAAAAACTGCAAATTACGAATGAGCGAGACGCGTTGCTTTTCACCGCCGGACAGTTCATTGATGCCTTTTTTGAGGATCGTCTCGGGCAGATCAAAGCGCGCCAGATCGGCGAGAAACGCCTCTTCTTGTGGGTGTTTATGCCGAATTTGCCACGGAAAAATGAGATTGTCGTAAACGGTGTCGCCAAACAATGCGGGGGTTTGCGCACAATACGAGACCTGCTGTCGATACGCTTCGGGTTTGAGCGTGGATATCTCCTTTCCCTCAAAGAGGATCTCACCGTTGCTTGGGCTAATTAACGAGGCCACTATCTTCAGCAATGTGCTTTTACCGCAGCCGGATGGGCCTGTTATGAGCTTAAATTCCCCGGCGTGGAGATTAAAACAGATATTATTGAGAATCTTCGTGTTACCCGCCTGCCAGCCGACATCGTTGAGCTGGAGCAAAATACTGCTTTCTTCCATTATCGTTCCCTTTTTACCGCTTTCGTGCAGACAGTCTATACCCAAAATAATTCGAGTTGCATGAAGGCAGCAAGTGAGTGAATCTCCAGGAGCATAGCTAACTATGTGACTGGAGTGAACGAATGCAGCAAACGCACATGCAGCTTGAAGTATGACGGGTATATCCCTGTAATTTATTATTGGGGAGCCACCTTGATAAATCGGGTATAATTTGACTTATCAGGCAGTAAAGGGCAGCGTAACAGGAGGTTTTATCAATGCTCATTTTCATCCCCATTCTCATTTTTGTCGCGCTGGTGATTGTTGGCGCAGGCGTCAAAATCGTCCCTCAGGGATACCAGTGGACGGTGGAACGCTTTGGCCGTTACACCAAAACCCTGCAGCCAGGCTTAAGCCTCGTGGTACCGTTCATGGACCGGATTGGTCGTAAGATCAATATGATGGAGCAGGTTCTCGATATTCCGTCGCAGGAAGTTATCTCCAAAGATAACGCCAACGTATCCATCGATGCGGTGTGCTTTATTCAAGTGATCGATGCGCCAAAAGCGGCGTATGAAGTCAGTAATCTGGAACTGGCGATCATCAACCTGACGATGACCAACATCCGTACCGTTCTCGGCTCGATGGAGCTGGACGAAATGCTTTCCCAGCGCGACAACATCAATACGCGTTTGCTGCATATCGTTGATGAAGCCACCAACCCGTGGGGCATCAAAATTACCCGTATTGAAATCCGTGATGTGCGCCCACCGGCCGAGCTTATCGACGCCATGAACGCCCAGATGAAAGCCGAACGAACCAAGCGCGCCTATATTCTTGAGGCCGAAGGGATCCGCCAGGCCGAAATCGTCAAGGCCGAAGGTGAGAAGCAGTCGAAAATCCTGAAAGCGGAAGGTGAACGCCAGTCCGCGTTCTTGCAGGCCGAAGCGCGCGAACGTTCCGCCGAAGCTGAAGCCCGTGCAACGCAGATGGTGTCTGAGGCCATTGCCGCCGGGGATATTCAAGCCGTGAACTACTTCGTGGCACAGAAATACACCGAAGCGCTGCAACAAATCGGTTCGTCCAATAACAGCAAAGTGGTGATGATGCCGCTGGATGCCAGCAGCCTGATGGGCTCCATTGCCGGTATTAGCGAACTGATTAAGGACAGCGCCAGCGAGCGGAACAAATCATGATTGCGATGATTCTGGTTCATCCACACCTCTTCTGGCTCAGCCTCGGCGGTCTGTTACTGGCCGCTGAGATGTTGGGCGGCAACGGCTATCTGCTGTGGAGCGGTGTGGCGGCAGTCATCACCGGTCTGGTCGTCTGGCTATTGCCGCTCGACTGGGCGTGGCAGGGCGTGATGTTCGCCGTCTTAACGCTGCTGGCAGCCTGGCTCTGGTGGAAGTGGTTGGCAAAGCGTGTGCAGGAACAAAAACCGGCAGACAGCCATCTCAACCAGCGCGGACAGCAACTGGTCGGCCGCCGGTTTGTGCTGGAAACGGCGCTGGTGAACGGGCGCGGACATATGCGCGTGGGCGACAGCTCCTGGCCGGTCAGCGCGCGTGACGATTTAAGTGCAGGAACACAGGTTGAGGTGATTGCCGTTGAAGGCATTACCCTGATTATCAGAGCCTTATAACCCACATAATGACAGGAATAAAGATAATGGTCAGGAAGACACCCCTCGCCTTTGCCGTGTGTACCTTGCTGGCGGGTGCCCCACAGGCATTCGCCTCTTTTGATATGGAAGATTGCAAATGGAGCGATGCGAGCTGTCTGCTGAAAGGCGTCCCGGTCCTCAGCCCGGAAAATGACTCCCGTGATAACCTGCTGCGTCTGTTGAGCCAGGAAAAATCATTCACCCTGCCAGTGCAGTCACTGCCTGCGGATGTTACCCGCTCCCGCGATTACTATTTTGCATATCATCCACAGTGGGATGAAATAGCTCCGCCGCCAGCCGACGCCCCAGTGCAAAGCAAAGATGATGCGCTTGCCCGCCAGATGGCCGAACTGCAGATTACCGCCGGAGAGACAAACGCCGACGACGCAGAGCACGAGAACCGCCATGTGTCGAATACGACAGCCAGCGTCAGCCAGTTCTTTGCCGCACTGCTGGCGGATACTACGTTAACAGCTGAACAACGCCAGGCGTTAGCCCGGGCACGCCTGGGACTACTGTCCGGCGCGAGCGCTGAGCAAATTACATCCTCGCTTGCCACCATCCCTGCCGACGCCTCTGCGCAACAATACAAAACCTATCTGATCGCCGCCGCCCGTTTTTATGAAGGCGACTACGTCGCTGCCGAACGGGATTTCACTCAACTTGCTACAATCAACCGTCCCTGGTTGGCAGAAACCGCGCAATATATGCTGATGCGCACCGCGCTGAACAAAAGCAGCCAGAACAGCGTCGGTGAATACGGCGATTTTGATAGTGCAAAAATTAACCGCGAAGACGCTACTCAGGCTCAAACGCTGGCGCAGGCTTATCTGCAACGCTTCCCGCTGGGGCTGTACGCCGACTCCGCACGCGGCATGCTGCGCCGGATTAACTGGTATTTGCAGGCATGGCCGCCGTTGGCTGGGCTGTATGAACAAGCCTTCCAGCAGACAACCGACGCACAGCAGCTGCGCGATACGGTCATCGAATACGATAATGTTTTCGGTATGCAATTCTTTGAAGGCCCCGTGGTGGAGGCCTTCCCCGACGCGCCGCTGGTCAGCTATATCGAGGTGCTGCGCGCGCTGCGTCTGAACAACGAGAACAAACCGACGCTGACGCAGGCCCAGCTTGATGCCAGCAAACCGGTGTTTGAAAAGGGGGGCAAACTCGCCCTGTGGCAGGATCTGCAGCTGAATCTGTGGATGGCAACGGGCAATTACGCGGCCATTGTGCAGGCGGTGACCCCGGCGCAAAAACTCCCCGCACACGACATTCTCGCCTTCAGTGAGCAGGTGATGTACGGCGAAGCGCTGATGGGGCAACATCAGTGGCCCGCCGCCCGCGCGTTCTGGCAGCAGCTACTGAAAATCAGTCAGGACCCCGAACAGCAGCAGTATGTACAGGCCAAGCTGGCGGCAACGCTGGTTTACAGCGGCGACATTGCGTCTATTTTCGTCCCGGACAGCGCGGTGACGAACCTGCGTTTTCGTTCGCAGGTGTTAAAAGCCCAGGCAACACCAGAGCTGCTGCGCCAGCAGGCCACTCGCGGCCCCAACAACGAAGAACGCACCATCGCCCTGCATACATTGTTGGTACGCGATCTCACCGAGAATCGTTTTAGCGACTGGTTGAATGACAAAAAGCTGGCTGGCGCGATTACGCCACCGGTGATTGGCGAGTCGTTTGCTGATGTGAATCTGAGTACCTTTGACTGGAACGGCGACGCCGCCCAGGCCGGTTACACCTGCCGTAGCCTCGATGAAACGGTCACTGTGCTAAGCAAAAAAGCGGATGATGCCCACGCGCTGAACTGCCTGGGGGAATTCTTCCGCACTTCGCAAACCCATGTTGCTCTGCAGGCAGACAGTGCCGGTAACGACGTGCTGGTCACGGCCATCTCACGCAAAGAGCCGTTCGGACAGTTTGACCGCCAGCGTTATTATCAGCAGGTGATCGCTTCCCCCAACGCAGAAGTCGAAGACAAGAGTTTTGCGCTGTACCGGGCCATCATGTGCTATGCGCCATCGGGTTATAACGAATGCGGCGGTGAAGAGGTGGACAAGTCGCAGCGTAAAGACTGGTACACACAGTTGAAGACGCAGTATCCAGGAAGCCCGTGGGCGCAAAAACTCAAATACTACTGGTAATTGCGCTGTTGAGCGGACAGGCTCAGGCCGCAGAAACGGTAGCTGCCCGTGAACATCAGGCCTTTTGGTTATGGTCCGGGGTAAAAGCCAGCGACGAGCTGCGGGACGCGCAAACGGTGTATCTGCACCAGGGGGAAGTGCTGACCCGCTCGGGCCAGGTGGTCTTTCAGCGTCTGGGTCTGCCGGTCAGCCGCCTGACCTTTCCGTCAATTTGGCTGACCGTGCGTTTTACTACCCTCGACGTGCCGGATGCGATCCCGGCACGTATCGTGCGGCTGTTGCAGCGCTGGCAGGCCGCAGGCAACCACGTGGTCGGTCTACAGGTTGATTTTGACGCGGCAACCCATCAGCTCGCCGATTACGCCCGATTTCTGCAACAGCTGCGCCAACAGCTGCCGCCGGAGTTCGCTCTTGGGGTAACCGGACTGCTGGACTGGGCCAGGACCGGCGATGTCGCCACGCTGAATGCGCTACCGGTTGATGAACTGGTGGTGCAAAGCTATCAGGGACGTCACACGGTAGCCAATTATCAGGCGTATCTGCCCGCACTCACCCGGTTACGCATTCCGTTTAAGCTCGGGCTGGTACAACACGGTAGTCGGGATGTGCAGGCGGAAGCGCAGTTGGAGACATCACCGTGGTATCGCGGCACGGTGGTCTTTATGCTGCAACCGCCTCGCCTTTAGGCCTTCGCTTTGTGGTGGCAGCAGCCGGAGAGATTATCAATGATCGGGCATTCGGCGCTGTCATCGCCGGGACAGCTGTCCGCCAGCGCCAGCAAATGCGTGCGCATCGCCTGGAGTTCGTTAATGTGCCGCTCAATGTCCGCCACTTTTTCCAGGGTGCGCTTTTTCACATCCGCGCTGTGGCGTGCCGGATCGTTAAACAGGTTTACCAGCTCACCGCACTCTTCAAGGTTAAAGCCAACCTGCCGCGCCTGACGCAGCAACGTCAGTTCGTTCAGATGTTGCTGCGTATAGGTGCGGTATCCGTTTTCGCTGCGCAGCGGCGGCGTCACCAGCCCTTTCTCTTCATAAAAGCGGATAGCTTTACTGGTTAAACCGGTTTTTTTAGCAACATCGGATATATTCACATCTTCCCCCTTGACCTTCCCCTTGATGGAAGGTTTAACCTTTATAACAGTTAGTCAAAACGATTGCCAAGGTCAATAAACCACCGACCAATCATAGAGGATTATTGTTATGTCTCAAACCATCGACCTGACCCTGGACGGATTGTCCTGTGGTCACTGCGTTAAACGCGTCAAAGAAAGTCTCGAACAACGTCCGGACGTTGAGCAAGCGGATGTTACTGTTACCGAAGCACACGTTACCAGTAGCGCCAGCGCCGAAGCGTTAATTGAAACCATCAAACAAGCCGGCTATGGCGCAGAGTTAAGCCACCCAAAGGCTAAACCGCTGGCGGAGTCATCAATCCCGTCGGAAGCGCTGACAGCGGTCTCTTCTGAGCTTCCGGTAGCGACGGCTGAAGATGACAGCCAACAGTTGTTGTTGAGCGGCATGAGCTGCGCCAGCTGTGTTTCCCGGGTACAAAATGCGTTGCAAAACGTACCGGGCGTCACGCAGGCACGGGTAAATCTGGCGGAGCGTACTGCGCTGGTAATGGGTAGCGCTTCCGCCGAAGAATTAGTCCAGGCCGTAGAGAAAGCTGGCTACGGCGCTGAAGCCATCGAAGACGATGTTAAACGTCGTGAACGCCAGCAGGAAACGGCCGTTGCCACCATGAAACGCTTTCGCTGGCAGGCAGCCGTTGCGCTGCTGCTGGGTGTACCGGTGATGGTGTGGGGCATGATGGGCGATAACATGATGGTCACCGCCGATAACCGTAGCCTGTGGCTGGTCATCGGTCTGGCGACGCTCGCCGTGATGGTCTTCGCAGGCGGTCACTTTTACCGCAGCGCATGGAAAAGCCTGATGAACGGCACCGCCACCATGGATACCCTGGTGGCGCTCGGAACCGGGGTGGCCTGGCTCTATTCAATGAGCGTTAACCTCTGGCCGCAGTGGTTCCCAATGGAAGCACGCCACCTCTATTATGAAGCCAGTGCGATGATTATCGGTCTGATTAACCTCGGACATATGCTGGAGGCGCGCGCCCGTCAACGCTCGTCCAAAGCACTGGAAAAACTGCTCGACCTCACGCCACCGACCGCGCGCGTGGTGACAGAAGAAGGCGAAAGAAACGTCCCGCTGGCCGATGTTCAGGCGGGCATGTTACTGCGCCTGACCACCGGAGACCGTGTCCCGGTGGACGGTGAAATAACCCAGGGCGAAGCCTGGCTGGATGAAGCCATGCTCACCGGCGAACCGATCCCGCAACAAAAAGGCGAAGGCGACAGCGTCCACGCCGGTACGGTGGTTCAGGATGGCAGCGTGCTGTTCCGCGCCAGCGCTGTCGGCAGCCATACCACCCTGTCGCGCATTATTCGCATGGTCCGTCAGGCGCAAAGCAGCAAGCCAGAGATTGGCAAACTGGCTGACCGCATCTCCTCGGTGTTCGTTCCGGTGGTGGTAGTGATTGCGCTGGTCAGCGCCGCAATCTGGTATTTCTTCGGCCCGGCACCACAAATTGTCTATACGCTGGTGATTGCCACCACCGTACTGATTATCGCCTGCCCGTGTGCGCTGGGTCTGGCAACACCGATGTCGATTATTTCCGGGGTCGGTCGTGCCGCAGAGTTTGGTGTTCTGGTCCGCGATGCCGATGCGCTGCAGCGTGCCAGTACGCTTGATACCGTGGTGTTTGATAAAACCGGGACGCTGACCGAAGGGAAACCGCAGGTTGTCGCCATCAAAACTTTCGGTGATATCGATGAAGCGCAGGCCATCCGTCTGGCCGCAGCCCTTGAACAGGGTTCCAGCCACCCGCTGGCCCGCGCGATTCTGGATAAAGCCGGCGATGCGGCCCTGCCGCAGGTCAATGGGTTCCGTACGCTGCGCGGCTTAGGCGTTAGCGGTGAAGCGGAAGGTCATAGGCTGCTGCTGGGCAACCAGACGCTGCTCCATGAACAGCAGGTGGTCACCACGGAGATGGAAGCTGAAATCACCGCGCAGGCCACTCAGGGGTCGACTCCAGTGCTGCTGGCGATTGACGGCAAAGCGGCCGCACTGCTCGCGGTACGTGACCCGCTGCGCAGCGACAGCGTGGCGGCACTGCAGCGTTTGCACCGCGCTGGGTATCGTCTGGTGATGCTCACCGGTGACAACCCAACCACCGCTAACGCTATTGCCAAAGAAGCAGGCATCGACGAGGTGATCGCAGGCGTTCTGCCGGACGGAAAAGCAGAGGCGATTAAACGCCTGCAAAGCCAGGGACATCAGGTGGCGATGGTAGGTGATGGGATCAACGATGCGCCAGCACTTGCCCAGGCCGACGTAGGGATTGCCATGGGCGGCGGCAGCGATGTCGCCATTGAAACCGCGGCGATTACGCTGATGCGCCATAGCCTGATGGGCGTGGCGGATGCGCTGTCTATTTCGCGGGCCACCCTGCGGAACATGAAGCAAAATCTTCTCGGCGCATTTATCTATAACAGCATTGGTATTCCCGTTGCCGCCGGGATCCTGTGGCCGTTTACCGGTACCCTGCTTAACCCAGTGGTGGCTGGGGCAGCGATGGCGCTCTCCTCCATCACCGTGGTAAGCAACGCGAACCGACTGCTGCGCTTTAAACCCAAAGAGTAACCCTGTGCCGGATGACGCTAACGCTCATCCGGTCTACAAAATGCAGGTGATATCGTAGGCCGGATAAGACGCTTTCGCGTCGCCATCCGGCGATTCACGCATTGCACCTTCCCGGACCACGCGCTAGCATGGGATTTTTCAACGGGAGGTCGTATGGATCTGTTATACCGGGTAAAAGCATTATGGTCTGCACTACGCGGTCACCATTATACCTGGCCTGCTATCGACATCTCGTTGCCCGGCGATCGCCATTTTCATCTGATTGGCAGTATTCATATGGGCAGCCGTGAAATGGCCCCTCTGCCCGCCAAACTCCTGAAAAAGCTCTACCGCGCCGATGCGCTGATCGTCGAAGCCGATGTTTCCGGTGACGATGCGCCGTTTGCTAACCTGCCCACGTTTGCCGCTCTGGAAGACCGCATCAGCGACGAGCAGCTCCGCCACGTGCAAAAAGTCAGCGCTGAGTTGGGCATTTCCCCTTCCCTGTTTTCCACCCAACCTTTGTGGCAAATTGCCATGATATTGCAGGCAACCCAGGCGCAGCAGTTGGGGTTACGTGCGGAATACGGAATTGATTACCAACTGCTGAAACAGGCGAAGCAGGCGCAAAAGCCGGTTATCGAGCTGGAAGGTGCTGCCAGCCAAATCGATCTTTTATGTCAGCTACCGGATAACGGTCTGGCGTTGCTGGACGATACCCTGACACACTGGCATACCAATGCCCGTCTGCTGCAACAGATGATGGGTTGGTGGTTAAAAACACCGCCGCAGAATAACGATCTCACGTTACCCAATACGTTCAGTCAGTCGTTATATGACGTCCTGATGCACCAGCGAAATGAGGCATGGCGGGACAAGCTTAACGCGTTGCCCGCAGGCCATTATGTGGTGGCAGTAGGCGCACTGCATCTTTATGGAGAAGGGAATTTGCCGGAGATGTTGCGATAAAAAAATGGCCAATATTTCTATTGGCCCGTCAAAGAGGAATTTCATCATTATTATTATGCCGACGCTTAAAGCATCGGTGTAGGTCGATTGTCGCTCAAAGTCAGCATCCTGCCAATACTATTGCGCAAGATGGTACTATTTTTTCGACCGCCATCAGGCGTATGCTTAAGTCGTATTTTGTCTGAGCCAGGAAAAATTGCTATGACACCCGCCGTTAACTTACTCGAAAAAAACAACATTTCGTTCCAGATCCACACCTATGACCACGATCCGTCAGAGACTAATTTTGGTGATGAAGTGGTGCGTAAACTGGGTCTGAATGCGGATCAGGTCTATAAAACGCTGCTGGTTGCGGTGAATGGCGATATGAAACATCTGGCCGTCGCCGTCACGCCGGTAGCCGGACAGTTGGATCTGAAAAAGGTCGCCAGGGCGCTGGGCGCGAAAAAGGTCGACATGGCCGACCCGAGGGTGGCGCAGCGTACCACCGGCTATCTGGGGGGCGGCATCAGCCCATTAGGGCAGAAAAAAAGATTGCCGACGCTTATCGACGCCCCCGCCCGGACGTTTGACACCATTTATGTTTCCGGCGGCAAACGCGGGCTGGATATTGAACTGGCGGCGGACGATTTGGCCAAAATTCTGGATGCGAAATTCGCCGATATCGCACGCCGCGATTAACCTGTTTTGGAATGATTGCCTGATGGCGCTACGCTAATCAGGCCTACAACTGAATACTCTACAGGGCGTTATTGGTGAAGGCAGTTTGGACTCGGCCAGCGCGCAGGAACCGGAGCGTACATGTAGTACGTGAGGATTATTCGCTACGCTCCCCCTCCGGGCCGCCCTGATGGGCGTTCAAAACTCTGTGAGTTTTGTCCGAGCACTGCCCGCGTTCAAAATGGCGAACAAAATAGCCCTGTTATTGCCAGCTAACTTCACCCTTCGGCTCAAACGCACTGGCATCCAACGGTGAATTCTTCTGCACATACTCTTTCAATACTTCCGCATCGATAAACCCGGTATTCACATAACCCGGTTTGTTATCAATTCGCGGATAGCCATCACCGCCGGTGGCGTTGAAACTCAGCGTCGCCATGCGATAGGTTTTGGCCGGGTCGACGGGCTCACCGTTGATTTTCAAATCGTTAAGCTTGCCGTCTTTCGCCACAAAGCTAACGTTGGCAAATTGCGGATAGGCCCCCGAGTCCGGCTTCATTTGCGCGACGGCTGTCAGATAGTCAACCACCTCTTTACCACTCATATCGGCATAGACCACAATGTTGCCAAACGGCTGAACCTTGAGCACGCTTTTATAGGTAATATCGCCGCCTTCAATGGAGTCACGGACGCCACCACCGCTCATCACGCCAAAATCAGCCCCGGTGCGCGCCATTTGCGCCGCCAGTAGCAGACGCCCCATATTGGTCTGAACAAAACGGACTTTGCTGCGGTCTCCTTCCAGACGCCCATTAACGCTACCAATTTTGACCTCCAGCTGCGCTTTGCCTTTATTCTGGAACGGCGTTAGCAGGGAAAGCATTTGCGGGTTTTCAGCGATTTCCGGGGTGAAAAGTACGCGCTCACTTTTGCCGTTATCCCAGGTCACTTTCTTCTTCAGGTTTACTGGAATGAGCTGGTAGTTGACCATTTTCATTTCGCCGTTGCGGAATTCAAAGTCCGCGCGGCCTACGTATTTTCCCCACTCGTGCGCTTGGACGATCCAGATACCATTTTGTTTATCTGGCGCACACGGGGTACCTGGTACGTAATCCACCTGCTTTTTGTTTTCCGATGCCATGCACACCGGATCCTGTGAGTGACCACCCACAATCATCGCCAGCGCGCCTGCGGGCAGGCTACGCGCCATTTCCACATCGCCTGGAGCGTTGGAGCCGTGGTTGCCGTTGTCGTAATGCCCCATATGCGTGGTGGCAATAATGACATCGGGCTTTTCACCCATATTGAGTTCCTGAATCACCAGTTTGGCTTCATCCGCAGGTTTACGGAACTCGATGTCGGTGAAGAACTCCGGGTTGCCAATTTTCGCCGTGTCGTCGGTGGTTAAACCGATAACGGCAATTTTTAAATCCTGGCGCTTAAAGATGGCCCAGGGTTTGAATAAACGCTCACCGGTGCTTTTCTGGTAGATGTTGGCGGAGATGAGTGGGAATTTGGCCCATTTCTCCTGCTGTCGCAACACGGTCAGTGGATTATCAAATTCGTGGTTACCCACCGCCATCGCGTCATAGCCAATCAGGTTCATGCCGCGAAAATCCGGTTCAGCATCCTGAAGATCGGACTCCGGTACACCGGTATTAATGTCGCCGCCGGAAAGCAACAGGACACTTCCGCCCTCGGCTGCCACCTCATGACGAATACCGTCCACCAGCGTTTTTTGCGCCGCCAGCCCGTATTCGCCGTATTCGCTGCGCCAGAAGTGGCCGTGATGATCGTTGGTATGCAGAATGGTTATTTTATAGGTTTTATCTTTTTCGTAAGCCTGAGCAGGCTGACCTGCCAGCGCCAAGGCGGCAAATAATGCCAGCGCCACGCCCCGTTTCAAAAATTTCATGCTTCTCTCCCTGACCCAATATCAACCGCTGAAATTACAATGATATGAAATAATAGCCGAAAATGTTTTCAGAAATGAGACTTCCTTCAAACACCTTCCGCAGGTATGTTAGTCGGATAATAATTACACCTGTTCCTGTCTCATCATTACTGAAGTGGACCTATGGCTACCAATCAAACCGCTCAACCGCTCCCCGGCTCTGCTGCGCCGTCGCAAAAAGCACGCACCTCGTTTGGCATTTTAGGGGCAATCAGCCTTTCTCACCTGCTCAACGATATGATCCAGTCGCTGATCCTGGCGATTTATCCGCTGTTGCAGTCAGAGTTCTCGCTGAGCTTTATGCAGATCGGGATGATTACCCTGACTTTCCAGCTTACCTCCTCGTTGCTTCAACCGGTGGTAGGTTACTGGACAGACAAATATCCGATGCCATGGTCGCTGCCTATTGGCATGTGCTTCACGCTGAGTGGACTGGTATTGCTGGCAATGGCCGGTAATTTCCATATGGTGTTGTTCGCCGCTGCGCTGGTCGGCACAGGTTCATCGGTGTTTCACCCGGAATCGTCCCGCGTGGCACGGATGGCTTCCGGCGGTCGCCATGGTCTGGCCCAGTCTATTTTCCAGGTGGGCGGTAACTTCGGCAGTTCTCTGGGGCCGTTGCTGGCGGCTGTCATCATCGCGCCATACGGTAAGGGTAATGTAGCGTGGTTCGTGCTGGCCGCGTTGTTAGCGATTGTGGTACTGGCGCAAATCAGCCGCTGGTATTCGGCCCAACATCGGATGAGTAAAGGTAAGCCGAAAGTCGCCATCGTTAACCCGCTACCGCGCAACAAGGTGGTGCTGGCGATTAGCATCCTGCTGGTGCTGATTTTCTCCAAATACTTCTATATGGCGAGCATCAGCAGCTATTACACCTTTTATCTGATGCAAAAATTCGGATTATCGGTACAAAATGCGCAGTTCCACCTGTTTGCGTTCCTGTTTGCCGTTGCGGCAGGGACGGTTATTGGCGGACCGCTAGGTGATAAAATCGGTAGAAAATATGTCATTTGGGGCTCTATCCTCGGCGTAGCGCCGTTTACCCTCGTTTTACCCTATGCAACGCTGGAATGGACCGGGATTTTAACCGTGATCATTGGTTTTATCCTGGCATCGGCCTTTTCTGCCATTCTGGTGTACGCTCAGGAGCTGCTTCCGGGGCGTATCGGCATGGTTTCTGGGCTGTTTTTCGGTTTTGCCTTTGGCATGGGCGGCTTAGGAGCCGCGGTGTTAGGGCTGGTTGCCGACCATACCAGTATTGATTTGGTCTATAAAATATGTGCTTTCCTGCCTCTTCTGGGGATACTGACCATATTCTTACCCGATAACCGACATAAAGCCTGATTTTATGGCGGCCAAAAGTAAACTTTGGCCGCCATCACTTACAGGGACCATCAGCGTTTGCTCTCTGCTTCCCCCCGCAGTTATCCGATCCGTGCTTTTTTACGCCTAAATTCCTGTTTTCATCAAATTTCAATAATTATTCATAAACATAAACATTAAAATTGTCATAAACTATTACTCGGAATTAGGGTTTTCAGGATCACCACAGCAATCAAAGGAGACGGAATGCATCACGCCACCCCGCTTATCACCACCATTGTTGGCGGCCTTGTGCTCGCTTTTATATTTGGCATGCTTGCCAATAAACTGCGTATTTCTCCTCTGGTGGGATATCTGTTAGCGGGCGTTCTGGCCGGTCCATTTACACCTGGTTTTGTTGCGGATACCAAGCTTGCGCCGGAACTGGCAGAACTTGGCGTGATCCTGCTGATGTTCGGCGTGGGGCTACACTTTTCGTTGAAGGATTTAATGGCGGTAAAGTCCATCGCTATTCCCGGTGCGATAGCCCAGATAGCCGTAGCAACGGTGCTGGGTATGGCGCTTTCAGCTGTGCTGGGCTGGTCGCTGATGGTCGGTATCGTCTTTGGATTATGTCTGTCAACCGCCAGTACCGTGGTGCTACTGCGCGCGCTTGAAGAACGACAGTTGATTGACAGCCAGCGCGGGCAGATCGCCATTGGCTGGCTGATTGTTGAAGACCTGATGATGGTGCTAACGCTGGTTCTCCTGCCAGCCATCGCCGGTATGCTGGAAAAAGACAACGTTGGTTTTGCGTCACTGGCCGTTGATATGGGCATCACCATCGGTAAAGTAGTCGCGTTTATCGCCATTATGATGCTGGTCGGTCGTCGCCTGGTGCCGTGGATCATGGCCCGTAGCGCCGCCACGGGCTCGCGTGAACTGTTTACCCTGTCGGTACTGGCACTCGCATTAGGTATCGCGTTTGGTGCCGTAGAAGTATTCGATGTTTCCTTTGCACTGGGCGCGTTCTTCGCCGGTATGGTGCTGAACGAATCTGAACTGAGCCACCGTGCGGCGCATGACACCCTGCCGCTGCGTGATGCATTTGCGGTGCTGTTCTTTGTTTCCGTCGGCATGCTGTTCGACCCATTGGTCCTGATCCAGCAACCGCTGGCTGTGCTGGGCACGCTGGCAATTATCATCTTTGGTAAATCCCTCGCCGCCTATTTCCTGGTACGCCTGTTCGGTCACTCTCAGCGCACAGCGCTCACCATTGCCACCAGCCTGGCGCAGATTGGCGAATTTGCTTTTATCCTCGCCGGCCTTGGCATGGCGCTTAACCTGTTACCGCAGGCGGGACAAAACCTGGTGCTGGCCGGGGCCATCCTGTCCATCATGCTGAATCCAGTGCTGTTCGCCGTGCTGGAAAAATACCTCGCAAAAACCGAAACGCTGGAAGAGCAGACGCTGGAAGAAGCTATCGAAGAAGAGAAGCAAATCCCGGTCGATATCTGTAATCATGCCCTGCTGGTCGGTTTTGGCCGCGTCGGTAGCTTGTTAGGTGAAAAACTGATGGCTGCGGGTATCCCACTGGTGGTTATCGAAACGTCGCGGACTCGCGTGGACGAGCTACGTGAACGTGGGATCCGCGCGGTACTGGGCAATGCAGCCAACGAAGAGATCATGAACCTGGCGCATCTGGACTGTGCGCGCTGGCTGCTGCTGACCATCCCGAATGGTTATGAAGCCGGTGAGATTGTGGCTTCCGCGCGTGAGAAGTGCCCGACGATTGAGATTATCGCCCGCGCGCATTATGACGATGAAGTGGAATACATTACCGAGCGCGGCGCTAATCAGGTGGTGATGGGTGAACGTGAAATCGCGCGCACCATGCTGGAATTGATTGAAACGCCACCAGCGGGTAACGTTGCTACCGCCAGTTAATGTTATGTGCCCGATGGCGCTATCGCCATCGGGCAAGAACTTAACGCTCCCAGTAAGCCTCTTCGAGGCTGTCTTCCTTCTCCGGCAATCCGCGCGTCAGGCGCGGTGAATGCTGGTTCAGCACCTGATAACTCACGCGATTGGCATATTTACACACCTGCGCTAACGAGGAATAGGTCAGCCAGGTGTACTTGTGCTTGCTGGAGTTCGGCACATTGCCGCGATGGTAGCTGTTTGCCGTAATATCATGCAGCAGAGCCGCCAGCGCACCGTCACCCGCGCCGTTGGTGTTCATGATTTTCTCCGGGCCGCCCATGTACGGGGCAATGTGCGAATAAATGCGCAACGGGTTGATACAGTCTTTATGGCGCATCGCGCGGCTGAACTCGTACTGGTTGAATTCGGCAATGGCGCCCGGCAGCAGCGGATGCTGCGTTTTGCGTTTGACCTCATCTTCCGTAAAACCAGCCATATACAGGCCCACCGGACCGGCGGTACACAGCACCAAATCCACCCAATCCAGCGCTTTGTCAGATGCCAGCAGCGGGTCATTCAGGCCGGTCAGCGCTTCGGCTTCTTCTTCGTTCATCGCCAGAATGGAGACATTCTCTTTCAAGAATTCCTGCCACCACTGCGGGTTATCCGCAATAACGAATTTGGTTCCTAAGGTCAGCACCACCGGGACATTGTGCTTTTTGGCGAACTCAATGGCCTTCATGGTCGCTTCCGGCATCGGCTCGCCCGGTTCGCAGCGCACCAGATATGAGGTCAGCACCAGCGCAGAGGCACCGGCAATCACCGACTCGGGAATGCTGTCCGCCCGCAGTTTGTTCATGTGACCGGGGCTGATGGCGAAGGTACGCTCGCCGGATTCGCCAATCAGCGTGAAGCAGCGACCAATCGGCCCGTCAACGCCCTGCAGGTAGTTCAGATCGGTACGGCTGGAGGTATTGCATAAATAGCGATACGCGTAGCTGCCAATCTCAATGTTGCTACACATGACGCCCAGCAATACAGAGCGGTCATCCGCCAGTACCGAATAGTTGTGCATGGTGTTACCGATGGTTCCGCCCGCAAACTGATGGGTGATTAAATTTTCACGCACCAGTTCCTGATAGAGCGCCTCAGCAACATCATCAGCAATCACCAGAGAATGCCCGGCGCTTAATCCATAACGCTTCACAAAGTCGTCATCGACTTTGGCTTCTATATCCACCAGAGTCTGGTCGATACCGACGACCCAGGCGGCGCTGGTCTCGTTTTCAGGCTGAATTTGTTGCAGCAACGGATCGCGCGCGCTGACGGGAAAATAGTGTTTGGATTTGCGTTTGCCGGGAAATTTCATGGTCGATTTTACGGGTGGTTAACTGAGCGATGCATGGTAGCACATTCCCTCCTGCGCGCGCGACGCGGTGCTAATTTTCAATATCGGGCGGTGAGATCGCAGTTTATCTGCCGTTAATTTCTACAATACATCACCTTTTACAAGGAGCGTTTTATGCAGCCGGAAAACAAGATCCCCGTCCTCGACCTTATTTCAGACGAAATGAAAAGCGTGGTGAACTTTCATCGCGATGACCTGCCGCCGTGGCCCGCCGCGGATGATTTCGTTGCCCAACGCCAACACTACGTGCATGAGCGTCAGTTCTGGAATGCCGATGCTCCGCAAATGAGTACCCGGGAGTGCGTCATTTCTACCGCGTGCGGCCCGGTGGCGACGCGAATTTACTCCCCCCAACCCCATAGCCAGGCCACGCTGTACTATTTGCACGGCGGCGGTTTTATTCTCGGAAATCTGGATACGCACGATCGCATTATGCGCTTGCTGGCGAGCTACACGCGCTGCACGGTAATTGGCATCGACTATTCACTTTCGCCGGAAGCGCGCTTTCCACAGGCCATCGAAGAAATTGTCGCGACCTGCCAGTACTTTCATCACCATGCCGCTGACTATGCGCTGAACGTAGAGAATATCGGTTTTGCCGGTGATTCCGCGGGTGCCATGCTGGCGCTTGCCAGCGCACTGTGGCTACGCGATAAGCAAATTGCCTGCGGTAAGGTCACGGGCGTGCTGTTGTGGTACGGGCTGTACGGTTTACGGGATTCGCTCAGCCGACGGCTGATGGGCGGAGAATGGGATGGCTTAACGCGAGACGAGCTGCAGATGTACGAAAACGCGTACCTGCGTAGCGCCGACGATCGCGAGTCACCGTATTATTGCTTATTCAATAATGACCTGACGCGCGACGTGCCGCCGTGTTTTATCGCTGGCGCGGAGTTCGATCCGCTGATTGACGACAGCCGCTTACTGTTCCAGACGCTCCAGGCGCATCGGCAGCCCTGTCAGTACAAAATGTACCTCGGCACGCTGCACGCCTTCCTGCATTACTCGCGGATGATGAAAACCGCCGACGATGCCTTGCGGGATGGCGCACGTTTCTTCAGAGCGCAGCTTTAGCGATAGGCAGCGGTCAGTTTCAGCATCATTTCGATGTGTTCCGGTGCGTCATTCAGCGCCGGAATATATTCGTATTTCTGCCCGCCCGCTTCGAGGAAAATTTCTCGGTTTTGCTCGGCGATTTCCTCCAGCGTTTCAAGGCAATCAGCAGCAAATCCCGGACACATGACCTGGATATGCCGGGTTCCTTTTTCCGCCAGCATTTTGAGCGTTTCGTCGGTATACGGCGTCAGCCATGGTTCCCGACCGAAGCGTGACTGGAAGGTCATCATCACCTTTTCCGGCGGCAGCCCTAACGCCGACACCAGCTCCCGCGTGGTATCGCGACAGCGTTGCGGGTAATCATCGCCTTCATCAGCGTAGCGCTGTGGAATACCGTGGTAAGAAAGCAGCAGTAAATCGGGTTCGCCGTGCCGGGCAAACGCATCTCGGGCGCTTTTGGCCAGCGCATCAATATACGCGCTGTCGTCTGCGTAATCGCGAATAAAGGAGACGCCGGGGATCGCACGCTTCCGCGCTAAAATGCGCGCCAGTTCATCCCACACCGCGGCCACCGTTGAACAAGAGTATTGCGGATACAACGTTAACACCACAATGTGCTCAACGCCGCTCGCTAGCAGTTCGTCGACCGCGCTTTCCAGCGAGGGTGAACCGTAGCTCATCCCCAGCGCAACCGGCGTATCCGGCAGACGTTCCGCCAGCGCTCGCTGTTGACGACGGCTGTAGACCATCAGCGGCGAACCTTCATCCATCCAGACTGACTTGTACAACTTCGCCACGCGCGGCGCACGCAGCGGCAGGATCACCCCGCGCAGCAGCGGCCACCACAGCAGACGGGGAGTATCGACCACGCGTGTGTCGCTTAAAAACTGGCGCAGATAACGTTTAACTGCTTCGGGTGTGGGGGCATCGGGGGTGCCGAGATTTGCCAGCAGGATACCGGTTTTCGTCTGACGCATTACCGCCTCGTATTGATTCAAATTGTTGATAATTGTAGCGGAAAAGCGAGGAAGAAGAACTAATTGCTGCGAGAGGTAAGAATATGCCTGATGGCGCTAACGATACCGGTAGGCCGGATAAGGCGTTTACGCCGCCATCCGGCACCGATTGCCTGATGGCGCTGCGCTTATCAGGCCTACGAGATAATGGCAGGCCTGATAAGAGGTTCACAACGCTAAAACTTAACCGAGAATTTTTTCCAGGTCAGCGCGAACAGCGGCAACGGCCTGCGTACCGTCAACTTTCGCGTATTTGGTTTGACCCGCTTCCGCTTCTTTCTGGTAGTAACCAATCAGCGGGGCAGTCATCTGATGGTATTCAACCAGACGCTTACGCACGGTCTCTTCCTGGTCATCTTTACGGGTGGTCAGTTCATCGCCGGTCACATCGTCTTTGCCTTCAACCTTAGGTGGATTGAATTTGATGTGATAAACACGGCCAGATGCCGCATGAACGCGACGACCAACAATACGGTCAACGATCAGTTCGTCCGGTACCGCGAATTCCAGAACGTAATCCACCACAATACCCGCTTCTTTCATGGCGTCAGCCTGCGGAATAGTACGTGGGAAGCCGTCCAGCAGGAAACCATTACGGCAGTCTTCTTGTGCAATACGCTCTTTGACCAGCGCGATCACCAGCTCATCGGTCACCAGTTTACCGGCGTCCATGATGTCTTTCGCTTGTTTGCCCAGCTCGGAGCCAGATTTCACGGCAGCACGCAGCATATCACCGGTGGAGATTTGCGGAATACCATACTTCTCCATGATGAACTGAGCCTGAGTTCCTTTACCCGCGCCCGGAGCGCCAAGCAGAATGATACGCATTACGAAAATCCCCTTAAAGGTTGTCGATATTTTTAAAAAGCGCTAAACGATACCACCATCACGCAATTGGCTCAAGAAAGGTGCTTGACGCTGAAACGTTTAACGGTGGGAAAATTGAAAATAAGAAGAGAAAATGCCGGATAGCGGTGTAAACACCTTATCCGGCCTACGGTACACGAGATTTTGTAGGCCGGATAAGCGTTAGCGCCATCCGGCATCACATTACGCAACCGTTATCAGGATACCAGCAACTGGTTCATACGACGGATGAACTGGTTAGGATCTTCCAGCGTGCCGCGTTCTGCGAACAGCGCCTGATCCAGCAGCAGTTCAACCCACTCTTTAAACTGCTCATCATCCTGGGTATCCGCCGTGCGTTTAACCAGCACGTGGTCCGGGTTGAGTTCAAAGATGTATTTCACTTCCGGTACGGCCTGGCCCGCAGCGGCAAACAGCTTCGCCATTTGCGTGCTCATTTCGTCCGCATCGGTGGTTACGATAGCCGGCGTGTCGGTCAGACGGTGCGTCAGGCGCACTTCTTTCACGCGATCGCCCAGCAGGGTTTTCACGCGCTCAACGAACGGGGTCAGCGCTTTTTCAGCTTCTTTTGCCGATTCGTCGACTTCATCCGCCAGTTTGTCGATAGACTCGTCAGCTTTAGCAACGGACTGGAACGGCTTGCCGTCGAACTCGGTCAGGTAGTTCATCATCCACTCGTCGATGCGATCGGACAGCAACAGAACTTCGATGCCTTTCTTACGCAGCAGTTCCAGGTGCGGGCTGCTCTTCGCCGCCGCATAGCTGTCAGCGGTGATGTAGTAAATCTTCTCCTGTCCTTCTTTCATCCGCGACACGTAGTCTTCCAGCGACACGGTCTGTGCAGAAGAGTCGGTGTGCGTGGAGGCAAAGCGCATCAGCCTGGCGATGGTTTCCTGGTTAGCGTGGTCTTCCGCCGGACCTTCTTTCAGGACCAGGCCAAACTGTTTCCAGAAGGTCTGATATTTTTCTGCATCGTCTTTCGCCAATTTTTCCAGCATCTGCAGTACACGTTTGGTCAGCGCGCTGCGCAGGTTACGGGTGACGGTGCTGTCCTGCAGGATCTCACGGGACACGTTCAGCGGCAGATCGTTGGAATCTATCAGACCGCGCACAAAACGCAGGTAGTTCGGCATGAACTGCTCGGCGTCGTCCATGATGAACACGCGCTGGACGTACAGCTTCAGACCGTGCTTGTGATCGCGGTTCCACATATCCCACGGGGCCTGCGACGGGATGTACAGCAGGCTGGTGTACTCCTGCTTACCTTCCACACGGTTGTGGCTCCAGGTCAGCGGGTCGGTGAAGTCATGGGCGATGTGCTTGTAGAATTCGTTGTACTCGTCGTCTTTGATTTCCGACTTGTTACGCGTCCACAGCGCCTGTGCCTTGTTGATTTTCTCCCAGGAAACCACGGTTTCACCGTCTTTCTCTTCCTGTTTTTCAATCTCTACCGGCAGGGCGATATGGTCAGAATATTTGCTGATGATGGAGCGTACACGCCAGTCATCGAGGAACTCATCTTCCCCTTCACGCAGGTGCAGGGTGATTTCGGTGCCGCGATCGTCTTTGGTAATGTCGGCCACGGTGTATTCACCTTCGCCCGCAGACTCCCAGAACACGCCGTTCTCCGGCTTGTCGCCCGCTGCACGGGTGCGCACGGTGACTTTGTCAGCCACGATAAATGCAGAATAGAAACCAACCCCGAACTGGCCGATCAACTGGCTGTCTTTCGCCTGATCGGAACCCATAGATTCGAGGAAAGATTTGGTACCGGATTTAGCAATGGTCCCCAGATGATCGATAACGTCATCGCGGTTCATCCCCACGCCGTTGTCGGCGATGGTCAACGTACGCTTATCTTTATCGAAGGAGACACGCACGCGCAGTTCACCGTCACCTTCATACAGGTCCGGGTTAGACAGCGCACGGAAACGCAGCTTGTCTGCCGCATCGGAGGCGTTAGAGATAAGCTCACGCAGGAAGATTTCTTTATTGGAATACAGAGAATGGATCATCAGGTGCAGAAGCTGTTTTACTTCTGACTGAAAACCACGAGTTTCTTGTCCTTTCATGTAGATCTACCTCAACAATGCCATTTTTAATGGTAAAAACACGTTGAGAGTGAAATGGGGACAGGGAATGATAATTTCAAGCGGAAACCGCCGTCGCGGCTTCCGTTTGTTCAGAATTTAATCTTATGACGCCCGGCAAGAGAGTGCGACAGCGTGGTGCCATCGACCATTTCCAGCTCACCGCCAACCGGTACGCCGTGGGCGATACGGCTGGCTTCAACGTCATATTGCATGCACAGCTCGGCAATGTAGTTGGCGGTAGCCTCGCCTTCGACCGTCGGGTTGGTCGCCAGGATCACTTCATTGATGTGCTCAGACGCCAGTCGCTGCTCCAGACGATCAAGCCCGATATCATCAGGCCCGATGCCATCCAGCGGCGACAGGTGTCCCATCAGCACGAAATAACGGCCGGAAAACTGCCCCGTTTGCTCAATGGCGTAGATGTCCGCAGGACTCTCTACCACGCAAATTTGGCCGTTTTCCCGGCGACGCGGATTCGCACAGATGTTGCATACTTCTTGTTCTGTGAAGGTGCGGCAATCAGCACAGTGGCCGATTTCCGACATCGCCTTCGTTCACGACTGCGCCAGACGCATCCCGCCGCTGCGATCGCGCTGAAGTAGCGCGAACGCCATGCGCTGCGCTGACTTCGGGCCAACGCCCGGCAGACAGCGCAATGCTTCCATAAGCTGAGTTAACAGCGGGCTGGTTTGCATCAGAACGGCATCTTAAAGCCAGGCGGCAGCTGCATACCAGAGGAAACGGAGGCCATTTTCTCTTTCTGGGTCTCTTCAATGCGACGAGCCGCATCGTTGAATGCCGCAGCAACCAGATCTTCCAGCATGTCTTTGTCGTCTTCCAACAGGCTTGGGTCGATTTCCACACGACGGCAGTTATGCGCGCCGTTGATGGTCACTTTCACCAGACCCGCACCCGATTCGCCGGTCACTTCCAGCTTGGCCACTTCTTCCTGCATCTGCTGCATTTTTTCTTGCATCTGCTGGGCCTGTTTCATCAGGTTACCCAGACCGCCTTTACCAAACATAGGCTTCTCTCTCAATCACGTTAAGGGATGACAACCATAAAACCATGGAAAATGGCTTACGATCAAATGGGGCGAATACTCTCTTCGTCCAGCTCCGCATCGAAGAAACGACGCAGCGTCTGAATGTTATTATCCGCAATAATTGACTCACGCGCCTGCGCAAGTTTTTCTTCATAAATGGCCTGACGCCACTCCAGCGGCGTGCGCACCGCAGGATTATCATCTTCAACGATGGTCAATTCAACCGCTGAGCCCGTTAAGCTGCTCAATGCTTCAGCAAGTCGTTGCTGCGCACCGCTGGAATTGAGGTGCCGCTGCGTGGAACGCAGGTGCAGGCGAACCTCGTTGCCATTCTCTTCTTTCCAGGCATTGAGCGCCACCTGCTCCACCAGCTTAGGCAATGAAAGCTGACTGACCTGCGCGGCCCACGGGTCGCGTTCAATGGCTTCCGCCGCCAGTTTTGCCGCCAGTTCCGGTGTTTTTTCATGTTCCAGCGCTTTTTTCAGCGCCTTTGGCGTGGCAACAACTTCTTTGACTTCTGCAACCGGATTGGTCGTCTTCCAGCGATAGGCTTCTTTTTTCGCCGGTGCCTTCTCCAGCGTAGAGGCCGCCGGGCGCGCCTTAACGCGTTCCGTCACCGACGCCAGTCTTTCCAGCGCAGCATTATTCACCGGCCGCGCGCGGGATGCGGCTGCCGGTTCACTCTTTTTTGCTTTGGTCGCTCCCTGAGCACGCTGCAGCTGACTACGCGCAGCCAGCACCTGGCTGGTTGCCTCAGACAACGGCACGTCCTGATGCGCAGGCGCAGGTTGTTGCTCCGGGGCCGGTGTCGGTGCCATGACCACGGTAGGAGCCGCGGGTGCAAACGACTGGCGAGGGACTTCGGGTTCCGGTAGCGGGACGCGCGGGTGAAAAGCCAGCGCCCGCAGCAGCGTCATTTCTACGCCCATACGCCTGTCCGGCGCATACGGCAGCTCTTTACGTCCAATTAACAGAGTCTGGTAATACAGCTGAATATCGGTCGGCGGCACGGTTCGCGCCAGTTCGCGCATACGTTGTTCAATGGCGGCCAGATCGCTACCGAGCGCGGAAGGCGTTAGCTGAACCATCGCAATCCGGTGCAGCAACGCCAGCATCTCAACCAGCAGCGCTTCCCATTCAATACCACGCGCGGCAGCGTCATTAACCAATGTCATGGCGCGTTCGCCATTCCCGGCAACCACCGCCTCAACCAGAGACAGCGCTTGATCGTCGTCAAGCGTACCGAGCATGGTACTCACCGCCTGAGTTGAGACCTGACCGTCACCGCTGGCAATCGCCTGATCGGTCAGGCTTAGCGCATCGCGCAGGCTCCCGTCCGCCGCGCGCGACAGCAGCTGCAGTGCACGCGGTTCGTGGGCGATGTGTTCCTCATTGAGGATATGCTCAAGCTGATGGCGGATCTGCTCAACGTCCAGCGCTTTAAGATGAAATTGCAGACAGCGCGACAGGATAGTGACCGGCAGCTTCTGCGGATCGGTAGTCGCCAGCAGGAACTTAACGTGCGCTGGCGGCTCTTCGAGCGTTTTCAGTAAGGCGTTAAAACTGTGGCGCGACAGCATGTGCACTTCGTCGATCAGATAGACCTTGAAGCGTCCACGTGCGGGCGCGTACTGGACGTTATCCAGCAGGTCACGGGTATCTTCAACCTTGGTGCGCGACGCGGCGTCAATTTCAATCAGATCGACAAAACGTCCCTGCTCGATTTCACGGCAGTTGTCACACACCCCGCAAGGCGTGGCGGTAATGCCGGTTTCACAGTTGAGTCCCTTCGCCAGCAGACGGGCGATAGAGGTTTTACCGACACCACGGGTGCCGGAAAAAAGATAAGCATGATGAATACGCCCTAACGACAAGCCGTTAGCCAGTGCCGTCAGCACATGTTCCTGGCCGACGACGTCAGCAAAGGTTTGTGGGCGCCATTTACGGGCTAAGACCTGATAACTCATTGGCAGGCTCTGAAAGGCTGGAGGGTGGATTCACAGGGGAGTAATGCTAACACAACCTCGCAGCGACGGCGAGGTTGACACGTTATATTCGGGCGTTATCGTTGCAGTCAGTTTGGTTTCGGGCAGCGCACAGAAACCGGAGCGTACACGTAGTACGTGAGGATTTTGAGCACTGACCGGAGCCAAAATGGCAAAAAAGATAGCCCGACTTAGTGGCCCGGGAAAGGGACCAGGCTGTAGCAGGTCAGCCCTTGTTTTTCCAGGCGCTGTTCGCCACCCAGATCGAACAAATTGATGATAAACGCCGCATCGGTCACTTCACCACCCAGACGGCGGATCAGCTTCACGGTCGCTTCGATGGTTCCGCCGGTCGCCAGCAGATCGTCTACAACCAGAACTTTGTCGCCCGGTTTGATAGCATCAACATGGATTTCCAGCTGATCGGTGCCGTATTCCAGCTCATAGCTTTCAGCAATTACTTCGCGTGGCAGTTTATGGGGTTTACGCACCGGAACAAACCCGACGCCCAACCCCAGGGCGACTGGTGCGCCAAACAGGAAGCCGCGCGCTTCGGTGCCGACAACTTTCGTGATACCCGTATTTTTGTAACGCTCAACCAGCAGTTCAATGCTGAGTGCGTAAGCTTTCGGGTCTTCCAGCAAGCTGGTGACATCGCGGAAAAGAATGCCCGGTTTTGGGTAGTCGTTGATGCTTTTGATGCTATCTTTGAGAAACTCAAGCTGCTGTGCAGTTGCGGTCATAAGTTTGTGCCTGATTGATACGGTATTACTTCACGGCGCACTATATACTCCATCCTCGACGCGTCTTGAATGATTTTTTGTATATATAAAGAGCAAAGGTTACATCTGTTTAACCTTTGACCGCCTGCGCCTGTGCTCGAAAACGGTCAAATTTACTGGCTGCGGGAGACAATTGCAACAGCGATTATTATGCTTCAGTGCTTTTGTTGCTCTTCATCAATCACCGGGATCCGCCACATAAAAATCAACAAGCAGGCGAGAATAACCAACAGCAGTCCGCGTACCCACATCATCTCAACCAGCCACAGCGAAACGCCAAACGTCAGCAAAATAAACACAATGGCGCGCGGCTTTGCCCCTGACGGCATCGCGCGGTGTTTCTGCCAGTGGCGCAGATAACCGCCGAACCATGAACGGTACAGCAGCCAGTCGTGAAAACGCGGCGATGAGCGGGCAAAGCACCAGGCGGCCAGCAGCATAAACGGTGTGGTGGGCAACAGGGGCAAAACCACACCCAGCGTGCCTAACACTACCGCTATCCAGCCAATGATGATTAGAATAATGCGTCGCATAATATCAATACTTAACACAGAGAATCGCTACTTTAGCATAACGGTTCTCATTTTCATCGGAGTGTTATCGTGAAAACCGCCCTGCTGCTTCAGACGCTCGAAAGCCAGCTCAACAGCCTGCGGCAGCGTTGCGCCCCTCTTGCGCATCACGCAACGCTTAGCGCCCGCTTCGATCGCCAGCTTTTTCGCACCCGCAGCACACGGTTACAGGCCTGCCTGGATGAAGCCGATGCTAACCTGAGCGCGTTACGCCATGCCGTTGAACACCAGCAGCGTCCCCAGGTAGCCTGGCTGGCTGAACATTTAGCGTCTCAACTGGAAGCCATTTCCCGTGAGACCGCCACCTGGTCGCTTAGAGAATGGGACAGCGCGTCGCCAGGGCTTGCCCGCTGGCAGCGCAAACGCGTTCAACATCAGGAATATGAGCGCCGACTGGTCGAGATGACGCGCGAACGTAAGGCTCAACTGGCTCGGGCAACTAATTTTGAGGAGCAGCAGCGCCTGCTACGAGAAGTGGAAGCCTTCGAGGCGCGTCTGGCACGCTGTCGCCATGCGCTGGAAAGAATAGAAAACGTGCTCGCACGTATCACCCGTTAATCGTCGGAGAATGTATGTCACTTGAAAACGCCCCGGACGAGGTCAAACTGGCCGTCGATTTGATTGTCCTGCTTGAAGAAAACCAGCTGCCAGCCCGAACGGTGCTACGCGCGCTGGAGATCGTTATGCGTGATTATGAAAACAAGCTAAAAACTGCGGAAGACGCCTCGCAAACGGATTAATTGCCCTCTGGTCTGCCATTGTCGTCAGTGCCAGAGTCACCAGCACAGTACGACAATCACGGACAGATCATGGAACGACTCCCCACCACACCGCACGACGCGGTCTTTCGGCAAATGTTGATGCAAAAAGAGATTGCCCGAGACTTTTTGCAGATCCATTTGCCAAAAAAGTTTCTCAATATATGCAATATGGATTCACTAACGCTGGAATCCGGAAGTTTTATTGAGGACGATTTACGCACCAGTTATTCAGACATTCTCTACTCTCTGCAAACAAAACACGGCACCAGTTACGTTTACACACTGATCGAACATCAAAGTAAACCCGATAAATTCATGGCCTTTCGCCTGATGCGTTACGCCATTGCCGCCATGCAGCATCACCTTGACGCCGGGCATAAGACGTTACCGCTGGTGGTGCCAATCCTGTTTTACCATGGCATGGAAAGCCCCTGGCCCTTCAGTCTCAACTGGCACCACTTGTTTAGCGAACCAGAACTGGCAAAAATACTTTATAGCCACGAATTTACGCTGGTAGACCTGACCACAATGCCAGATAATCACATCCTGCAGCATCAACGGGTAGCGATGCTGGAACTCCTGCAAAAACATATTCGTCGACGCGATCTGAGCGAATTACTGGACCAACTCGTTACGCTCTTAACACAGAATTATCTGACCGAACCCCAGATCGATGTATTAATTAATTATATGCTGAAGGCAGGTCAAACCACGGAACCCGGCGTTCTTATCCGCCAACTGGCGCGGAGCGCGCCACAGTACAAGGAACAGCTGATGACAATTGCCGAATGGTTGGAAGAAAAAGGCAGAGCGGAAGGACTTGAGAAAGGACTTGAGAAAGGGCTTCAAGAAGGTCGACAGGTCGAAGCGCGCAGCATCGCGCGCAAAATGCTGGCCAGCGGACTGGAACCCAGCCTGATAACAGATATTACTGGCCTGACGCCGGAAGAACTCGTCGCGCTGGCACACTAAATGCCATCAGGGCGGCATCATCGCCGCCCTGTACAAAACTTAACTCAGCGCTAGCGTCGGATCGTCACCTTTGATGTCGCGCTTAACTTCAGTCACAGTATCCCCTTTGGCGTTGTGCAGGTGCACTTCGAGTTGGTTAAAGGCGATATCAATGTTGTTTTCACGGCACAAGCGGTCAACCGCGCGGTTAAGTTCATCAACCGTGTGGCTGCGGTCGCGCAGTTCACGGACATACAGACGCAGTTCGTGATCCAGCGTGCTGGCACCGAAGGCGGTGAAGAACACGGCGGGCTCAGGATCGTGCATCACTTTCGGGTGTTCCATTGCCGCCTGCAGCAGCACTTTCTTCACTTTATCGAGATCTGAACCGTAAGCGACCCCAATGCGGATCACCAGACGCGTGGTGGTATCTGAAAGCGACCAGTTGATCAGTCGCTCGGTCACAAACGCTTTGTTCGGGATGATCACTTCTTTGCGATCAAAGTCGGTAATGGTGGTCGCACGAATACGAATCTTACTGACTGTCCCGGAATAAGTGCCAATCGTGACGGTATCACCGATACGCACCGGGCGTTCGAACAGAATGATCAGACCCGAGACAAAGTTACCGAAGATTTCCTGTAAGCCAAAACCGAGACCGACCGACAGAGCCGCGGCCAGCCACTGCAATTTATCCCACGATACGCCGAGCGACCCGAAGACCGTCATCGCGCCGATAGCAATGATCGCGTAGTTGAGGATTGTGGTGATCGCATACGATGCGCCCTGGCGCATTTTCAGGCGCGACAGCACCAACACTTCCAGCAGACCCGATAAGTTGCGGATCAGCGCCCAGGCCACCATTGAGGCAATAATCGCAAACAGCAGGCTGCCCATAGTGACATCTTTCACCACCGCGGCACCGGCTTCTGTGCCGTTGTAATGCCAGAGCGTGATACTGTCGAGATAGCTGAACACGGTGATCAGATCGGACCATATAGCCCAGAACAGCACGCCAAACAGGGCCACCATCAGCAGCATGGTAATACGCAGCGTTTGCTGGTTGACCTGCTCCAGCGCAATGGTAGGTTCTTCCTGCGGCTCAGCGCCTTCGGCCCCTTCTTTCACCAGATTCTCACGACGGGCAAGTGCACGACGCCAGGCAATTCGGCGCGCCGCAACGCTCAATCCGCGCAGCACCGTCTGGTACAGCAGGTTCCAGATGATCACCAGATACACGGTCTCAATCCAGCGACCGGATAAACGCAACGTGGTATAGAAATAACCGGTCGCCGTCAGCACCATTAGCGCGATCGGAATAATCGACAATACGGTTATCGTCACCAGGCGCAGACCGTGCGATTCCTTATCACGCCAGCTCTCACGACACATTGGCCATACCAGGAAGGCAATAAGTAGCAAGTTAAAGAAAATAACAATCTGCCCAAGCACATCATCCATCAGATTGAGAGGCGAAAGCTCAGCGACCACCGACCAGAAATTCAGCGGCAGCAGTGCCAGGCTAATACGCACGATCTGGCGACGCCAGTGGCTGGTCTGTTTCGCGGGCATGCCGAAGTGGCGGATCGCCACGCCGTCTTTTTCCAGCACCTTCCAGCACAGGCCAAACACCAACCAGAAGACGGCCATTTTCTTGCTAAATGCCCATAGCAGATCGCTGACGTTCAGTTGCATAGTCAGCAGAATCAAGCCCACGGCAAGGATAATCAGGCATGCCGGCAAGGCGCGAATCAGATCGATCAGTATCGCTTTAGGTGTGTTGAGCTGGCTGTCATTGCGCAAGTTACCCACCGCGGCGGCGAGTTTCGCCTGGTACGCTTTCAGCCACGTCAGGCGCCAGCGGATAAGCCCGGCTACCAGCAGCAGCGGCAAACCGGCCAGGAATGCGATAAACACCGCCGGCCAGGCTTTTTCCCAGTTCACGGTGATTTTCATCGACTTAAACTGGTCTTTGAGCGTTTGCGGGAAGGCTTTAACCCAATCCCAGTCCATTGGGCGGTTGCTGTTAACCCAGAAAATTTGCTGAGTGAGGATGCTCTTGAGGTTCTTCGACACGCTCATTAACTGCTGCTGGTTGATCTGCAGGTTAATGGCCATCATCAGCTGATTTCCCAACTGCTTATTCAGCTGGTCCAGCAGTTCACGGCGCATATCCACAACCTGCAGCAGCGCATCATGAACTTCGCCGTTCACTTCATTGCTGTGCCCTTCTTCCAGTTTGGCAACGAAGGCATCATTCTGGAACAGCGCATCACGCTGCTGGTTGACGTCAAATTGCTCCAGACGCAGATCGGCAGTGCGGTTAGTCATATCAGCAAGCTCGTCTGCCGACGGCAGCGTTTGCTGCTGCTGATACAGAATGCGCGATAGCAGCAGACTGCCCTTCAGCACAGCGATTTGTTCTTTAATATTACGTTCCGATTGCAGCGCACGATCAAGCCAGTTTTTGACTTTAATGTTTTGCTGCATCAGTGAGTTGCCGTTTTCCGTGGCGGAAATCAGGCGCTGGCTAAGCTGATGGTTAATATCCAGTTCCTGTTTTACCAACGGATTGGTCTGGATACGATCCGCTTCATCTGGCGTCACTGCTTCCTGCGCGGTTTTTTCGGTTAACGTCAGACGTTTGCTGTTCACCGCTTCCTGCAGCAACTGGAGCTGATGTTCGAGCCTGTTAGTGTTGGACGTCACGTAATCCCGTTGTTTTTGCAGGGT